>WUUC01236097.1_pt1 | contig 13000 bp, 14 predicted proteins | sample 6278441 | NCBI WGS metagenome assembly WUUC01 (sample SAMN13675441, study PRJNA597444) | soil metagenome | isolation source: soil | place: USA: Washington | collected 2017-10 | reverse complement strand
GGTAGGTACGCTCGCTCGTCGCCGCCCGCCCGCCTTACAGCGTTGCGATCTCGCGCTCGAGCACGAGCTCCCACAGCCGTGGGTAGTGCTCTTTGAGAGCCGAGCTCGTCGTCGCCCACAGCCCGCGCTCGCCTGGCGCCGCCATGCTGAAGCCGATGCCGCTTCGCTTCAGCCAGCGCGTTGCGCGCTTCGTCGACCACGGTCGCGCCGGCGAGCTGAAGGCGTCCGCCAAGTCGACGGCGTAGAGGATCTTCTCTTGGCGCAGTACGGCGAAGCGGTCATGCAGCGGATCAGCGGCGGGCCCGACGCGCGCGAGCTCGTTGGCTTCGACTTCCACGCAGCCGACGTTAGCAGCTCGCGATCGACGTCAGAAGCGGAGCGCCGCTACGGAACGTTGCGCTTTCCATACTCAGCAGCCTGGAGCGCGTGTTCACGGCATTTGATAATCCAGCGGTTCGTTCGAACGCCCAGTCGAGCTTCGGGCACGTAGTGCTGATCCCAAATAACAAGACTTCCGATGAAGGCTTCTGATGCTCCGCCGATGCGCGCACGCAACACCGCGAGGTCTCGCGGAAAACCCAGCAACGGCAACCCTCGGGCGCCCACCGCCTTGTGTCCTACGGGAGACACGTGGGTCATGTGGCAGATCATCTCGTAGAGCTGCCACCAGTCAGGTGCAGCATCGTCGTTCGAAGTCTTGAGATTGAGATCCTCGAACAGCGTGCGGATCGTGGCGGGGCTATGCCAATGCTGAACCTTGAGCGCATCCTTGCCGTAGAGGCCCTTCCAATGAGCTTCGCGCGGACGCAGGCGCTCTTCTTCGGCGACCGGGATCATCCGCTCGCGTGCAAGCTCGTCGGGCGCGTAGCGCACGGCGTCCTGCAAGAGGCGCTGATAGCGAACAAAGTCGCTGTACTCGGTGAACCGCGCGAAACGCTTTGCGCGACTCTCGGGCTTGCAGACCAAATGCCACGTGCAGGCGTAAATCTCGAACAACGCGCGGAGCTGATGCTGCGCTGACCACGATGTTCCAGCGCGACAGCAACCGATAAAACCCAGAAGATCGTTGACTGCCTTGATCGCGAGAAGCTTGAAGACACGCCCTTCATCGGTGTCCGGAATCTCGATTTGCGCCGTTTCGAACAGGTGCATCACGCGAAGGCACAACTCCTCGAGCGCATCGAGCTGCGTCTCAGCAAGATGCTTGCGGATGTGCTCCATCGCTGTCGGATAGGTATCCCGGTAGTACTTGTCGAAATCGGTCATGCAGCCCTGTCGGGTCGACCGCGTTAGCCGCGTTAGCTCAGCAGCGCCCCCACGCAGGCTAGCATTGCTAAACGCGCCGGTGATGCGGCGCGCGCGGCCAGCGGTAGACGAGGAGCGGCTCTCACTCATCCCACGGCAGCTTCTGCGGAAGCTTTCCCTCGTCAGAGAAGACCCCGGGGAGCACGACGTCGAGCGTCGCAGACTCGCTGTCTGCATCGACGTGCAGCTGCACGTTCCGGATCAGCAGCGGCGTTGGCCGGTAGATCATCGCGTCGTGTGCCTCGAGCACGATGATCGTGTTGGGTTCCCAAAGCGCTCCCTGCGGATCGAGCCACGTCGGCACCAGCACGCTCCAACTCGCCGCGTTGCCGATCATTCGGCCGAGCTCAGCCGTTACCGCGGCAGGCAGATCACCCGGCAACGTGTCTTCGCAGTCGATCGCGGTCGGCCGAAACTTCGAGAGCCACGGATTGCGAAGCGTGTGCACGGCGCTGGGCTGCTCGCGCTTCTTGTTGGCAGGCACGAGGCCTTCGATCTCGCTGAAGTACTCTTGCGGCTGGAACGACGGTCGTACTGAAACCACCGGTGGCTGGCCGGTCTTCAGGTACGCGCGAACGTCTGAGCTGCGCGTGTAGCGGATCGACTTCCAAAACAGCAGCGCGCCTTCCGGCGTGTTGCTCATTACAAACCCGCGTTGCTGTGCAAGCCCCTCTAGAAACTCGTGCACCTTCTGCGTGCGCTCGATCTTGACCTTGTCGAATGCCGCGCCCGGTTCACCGCGAAACTCGACGTCGACGCCGAACGGCTCGGTCAGCACGAGCGCGATGTCGCGCAACGTCATGTTTAGGAACTCACGCTCAAGCGTGGAACGGAACGTGGGCGGCGACTTGTCACCCTCTTTTCTGCGGTTTTCGACCACGAAAGTCGTCACGATTTCTCGTCGTCTGACGAGATCGCCTTGCCGTATGGAATAGACGCAGTCGCTGAGCACTCCGGGCTTTGCGTAGCCAGAGGCACGAACGCTCTTCTTGTCGTGCAGCGTCTCGGGTTCGACGCTCACCAGCGTGCCGGTGAAGAGCGGCTTGCCGCCGCGCGTCACGTCGAAGTCGACGAAGCTGAACGGCTTGAACGCGCGACGAAACTCCTTTCGCTCCGCTTCGTACGGTGCGACGACGTCGCAGGTCGCGTAGCTGTCGAGACTGAGGCCGATATCGATTTCAGACCAAAAGCGGAACAGTTCCCCGCCGATCAGTAGCGCTATCTCGTTTGGGCCCGACGGCTTGGTTAGTGCCATGCGAATGTCCTAACTCCTGGTTAGTAGCGCCTTCGGTGCGCCACGCAGCGAACCCTGAAACGCTGCGTGGCGGGGCTCGGGACTTCGAGCCCATCGGTGGATCTCCGACAACCGCGTCGCGGCCGGCGCTCCTTGAATCGGTCGCCGCGAAATCGTGGAACCAAGCGCCCACGCAGCGCGGCGGTCCGACGTCGCCGCGCTGCGTGAGGTTGCGACGCGTCGCACTTGGCGCGCAGTGCCGCGCGCGAGCTCGCGGGATGTCGACCGCAGCTCGCGCGCTCGCCCGCGACGATGGGAGACCGGCGCGACACGAACGCCGGGGCAAATCTGAATCACGCGATCACCTTCGGCAGGTCGCCGCCGGCGTCGCGCTCGAGCGCTGCGAGCTCGCTCAGCGCGGCGATCACTTCGGGCAAGCGGAGCAGCTCGCGGATCTCAGGACTAGCGAGAGCCGGCTCACGTGCCCAGCCGAGCAGCGTGCTCAGCGGCACGCCGTGCAGCACTTCGGGGAGTCGTTCTGGTTTGAACGTCGGCATGGGGTGCTCACTCAAAAAGCAGCCCGCCCGGGGCGAGCTTTGCTTTCTCGCCGTCGGCGAGCAGGTAGCGCTCAATGCTCTGAGTGTCTCGGCGCAGCTCGACCCTCGAGATCGAACCGCCGACGGAGCTCACGACGTCGTGCACGACACCGCCTAGCGCGGGTTGCGTGACCTGGTCGCGCCGCGGCAGCACCGAAAGGCCGACGATGAACGGCTCGCGCGTGCGCAAGTACTCATCGACTGCATCCGAGAGCAAGTCCTGCATGGCAGCGATGTCAGGCGCGACCAAGCCGGTAACGACGAGCTCGAAAGCCCGTCGACGGATTGGGCGCGCGTGCACCGTTGCGTTGACCGGTAGACGCGTGGCACGCCCGTTGTTGTCGGCCGTGATCGCTGCCTCGACTGCGTCGAGCATTGGCCGAGTGGGGATGCCGTCGGCATCGAGGTGGGGCATGCACTCGACGTAAACGTTCACCTCGCCGGGTTGGCCTGTGTACGAGTAGACGTTAGCAACGCCGGGGACGGTCTCGCCCCAGAGCCGGTAGTCGGCATACGCGCCACCCTGCGGCGGCCGCTGCTTCCGGCGCAGTACGCGCGCCCGGTAGTTGGCCTCGGTCTCGGCGTCCGCACCGGCGACGTCGAGCGAGATCACAGTGACCTGTCGCGCGACGTTGCCGAGCGTTTGCGCAAGCTCGAGCTTCTCGCCTTCGTTTAGGTTTCCGGCGACACCAGCGCCCTCGTCTCCCGACGGCGCGTCCACCGCGCGGATCACCACCTGCTTGGTCGGCGCGTCGAGCACAACGGGCGCCAGGGTCGTGTAGAGGACGCCCGTCGTTGGCTTGATGAGCTGTTGACCGGCCGGCACCGTGCCGCCTTGTCGAAGCACGCCAATCTCGACCGTGAGCTCCGCACGCACCGCGTCGATCGGGTCGCCGACGCCGAGCATGCGACCCCACTCGACCAACGGGCGGATCTTCCGGCCGTTGACTTCGAACTCATGCCAGCTCGCGTACTGCACGAACATCTGCAGCCAGCTGAGGCCAGCGCGCTTGTAGATGAGGATCAGGGCGCCGGCGAGCACCTTCGCGAGCGCGCGCAGGAACGCTCGCGGCAAGAGGGGCGACGTCAAGATCGGCAGCGTTTGCGAAAGCGATGCCTCGAGCTGCGCGACGATCGTCGCGCTGACTTGCTGCGTGGTGGGCGTGGCGAGGCTCATCGCTGCGAGCTCCTCACGCCGCTTCCGGCGGTGTGCTGTTTCCGCCGCCGCCCGCGCCGCGCTTCTTCGTTGCCGTCGTCGTCGGCAACGTGCGCACGATGATCCCGCGCCGGATCAGGCTCTCGAGCGCTTCGACGCTCCCGATCTCGTGCGGGTAGACCTGCGCGCCGGGCTCGATCACGCCGCGGCGCGTCATGAGCGACTTGCCCGGTGCGACGCTGAGCGGATATTTTGGCTTCGCCACACCGTGCATCGCTTGGTGCAGCACCGCGCCGCTCACGATGAGTTCTTGGAGCCGCCCGAGGCCGCCGACCCATTCGGGCTTGATCTCGTCGCCCTCCGTCAGAACTGAGCTCGCGCGGCCCCGCACTGCCGCGTCCGTTGCAGCGTCCGCGAGGTACTCGCGCAAGCTGATCTGCGTGTTCGCTGCGACGACGTACTCTGCGCCGCTGCGCTCAAGAAGAGCGCGGTTGCGCGCGCTCACAGTCGATTGATCACTTTGCTTGTTGTTCATGTTGATCGCTCCTTCGGAAGATCAGGCGGCTCTCACGTAGTCGAGCATTGCGGACAGCGCCTTGCGGGCATCGGCGCCGAAGCCCTTGGCGGTGCGGGAGTGCGCGAGCAGCGCTTCGTGCACGTCGACCTTGCTCGGCATGTCGTCGAGGTAGTGCGACGACCGCGCGGCGCGCGGCTCACCCAGCTGCTCGCACACCGCGTCGAGCTCGCGGCCGATGGCGAGGATCTGGCGCTCGACCTCGTATCGAGCGACGCGGGTGTTGATCGCGTTGATGAGTGCAGCGACTTCGGCATCGCGTCCGGGGCCGCGCAACCGCTCGAGCTCGGCGGGTCCGAGCTGCGCACTGATCTCGTCGCGCCGGCGTTCGAGCTCCGCGCGCTTCGCTGCGCGGTCCGATTCTTCGGCCTGTGCGAGCAGCCGATCGGCGCGGCCAACGTGCTCGCGCGCGGACTGCTCTATGGCGCGTGCGGCGATGAGCGCTTTCTCGGTCGACGGGTCATCGTCGAACGCTACCTGCGCGACGATGACCATGATTTGCACTTCCTTGTAGGCGGCCCGGGCGGCTTGGACCTGCTGCTGCAGCTCTTCGAGCGTCGCGCCGCGGCGCTTGATCCATGGGAGCGAGATGTTCATGCGGTGTTTCCCTTCGTGCGTTTGGTCTTGTCAGCGCGCGGTCAGGACGCCGCGCGCGTGCTCTTCGAGTCCATGACCGCGACGATCGCGTCGCCGAGGTCGCCGGTGGTGTGCGGTGTGCTCGACGCCGGCGACGGCACTGCCCATGCCGCCGGCTCCCTTCCTTCGCTTTGCGCGTCGAGGAGCTCGACGATCTGATCGCCGAGGTCGCGGGCGGTGCTGCCGTGCGTCGTGGGCGCGCCGTCGTCGTCTTCGTCGTCGCGCTGCTGTTCGCGCGCTGGCGCCGGCGGCGTACCGCGAAGCAAGGGCAACAGAGCCTCGCGAACGTGCGCCATCGCGCTGCCCGGCGCCGGTGTTGCAAGTGCTGCGGAGCCGGTTGCCGGGCGCACGACGCCGCGGATGGAATCGATCATGCCCAGGGCCTTCGCTTCCTTCGCGAGCAACACCGCACCGCGGCCATAGTTGGCGCGCACGTCGGCCGCCTTAACTCGGCGGCCTCGCGCGATCGCGTCGATGAACAGCGCTGCGAGCGCGTCGAGGTGCTTGCGGATCACTGCTTGGCCCTCGTCGGTACGAGGGTCCGGCCGCTTGTTGGGCGAGTCCGTGTTCGTGAGCTCGATGAGCTGTTGATCCGCCCAGAACGAAAACGAAGTGGCGATGCCGATCGATCCGAAGCTTGCGTCTCGGCCGGTCGCCTCGATCTTCTGCGCCGCGCACGCGAGCGCGTAAGCCGCGCTGCAGGCTTGCGAGCACACTGCTGTGATCGGCTTCGTGCACGCGGCGATCGCGTCGATCGTCTCGAAGAGCCCCTCCACCATGCCGCCGGGGCTGTCGACGCGAAGCACGATGCGCTTGATGCTCGCGTTGCTCTCGGCGCCTGCAAGCGCGTCCCGCACGTCGGCATACGTCGTGTTGCCCATGCCGAGCACCCACGCGAGCCGGTCGCGGCCCTTGGTGAGGATGCCGACGATCGGGATCTCGGCGACGTCGCCGGCGACGCGCGCGATCGTCGTCGCGTTGGCGGAGGTTGCGATGCGCTCGAAAGCTTCGAGCTCCGCGCTGCTGAGCGCACGCGCTGCTCGGGCGCGCTCGAGCTCGAGCGCTTGCTGCTGTTCTAGAAACCAAATCGTCATGGTGTCATTGCCTTTCGGTCTAGGCGTCGCCGCCAACGTGCTCGGAGCCGTCCGCGAACGCGCGTCGCAGCGATCGGTGAAGGCGGAGCAAGCGCAGAAGGCGCATGGCCGCGACGGACTCGAGCTCAGTAGGAAGCGCGTCCGGTGCGACTGACGTGCTCAACGTCGCGAGCACTGGTTCGCGGAGATCGCGGCGCTCAGTCATCGAGCACCGCCGGTGGGTTCGCGCAGCGCTCGCACGGCAGCTGCCTTGAGCGGCGTCAGCTCGGCCGTGAGGATCTCGACGGCGCTCCGCTGCGCTTCCTCGATCGATGCGCCCGCCGCAAACATCGAATAGGTGCGCCGTATGAGAGCGCTGGACGTCTCGGTGAGTAGCGCGCGCCTGAGAGCGTCGACGAAGCTCTGCACGTGGGTGGTGACGAGCTCGCGCGAGATGAGCCGGCTCGCGGTCTCGGCGTTCTGGAGCTCGACGCGCTGCGTCTCAGCGATCTTCTTGCGTGCATCGACGTGATCGACGAAGCCCTGGAGCGAGCCGTAGCGCTCGATGAAATCTTCGGGCGTGAAGTCGCCGAGCGCTTTCAAGTCCTTCGAGCTCGGCGGCTTCGCCGGCTTCGCGTCGCGCATCGTTTGGTCGCGACCGAGCCACGCGCGAACAGCGGGATGCGCCAGGTTGACCCGACCGCTGGGAAGCACCGCGGTGGCGAGGGGCTTGGCCGGCTTGCACGCGATGGTCACCGCGGCGGCAGACACGCCACGAAGGCGCGCGAGTGCGCTCTTGGTGATCGGCACCGCCGGATCGGTCGCGCTCGAGCTCGCTGCGCGGGTCACAGGGACCTCGGCGCGCGCGCTGCGCGGTTCGGATGGTTCGGATGGCTTAAGTTAGGACGCCGCCGAAGCTCGCAATTTGCGAGAGGGGTGCGGTCGCGAATCACAACCGCGGTACCCAGGGGGGTGGTCCACAGGACCCGCGCGTTTTTGTGCGCGCGCGTTCGTGGCTCGCCGACTCGCGCGTGCGCGCGACGGCATGGGCGCGCCCGGCAGCGTTGCGATGCGTGCGTGTAGTGGTTGGTTACCGCCGCGGCCGGGACCGGTAACTGAGCGGTAACTGAAAAGCCAAGCGATGTCGCAATGGTTACCGGTGTTACCGGTGTTACCGGTTCACCGTAGGTCCTTAACGCGCGAGGGTCTCGCTCCTCACAGCAGCCCTGCGCGTCGCATCCAAGCGATCCCTTAAGGGTCCTCTGCCGGACCGGTAACAGCGGTAACACCGGTAACGCCGCTGATATCACTGGGCAATCCAGTAACCGGTCCGCTGCAGCGGCTGGGTAACCGGTAACGACTGCCAGCGTCATGGCGTCGCCTCGCCGCCGCGCAGGGCGTCATCCTCGTGCGGGTCCGCGGCCTCGGCGGTGAGGACGTAGAGGCGCACCGCGCGGCCTTCGACCTTCACGACGTCGGTGAGCCTCTTGTTGTCGTGCACGAGCCAGCCATGTTCAGACCAGCCGCGAAGCACTTCGTCGGCGCTCAAGTTCTGCCGTGCGCACCACTGCCGAAACTGCGCGGGGATGAACATCACCCGGCCTTCCTTGCGGAAGCCGTGCACCACGCGGACGCCTTTGCGCTGCGCGTCGTCGGTGTCGAGCGGCACGTTGCGCTCGAGCAACGGAAAGGCGTCGCGCTCGGACAGCACCCAGTCGAGCGCGAGGGCGCGCGCGCGGTCGGCAACGGACTGCACTTGGCTGCGCTTCGATGGCTCGCGGAAGAGCCGCTGCATGGTGAGCGCCCCGGCATCGCCGAGCCCGAGCTGCGCTGCGAGCGTCTCGGCGACGCACAGGACCGCGAAGTAGCCCGCGAGCCGTTGCGCCAGTGGATCCGGCGCCTGCGAGCGCAGGAGCTTCACGAACTCCTTGTAGGTCTGCCGGATCGGAGTCCAATCGTCGGTCGAGAGCAGCGTCTCAATCCACATGCGGCCGAACACGCCCGCGTGCGCGATGCTCGTCTCGCGCAGCTCATCGACGGTTTCGGCGCCGTGCTTGCCGAAACCTGAAACCGGCAGATGGATGATGCGGATCTGTGCGCCGGTTGCAGCCGCTTCGTTCGTAAGGCTGCGCTCGCCGGTGCTGAGGACGATCGTGCGCCAACTCGGCGTCTCGCGCAGCGTGAGGTCACGCGAGCCGCGCCCACGGCCGCCGCCGTTGATCAACATGTAGACGAGGCGCTCAGTGGCCTCGGGATCCGCAAGGCCAGCCTCGTCGTAGGCCTGAGGAAGGTCGGTGAAGACGGCGGCGCGCAGCTCGGCCGCGACCGGCGTACTACCCCAGCTCGCGAGCCAATGCGGGTCATTCGGATCGCCGTAGACGCTGGCGGCGATCTTGAGCATCGACGTCTTGCCGCGTGAACTGTCACCGGGCAGGTGCACGCCGAAGTTGGGCGCGCCAAGGACCTCGAGCAACGGGGCCGCGAGCGCAGCCGCGATCATCGCCGCGCACACGTCATCGGCGCGCCAAGCACGCTGCAAAACGTCGACGTGCGCGTTCTCGAGCTTCTCGCGCTCAGCTTCGCTTTTGCCTTCCGCGACGCTGCGTAGCGAGCCGAAGAGCTTCCTGCGATCCCCACGGTTGTCGAGCGCGAGCGACACGGATTCGTCGTTGTCGAGCTGCACGACATCGTTCAGCACGAACCGGCGAACGCCATCGATTGTGTGCCAGCCTGCGCGGGCGACACATTTGACGCGCGGGATGCGACCGACGTTCGAGCTGTCGAGGTCGTCGAGCCAGTCGACGAAGCGCGCCGCATTGTTCGACGTGACCGGCGCACCGTAGGGTGCGAGCTCACTAACGAGCGTGCGTGAGTCGGCGAGCGCTTTGCGTGAGGCGCAGACGCTGGCCCATCGGCCATCGTTTCGCAGGAAGCAAACGTCAGCACGTTCTTCGCCGGTGGCGTGGTCCTCGAGGTAGCGCTGAACAAAGATTGGCTTCGACGCGATCTTCTGATCGCTGTGCTTGTCGTCGTTTGCTCTTTTCCAGAGTGCGCCGGCGCGATCGATCTCGTACCCGTTCGGGCAGCGAAGCTCCGGCATGATCGGAGCCGACTCGAGGCTCTTGAACGACTTCAAACGGGGAAGCGGGTCCCTTGGATCGATTGGCTCGATCGTCTCGGCCGTCGCCAACAGCGCGCGCGTGGCTTCTTCACCAAACGCGACGAAGAAATCATCAACGCCTTTGTGTTCCGGCGAGCGCGGACAGACGAACCGCACCGAGAGCGCGCCGCCCGCTTCAAGCAGGCCAGCCAACTTGCGCGCCGCGCGCATCACGTTGTCGTTCGTTCGCGCGTCAGCGTCGTAGCAGATGACGTGAGGCCTGCCCGCGATCACGACGTACTCGCGGATGATCGCGTTGAGGCGTTCGCCGCCGCCCGATTCCTGCCGGTAGGCGGGATCACCGAACATGTCGACGCCGGTCAACGCGACGCACACGTACCCAAGCTGATCGAAGACGAGCCCCTTTTTCTCGCCTTCGGTCCAATAGAGCGTCTTAGTCGCATCGGCGTAGGCGTTCGCGGCGCGAGCGCGCGGCGCGAAGTACGGATACGACTCCGCGCCGACGGGTGACTCGTACCTCGCGTGTCGTACCTTGCCGTTGCTGTTGCTGATCACGCGCGGCCGCGTCGGCTTGGCGCGGAACATCACTGGCTCGCTCTGCCCGGGCAGGAAGAACGGAAACATCAAAGCGTTGCCGCACTGCGAGGGGAAACCTTTGCGGTTGAGCGCGGCGGCGATCTTCTTGGAGTCGATCTCGGTGTAGACGCGAGCGAGCTTGATCGACTCCTCGTTCAGACCGGATTTCTCGAGGTCGCCGCGGTGCTTGTCGGTCAGCGTGGACTCGGGCGGCAGCTTTAGAACGCCGGCCTTGCGTGCAATCGGCACGACGGGAGCGATCGTGTCCGAGCTGCTCATCGCGCACGCCTCTCGCTGCGCCACGTCGCAAGGTCGATGACTTCTGCGAGCGGCGCGTCGATGCCATCCCATTGCTCGAGATCAGCGAGCCAGTCGGCGAGCTCGAGTAGTTGCGCGCGCGCTGCGGCTGGGGTGATGTCGCGCCGAATGGCTACCTGAACGAGCTCGCTTGCGTCCGGCTCGTCGGCGCCGGCGAATCGCACAAACGGCGCACGCACGTCATGTCCGAAGACGATCGCGCGACCAACGATCATCGCGAAGCTCCGACGATGCGAAGCCCAACGCGGCGCGCCATCGCTTCGAGCTCTTCGGGTGAGCCAGGAACGGGCTCCGGCGGCGCGACCGTGTTTGTGCTGGCGAGCCCCGCGCGCTCGAGCGCTTCGGCGAAGTCGCGAGCGGGAATGAGCGACTTCGAAGATCCGGGCGGTGTGATGACGCGCACGCCAAGACGGCGCGCCGTGTCTCGACACCAGCGCCACGAGCAGCCGATGATCTCGCGCGCGTTTTGCGGTCCGACGAAGAGCGGGAGCGCTGCGCGGTCGGTTGACTGAGAGTTAGACGTGTGCGACGTCGGCATTGGTTGTTTTCGTGTTTGCTCGACGCGCCTCGCCGGTCACCGCCGACGGGGCGCGTGCTTTTTCTAGGCTGCGCGCTTCGCCGCGGTCGGGGCCGGGGCCGGGGCCGGGGCGGACTGATTGGCCTCGGGCGGCGGCGGCAGACCTAGCGCCAGTGCGGCGGCCTCGATGCGTGCGCGCGTCGTGCTCGTCGTTTGAGCGCCGGCATATGCGCGATCGACGGTGCGCACGGACACGGTGGCGTGTGCGGCGATACGAGTGCGGTCAGGAGCGTTGGGCATGGGGTCGTCACCTCGGTCAGGTGACGACAACTTACGGCGCGACCGCTCGCTACGCGCGCTTGGAACCTACAGCGCGAACGCCGTTGCGCTTTGTAGGTTTGATCGAGACGCGCGAAAGCAGTTTGCGTCCGAGCTTGCGCGCTGCGTGGTCGAGATTGCGCGCCTCAGCTTCGATCGCGGCTGCTGGTGTGATGTCGTCGCCGCGCTTGATCGCGTAGTCGTTCCAGTTGCCCGCCAGAATGCTTAGCGCCGCGAGCTCGTTGCGAGTTGGCCTTCGCGTATCGACGCCCACTTGATCGAACGTCTCAAGAAGTGCGAGCCGCGCGCTTTGCTGATCGGACTTCGAAGTCGATCGCCTCGATGGCCAGCCTTGGCGCATCAATAGCGTCTGCGCAGTCTTCGAGATTCGGAGAATGAACCGGCCGTGGTCGCTGCCCACGGCGTTGAATCGCTCCAGCGAGACGGCTTCGGCAGCGTTCACGATGCGGTCGAGCAACGGATAGAGCAGCTCGCAAAGCTCCTGGCACTCCCGATCAAGCTCACGCCCCTTGCGCAGCGAGTCATGCAACAGCTCTTCGTCGACGCCGCCGCACCACTCAGCAACGCGGCGCCGGCACTCCGCGATGGTGGCCTGCCGGAGCTGTCGACCGGACACGCCCGGGGCCTTCGATCGCGACGGCTTCACAGGGCCCGAATCGTACCGCACACGGCCGGTCACGATCCGCCGCCGCGCCGCTTGCGCTCCGCGGCCAGGTCGACGACGCCGGCGCGTGCTTCCCGTCGCGCGGCGAGCTCGCGGCCGAGCAGCTCAACGGTCGACCACTCACCCGCGCCGGTCGCACGCATCAAGGCGTCGGCGAGCGCCAGCTCGACAGGGTCCCCAACCGCCGGCCGCACCCCTTCAATGACCACCGATTGACCAGGCGACGCGACGAGGGGGGACGCGGGCGAACCGTCGATCCCCGCGCCGCCCGGGAAACCCGCGATCTCAAGCACTTGGCCGGGGGTCGTACCGTTTTCAAATCCCGCTGGGGACGCCACAGCCCCGGAGCGAAAGCTCCGGGGCTTTTGCGTTCCCACCGGGCGTTGGTGACCGTCGCTGACGCTCCGGACATCAAATCCCGAAGGTCAGCGTGTTGGATGAGGGCAGCGAGAGGGAGAGGGAGCGAGAGCGCGGCGGGGACGCGCGAGAGAGGGCGTTGCAAGGGAGATTGGAGCGTCGGCGCCGATCAGCATTGCGGCGCAACGTGTTGCGGTGGGGAGTGGGCGACGAGGGCGACGGCCGTTAAGCTGGGGCATGGGCTTGCTCAATCCCACGCGTCCCGATCGGCTCTGCGATGCACAGGGGCGGCCTTACTTTCTGTGGGACGCGGATATCGATCTCGTCCGCTTTCGTGAGCTCCTCGTGAGCACTGACCGCGACGTACGTGCGCACTTCGTTGCGAAACTGATGCGGCAGGCGAAGCCCGACGACGTGTTCGAGTTCGTAAGCGTCGCTGACATCGTTCGCGATTGGTCGTTGATCGAACAGCAGCTCGGACAGCGTCGCGGTTTCTGGGCGTGGCTGCTGCGATGCTGGGGCGCGCTGAGCGAT
>WUUC01022981.1_pt1 | contig 13000 bp, 12 predicted proteins | sample 6278441 | NCBI WGS metagenome assembly WUUC01 (sample SAMN13675441, study PRJNA597444) | soil metagenome | isolation source: soil | place: USA: Washington | collected 2017-10 | reverse complement strand
GGTCGTTCTGGACGCGGTTGGTGTCCTGGTACTCGTCGACGAGGACGTAGCGGAAGCGCTGGCGGTAGTGGGCCAGCACGTCGTCGTGCTCGCGCAGCAGGCGCAGGGCGTTGCCCAGCAGATCGTCGAAGTCCATGGCGCCGGCCCGCAGCAGCCGCCCCTGGTACTCCCTGTAGACCTCGGCGATCTTGCGCTCGAAGATGCTCTGGGCGCTCGCCGCGTAGGACTCGGGGTCGATGCCCTCGTTCTTCACCGCGCTGATGGCCCCGTGGATCGACCGGGGCGGGAACCGCTTGGTGTCGAGGCTCAGGTCGCGGATGACGTAGCCCGTCAGCCGGGTGGCGTCGGCCTGGTCGTAGATCGTGAACTGGCGGGGGAAGCCGATCTTGTCGGCGTCGCGCCGCAGGATGCGCACGCACGCCGAGTGGAACGTCGACACCCACATCTTCTGGGCCACCGGCCCGATGAGCGACGCCACCCGCGACTTCATCTCGTCGGCAGCCTTGTTGGTGAAGGTGATCGCCAGGATCTCGAAGGGGCTGACCCCCCGGTCGCGGATGAGGTGGGCGATGCGGTGGGTGAGCACCCGTGTCTTGCCCGACCCGGCGCCCGCCACCACCAGCAGGGGGCCCTCGGCGTGGGCCACGGCGTCGCGTTGGACGGGGTTGAGCCCGTCGAGCATCGAGGCCCCGGGCGCCACGGTCTCGGGCGAGCCGTCGGCGGCGGCAGCGGGGCCCTCGTCGAAGAGGCCGTCCTGTGCGGGGGTCGGAGGAGTCATCTGCCGGTCCATGGTACGGGCGGGGTGCGACATCCTCGGTCGCTGCCGGGCCGCTGATCACGCGTCGATCGACGGCCGATCGGTGCGGGGGTTGGGCTGTCACCGTCGGGATCGGACAGAATCCGCCCCGTGAAGGTGCAACGCCTCTCCTCGACCGACGGCTTCATCGTGTGGGACCTCGACGACGCCTCCTCGGCATCGGGCGTGGTCCGCCTGGCCCCCAAGGTCCTGCAGGACGGGGCGGTGTTGCTGGCCCGCTCGTCCACCTACGCGTTGGCGTCGTTCGGCGTGAAGGCCCACGGCGGTGCGTCCGCGGCCCTCAACGCCAAGCCCGACGCCCGTGACGACGCGGTGGCGGCGTTCGTCGAAGAGGTCAAGCCCCTCGCCGACGAGGGCAAGCTGCGGCTGGTGCCGTCCACCGGCACCAGTGCCGACGACCTGTCCCCGCTGGGCTGGGGCGACCCCGATCCGACCGTGGTCGCGGCCGGCGCCATCGCCGCCTCCCGTGTCTCGGGTCCGCTCGACTGGCGGACCGCGGCGGTGGTCGGCGCCGGTCCCGTCGTCGACGCCACCGCCGACCAACTGCGTGAAGCGGGCGCCACCGTGGTCGACGGACGCTTCGACAGCGAGTGCGACGTCCTGTTCGTGGCCGGCAAGGCCGGGATCCTCGACCACGGCACCGCGGCGACCGTCAAGGCCTCGCTGATCGTGCCGCTCACGCCGGTCCCGGTCACCGCCCGGGCCCTCGCTGTCCTGAGCAAGGCCGATCGCACGGTGGTCCCCGACTTCCTGTCGACCGCGGCGCCCCTGCTCGCCGCCCACGATCCCGACGGCGGCGACCCCGTCCAGCGCATCCGCGACGCCGCCATCGCCCTCGCCGACCAGGGCACAGGCATGTGGCTCGCCGCCGCCAAGACCGCCGAGGAGAACCTCGCCACCTGGACGGCCGAGAAGCCCTTCGGCCGCCCCCTCGCTTAGCGCCGCTGCCTAGCTCGCGACGAGGAGGCGCTCGCGGAACAGGTCGAGGACCTGGTCGAGGGCGTCGCGGGTGGGGTGACCGGGCTCGTCGACGAGGTCTTCGGTGAGCACGGAGTGGGCGGCCTTGCGGATGTCGTGGGCGTTGCCCGGCGACGAGTCGATCTCGACGCCCACGAAGGCGTCGCCCAGCTCGTCGCGCAGGTGCGCGAAGCGGTCGCCGGGCGAGAGCTTGTCGCCGGTGAAGCGCAGGCCCAGCAGCTCGGTGCCGGCTGCGCAGCGGGCCTTGACCTTGTCGAGGTCGCCGGCGCTGATGCCCAGGTCGCGCTTGTGCTTCCTGGTCACCGGGAACGGCAGCGACGGCTGGCTCAGCACGGGGGCCACCACGGTCTCGTCGACCATCATGGCGAGGGCGAACCCGCCGGTGAAGCACATGCCGACCACGCCGATGCCCGGTCCGCCGCTGCGCTCGTGCTCGTGGCGCCCCAGCGCCCGCAGCCACTCGGTGACCGGCGAGGTCCTGCCGGTGGACCAGGTCACGAACTCGCGCGACACGCAGCCCCAGCTCGCGACGCCCAGCGCCCTGGCCACGGAGATGTCGGCGCCCGGCTCGCCGAACAGGTGGGGCATGACCGCCGTGCAGCCCAGCTCGACGACCCGGTCGGCGAAGGCCGTCACGGAGGGCGTGATGCCCGGGATCTCGGCGATGACGACGACGGCTGGGCCCTCGCCCCGCCGGAACACCTTCCGGGTCTTGCCCGCGAAGGTGAAGGTGTCCTCGCTGTAGTCGGCGAACGGCATGGCCGGGAAGCTAGCCCCCGCACCTGCGCATCGCCCGACCGCCCTGGTCAGGTGGTGAGGCCCCACCAGCCGGCGAGGGCGGCTTCCTTCTGCTCGCGGCGCCAGGGCGGACCGAGGACCTTGCCGATCCGGGAGATCAACGTCTGGATGCCGGCGGTGTCGCGCCCCACGGCCAGGGCGACCTCCTCGGGCAGCTCGTCGCGGGGGACGGCCGACACGGCCACGCCCTCGTCGCCGAAGGCGTCCCAGATCACCGAGCGGTACAGCGCCGCTTCGGCCGTGTGGATCGTGGAGTGGGTGCGCACGCAGTCGGCCACCGGCTGCAATCCCCCGGCGTCGGGCGGAGCGCCCACCACGACCGCGCCCGCCAGGGCGGACGAGGACGAGGCCAAGCCGCTCACCGCCGCCACCGCAGCGGCGGCCGCCTGGTCGTGGACCTCGGCGACGAGGCGCTCGGCGTCGGCGGACGGCTGCTCCGCGGCCAGGTGGTAGGCGAAGCGATCGGGCCCGGGCACCAGGTCGACCCGGCGCCGGTCGACGACCTCGGGCTCGGCGAAGTCGGGCCCCTCGGCTGCGATCGACACGAGCACGGCCCAGCCGGTGCCCACGGAACACCCCACGATGGTCTCCATGGGCGTCCATCCTGCAGCCGATCCCTGACAGCTCCGGTCAGGGATCGGCCGGATTCGACCGAGCGTTCCCCGGCAGTTCAGCCGGGGATCACTCCCACTCGATGGTGCCCGGGGGCTTGGACGTGATGTCGTAGGCCACCCGGTTGATGCCCGGCACCTCGTTGATGATGCGGCTCGAGAACCGCTCGAGCAGGTCGTAGGGCAGCTTGGCCCAGTCGGCGGTCATGGCGTCCTCGCTGGTGACGGCCCGGACGATGACCGGGTGGCCGTAGGTGCGCTCGTCGCCCATGACGCCCACCGACCGGATGTCGGGCAGCACGGCGAAGGCCTGCCAGATGTCGCGCTCGAGGCCGGCCCGGCGGATCTCCTCGCGGACGATGGCGTCGGCCAGCTGCAGGGTGGCGACCTTGTCGGGGGTGACCTCGCCGATGATGCGGACGGCCAGGCCAGGCCCGGGGAAGGGCTGGCGCCACACGATCTCCTCGGGCAGGCCGAGCTCTTCGCCCACCCGGCGGACCTCGTCCTTGAACAGGGCCCGGAGCGGCTCGACCAGCTCCATGGTCATGTCCTCGGGGAGGCCGCCCACGTTGTGGTGCGACTTGATGGTGGAGGCGCCGTCGCCCCCGCCCGACTCGATGACGTCGGGGTACAGCGTGCCCTGCACGAGGTAGCGGGCATCGTCGAGGCCGCCGGCGTGCTCCTCGAAGAGCCGGATGAACAGCTCGCCGATGATCTTGCGCTTGTGCTCGGGGTCGGTGACCCCGGCCAGGCGCTCGAAGTAGCGCTCGGCCGCCCGCACGTGGATCAACTCGATGCGCTGGTGGCGCTGGAAGGTCTCGACCACCTGCTCGGCCTCGTCCTTGCGCAGCAGGCCGGTGTCGACGAACACGCAGGTCAGCTGGGGCCCGACCGCCTTGTGGACCAGCGCGGCCGCCACCGCGGAGTCGACGCCGCCCGACAGGGCGCAGATGACCCGGCCCGTGCCCACCTGGGCCTGGATGGCCGCCACCTGCTGCTCGATGACCGAGCTCATGGTCCACGCCGGCGGGCAGTCGGCCAGGTGGTGGAGGAACTGGGCGATGACCTGCTGACCGTGGGGGGTGTGCGACACCTCGGGGTGGTATTGGACCCCCCAGATGCGCCGCTCGGCCGACTCGAGCGCCGCCACCGGCGCGTCGGCGGTCGAGGCCGTGGCCACGAACCCCGGCGGCGCCTCGAGGATGGCGTCGAAGTGGCTCATCCACACCGTCTGCTCGATGGGCTGGTCGGCCAGCAGACCGAGGCCCACAGCCCCGCCGCTGTCGACCCCACCGCCGGGGGCACCGGCGACCTGCAGGGCGGTGCGGCCGTACTCGCCGCGGCCTCCCCCGCCGACCTCGCCACCCAGCTGCTGGGCGATGAGCTGGGCGCCGTAGCAGATGCCCAGGATGGGGACGCCGAGCTCGAAGATCTCGGGATCGAGCCGGGGCGCGCCCTCGACGTTCACCGACTTGGGCCCGCCCGACAGGATCAGCGCCGCGGGCTTGCGCTCCGCCACCTCGGCGGCGGTGATCGAGCTGCGCACGATCTCGGAGTAGACGTGCGCCTCGCGCACCCGACGGGCGATGAGCTGCGCGTACTGGGCGCCGAAGTCGACGACCAGGCAGGTGCCGCCCTCGGGCGACTCGGGCAGCTCCGACGAGGCGGGGGCGGCGTCGGTGGCGCCGGCCGTGGGTCCGTCAGGGGTGGCGGACGGGCTCAAGTGCTCTCCTTGGTCACGACCAGCTCGCTCTTCTGCAGCTGCTTGAGGGTCTCGTAGCCCGCGAGGGCCATGGCGCGGCGCAGGGCGCCGATGAGGTTGGCCCGGCCGTCGTGCTCGTGGGACGGCCCGAGCAGGATCTCCTCGAGCGTGCCGCCGGCCTCGACCGGCAGCCGGGGACCGCGGGGCAGGGTGGCGTGGACGGCCCCGATCCCCCAGTGCCAGCCCTTGCCCGGCGCCTCGTGGGCGGCGGCCAGGGGCGTGCCGATCATCACCGCGTCGGCGCCGCACACGACGGCCTTGGCGATGTCGCCGCCGGTCATGATCCCGCCGTCGGCGATGACCTGCACGTAGATGCCGGTCTCGTCGAGGTGGCGCATGCGGGCGGCGCGGGCGTCGGCCAGGGCGGTCGCCAGCGGCACGCCGACGCCCAGCACCTCGTTGACCGTCGACGCCGTGCCCGACCCGGCACCCACCAGGACGCCCGCCGCGCCGGTGCGCATGAGGTGGAGGGCCGAGTGGTACGAGGTGCACCCGCCCACGAGCACCGGGATCTCGTAGTGGCGGATGAAGTCCTTGAGGTTGAGGGGCTCGCGGGTGCGCGCCAGGTGCTCGGCCGAGACCACCGTCCCCTGCACGATCAGCAGGTCGGGCTCGGCCCGCAGCACGGCGTCGGCCAGCTCGAGGGTGCGATGGGGGGTGACGGCCACCGCGCAGGTGACGCCGGAGTCCTTGATCTGGGTGATCCGCTGCTCGATCAGCCCGGGCTGGACCGGCTCGGCGTAGATCTCCTGCATGCGCCGGGTGGCCTGCTCGGTCGGCAGCGCGGCGATCTCGTCGAAGAGCGGGCCGGGGTCCTCGTAGCGGGTCCACAGCCCCTCGAGGTGGAGCACGCCCCCCGCGCCCAGCTCGCCGAGGTGGATGGCGGTGGCCGGCGACGTGACGCTGTCGCAGGGCGCGGCCAGGATCGGCAGGGCGAAGTCGTAGGCGTCGATCTGCCAGGAGACGTCGACGTCCTGGGGGTCGCGCGTGCGGCGGTTGGGGACGATGGCCACCTCGCTCAGGGCGTACGCCCGTCGCGCCGTCTTCCCCATCCCGATGTCGACCTCGGCCATGTGGACCACCACCACCCTTCCGTCCGGCCGTCCGGGACGGCAAGGGACCGAGTGTAAACGGTGACCCTGAGTGGCCCGACTCCCGCCGGACGGTCACTAGAATCCATCCATGCCAGCCCCAAACGGCCCGTTCGCCGAAGACGTTGAGAGCGCCCTCGCCACCAAGTTCACCAAAGAAGGCCTGACCTTCGACGACGTCCTGCTGGTCCCGGCCGAGTCATCCGTGCTCCCGGCACAGGTCAGCACCCGGGCCAAGCTCACACCCTCCATCGAGCTGGCCATCCCCATCGTCTCCGCGGCCATGGACACGGTCACCGAGGCATCCCTGGCCGTCGCCCTGGCCCGGGCGGGCGGCATCGGCATCATCCACCGCAACCTGTCGATCGAGGACCAGGTCAACGAGGTCGACAAGGTCAAGCGCAGCCAGTCGGGCATGATCGCCGACCCCGTGACCCTGCGGGCCGACGCGCTGGTCACCGACGCCCTCGAGATCATGGAGCGCTACCACATCTCGGGCGTCCCCATCACCGACGCCGACGGCAGGCTGGTGGGCCTGCTCACCAACCGCGACCTGCGCTTCATCGAGGACATCCACCAGCCCATCGCCAACGTGATGCGCAAGCCGCCGCTGGTGACGGCGCCGCTGGGCACCACCCTCGAGCAGGCCAAGGACATCCTCTGGCAGCACCGCATCGAGAAGCTGCCCATCGTCGACGCCGACGGCCTGCTGCGGGGCCTGATCACGGTCAAGGACATCCGCAAGCGCATCGACCACCCCCACGCCACGCAGGACGACCAGGGTCGCCTGCGGGTGGGCGCCGCGGTCGGCGTGGGACCCGACGCCCTGCAACGGGCCGAGCGGCTGGTGGCCGCCGGGGTCGACGTGCTGGTCGTCGACACCTCCCACGGCCACAGCCTGGGCGTGCTCGAGATGGTCAAGAAGATCAAGGGCAGCGTCGACGTCGAGATCATCGCCGGCAACATCGCCACCGCCGAGGCGGTCGACGCCCTGGTGGGTGCCGGGGCCGACGCCATCAAGGCCGGCATCGGGCCGGGGTCGATCTGCACCACCCGGGTCGTGGCCGGCGTGGGCGTCCCCCAGGTCACCGCCATCTATGACTGCGCCGTGGCCGCCGCCCGCCACGGGGTCCCCGTCATCGCCGACGGCGGCATCCACTACTCGGGCGACGTGGCCAAGGCCATCGCCGCCGGCGCCGACACGGTCATGCTGGGCAGCCTGCTCGCCGGTGTCGACGAGTCGCCGGGCGACGTGGTGCTCCACCAGGGCGAGCGCTTCAAGGAGTACCGGGGCATGGGTTCGATGGGCGCCATGAAGACCCGGTCCTACTCCAAGGACCGCTACTTCCAGGACGACGTCATCGACACCGACAAGCTGGTCCCCGAGGGCATCGAGGGCCGGGTGGCCTACAAGGGCCCGGTGTCCAACGTCATCTACCAGCTCGTCGGTGGCCTGCGGGCCGCCATGGGCTACTGCGGCTCGGGCACCATCGCCGAGCTGCAGGAGCGGGGCCGCTTCGTGCGCATCACCGGGGCCGGGCTGCGCGAGTCCCACCCCCACGACATCACCATGACGAAGGAAGCCCCCAACTACGGCAGCTCCTGGTAGCCGGCTGTTCGACTCTGGCTCGTCGGCCGCCGGTCCTGCTCGGGCCGGCGGCCGTCGCCGTTTTCGGGCCTCGGCTCAGGCCTGGAGGCCGGGCTCGGCCGACGCAGCCGCTTCGGCGGCCTTGGCGGTGAGGTCGAGGAAGTGGTCCATGGTGGTCCAGAGGCCGGCGACCCTCGCCCAGGCGACGACATCGGCGGAGAGGTGCTCGCGCCGGTCGTCGTCGCCGGCCAGGGTCCGGATGCTGGCGGCCAGGCCGGCCACCACCCCGTCGTCGTCGCCGGTGCGCTCGACGCCGAGGGCGGACAGGACCTCGGGCGACACGCACTCGTCGGTCCCGCCCACGCCGTCGCTGCGGACGGTGATGCAGGGCAGCCCGTAGGCGCTGGCCGCCAGGACCGACGAAGGCCGGGCGTCGATGAAGTCGCCGGGCACCGCCGTGTGGATGGCCCCGTCGCACGCCCGCAGGATCTGCGGCAGGTTGCGGGGCGGCACGAACACGTGGGCCACGCCCGGCGGCAGAGCGGCCGGCAGCAGGGACCGGTCACCGTCGCCCGCCACCACCAGCTGCCAGCCCTCGGCCTTGGCCCGGTTGAAGGCCCGCAGGACGAGGTCGGGGCGCTTGTCCTTGGACAGCCGGCCCGACCACAGCAGCCAGCGTCGCTGGGGACGGAGGTTCTCGCCGGCGATCGGCCGGTAGCCGTCGGACAGGTAGCGCAGCTTGCGGCCCACCGGGTCGTCGTCGCCCGGCTGTTCGTCGTCGGGGGCGGGCGGCGGCGAGCCGATGACCGCGTCGACGTCGAGCCCGGCGTCACGGGCCACGTCCGCCAGCCACGACGATGCGGCGGTCAGCGAGGTACAGCCTTGCAGCGCCGCCAGGTAGGCCGACCGCACGGCCACCTGTCCCGGCGTGGCGTCGTCCGGCGGCGGGGCCAGCCAGCGGTAGGCGTCACCTCCCCGCAGGCTCGCCACGTAGGGCACGCCGGCCCGGTCGAGGATCGGGGCCAACAGGGTCAGCAACGGGAACGGGTAGACGAACACGGCCACGTCCGGCCTCGTCCCCGCCGAGGCGCACAGCTCGGACACCTGGGCGCACAGCTCGACGGCCGCCGCCGACACCGCCGACTTGGGCAGCTGGTCGTCCCAGAAGGGTCGGGCGTCGACCTCGATCGGCGCCGTGTCGGCGGCGTCGAAGAAGCACGCCTCGCCCGGGCCGACGAAGCCCGGGTACACGTAGGTCACCTCGTGACCCCGCTGCCCGGCCGTCCGCAGGAAGCTGCGGACGAACCCCACTGTGTGCCCGCTCAGGATGGCCGGGTGGCTACGGCCCTCCCCGTGCACACCCGAGAACGCCGACTTCGCCACCAACAGAACACGCATGGTCCCCACAGGCCCGATTGGCTAGAGGCCCCGGTCCACCCTACGCAAGCCCCCAGCTCAGCGAGCCGAGCGGCGGTACCAGTCGGTGACGGTGTCGTCGGTGACGGGCGAGTCAGGGATGGGCGGGTCAGTGGTGGTTCAGGTCGCCGCGGCCGAGGGTGCCGGTGGCCATGCCCACGAGCTGGCGCAGCAGCGCGGCGGTCATGCCCCACACGGTGTCGCCCACCAGCTCGAAGAAGTAGATCGAGCGCTGGACACCCCCGGGGAAGACCCACAGCTCCTCACGGAAGATGGCGGGGTCGGCCAGCTCGGACAGCGACACGTGGATCACCGCGTCGACCTCGTCGGGGTTGGGGGTGATGTCGGGCCGGCCGGGCACCACACCCACGAAGGGCACGATGAACGACATGCTCGACACCGTGCTCAGGTGGTCGAGCTCGCCGATGACCTCGACCGAGGAGGGATCGAGGTCGATCTCCTCCTGGGCCTCGCGCAGGGCGCCGTCGAGGGGCTTCTCACCCGGCTCGATGCGCCCGCCGGGGAAGCTCATCTCGCCCTGGTGGGTGCGCAACGCCCAGGTACGGCGGGTGAGGACCACCATGACCTGGCCGTCCTGCTCGTAGAGCGGGGCCAGCACCGCAGAGGCCCGGGCGGGCACGCCCGAGGTCTCGCGCTGCGACAGGACCGGCTGGGTCGGGCCGCTGAGCGCCCGGCGCACGCCGTCGATCGTCGGCCGGCGCTCCTCGGGCGCCAGGTCGAACCACGGCGGCGGACCACCGGCCTTGGCGTTGAAGGGCCGGGGGATGCGCTGCTGGCCTCCCCGCCCTTCCGGCACCGGGACGGGCGGACCGGGAACCCGCTGCCCCTTCTTGGGCCAGCCCGGCAGCCCCGCATCCTGAGCGGCGCGCGCCGAGACCAGCCCTCTCGACCAGTCGCCGGGGTCGCGGGTCTGCGGCTCAGCCACCGGCACCGACGCTGGTACCCGAGTCGGACGCGGTCGTCGACACAGGAGCCGGAGCCTCGCTCTCGTCCGGCACCGCCGCGCCCAGCTGCTCGAGCAGCGTGCGCAGGCCACCGGTCTTGAGGTTGCTCATGACCCGCCCGGGAGGCACCTCGCCCCGCTCCCACTCCATCCATTGCGCCAGCAGCTTCTGAGGATCGGGGGGCGGGACGTCCATCGGGGGAAGGCTACCGGCCCCTCCCACCCCCACCGGCCGCTTTACCCGTCCCTTCACGCCGGTCGGGCGACCGGCCGCTCTCCCATGGCTCGTACGCGAGGCCCTCGCGGCAGAATGGCCCGATGGTTGCACGACGACTGGTGCTGGCTTCGGGGTCGAAGGCCCGGCTGGCACTGCTGCGCACCGCAGGGTTCGCGCCCGAGGTCGTCGTCAGCGACGTGGACGAGGGCGGGGTCGATGACCTACCCGTCGGCGAGGCGGCCCGGGCGCTGGCCGAGCGCAAGGCCCGGGCGGTGGCCGGCCGGCTGGCCGCCGACGAGATACCGGCCGTGATCGTGGGCTGCGACTCGATGCTGTCGATCGACGGCGAGACCCGGGGCAAGCCCACGTCGATCGACGAGGCCCGCTCCTGGTGGAGGGGCCAGCGGGGGCACAAGGGCACGCTGGCCAGCGGCCACTGCGTCATCGACATGGCCACCAACCTGTGGGTGGCGGCCGTGGCCGAGACCGAGGTGCGCTTCGGCGACCCGTCCGACGCCGAGATCGAGGCCTACCTGGCCACCGGCGAGGCCCTCCACGTCGCCGGCGGCTTCACCATCGACGGCTACGCCGCGCCCTTCGTCGACCGGCTCGACGGCGACCACGGCACCGTGCTGGGCCTGTCCCTGCCGCTGCTGCGCGGCCTGCTGGCCGAGCTCGACATCGCCATCACCGACCTGTGGGCGCCGCAGACATGACCGCCACCGCTCCCGGCCCGGCCCGGACGCCCGATCGGGCTCCGGCACCCCTGCGGGTCGGCCCGATCGAGGTGTCGCCGCCGGTCGTGCTGGCCCCCATGGCCGGCATCACCAACGCCCCCTTCCGGCGCCTGTGCCGCTCGTTCGGCACCGCCGGCGGTCTCTACGTCAGCGAGATGATCACCGCCCGGGGCCTGGTCGAGCGCAACGACCGGACGATGCGCATGGCCCGATTCGCGGACGACGAGCCGGTGCGGTCGATCCAGCTCTACGGCACCGACCCCCGCACGGTCGGCGAGGCCGTGCGCCTCCTGACCGACAGCGAGGGCGCCGACCACGTCGACCTCAACTTCGGTTGCCCGGTCGCCAAGGTCACCCGCAAAGGAGGGGGCGCCGCTCTGCCCGTCCGCCGGGCGCTGTTCGCGGCCATCGTCCGAGCTGCCGTCGGCGCCGCCGGTGCCGTCCCGGTCACGGTGAAGATGCGCATCGGCGTGGACGAGCACCTGCGCACGTTCCTCGATGCCGGTCGAGCCGCAGCGACCGAGGGCGTCGCCGCCGTGGCCCTCCACGGCCGCACAGCCGAGCAGCACTACTCGGGCCAGGCCGACTGGTCCGCCATCGGCGAGCTCACGGCCGCGCTGAGCGGCACGGGCGTGCCCGTGCTGGGCAACGGCGACATCTGGCGGCCCGCCGACGCGCTGGCGCTGATGGACGCCACCGGCTGCGACGGCGTCGTGGTCGGACGGGGATGCCTGGGCCGGCCGTGGCTCTTCCACGACCTGGCCGTCGCCTTCGCCGGCGGCGATCCGGCTCCCCCGCCGCCGCTGGGACAGGTGGGCGACGTGCTCGTCCGCCATGCCCGGCTGCTGACCGACTGGTTCGTCCCGGTCTCGTCCGCCGCCGAGGGCCCAGGTCCCCGCCGGGCGAAGCGCTACTCGCCCGAGGAGCTGGCGCTGCTCGACCTGCGCAAGCACATGGGCTGGTACCTGCAGGGCTATCCGGTGGGCGGCGAGGTGCGGCGCCGGCTGCTCGCCACCGTCACCCTGGCCGACTTCGAGGCCGAGGTGGCCCGGCTCGACCCCGACCTGCGGCCGCTTCCGGGCAGCGACGGCCAGCCCCGCGGCAAGACCTCCGGGCCCCGCCGGGTGGTCCTTCCCACAGGCTGGCTCGAGGGTGCCGACGACCCCACCCCCCTCGCCGACGCCGACGACCTGGCCGCCATCAGCGGAGGCTGAAGGGGCTCACCGGGTCCTCATCGGGTAGAGGCAACTCGACTGCCAGCGAACATCCCCTACGCGGCAGTAACGTCTCTTGGCGTGGTGGACGACGTCGACGACCTCGTCGCACGCTGGGGAACCGAGAGACCCGATCTCGACCTGAGCGCGGTCGCCGCGTTCGAACGACTGGCCCGAGCCGCCGGCAACGACCGGCGCGCCCTCGACGACGTCGCTTCGACCTACGGCCTCCGCAACGGCGAGTTCGACGTCCTCAAGGCCCTGCGCGCGGCCGGACCCTCCTACGCCATGACCCCCACGGACCTGTCGCGGTCCCTGATGGTGTCACCGGCGGGCATCACCGACCGGGTCGATCGCCTGGCCCACAAGGACTGGGTCGAGCGCATGCCCGACCCCCTCGACCGGCGCTCGCTGCAGGTCACCCTCACCCCCGAGGGCCACGACGTCATCGACGCCGCCCTCACCGACCACACGGTGTCGCGGACGAAGCAGCTGGCGAAGTTGACGGCCCGGGAGCAGGCCACCCTCGACCGCCTGCTGTCCAAGCTCCTCGAGCCCGGCTGAGGGCGAGAACGCAAAGAGCCGGACCAACTCCCAACAGTCGGTCCGGCTCTCGACAAAGGCTGGACTACATCATTCCGCCCATGCCACCCATGCCGCCCATGGGGTCGCCACCTGGCGGGCCCGCGGGAGCGGGGGGCTCGGGCTTGTCGGCGATGAGCACCTCGGTGGTCAACAGCAGCCCGGCGATCGACGCCGCGTTCTGCAGCGCCGCCCGGGTGACCTTGGCCGGGTCGAGGACGCCGG
>WUUC01092179.1_pt1 | contig 13001 bp, 9 predicted proteins | sample 6278441 | NCBI WGS metagenome assembly WUUC01 (sample SAMN13675441, study PRJNA597444) | soil metagenome | isolation source: soil | place: USA: Washington | collected 2017-10 | reverse complement strand
CTTAAACTCATGTAATTCATCCATCTGAATTACACGGGTCCGCTGTCATTACATCCATTCAATGAACGTTGCGTCGTCATCTCCTTCTTTATACAGAATCAAGATTTCAACACCAGTGGTTTTGTCATCTCACTGCTCAAAACCGGCCTAAATCCGTATGATTTCGGCCTATCCCCTTAAAAGGGAGTGCAAAGATAATTGGTAATTGGCTTTCTGCAAATCAGGGGGAAAGAAATTTCCACTTAAAAAAGCCTCTAAAGCTCCTGAAATCAGGAAATCAGCCCAATTTGGCCCTTTTAAAAATCGGCACCGTGCTACAAGGCTCACCGTACATAATACTTGATGTTACTCCGGAAAGCCGATTGGTGGCCTCAACATACGCCGAAACCGGAACCAGCACATCGCTACAACCTTTTACCACCACCTTTCCATCACGATAACGCTCCCAATCCACAGTGTTCAACGCCTCGTGAAAAAATGCAGACTCCATCTCCTCCAGGGTCCCGAAAAAAATCCGCTGAGCATATGGTTTCAGGGCGACCGCAATCAACATATAAGCCCACGTTGGAACGATCGCATCCACACTGCAACTAACCGCCACCAACTTTCCCTCATAAGATGACCACTCGTGCTGACGAACATGCTCCCGGAAATCCCTCTCTTTCAAAATCATTTCCTGAAATAGCGCATTCCTGATATCATACGTCACACGCTCGCCAGGATATCGAAGACCTTCAAGATCAAAAGTGACCAGGCTGCTATTCGACACACGGTTGACTATCTCATTTTCCATATACCAATCTTATCCAAAACATCACGAAAGAGATTTTGGTTTTTTTACAATGAAATCTTTCAAATACATTGGCTCATAGCTGCCTGTATCTTCAAACAACTGCCTACTATACCGCTCCAAGGCAAGTCTGCCCATTGCGGCTGCCGACGGATAAATTCCCGAAACGAATTCCGCCTGATCGTGCCTTATCATATCTCTGCATTTGTCCGAGCCATTACCAAAAAATAAAACATGATGCTCCTTTAACACCGCGGCAAAACTATCATTGTCCACAATCATCGCCTGCACAGGTTCCACCTGTTTCATCTCCGTATCGAACAACGCTGTATACACTTCCATTCTTCTGGCATCAAGCATCGGACACAACCAGGCTTCTTTTTTAACCAGCGGCCGGATCGTTGTGGCCATCAATTCCAAAGCACTCACAGCGATCAAAGGTATATTCAATGAATAACACATTCCCTTTGCAGTGGCAACGCCAATACGAAGACCAGTGTATGATCCCGGGCCTGAAGAAACAGTAATCGCATTCAACACCCTTGCCTCGATTGAAGCTACTTCAAGTACATGACGGATCTGAACGGCAAGTTGAGAAGCTGCGGACTGCGCAACATGATTTTCGCTGTGTGCCAACAAAGCGCCGTCCTTGTGAAGTGCCACTGAACAAACCGTAGTGGAAGTCTCCAGACTGAGAATGAACGCCATTTACAGCGGATGAAGAAGTTTCCGGTAACGCTCCTCATCAGATAATACGCGCACCGCCTCCAATATCTCGGTCTCCCGGTTGATCGCGACCTCGCCCTGCCCCCGGTATAAGGCATAATGAAATGCAATATTAAGTTCGAGCACATCAGAGATCTCATTGCGAAACCTGTTGAAGTCATCTTCTTTACCAGCAAGGATTTTCGTGCGAAGGTCATTTAACCCGGCACTCAATTCGTCGTAATAGCGTTCCTTCTTCGCGGCAGCAATCAATTCGTCTGTCTTGTGTTCCAGCATGCTGGTGTACTTAAAATCCTGTGCCTTCGTCCATGAAACAAACTTCTGATAATCCTCCTCCGACAATTTAAAATTGGTAAAGGATGCCGGCTCTTTATGTTCTCCACAGTAAATGTTTGCATACTCAAAGACCAGGTCGGATGTGATCAGTTCGGCCACCGCAAGGCCCAGCATTTCTTCGGCTACCGCAATGTCGGGATCAAGTCCGCCTCCATCCATTACCTTTCTTCCACGGGCAGTTTTGAACTCAGCCTTCAATGAATCGGCAAACCGCGTTACACTGCCGTCATTCTTTCTGTTCGCATAGTCGAGCGCCTGAATGCAGCGACCACTCGGGATATAATATTTCGCAGTGGTGATCTTTAACTGTGCATTGTACGAGAGAGGTCGTGTTGTTTGAACAAGTCCCTTACCGAATGTACGCTGCCCAACAAGGATTGCGCGGTCGTAATCCTGTAAAGCACCTGCAACGATCTCCGCTGCAGACGCACTTCCGCCGCTCGTCAGGACTGCCAATGGAATTTCAGTATCCAACGGATCGTTTAGAGTTGTATATGACTTGTTCCAGTCTTCGGCTTTGCCTTTCGTGGACACTACTTCTTTACCCTTTGGAATAAAAATCCCAACGATGTTAACCGCTTCGTACAACAAACCGCCAGGATTGTCGCGCAGATCAAGGATGATCTTCGTTGCACCGGAACTCTTTAGCTTGACTACTGCTTCCTCCACTTCCTTACCTGCCCCTGGTGTGAAATCATCTAATTTGATGTAACCAATATTCCCACCGATCATTCCGGAGAATACGACGTTGGAGATCTTGATGCGCTCACGTTGGATCTTGAATTTCAGATCATCCTTGATGCCGTGGCGTCGTACTACAACCTCTACGTCAGTCTTCGGCTTTCCCTTCAAGGCAGCACTCACTACGTTGCTCGGCTTCCCTCTGACATCGAGCCCATCAACGAACAAAAATTCATCACCAACCTTTACTCCTACACGTTGTGCCGGGAAACCCTGGTAAGGATGTGTGACAACAGTTTTGTTATTCACCACACCAATCAATGCGCCAATGCCAGCATATTGCCCGGTAGTTTGAATGCTGAAAGCTTCAATATCTTCCTCCGGAATGTAGTGTGTATAGGGATCCAGTGATTCCAGCATCCCGTTAATGCCTTTATCGATAAGGACTTTAGGATCCACATCGTCGACGTAGTAGGCATTCACTTCTTTAAAGAGCGTTGAGAAAATATCCAGGCTCCTGGCGATCTCGAAATATTTTTCAGCTGGTTTCGTAAAAGCAACCAGTACTACGCAAACGAGCGCAAGTATTGCAAAACGTGTTTTAGCCCTTCTCATGTTTCCAATCGCTTATCCTTTTGAGGGTGCCTGGGAGTTTGTCGCGGATAACCTGTAGTGGCAACACTTCCCTTGCCGTATAAATATACGCAATGAGCCATTTACGCGAAGAAATCAGGCCCGCCTTGTTGGTACGATAGACTTCGCGAACGCGGCGTTTGATCAGATTGCGATCAACAGCCCTGGGAAAATTACGGCTGGGGACCGTCACCATCACTTGCGTAGTAGATGATTGCTCGTCCGGATGCAACATGAAGAGCACCTTGAATGGGTGGGAATAAAAAGAGGAGCCTTTTTCAAAAAGCCCCCTGATCCATTTTTCGCTGGACAGCCGTTCTTTCTTTCCGAAAGAGAAATTTCCCATGGGGATGTATCAAAGGTGCTCTTTCGGCGCGAAACTGAATTCGGAGTCAACTAACAAAAAGAAAAACTGAAATGGCTGCACCTTTTGATACAGCCCACTTTCAGGGAATGGCTGCAGCAGACTATTTGTGCTTGAAGGTCTTTTCGTCAGAGACGGTAAGCTTCTTCCGGCCTTTCCTGCGACGGCTTGCAAGAACGCGGCGACCATTGGCCGTGGCCATTCTTTCACGGAAACCGTGCTTATTCTTTCTCTTCCTGCGCGAGGGCTGATAGGTGCGTTTCATCGGTCTGAAGTATTAAATTCTATGCTTTCGCCCCAAATTCCAGCGAAAGGGCTGCAAATATGGGCAGGATTCGGGATTATTCCAATTACACGGCTGTTTTTGGATTTCAGGATCCAAGGAAGCACATAACACGAAGGGACGAATTAACCGGTTCTGTGGTTTCCTTGTGCCTTCGTGTCGTGTGCATATTTCTATCACTGCACTTTGAATACAGCGTCGTCCACCGTTGGGTTGACTTCGATCGCCAATACCTCAAACTTCAGCGTCATGGGTCCCATGGCCTGTGAGAAGGTATGCGGGAATTTATAGCCTTTCACATCTTTGTAATCAGAAAAACGTGTTGCAGCAGGTGCTTCTCCCTGAGGACTCTTCACCATTTGAACGGACTGCACTTTCAAACCTGATTCGCGGTCATAATACTCGGAAACTTTCGTTCCCTTTGGCAAAACAAAATCGACAACATAAGCTTCTTTACCATCTACACTTTCAATTCCTCGTAGCGTTGCCGTTGCGCCCATCGTTTGATAGACCGCTTCTTTCACGACCGCTCCTCCGAAGATCTGGGCTTCCTTATCCTTATCATCAAGAGGTGCCTTTTGTCCCATAGCCGTCATCGCGAAATCTTTACCATCCGAAACCGCCTTTTGGACGGACATTCCACCCATGGTAACGTCAACCACGCTGGCAAACGGTGCCTTCATAACGTTGGTCATTTGCAACTCCTGACCCTGAATGCTACCCTTCATGGTTACTTTCAATGTCTTCAACTCCTGAACTTTCTTTGCACCGCCAATGGCTTCGATGTAGTTGCCCATCACCTTTTCGGCAGTAAGGCCGGCAGGTAGTGCTGATGCTTTTGCCGGCGTATAAGGCTCGCCATACATATCGAAGTACTTCACTTCGCCGAAAGGTTTTAACTTGTCTGCGATGTCCGCTCCTTTACCAACTACGACGATAGTAGCATTGTCCGGCTTGATGTATTTCTTTGCCATCGCCTGAACATCGGCGGTAGTAGTAGCGTCCACGTTCTTCAGATAGTTCGCGTAGTAGTCTTTAGGAAGTTTGTACTTCGCCGTGTTGATTGCAAAACTTGCAATCGTCTGTGGATTCTCCAGTGAACGACCGAATTGCCCTGAGATAAATGCTTTCGCGGCTGCAAGTTCTACATCCGTTACGGGTTCATTCACGATGCGTTTCAGCTCGGACATGAATTCAAATATCGAACTGTCTGTCACTTCATTGCGAACGCTTGCGCTGGCATTGAAATTACCAATCAGGAAATCAGGATTGAGCGACGACGCCGCACCATAAGTGAAGCCATGCTTCTCACGCAGGTTCTGCATCAAACGTGCGGAGAAACCGACACCCAGTATCTGGTTCATCACACGTGCCTTGATCACATCTGCAGAGCCTGATTTCAGATCAACAGGATACGCAACATTGATCACGGACTGAACTGAGTTCGGGCGATCCACTAACGCAACGTAAGTTTTTGCCGGAGCCTGAGGTACCGCGTAAGTCGGGTTCTTAACTTCTCCCGGTGTCCATTTGTCGAAATATTTTTCAGCGGCAGCTTTCGCGGTCTTCAGATCGATATCGCCAACAATCGCGAGGTAGGCATTGCCCGGCTTAAAATATGTATTGAAGTAATTTTTGCAATCGTCGAGCGTAATAGCTTCAACTGTCTTCTCTGTACTGATCTCGCCATAAGTATGATTTTTTCCATAAACAAGCACCGAACGCACATTGCCGGCAATCGCAGAAGGGTCGTCCTTTTCTGCGGCGATACCCGACAACATCTGTGTTTTCAACTTATCCATCTCAGCTTGAGAGAATGACGGATTGTAAAGCACGTCGGTCATTAATTCAAGCAACTTATCTCTGTGCTTGGTGAGGCTGGAAGCAAACACACCATTCCAGCTTGTGTTCAATGTTGCGCCGATGAAGTCAACAGCTTCATCCAATTGTGCTTTGGACCTGCTTGCCGTACCGGTGCCCAGGAGATCTCCCGCCATTTCCACGTAGCCCACTTTCGGGCCTTCCAGGATTGGATCATTTTTAAGTTGAAGAGTAAACTGGATGCGTGGAAGCTTGTGGTTTTCCACCACAAATACCTGCAGACCGTTTTTCAATGTGAAGGTCTGGTATTCACCAATCTTAATTTCTCTTGCAGGTGCCGGCTTGGGAGCCTTTGTGCGATCCACCTGTGCAAACACCGGCGCTACGATCGCCAGCACTGCAACTAATACAACTAACTTCTTCATGATCAATTGTTCGTTTTGATTTGAGCTCCTTCAGGTTTGCTTTGTGATGACTTCGGCAAATAGTGAAGGACTACCCTATTTTCTTTGTTCAGATATTTTTTCGCTACACGCTGCAGATCCTGGCGCGTAACCTTATTGTACCGTTCAATCTCGGTATTGACGAGATTTGCATCACCAAAGTACACGTGGTAGTTGGCCAACTGTTCGGCAATACCGACCATCGATGAATTCTGTTGCACGAACTGGCTCTCAACCTGGTTCTTCACCTTTTGGAATTCCTGTTCTGAAACGAGTTCATTTTTTACCTTCTCGACTTCGGCATCCATTGCCTTTTCAAGGTCGTCCACATCCACACCCATATTGGCTAAGCCAAACACGAGGTAAAGCCCGGGATCTTCCGACGAAAAAGGAAAAGACTGAACTGTATAGGCCTTCTTTTGTTCATCGACGAGCGCCTTGTACAACCGTGCACTTTCGCCACCACTCAATAAAGTACTCAGCATGTCGAGTGCGTACGAATCGTCGGTGCCTTGTGCTGGCATGTGGTACGCCTGCACGACTGCGGGAAGCTGGATGTTATCCAACACAACATCGCGAACCTCTTTTGTTTGCTGCGGTTCAACAATTTTTGGTCTTGGAACCGGCTTAGTTCCTTTAGGAATGTCTTTAAAATACTTTGCAACGAGTGCCTTGGTTTGTTCGATGTCGATATCACCCGCAATTGAGAGCGTGGCGTTCTCGGGAACATAAAAAGTTTTATAGAAATCGATGAACTCATCGAGCTTGGCTTCGTTGAGGTGGTCCAACGAACCGATCGTGGGCCAACGGTAAGGATGCACGGTGTATGCGCGTTTCAGAATTTCAGTCAGGATGCTACCATAAGGTTGATTGTCCATCCGCTGACGTTTTTCTTCTTTGACAACCTCGCGTTGCGTTTCCACACCGATGGTCTCCACCTTCGCATGCATTAATCGTTCAGACTCGAGCCACAACCCGAGTTCCAGTTGATTGGATGGCAGCACTTCATAATAGAATGTGCGGTCGTTCGAGGTATTGGCATTATTGGTGCCGCCAGCGTTGGTAATATATTTATCGAATTCACCACGCTTGATATTGTCTGTGCCTTCGAAAAGAAGGTGTTCGAAGAAATGCGCGAAACCAGTGCGCTCCGGATTTTCATTCTTCGACCCTACATGGTAAAGTACCGACACTGCAACGATCGGTGTCGTGTTATCCTTGTGCAGGATCACATGCATGCCGTTGTCGAGATTGTACTCCGTGTATTCAATCTTGCGTGCCTGGCCCGATGCAAGGGACCAGGTAATAATGAGGCTCGCAATGAGCAGATTTCTTTTTAACATACTCGTTTCTTTGGAAATACAAGTATAAAGAATCTGTCTCTCCTTTAACAGGAACCTGGAAAGATCACCTTTTTTTAGGGGTATTACCGTGTGTTTTTCCTCAGTTAAGTTCTGTGAGAATGGCCTTTGCTTGTTGTGGCTGCAGCCGCGGTCCCCATTGTGCAACTACCCTGGATGAAGCGAGCGAGGCCAGCTTCCCGGCTTCAGCCATTGAATGTCCGTTCGTGATCCCATACATAAATGCGCCGGCAAACATATCACCTGCTCCGTTGGTGTCGACCGCGTGAACTTTATATGGCTCAATTTGTACAAATGTATCACCATCAAAGATCATTGCTCCATTTGCACCAAGAGTGATCACGAATCGCTTGGCAATCTCTTTGAGATGCGTTCTCGCTGAGTTAAGATCGTTTGTACCTGTGAAGATCATCGCTTCTTCGTCGTTGCAAAAAAGCAGGTCTACACTCGCTCCTACAATTTCCTTCATTTGTGCCGGAAAATATTTTACCATGCTGGAGTCTGAGAATGTTAATGCAACAGGAACTTTATTCTTCTCCGCAAGCTTTTTTGTTGCCTTCATCGCTTCCAATCCTTTCGGACTCGCAACAAGGTATCCTTCGAGGTAAACATATGAAGACTCCCGAATGGCGTCCTCATCAAGATACTCAGGGGAAAAAAATGAGTTTACACCAAGGAAAGTATTTAAAGTTCTTTGCGCGTCCGGTGAGGTCATGACGAGGCAGCGGCCAGTGAGATTGTCCGGGCATTGCTCGTATTTCACATTCGTATCAACACCATTGCGTGCCAGGTCCTCAAGAAAAAATTTACCGAGCGCGTCTTTGGCGACAAGTCCGGAAAAATATCCTGTTCCGCCAAACTGGCTGAGTGCAGTAACTGTATTCCCACCCGAACCTCCGCCTGTCATCTTGCTTCGCTTCATATCGATGGCTTTCATTAACTCAAGCTGACGCTTCTCGTCAACGAGGGTCATCACACCTTTTTCAACATTGTTCTTTGTAAAAAAGTCGTATTCAACTTCGGTGACAATGTCAACGATCGCGTTGCCGATGCAGTAGACGTTATATTTCATAGGATAAATTCGTGCAAAAGTAGTTCTAAGAATTCAGAACCGGGGTGTAACGAAAAAAATTGTGACACTGAGATTTCTGCGTGTCACTATTTTTTGCCTTTTACGGATCGCAGTGTATAGCCGAGCTTGCGCGCCTGATCGGGATAGTCGGTGATGATACCATCCACACCCCAGGCTTTCAGTTCTTCCATTTCAGCAGGATCATTTACCGTCCAGGGAATTACCCGCATGCGAAGCTGGTGACACCGGCGGATCTCACCTTTATCAAGCAGCTTATACTCCGGGCTATAGATCGCTGGAACAAAACCCAGGGCAGCAATATTTTCATCAATCGTGTTGAGGTTTTCTACCAACGCGGCCAAACGCACCAGTGGATATTTTTCATGCCAGTATTTCAACACACGGAAGTCGAACGATTGGATCACAATACGATCCAGCGGCAGGTATTGATTCACCAACTCGTAAACGAGATCAGAGTATTCCTGAGGTTTTGGATGGAACTTTCCATCTGATTCCTTTTCACTCTTGATCTCTATATTATAGTCAACCTCGTAAAGATTGTTGTTCTTAATATAATTTTCCACCGTGAGGATTACATCCGACAGCAAGGGCTTGCTTGCATGCACTTTTTGTTGTGCCGGAAAACGTTCATTCACCTTCAAACCACAATCATAAGCGCTCACCTGCTGATACGTCATCTGGTAGATGTTGTGCTTCTTTTCATCCTTCTTAAGGATTGGTTTACCAGAGGGGTCGAGACAGATCTCCGAAGCCATCCAACCTTCATGAGAAAGTACGACCTGATTGTCTTTGGTAATGGCTACATCCATTTCCAGTGTGGTCACGCCGGTGTCCAATGCAAGGAGAAAGGCGGGAATAGTGTTCTCAGGCATTAGACCACGGGCGCCGCGATGACCTTGAACATCGAATTTTGGGTTGTAGATCTGACCGTGAACAGTTAACACGGTTCCAATCAACAGCAGGAGCAACAACTTCATCCTGCAAATTTACAAAGTTTGAAGTTGTTTGAAGTTTGAATATCCCGGGAAGACTGAGCAAACCGCGGTAAATCTCAAACGTTCAAACCATCAAACTTTCGAACTATTCGAGATTCGATTTGAAACAGAAATGCTCCCTATCAGTTTTTCAACCAATCGGAGCACTTCAATCCTACTAACCTGAATCTATCCAACTCAGTCTCTTATTATCATTCTTGCACCACCGCCGCCCGGCCTCCGGTTTCCCATGGGGTTAAGTTGCTTATTGAGGGAATAGGTAAAGCTTACCATGAAGTAACGACCGAGGTTATTGTATGTGATCGTTTCGAGGTAATTAACACTCGATTGCTGGGATACGCTAAAACTGCGGTCAAGCGCATTCACCACTCCTACTTTGATCTCCCCGCTTTGCGCTTTAAGAATAAATCTTGACAATGAGAGGTTGAGCAGCGGTATCACCTGGCTAAATCCGGTGGTCTGACTGTCAAACATCATATAATCAAGCGTCCCGCTGATCAACCAGTTCTTTAGAATGGTCAGGTTGGTCTCGGCGCTATAAGTTTTATTGAAGTAACTCTGGTTCTGCACTGCGGCAGACGCTTCACTGGCATAGCGCGTATCCTGTTTTGACAGGTTCGCACTCAGGTCGATCGTGAGAAAATCCTTGTAGGTGAAATTATACCGCGCCGAACCACCGAGATTTTGAGATTCGCTCTGCGTTTCGTTACCGTTTAACAACACACGGTTCCTGTTCAACGACATTGCAGGACCGACATTAACGCGGCTAAAAATCTTACGGATCTGAAATCCGAAATTAAAATTACCACGAAGGTTAACGGCATCCCGTACGTTGACCGGCATCGTGAGAGTGGACAGGTCGGGGTTGATCGTTTGCGAATACGAGATGGCGTCCTTCGTATAGGTACCGCTCACGATCGCAAAGAAATTTAATCCGACCGCCGGATCGAACGTTGTGAAGTGCATACTGCCAGTGTGTGCATAACCGGGGCGCAGATCCGGATTGCCTATCGATTGATTGATCTGGCTTGTAGTATTGTCGATCACTGGTTGCAGTTGCTGGATCGTGGGTTCCTGCACGTTAGCCTCGTAGTCGATCCTCAGATGCTTCAGATTGCTGAAATCATAGTTGAATCGCACGTTCGGCAATACATTCGAAAATGAGTTGTTGATGTCTATCTCCCTGAGCAGGAGTTCCCCCGCAATGTTTGTCGACTGCCAGCTTGAACCCAGCGACAGGTTAAATTTCTTCCTGTTGATGCGGAGGTTGAGTGCAGGGCGGTGATAGGTGAAATTACTCACGTAGCTGTTGCTCAGCATGTCGTTAAAGGCCGGCGTACCGGTGAACAGGTCATAGACTTCCCGTTCCACATCGTTCCTGTTCGTGCGATAGTTATAACTGCCTTCAAGATATTTCCGGTTGCCCAACGGTTCAACAAAGGAAACTGTCGTGCCGACCGTTAGATTTTCGGATGCCTGATCATTGGTCTGTTGCACGTTCTGTGTTTCGCTGGGACCACTAAAGAATCCATTTTCCGCGATCAACTCCCCATCGCTCGCGTTTTGACCAAGTACGAAATTGACATTTGTGGAGAAACTGCGGCCCTTCTTGTTGAACCTATGCCGATAAAGCAGGTTTGAATTTATGCTTACTCCAGTGCCCTTCACGAGGTTGTTATTGTCGCTTGTATTCAATAATTGGTTTTGCGGGTTCTTTGTTTCGCTGCTGCTGAACGTGGCGAGATTGGTACCGTTATAAGACGCTATGGCGTTAAATCGTATTGAATTCGAAGAGTCCATCCTGTGATCAAGTACAAAATTCAACCGGTGGTTTTCATTGTTGTTTCGTTGTTTACTTTCCTGGTTGAAGGTGTACGAGTCGCCCTTGGGCAAATAATTGATTCTTTCTACTGTTCTGTCAACATTTTGGTTGAGTTGACTATAGAAATAGCTACCGCTGACATCTGTTTTTTTGTCAATGGCCTGGTTAAAATTAACTCCGCCGGCATAGTTGGTCATGATTCCATTTGGACGTCCCCCGGTATTGAGAGGCACGCCACCCATTGTTCCGTTGCCATCGATCGTTAACTGCATTCGTCCTCCGCCGCCTCCCATCATCTGCTGAGCGCCACCAGAAAAATTCATGTAGTCGGAAATGGAGAAGCCTTGTTCGTTCACGTTATTGCCCATCGCCAGAAAAGAAAATTGCTTTCCTTTTGAGAAGCGGTTGAGATTGCCACGCGCCTGGAAACGGTCGTTGCTACCTGCGCCGGCCATCATTGTACCAAACGCGCCATTGCGTTTTTCTTCTTTTAATTCGAGATTGATCGTCTTCTCGCGTTGTCCGTCATCGACGCCGGTGAATTGTGCCTGATCCGACTTGCGGTCAAACACCTGCACTTTATCGACCGCGTCGGCAGGAAGGTTTCTTGTTGCCAGTTTGGGATCGCGACCGAAGAATTCCTTGCCGTCAACTGTCACCCGTTGTACTGTTTCTCCCTGCGCGCGAACGGTTCCATCCGATTCGACGTCGATGCCTGGCAGCTTTTTCAAAAGGTCCTCCACGTTAGCATTCGCCCGGGTTTTAAATGAACCCGCATTGAACTCGATCGTATCTCGCTTTACTGTTACAGGAACATCGCCTTCAACAACGACTTCGTCCAGTTCCGTTGCTTTAGGTTCCATCTCAAGCGTTCCAAGATTCATTTCCAATAAACCTTCCTGCGGCGAAATTTTTCTCGTCAGTGTTGCGAAACCCACAAAAGAAACTTTCAGCAGGTACTCCCCGCGGATGATGTTTTTTATTTCAAAAAAACCTTTGCCGTCGGTAACACCGAAACTTGCCAGTGTCGAGTCGTTCGACTGAAGAAGCATAACCGTAGCCGAAGGCATTGGGGAAGAAAGTGTGTCGACCAATTGCCCCTTCACCGAAAACTTTTGTGCCAATGTAACCATCGGCACAACCATCAAAAGCGTAAGTATTAGTTTTTTCATCGTGAATGGGAGTGTGATTTACTCTGTAAGACCTAGTTGCGTATGATAATTCCACCGGAGCCTCCCATCTTTTTCATTTGCTCATCTACAATCCTGCGGTACTCAGCTTGTGTTGTCCGGATCCCTTTGGTTGGTTTTGTCAATTCATTTTTTTTCAGGCTACGCATTTCTACCTTCTCAGCAACAATGACACGCTCGCCGCTATTTACATCGACGGCAAGGATGGTTCCAGGGAGAGAATGAAAACGTTCCGGACCGAGAAATGGCCGAAGCTGATCTGTATACCATGCGGTAACTTCCATCTTCTGCTCGGGGCGACTCTCATCCGTATAATAAGCCTGCTTGCATTCGTAACCTGCCACTGTTTTGGTTTCCGTACCAAATTTCCATGGCGCAACCTTGAGTGTATCTTCAATCAGGTAGTTCTTGCCCATAAACTCCTGCATTACTGTACGGATCTGCGTTGAGTTGTCGAGAAAAA
>WUUC01085413.1_pt1 | contig 13001 bp, 12 predicted proteins | sample 6278441 | NCBI WGS metagenome assembly WUUC01 (sample SAMN13675441, study PRJNA597444) | soil metagenome | isolation source: soil | place: USA: Washington | collected 2017-10 | reverse complement strand
TGGGGGTCAAGGGGTCGCAGGTTCAAATCCTGTCGTCCCGACGGCGTGATGGGCGGTTCCTCGCACTGCGGGGACCGCCCATCGGTCTATCTACCAGCGGAAACGCTCGCCGTGGGCGATCTCCAGTTGATCACTTGTGGATCTTGCACCGCTGTCCGCTGTGGTCGCTAGACGGCGATCTGGAGCGAATTTGGAGCGGCGTGCCCCGGGCTTTGACTGAACGCGCTATATGGGGTCAAGTTCCTTGTCAGAACCGCACCAAGTGGGGTCACGAGTGATCGACGTCACATAACTGCTCCTGGGGCTGGCAGACGGATCCGAGAGGGTTCTGGACCAGCCTGGCAGTCAGAGGGTCATGTACATGCCTCTACTGCGTCGACATGGCGTCTGACCTGCGGTTTCCGAGGTTGCCAGCGGGGTCGGAGAGGCTGACCCCTTGACGATTCGTCAGGTTCGGCCGGACTTGGCGATAGGTGGCAGCATGGGGCCTGGATCGGCCCTGTTGGGCGGAACGCGGAAGGGTGCCCGTTCAGTGGGGTCAACGGCCGTTGTCGTGGGCATCTGCCGCCCACCCGCGAGCCAAGTCCCGTGCTACCTGCGGTACGGGGGCCCACCGGGCGGCACCATGGTGGTCCGGAAGGTGAACGTTGGCTGTCTGGACGCCGACTGGAGGTTGCCCGCCATGCTCTGTCCGGGTGGCGGATCGCCGGGTATCTGGTTCAGCCGCGGCTTGAGCTGGGCGATGCGGTCGGTCTCCAGCGCGGCAGCCTCCGGGTGGGTCAGCCCGGACGTCACCTTGATCCGGTCGGCTTGGGCGATCTGCGGCTTCGTGTTGAGGTGGTCCCAGCCGCGATCGACCCAGCTGCTCGGGGTCTCGCCGTGCAGGCCGCCGCTCTTGCCGACGTAGAGGCACCTGCCGTCGGCCGTGTGGTACTCGTAGACCTGGAAGCCGCGCATCGATTGTCGGACCTCGGCCGGGTCGACGTTGTGCAGGAACCATTGAGCGTTGTTCCGCCGCCGGGCGCCGAGGCTGAACAGCCGAACCCGCCGCGTCGCCTGGACGGCTGTGGCTGCCGCGGCCGCGCCCTTGACAGCACCCCCTGCGACCGAGTGCGCCGACATGCTGGCGCTGATCAGAGTCTCCTCGGTGTTCGCCCGGGCCTGCGGCTCCTGGCGCGCGACGTCGTCGGCGAGGGTCATGATCGTGGGAATAGTGGCGCGGTTGAACAGGACCGGATAGATCCGCCCGTTGCCGCGATGCCGGAAGCAGGCGACGCCCATGGGGCCGGCGGTCGTGCCCGCCCGGGCGGCGGCGCTGGTGAGCCTGTCGTAGTCAAGCTCCAGCGACCCGCCGTCGGTGTACAGCACCTGGAACGGGCCGGTGATGATGTTGTAGGTGGCGCTCTCGACCTGGTTGTCGATGTAGGCGGGATCGTTGCGCCAGTCGGTGCTCGGTGGCAGCGCCTCGCGCTGTGCCGCGGCCACGCCGGTGTCGCTGCCCTGGGCTCCGACCGTGACGGTGGCGAGGGAACCCGGCTTCCCGCTGCCGCCCGTCGATGTCGGCGGGACCAGGTCGCCCGACTGCTGCAACCCGGCCACCTGCGACTCCAGCTTCCGGCGCCGGGCGTCGGCGCGCGCGCGGTCGCCGAGGACGGCGACGTTGCTGTTCGGACCGAGCTGCGGGCTCGCGATCGCCGCCGTGTTCAGCGACTCCAGCTGTTCGAGGGTGAACGCGGCCAATCTGGCCGTCATGTCCGGCACGTTGAACGCGTTGAGATACGCGGCGGCCGCCGCCCAGGCGCTCCTCGCGACCGAGTTGGCGATGTTGACGTCCAGGAAGGCCGGCCGGGTGAGCACGGCTGCGTTGGAGTTCGGGCCGAGCAGCGGATCCTCCACCGCGGCGAGGTGGATGGACGCGATCTCGCCGCGGGACAGCACGACCTTTCCCGGGTCCGGCCCCGGCGCGAGGCGGGCCCGGATGTCCTCCACGGAGAACGCGTTGAGCGCCTCGGCGGCCTGCCGGAAGTTGCGCGTCCGCACTCCGTCGTAGAACCGCAGGTCCAGTGCCGGCACGTCCTCCGGGGCTCGGTGCACGGCACCGGCGCCGAGGCCCGCGGCGTGCTGGCTCACGTGCCGCAGCTCGTGTGCCAGCAGCCAGTCGCCGCGCGGCTGCCCGGTCGCGTACTGACCGAGGCCGAAGACGATGTGGTCACCCGAGGTGTAGGCACGTGCGCCGATCCGCGCGGCGGCGGCCGCGGCCTGTGCGTCGTCGTGGACGCGGACGCCGGACAGGTCGGCATCGAGCGCCTGCTCGAACCGGGCTCGGGTGCGCTCGTCGAGCGGCCGGCCATGGCCGGGGACGGTGACGGCGGCACCGGCCGGCGCGGCGTCGGTGGACGGGGGGTGCGCGGCGCCGGCTACTCGATTGGCGGCCCGGTCGGCGTCCCGTTCCAGCGACTCCCTGGTGTCGGCGACCCAGGCGGCGACCGCCTGGTTGCCGACGATCCGCGGCAGTCCCGTCTCCCGCGGCGCGACCTGCGGTGGCGCGGATTGCGCCGGGGACGGTGGCCGTTTCGCCGCGTGCGCCGGCTCGGCACCCTTGTGGTTCTTCATTGCGTCTCGACGGGGTTCTAGCTGGTCAGCCGTTGGGTCGGATCGGCGGGCAGGAAGGACGCCGCGTTCTGGAGGAAGGAAGCGAAGGCGGTGATCGCCGCCCCCCAAGGATCGCGAAGAGGAAGGTCTCCCAGTACGTGGAGGTCAGGACCAGCGTGCCGGCACCGGCGGTGGGGAACGCGGCGACGACCCCTTGCAGCAGGGTGCGGATCGCTCGGAGGCCGGCGAGCCGTAGGCGGTCGGGCCACGACTCGCCCGGGGCGCCGCCGAGGATCGCGGAAGTGGTCATCACCGGTGTGCTCATGGGGTCCTCACGGTTGCGTTGTCCGGTGAGAGCGACGCGGGTCATGTGCCCGACGGGTGTGGTGGACGGCGCCCGGGAGGCACGCGACCAGTGCTTTCAGGCTCGACGACGGTTCGACGTCGAGTTCGGTGCGGGCCAGCCGGCGGTAGACCTCGTACTGGCGCAGCGCCTCGCAGTGGTTCTCCTCGGCGAGGTAGGCCTTGATGACGACCCGGTGCGCGCTCTCGCGCAGCGGTTCACCGGCGACGGCGGCGAGGCCGAAGTGGATCGCCAGACCGAACTGGCTCGCCGCAGTGAGCTGCTCGCACAACGCCTCCAACGCGTGCAGCCGCAGCTGGCGTAGTCGCTCGCGCTCGATGAGCACCCAGTCGTCGGTCCAGTCGGGTAGGAAATCGCCGCTGAGCGTCGCCCCGGCCTCGCGCAGCAACCCGCGGACGGCCGGGGGTTCGTCGAGCACGGCATGGGCGAGACGTTCGACGTCGTGCACGTCGACCGAGATGCCCGGGTCGAGCTGGAGGTGGTTCGCGGTGGCGGCGACCAGGGGGCGACCCGCCCGGTTGAGTCGCCACAGCGCCGACCGAAGGCTCGCGGCGGCCCGGCGCTCGGCGCTGTCCTGCCAGAGGGCGCCGGCCACGTAGCTGCGCAGCATCGGGCGCGCGCGGAGCGCGAGGAACGCCAGCAGCCGTTGCGGGCCGGGTGGCAGCTCGATGCTCACTCCCTGGAACGACAGGTCGAAACCGTGCATCAGCGCGAGCCGGACGCCCCTCGTCGGGCCGGCGCCCTGAGCCGTTCCCAGCCTCACCGTCATCGCTGCTCCCGGTGCAACCCGCGGTCGGGGAGGTTCACGGCAATGGTCGGGCGTCCCCGTCACCGCAGCGTCAACGCCACATCACTCGGCGCGGCCGCTCGGCTCGTTATCCGTTCCCGCGTCACCCGCCTGGATGAACTGCCGCAGCCAGTGCCGGACCGCCTCGTCGATCTCCCCGATCCCGGACACCGTGATGACCGTCGGGTCCGGGTCGCGCACGTCGGGGTGCCCGACGATCCGGGCCCGCACCGTGGCCGGGTCGCAGTCCTCGATCCACACCCGGACGAGGAGCAGGCTCGTGCGCTCGTGGGCCACAAGGCAGTCCTCCCTCCTGGGACCGCCGACAGCCAACCCCGTCCGCGTCACCGCGGCGACAGCGCAGCGTCACGGCGGGAGTCACCGGCCGGAACCGCGCACGCCGCCGTCACGCAGGCGGCGACGGCGCAGTGACGCTCGCGTGACGGGCGCCTGCCAGCCTGCAGCCGATCGAGGAGCGGATCGAGTGGGAGGTGTCGCGTGGCCGTCCGACTGGAGAACCTGACGCGGCGGCCGGTGCTGCTGGAACTCGCCGGTGGGCGGACCCTCCGGCTCGCACCCGGGCGCTCCTCCGGCGACCTCGCCGAGATCGACGTGGAAGCAGACGCCGTGCAGCAGCTCCTCGCCCGCGGCGTCGTGGCACTGCACCCCGCACCCGAGCAGGCCCCGCGGTCGGGTGGGCGGCGTGCGCGCCGGGGCAGCGCCTCGGGCCAGGGCGAGAACACCGGCGCGAACTAGGGCGCCCATTCCACGAACGGGAAGGAACCACGATGTCGAGTCCGACCTACCCGGGCGTGTACGTCCAGGAGGTGTCGAGCGGAGTCCGGCCGATCGAGGCGGTCGGCACGTCGACGCCCGCCTTCCTCGGCCTCGCCGAGCGGGGCCCCGCCGGAGAGGCGCGCCGCGTCACCAGCTGGGCGCAGTACGAGCGCGAGTACGGCTCCTTCATCGCCGACGGCTACCTCGCGCAGAGCGTCCTGCAGTTCTTCCGCAACGGTGGTCGCCAGTGCTACGTCGTGGCCGTCCGGCGGGCCGACGCCGTCGTCGCCAGCACCACCGTGCAGAACGCACTGCAGGCCCCGGGGCTGCGGTTCTCCGCGGCGGGCGCGGGGGAGTGGGGCAACGCCCTGATGGTGTCGTTCGCGCCCGGCAGCCGCGACCCGCACAACGAGGTGCGGATCGTCGTGCGCCGCCAGGCCGACCCGCGGATCGTGCCGTCCGACGTCGGCGACCTGCCCGCCGACGAGGTGCACGACAACCTGAGTCTCGACCCCGACGCCCGCAACTACCTGCCGACCGTGCTGCGGTCCGCATCCGAGATGGTCCGGGTCGAGGTGCTGACCGAAGGCCTCGGCCTCACCCGGGGCACGCTCCGGGGCGGGCGCAAGCCGCTGCTCCCGCTGGAGGCGCCGGCCACCGGCCGGCGCCGTACGGTCGCGGTCAACGTCGACCATGACGGGTGGCAGGACATCGACCTCGCCGCGGTGGCGACCACCGCCGACGCGGCCGAGGTGGCCGCCGAGATCCAGGAGAAGGTGCGGGCGCTCACGCCGAAGAAGGCCAGCACGCCCGCCGAGGCGTTCACCGGGTTCACCTGCGAGGTGGAGGACGCCGCGTCGGGGCGCCTGCTGCTCGGCTCCGGCACCGGGGCGGGCGCCGTCGCGGCCACCGGGAAGTCCGCCGTGCTGGTGCGCAAGGCGGCCGCCGCCGATGCGGCCGGCATGCTCGGGCTGCTCGAGGTGGACGGCGCCGCTGCGCGCGGTGCGTTCGCCGGCCGCCGTCCGAGCCCCGAGCTTCCCACCGTGCAGATCGGTGACCACGCGGTCGGCGGCGCGGTGAGCGACGCCCGGCGCGGCGTCGACGGCGTCGCCGACCCGGACTTCGTCGCCGCGTTCGGCGCCCTCGACACGATCACCGACGTCAGCCTGCTCGCCGTCCCCGGCGAATGCACCGCCGACATCGTGAGCGCCGGCATGGCCTACTGCGCGGCCCGCCCGCTGCAGGACCTCTTCTTCCTCGGCGAGACCGGGCGCGACCACGTGGACGTCGACGCCGCGAAACGGTTCGTCGCCTCGATCGCCACCCCCAACTCCTACGGGGCCGTGTACTTCCCGTGGCTCACCGCCACGGATCCGGGCGGCGCCGCCGAGCCGGTGCTGCTGCCCCCGTCCGGTTACGTCGCCGGGCTCTATGCCCGGACCGATGCCGCCCGCGGCGTCTGGAAGGCCCCCGCCGGGACCGCCGCCTCGCTCACGGGGGCGGTCGGGCTCGCCGTCGAGCTGACCGACACCCAGCACGGCATTCTCAACCCGCTCGGGGTCAACGTGATCCGCCGCTTCCCGGCCGCGGGCATCGTGAGCTTCGGGGCCCGGACGGTGAGCGCCGACCCGGAGTGGCGATCGGTGCCCGTGCGCCGCATGTCGATCATGCTGCGCACCAGCATCTACCAGGGCATCCAGTGGGCCGTCTTCGAGCCGAACGACGAGCCCCTGTGGTCGCAGCTGCGGCTCAACATCCGCTCGTTCATGACCACCCTGTTCCGCCGGGGCGCGTTCCAGGGCACCACCCCGTCCGACGCGTTCTTCGTGGCCTGCGACGCCACGACCACCACCCAGGCCGACATCGACGCCGGCATCGTCAACGTCCTGGTCGGGTTCGCACCGCTGCGGCCCGCCGAGTTCGTTCTCGTGAAGATCAGCCAGAAGGCCGGACAGGCCTCGTAGCCGCGAGCCGGGAGGCCTCGGATGGCACGATTCACGGTCAACACCGACCGCTTCGACCCGTATCTCAACTTCAAGTTCAAGGTCATGCTCGACGGTCAGTACGTGGCCGGTCTGAGCAAGTGCAGCGCGCTGCGCAAGACCACCGAGGTGACCTCCTGGTACGAGGGCGGCGACCAGGCGGCCCCGCGCCAGATCCCCGGGAAGACCAAGTACGACCCGATCACGCTCGAGGCCGGCGTCACCTTCGACCGCACCTTCGAGGCGTGGGCGGACGCGGTCAACAGCTACCAGGGCGAGAGCACGATGTCGTTGAAGGGGTTCCGCAAGAACCTCTCCATCGACGTCTTCAACCTCCAGGGCGGCCTGATCCTGCGCTACAACGTCTACCGCTGCTGGGTGTCCGAGTACCAGGCGCTGCCCGAGCTGGCCGCCGACGGGAACGCCGTCATGATCACCTCGATCAAGGTGGAGAACGAGGGCTGGGACCGCGACCCGGCGGTGCGCGAGGAAGCCGAGAGATGATCTGCGTGCTCCCGGCGGGTCTGGTCGTCGACGGCGTACGTCATCGCGAGGCCGAGCTGCGCGGGCTGTCCGGGCGCGAGGAGGAGCTGCTCGCGGCAGCGGTCCCGGGCGCGGCCGCGGTGACCGCGGTCCTCGCGCGCTGCCTCTCGCGGATCGGTGCGGTCGAGCCCGTCGACGCCGCGCTGGTCCGCGGGCTGCTCGTGGCCGACCGGCAGGTCCTGCTGCTGCGGCTGCGGGAGGCGACGTTCGGCGAGCTGGTGCGCGGCAGCGTGCCCTGCCCGTGGCCGGACTGCGGCACCCGGGTGGCGGTGAGCTTCTCCACCGGGGACGTGCCGGTGGTGGAGGCAGCCGAGCCCGGCCCCGTGTTCCACCGGACGTTGAGCGCCGAAGCGATGCCCGGGCGCGGCGAGCACGAGCGCGAGGTGTCGTTCCGGCTGCCGGTCGGGGCCGACCAGGAGGCGCTGGGCGCCACCGCCGCACGGAGCGAGGCCGAGGCGCTGACCGGGCTGCTGGCGGCGTGCCTGCTGACGGTCGGTGGCGTCGCGGTGGACGCGGAGCTGGTCGCGGATCTCTCGCCGCGGGCGCGATCGGAGATCGAGGAGTACATGGCGAGCCTGGCGCCCCGGGTGGAGCTGGTCATGGACGCCCGGTGCACCGCGTGCGGGCGGGGGTTCGAGGTGCCGTTCGACCTGCAGGCGTTCTTCTTCGGCGAGCTCACCGTGACCGCCGACATGCTGCGCCGGGAGGTCCACCACCTCGCCTTCCACTACCACTGGAGCGAGCGCGAGATCTTGGAGATGGGGCGCGAGCGGCGCCGCGGCTATCTCGACGTGCTCGCCGATGAACTCGAGCGACTCGATGAGCGCGTCTAGCCCGCCGTGCGGAGAGCCGCCGCAGCGCCGGGCGGGGTTCCTCGCCGCGGTGGTGGCCGACGGGGCCCGGCCGTACCGGCATCGCGGGCGCGTGCGCGAGCTGCTCGGACTCGCGCCGGACGGGCCCCGGGTCACCGTGCTGCCCGGCCCGGCGGACGTCTTCGGCGCGCTGCCCGCCCGGCGGCGCGGGCGAGCGACCCCGCCGGTGATCTCTCCGACCCCGGGCTCCCCGGCTCCGGTCCCGCCCGTACCGCCTTCCCCGGCGGTGCCCGGTCCGGCGCCGCGGACCCGGACAGCTGGGTCCGAGCAGGCGCCGTCGGCGCCCGAGCCGGTTCCGGTGTCGACTCCGCTGGTCATGGCCCGACCGGCCGTGCCGGCAGGAGAGCAGCGACCCGCAGCGGCATCCGGGTCCGCCGCCGCGCCTGTCGGTGACGTCCCGGACGTCGCCGCGTCGGTGCTCGGCGGGCCGCTGCCCACCCGTGCGCGGTCCGTGCCGTCGCTGGCCCCGACCGTGGCCCCGTCGCCCGAGCCCGCGTCGCCCGCGCCGGCCGGGGCGCCGGACCTCGACGGGGCGGTGATCACGATTCCGCCACCGCGCCCGCTCGCCACCACCACCGTCCGGTCGGTCGCCGAGGCGCCGCGTGCCTCCTCCCCGGTCGCGCTGGGACCGACTACCCGGCCCACGCCCCCGCCGCTCCCGTCGACGCCCGCCCCGCAGGACCGGCGAGCCCTCGTCGACGCGCCGGCCCCCACCCGGCCGGCGGCGCCGGTGTCGGAGCCGGTTCCGGTGTCGGCGCCGGTGGTGCTTGCGGTCCCGCCGTCCGCTCGCGGGCCGGTCCGCGTGCCTCCTCGTCCGGTCGATCCGCCCGTGGCCGCGAGGGCGGTCGCCCCGGAGCCCGTCGACCCGGCGCCCGCGCAGGCCAGGGGGGTGCCTGCGGTCCGGGAGCCGCAGCCCGTACGCCCGCACGTCGAGCGACGGACGGAACCGGAGCCCGGGCTCGGATCGGCGCCGATCCGGGCCCCTCGGCGACCCGCTCGACCGCCCCGCCCGGCGGAGGAACCGGCCGCCGAGGCGGTCCGGGAAGCACCCGAGCCGGCTGCCTTCTGGGCCCGCCGCGCGGGCGTGCACGCCGTGCGCATCAGGAGCAGACGATGAGCGGGGGCGCGGCGATCGGGCTGGTCAGCGAGTCGCTCCGCGATCTCCTCGAGAACGAGTTGAAGGTGAGCCCGCTCGTCCCGGTCACCGTGCTGGGCCCCGACGAGCCCGCCGGCGGGCGGCGGGTCAACCTGTTCCTCTACAAGGTCGCCGAGCACCCCTTCCTGCGCAACCAGGACTGGCGGGTGCGTCCCGGCGCGCCGGACCGGCTGGTCCCGCCGCCGCTCTCGCTCACCCTCGGCTATCTGCTCACCGCGTACGCGCCCAACGACCAGCACGGCGGCAACTCCGCGGCCCACCAGCTGCTGGGCGCGGCGATGCGGGTCTTGCACGAGAACCCGGTGGTGCCCCTGGACCACCTCGCCACGGGACTGCACGAGGCGAGCGAGCAGATCCGGGTCGTGCCGGTCCCCGCCGACACCGAGGAGGTGAGCCGCATCTGGGGCACCTTCAACCAGCCGTACCGCCCGTCGGTGAGCTACGACGTGTCGGTCGTGCAGATCGACAAGCTCCCCGCCCACGAGCGGCCCGCGCCGCCGCGGGTGCGCAAGGTCGGGATCCCGGCCGTCGAGGGTCCGTTCCAGCCGCCGGTGGTCGCCGTGATGGACCCCGTCTCCGGGGCACCGGGTCGCGACCTGCGGTTCGCCGGCGAGCACGTCAAGGGCCGGCCCGTCACGGTCACGATGGGCGGCGCCACCCTCCTCGACGCCGTCGAGGCGACCGGGGACACCTTCACCGCCACCGTGCCCGGGACGCTCGGCGCGGGCGTGTACCCGGTGGTGGTGGACGTCGCCGGGATGTTCCGCAGGGCGTTCCTCTTCGAGGTGACGCCGTGAGTACCGCAGCCCCGTACCGCGACGACGAGGACCACTTCGCCGACGAGCTGCGCCTGCTCGACCACCTCGTGCGCGTGCGCACCGCCGCGTTCCGCCATGAGCTGGCCGCCGCGCCGCCCGCGCCGGCGCTCTACGTCTCCCACGAGCAGGTGGACGGTCTACTGGCCGGCGATCGCACGCGCCGGCGCACCGGCGCGGCAGCCCACGACGGGGTGCCCGCCGCGCTGCTCGACGACCTCGCGGCCCACGAACGCCGGCTCCGGCAGCGGGTGCGGCGCTCGACCGAGGCGGGGGTGTCGCTCGCACTGCCGCGGCTGGCCGCGCGGCTGGGGCTCACGCCGTTCGAGTACGCCGCGGTGGTGGTGTGCCTCGGGCCCGAACTGGACCGGGGCTTCGACACGCTCTACGCCTACCTGCAGGACGACATCACGCGCAAGCGGCCGAGCGTCGACCTGGTGATCGACCTGCTGTGCCCGCGTTACGCCACCCGCAGTGAGGGCAGGCGCCGGCTCGCGCCCGCTGCCCCGTTGCTGTCGGCGGAGGTGCTGCAGGAGCGAGCCGATCCGGGCAGCCCGTCCGGGTCGAGCGGCCTTGGCCGGATGCTCGGCCTCGACCTGCGCATCCTGACCCACCTCGTCGGCGGCGCCGGCCCCGACTCCCGGCTGGCCGGACTCGTCGAGGTCGTCGATGCGGACCCCGCCGCCGACCTGACCGACGAGCACGCCGCGGTCCGGCTCACCGCCCGAGCGGCGGGCATCGGCCTCTTGCTGTACCTGCACGGGCCGCCCGGATCGGGCCGGCGCCGCCTCGCCCGCGCGGCCGCCGCAGGGGCCGGCCGGGCGCTGCTGATCGTGGACACCGCCTCGTTGCTGCGCCGCGACGATCCCGAGCGGCTGCTGCGACTGGTGGTGCGCGAGGGTCTGCTCTGCGACGCCGTGCCGTACCTGGAGGGCGCCGACGCGCTCTTCGACGAGCCCGCGCACCCGGCCAGGGCCGCGCTCGCCCGGGCGGTGGAAGCGGCGGGCGCGCTGGTGCTCGTCGGCGGTGAGCGGAGCCACGGCCGCTCCGCCGAGCTGCGCGGGGTGGACTTCCACGCCGTGGGGGTCGCCCCGCCGGGCGTGGCCACCCGTGCCGCGGTGTGGCGAGCGGGCCTGACGGCGCACGGAATTTCGCCCGACTCCGCGCAGGAGTGGGCGGAGGAGGTGGCCCGCCGCTTCCGGCTCACCCCCGGCCGGATCCGCGACGCGATCGCGGGCGCCGCGCTCGACGTCGCCGCCGGCGCCCGCCCGGCGATCACGGCGGCCGACCTGAACCGGGCGGCGCTGCGCGAGTCCCGCCACCGGCTCGGTGACCTCGCCAGCCGGGTCCCGCCGCGGGCGGGCTGGGCGGACCTGGTCCTCCCGCCCGACCACATGGCGACACTGCGCGAGGTCTGCGCGCAGGTGCGCCACCGCGACCGCGTGCTCGACGAGTGGGGCTTCGGCCGGCGCGGCGGGCGAGCCCGCGGGGTCAGCGTGCTGTTCTCGGGGCCGCCCGGCACCGGAAAGACGCTCGCGGTGGAGATCATCGCCGGTGAGCTGGGGCTCGACCTGTTCCGGGTCGATCTCTCCGGCGTCGTGAGCAAGTACATCGGCGAGACCGAGCGGAACCTCGCGCGCGTGTTCGGCGAGGCCGAGGCCAGCAACGCGGTGCTCTTCTTCGACGAGGCGGACGCCCTGTTCGGCCGGCGCACGAAGGTCTCCGACGCCCACGACCGCTATGCCAACATCGAGACCAGCTACCTGCTGCAGCGCGTGGAGGAGTTCGACGGGATCGTCGTACTGGCCACCAACCTGCGCGACAACATGGACGAGGCGTTCACGCGCCGGATCCGGTTCGTGGTCGACTTCCCGTTCCCCGACGAGTCGAGCCGGCGCCGGATCTGGGCCGCGCACCTGCCCGGCACCGCGCCCATCGGCTCGGACGTCGACCTGGACCGTCTCGCCCGGGAGCTGACGGTGGCGGGCGGGTTCATCCGCAACATCGCGGTGAACGCGGCGTTCCTCGCCGCGGGCGGCGGCGGGCCGATCGAGATGCGGCACGTGCTGCACGCCGGGCGACGCGAGTTCGAGAAGATCGGCAAGCCGTGGGAGGCCACTGATGCGGTGGGTGTGCGATGAGTGACGGCTTCCTCGGCAGGCCGAAGGTGCTGCGCGGTGCCTTCGTGGAGTTCGGGCTGAGCCTGCCCCCGCTCATGGTCGTGTTCCAGTTCAACCCGGTACAGCTCAGCCGGGCGCGCGCGCTGACGTTCGACGTGCCGCGAGGCGCCGAGCCCGGCGGCCGTGACAACGCGTTGCGCCGCTTCCACGAGCGCCAGCCCGACCTCACAAAGCTGCGCGACGAGCAGACCGTGTCGGTGGCCGAGGAGACGATCTCCTTCGACATCCGGCTCGACGCCAGCGACGAGCTCGGCGAGGGCGATGCCGTCGCCGAGCAGTTCGGCGTCGGGCCACGGCTGGCGACCCTCGAGCTCATGGTGCAGCCCAAGGGCGAGGGCGTGCTCGGGCAGGCACTGGGTGCGCTGCTCGGCTCGCCGGGCGGGTTCAGCTTCACGCGCTCACCCAACCCGCCGCTGGTGCTGTTCGTGTGGGGCCGCAAGCGCGTGATGCCGGTGAACATCAGCGGTCTCGCGATCAGCGAGACGCTCTACAGCCCCGACCTGAACCCGGTGCAGGCCACCGTCGCGGTCGACCTCACGGTGATCGAGGGCCGCAGCGTGCCGATGCTCTACACGAAGGCCATGACCGAGGCGATGTCCATGCTCAACCTCGCGAACATCGGCGAGGCCGCCACCGTGATGATCCCCGGGTAGCGCCGTGTTCACCCCGGACTCCCGCTACCACCGCCTCGCCGATCTCGTCCTCGACGACGGGCGTGGCAACCCGGTGCGCTCGCGTGAGCTGCGCCCCCTGCCCGAGGTGACCGCGCGCCACCAGCACACCGTCGCCGCCGGGGAGCGCCTCGACGAGCTCGCGTTCCGCTACTACGGCCGGCCCACCCGGTGGTGGCGGATCTGCGACGCCGAGCACGAGATCCTGTCCCCACTGGCGCTGCTCGGCGGCGGCCCCGTGGTCACGCTGCGGGTGGAGCGG
>WUUC01237784.1_pt1 | contig 13002 bp, 12 predicted proteins | sample 6278441 | NCBI WGS metagenome assembly WUUC01 (sample SAMN13675441, study PRJNA597444) | soil metagenome | isolation source: soil | place: USA: Washington | collected 2017-10 | reverse complement strand
TGCTCAGCGAGAGGCTGTATTGTCCGCCGCCCCTCTTCGCCGCCTGTTGGTTGCGCGCGTGGTCTACAAGTATGCGGCGCATCAACCTCGCCGCGATCCCGAAGAAGTGCGCGCGGTTCTGCCACCTAATATCGTTCTGGTCGATCAGGCGTAGGAAGACTTCGTTGATGAGGGCGGTGGGTTGCAGCGTGTGATCGTGCCGCTCACGCCGGATGTAATTACCGGCCAGCCGCCGCAGCTCTTTGTAAATCAGCGGCACCAACTCGTCTAGGGCACTCTGCTCCCCGTTGCTCCACCTCTCCAGAACTTCTGTGATGTTCGGCTGAGCCTGCACCATTCGCAACCTGTCCCAGCACCGACACCGAGAATGGAGATTATCTTCGACAAATAGGCTCTCAAACAGAGCTATTAAACGCCAGCACAATATTAACAGGGGCAAAGTATGTCAACATAATAAATGATAATAAATGTCCTTAAATTAGGGTCTGAGAACGGGACAAACTTTATTCTCCGTAATCAAACTTGTGTAGCAGCTAAATTAAGTTGCGTACTGAATTGGCTGTAAGTCGTTGATCCTTGGTTGATGCATTTTGAGAATGGTGAAATAAAGTTGCGTACTAAGACCAAATTCGCCTCACCGATAAACTCTGGAAATTAACGCATCTGACAAATTAAGTTGCGTACTGTGTTAAACAGTATAGCCACTGAGAATCGTATCCTATCTTCACCAAAAATATGGTGCGGCCAGAGAAGAACGCTCGACCTCACTAAGTCTCCAGAACCAGAAAATGGATGGGTGCTCCTCCACGACGAGGGCTTGTCCGCACATTATTAATAATGTGCGGACAACGACTTGTTAGGAGCTCGCCTTGAGGTCAGCGAGCAGACGGGCGAAGGCTTGCGCGAAGTCGTCATGGCTCTTCCAGCTCGAGAAGTCAGGAATAAAATAGCTGCGCACCTCCTCGGCCATGTCCTCACCCGTAGAGGAGTCGATGCAGGTCCACTCTCGGAGAGCCTCGTAACTCACTAAGCGAATTGGAAACAACTTGCGCCGCCCCTCCCGCAATTCCACCTTGCGGGCCCGGCGGATTTCCGTCTCCACCCACCTGCTCCGCAGGCTGCTCTCGGAGAGTACTAGGAGCAGCCGGTCGTGGACTTGTATAGCTTCGTCAATCTGGTCGTAGAGCCTCTCACCACCTTTCAAATCTTCCGGCGCAAACCAAACGCGTATATCAGCATCTCTCATTGCTGAATAAAGCCGGTATGCAAACTCTTCATCTTTAGAACTGTATTTAATAAAGCACGAATAGAACTGTATAGGCTGGATAGCGGCTATGACAGCAGGTATCTGAACAATGAGGGATTCTGGCACTCCTGAGCCACGCAAGAAGATTTCCGGGATATGACCGCCAGACTTATATAGGGTATCAATACTAATTGCTGAAGGGCTTTGATGCCTTACAGAATCAAGTCCTTTAACTTTACTAAGGTCATTATCAGCAAAACTAGTCCCTCCAACCCAAGCTCTACTAAAATCGGCGCCAGCACATTCGGCTCCATTTAAGATTGCTTTAGTAAGGTTCGCGCCGTTGAGATTCGCGTTGCCGAGGTTTGCCTCGCTGAGATTCGCCCCGCTCAGATCTGCGTCTCTGAAGTCTGCGCCTCTAAAGTTGGCTCTGCCAAGGTTCGCGCCTCTGAAGTTGGCTCCGCGGAGGTTCGCGTCGCTGAAGTTAGCTACAATCAGATGTGCCCCTTCTAAATTAGAACTTCTGAGGTCAGCTTGGGCAAGATTGATATAGCTAAGGGATGCTTCACGCAGGCCAGCATGGCTGAGATCAATTGTCCCGACATCATGCGCTTGGCGCCACATGTTCCACGCCTTCACGCCTTTCTGAAGCATATTAAGATAAGTACTATCTGCCATGCTGTTAACTCCTCCGCGAATAACTTAGCCCCTATTAGCGATAGAACATCCAAGTTTTATATGGTGAGATCACGTAAAAGCCGCTGTAGAGACTTGCGATAAGTAGCTGAGTCTCGCCAGCTTTGGAAATCACCGATGATTCGAAGTCGCCTTATGTCAGCCGGCCAGCCTCCTATTACATCCATAACCGCATCATCTAATCGAATGGGCAACAGAATCTTTCTATTCTCTCTGGCCTCTCGCTCTAAGGCCGTCCCGACTTCCTTCTCTACCCATGAACTAGAAACTGAGTTTTTTGATAAGACCAGCAATAGTTTGTCGTAAGCTAAGATTGACTCGTCAATACTCGGGTTGATCTTATCGCCTATCTTCAAGTCCTCCGGAGCGAACCAACATTGGATTCCGGCTTGAAGCAAGTCAGAGTAGAGCATTTCCGCAAACTCATGGTCTTTAGTGGAGTAGCTTATGAAACATGAATGGAATTGCTTCGGCTTCTCAGCCTCAATCAGCACAGTGAGGTTATTTATTAGAGCATCGGGCACACCACAGCCTCTTAAAAAGCCAACAGGAATATTGTTGCCAGAACGATATATCGTGACCACGTCTATCGTCGAGATGCCGCGATGGAGAACAGTGTCAAGTCCCTTGGTGGTGCTTAGGTCATTATTCCCGAACGTAACTACTGCGAGTTGAGCATAACTAAAATTCACCCCACGAAGGTCTGCTCCGACCAACGTTGTCTCAATAAGGGTCGATTCAGTTAAATCCGCGTCTTTAAAATTCGCATAGCTGAGTTTTGTCTCAATAATGCTTGCACCAGTTAGATTAACCCCGCTGAAATCAATTTGGTTAAGACTCAGCCTGTTCAGTGTGACTTTGCTCAAGTCTGGCGACAAGCTGATGTTATCAGCCCGCCACCTGTTCCAAACACTAACACCCTGTTCTAAGACTTTTAGGTGTTCGTCATTCGGCATCTCTATAATCCCCGCTCAGGCCATGTGCTACTAATTTCAGAGTCTAAGTGTTACTAAGAATTTTTAAGTTAGGTAATAGGAGCGCGACTCGGCTCCGACGCCTAACGCTTAATTGATTTACCAGACTACCGAAACGATTATCTGAGCTCCTCCCTCGCTGAGGTGCAGCTATAATGAGAAGTCCGCCGTTTGTTCAGAGCTACACCTTACCGCGAACTCCGCTGGCGTCAGTTCTTGCAAGCTGCGATGTGGACGCCGCTCGTTGTAGCCTACTCTCCATGTTTCGCTGACCCTTCGGGCCTCATCCAGGCTGACGAACCTGTGCTGGCTCAGGCACTCGTAACGGAACTTCCCGTTGAAGCTCTCGATGAACGCGTTCTGCATCGGCTTGCCTGGGTCGATGAAGCGCAGGCTAATCTCGCTCCTCGCCACTGAACCTGATCTCGCGCATCTCGAGTTCTCCTCGCGGGTTTATAGTACGGGAGAACCCTCACTATTTCTGCACCTCTTTTCGGGGAGGAGGTCAACTCCGCATGAGGCTTTTTCTGATGAGAGATCAATCTAGCGTCAGACTGGTCCGATGTAGTGCGCAAAACGAGCTTGTATTGATGTCAGCTCAAGACGCTCTCCTAAGTCTCAATGACGAATGCCGCTCTCGCCAGAATGATTCCGCGAAAACTATCAGTCCATTGACCAGTTTGAGAGCAATTTTGTCGCCTTTTTTCTCGCCTGAGCAATAGCAAAGACCAATACGGAACGTGAACCGAATAATCGTTGGGAGTTTTCGCGATTCAGAGCGTGGCAAAGTTGCTTAAGATACGCAACTCGATTCGTTGTTGTGAGACAGTTTAGATCGCCGGCGGCTAAGTCGTCCTCGTAATCCAACACATCGTCTACAATCTGTAGAAGTTCACCGAGTTTGATTAAATCGCCCCACCTTGCTGCTCGCTGCTTTTCACATTCCATCGTCTTGAGAATGAATTCCAGCGCTATGGCTCCGCGTTCAAGGCCGTCTCCGGATAGTTGGTTCTTTGAGTCCTTGTCGTACAACGCCATCGCTAGAACTCGAAGCTCAACGTTCGACAAGCTACTTAGAATCCTCTCAAAAGCGCTGCGAGCTTCCTTGTCGAAATGTCGCCAATCTGTTGCGACGTCGTAGGCGCAAGATAAAAACGCTGCCTCGCCAGCTTTCCATGCTTCCTTCAAATTCCAAGGAGTTCCGAAGCCCGCATAACATAGTGCAAGACGTATAGATTTTTTGGTGTAACTAACGCGTTCAGATCGAGAGATTTGAAGGGCTCCTGCATACTGGAGCGATCGTAAAAAGGCGCTGAGTACAGCAACAAGGTGTGAAAGAATCATTAAACCGTTTCTACTTAGACCACGTGGAATCAAGGCTGGGGAGGGTGAAGGACCGCAAGATAGCGCTCAAAAGAAATCCGAAACTAGGACGACTCTTTCCTCGGGTATGTTTGCCGCACGCAAGGTGCTGAGCATTTGTGAAGGGCTTGATTACATTCTGATGAAGTGGCATGGGTTTAGTTGAGGTACTCTGATCAAATCAAACTGAATGTTGAAGATTCAAAAAGCCGAAGTGCGTTCGTAGTACTCATCGCGAGGTCGGTGCAATCTTGAAATCTTTGCCACGCAGATCTAACTTTGACTGAATAACTTTCTGCATAATTTTTCGACCTCATCTGGTAACTCTTCAAACTCTGTGTCTATTTCGTGACGTACGTTCGGTGGGAACCCAACGAAGGACGCGTGTCGTTTCAAAACCATTCGCCCACGCCAAGAGATAAGATATGTCGCCAATAGCACCTCACACGTAACCAGAATTTGCCTTAAGCCCCATGGAGTCAGAAGAATCTGTGCCATCCATTCACTTAGACGTGTCGGTAAAGGCGAGGTGTTTTTCAGCCACTCTATGAAGACGAACAGAAAGTTCGGAGGCGCAATCATACCGTACTCCAATGCGAAACTTAGACAGATCACAATTACGCCAATGAAGACCGCCACAAAAGCAATGCTTTTTATGCCTGGTCCTATCGGTGCCCATACTGACAGTCGAGGCTTGTTTCGCATGTGGTTCTCAAGTGCCTTACGAAATCTTGGTAAATCACTAGAGTCGTCGCGACGTTTTCGCGGACAACTGCGGTTAAATAAATAATCTTCTACACGTTTGTATTCCTCATTCTTACGACGGCCGGATATGAAAATATTCAGCGCTAATAAAATGGGGAATAGGGCAGGCTGAAGCAGAGACAATCCGAAAAATACGGCCTGAAAAACGGCAATCCTGAAATCTCGTCCAATACTATCGAAAGGCATTTTCGGCAGTGTCAGTATTCCCACGTGATAAGTGAGGTAAAAGCTGGTAGTAAGGTAGGTAAACATTACGGACACGCAAATATATTGCGTTGCGAGCAACCCGACGCCAAGAGGCCCGTGTTCAGAAAGTTGACTGCCCAGAGCAGCAGCAATTGCTCCAACGAAGCCTAAGCAGTAGGAGGCTAAAAGACTCCCGAACATCAATTCTGAAAGCCTATAAACAAGCGAGCCGGTTGCTTCTGTATATGCTTCGGACGGCAGTAGATTTACATTCCCTAGTGGGTTGGACATGATGTTAATCTCCTGAACAACGTGGATACCATTGAACCGTCGTGAGGCTCAGCGGGCTGAGAAAACAACGGTCCATTTGCAATGGTTCAGATCAGGAAATAAAGCCCGACGAACAGCTGAATCTTCATTAGAAGAGTTGCTCTTCGATAGCGCGCGAGCTTGAACCAATAGACGCTCGACAATGTAAGCAACAGCGTCATCGAAGTCAGAGCAATGACATCTCCTCGATTGGTCGTTTGGAACGCCAGCAAAACCAATCCCAACACTTGAAGGGTAAATGCAGTAACGGCTAGCGATGAGGGACTAAGCCGGTGCATGAATGAGACCGTGTCTCCCGCTCTGTCTTGGAGATCACCGCATATTTCTCGCGCCAATATGAAAAGAAAAACGGAAGCTGCGGCAACTCTCAATTTCTGCTCGTGAGGATATGAAGTTGCGATTAGCAAAAGCGGGATCGAACTGCCGATCGCTGTGTAGACGGTTTTGACGCTTGGCAAAAACGCAACTACATATCGGTAACTGATGGTTAATGCAATTAGGCCGTAGTACCAAAAGGCAATGTCCTGTGGGACAAAGTACCTAGTCAAAAAAAGTGCCAAACCAAGGGAAAGGAAGTAAAGAATCGCGGCGAACTCTGAAGTCAACTCGCCGGCGGGCAGCGGCCGCTCGGGATGGTTTACGCGATCTTTTTCGATATCGTCCAAGTCATTCGCAATAAAGGTGCACATGCAAATGAAAAGCAAAGGGATCGCTTCACTAATGCTTAAAGCGAGATTCTTGGTTCTGGCTAATAACGGAAGGAATATTGCCAAAACGCAAAGAAGCGAGGTGCTAAACCTAGTAAGTCGCAGTATCGCGCGGAGAAGGAGCACAATAATCCTTGTATACAACAGTCTGGGTAAAGCCTAAACCTTCAGAAACTTGCTGATTTGAGGTCGGCGCATTATGACTCCAACATTGTGTCGAGACAATAGAAAAGTGACCTGCTCCCCAACAGAGGTGCAACTATAATGAGAGTTCCGCCGGTTGTTGAGATCTCCCCTAAAACTGGAGCGGCCTGAGTGAGAAAATCGGCCTGCCCTTGACGGTCTCCCCAAAAATTAGAACAGCTCGAGTGAGAAAAATCGGCTTGCCTTCAGCCTGCTCTGGCCTGCTGCCAGGCCGTGGTGAACTCCTGCGGCGGTACCCACCTCAAAGAGGTGTGCGGCCACCGCTCATTGTAATCCACTCACCAATTCTCGATTTCTTGACGCGCCTCGGGCAGGGTCTCGAACTAGTGCTGGTTCAAGACCCTCGGCACGGCAGCCTCCCGTAGAAGTTCTCGATGTACGGGTTATCCGTGTGTTTTCCGGGACGGCCGAACTCCAGCTTCACATTGTTGACGTGCGTCCAAGCGCGATCACGTTCCATCTTCGCCAAAAATATGGTGCGGCCATAGAATCTGATCTGGGGCCAACTTTTCTTTCTTTGGCGAGGCTATATTTCTTGCATCACTTCCCAAGGGATAGCCATAACCGTAGATATTATAAAGCTTGACGGCAAGTCGCATCTGGCGCTCCGAAATATAGCGCGTAGGGATAAAGAAAAGCGCCTGCTTGATTGCGTTATAACCCGCCTCCTCAGGCGTCATGTAGTCCCAGGCTTTCGGCATCTCCTTCTTCGTGAAAACGTCTCTGCCAACCTGGAGCGTGCTCGGGAGGGCGCGCCAGTCGCAATAGCCAGTTGGTTTTTACCTGATCTCTGCCGGTGAATTCACAGCCGAGTTATTGGAGAAGAGCCGGAGAATAATACTGCCGTTCTTGGACGGTACAACCTCTACCACAGGCCATGAGGCCTTCCCTTATTCCTGTCTCAAAAGTGATAAGCGGTCAGTATTTTTCCGCGGCGCGCGAGGCGGCGGCCCCAAAATAACGTCTGGCCAAGCGCGCGGGCGGTGGTAGAATGCGTCACGCCCGAAGCACTTTGGCACCCGCCGGCCGTCGCCCCGCACACCCGGCGAGTTCTCTCACAAACGCCCTGACACTGTTAGCCCCATGACCAAAGACAATCTCGACGCAACCCCCCCGGTCGGGCATGTCGCCGCCTCCTTCTCGTGGTACTGATGGTGCTCGTCCCGGCGGCGCACGCCGCGGCCCAGGAGAAGCCGGCGCTCGACTGGGAACTCGTCAACCCGTTCCGCTTCATCGACCCGGCTGCGTTCGACGACCTGCGGCGCGTCTACGCAGGGCTCGGCAAGAAAACGGCCGCCAACTTGGAGAGGGCGTTGCAGACGCTCTCGGAGGGGGAAGTGAGGCGGGAGAGGGACGCGGCCGAGAGAGAGTGCGGGCGCAAGCCGCAGGGGTCGCGACGGCAGGAGTGTCTGGAGCGCGCGAAAATACCTTACCCCGGCTGGTTCGCCCGACTCGCCGCGAAAGATCACGCGCTGACCTGCTGGGATTCCGGGCGCCGTTGGTTCAGGAACGACGGCACGTGCGCCAATTACATCCACCCCAAGATTCATAGAGTGAGGGTCTGGGTCGTTAACCCGCAGCCCCTCGGCGGGAGCGCGCCGCGCTGGCTCTCGGGCGGAACCACTCCCGTCAAATTCGAGGAATGCCCCGCCCGGTACCCGAAGGGCACGTGCGTCGAGTTCGACGCCAAATATGACACGAAGGAGAAAGTGGGGACGGAGATCACGGCCGTCTTCCCGGGCGACGGCCTCACGCTCGGGCGCGTCACCGTGCTTGTCAAAGACACCCTCGTCGTCGGCCTCGGCGACTCCTACGCCTCGGGCGAGGGCAACCCGGACATCCCGGCGAGCTTCACCGAAGGGAATGCCGAACTGGACATCTGGTACGAGATGAGGCACTCGCCCCGGAAGGATCGGGATTCAAAGGTCGGGTGGCTCGACTCGCGCTGCCACCGCTCGATGTACTCTTACCAGTTTAAGACCGCCCTCCAACTCGCGCTCGAAAACCCGCGGCAGGCCGTCACCTACGTCTCCTTCTCCTGCTCGGGCGCGACGACGGACAACATCATCAGCGAGAAGCAACGTGTGCAGGAAGGCCGGGTCTGGGACAGAGCGGAGGTGCAGCTCAGGTCTTTGGAACGCGCCATGGCAGGCGGGTCGCGGGAAATTGATTACCTGCTGGTGAGCACGGGCGGCAACGACGTGGACTTCGCGAAGTACGTGACCTACGTGGCGACGAGGGGGATACTCAGAAGTCTCGCCGCATTCGGCGTCAGCCGGAGGTCGTTAGAAAACCGCGGAGGATGGGAAATCGCGGACCTGCTCCTCGGCCGGTCCAGGGGGAAATACCCCGGGTTGTACCCCGCCCTGCTCAACACCCGTGGCGTTAAAATCAAAGACTGCGAGGCCGGGAAGCGCTGCCCGCGCATCCTTCTGACGACGTACCCCGACATCTTGCACGACGAGACGGGCCAGCCCTGCCGGGCCGACCGCGGAGAGTTCGACTCGACCTTCGGGAAGGACACGGAGAGGGGGGAGCGCCTAAGACAGGTGACAAAGCACATCGTCGTCCCGCTCCGGGAGGCGCAAAACGAGCCGTTCATCTCCGATAAGCTCGGCTGGACGGTCGTGACCGGACACGTCGCCGAGTACCGAAAGCACGGCTTCTGCGCGCGGAACCTGGCAAGTACATCGCCGACGGCGGAGAAGTTTGCGATGCCAACGCGTCAGAACGGCGGCTGGTTTCCCTTCGACCCGCGCGAGTACAGGGCCTACGAGACGCGCCAGCGCTGGGTGCGGCTCCCCGTTGACGCGAAGCTGACCACCGACCAGGTGCGCCTCCCCTTCCTGGGAAAACTCGGCTTCGACCTCTTTTTCAAAGATGACACGTCCAACATCATGCACCCCACGGCCGAGGGGCACGCTGCGGCCGCGGACGCAAACGTGACAGCGATTAAAGGGGTGGAGGAGAAGCTGAAGCGGAACGGTGTGGCGCCGGGGCCGTGACGCGCGCGGCTCACGCCGTCCGGAGCCGTTCGAGGAGGGCGAGCAGCGGGCCGGGGTAGTCGGTGATGATGCCGTCCACGCCCAGGGCGATCATCTTGCGCATCTCGCCGAGGTCGCGACCTCCGGGCAGAGTGTGCGGAAGTACTCGATGTAGCCGTCCGAGCCCGCCCGCGGACGTGTCAATATTTAAAATCGGTGGCCTATTCGTCAAGCCGCGTCGAGCCCTTTGAACGCGTAGTATTGGAGCAGTTCGGCGAACGAGTCGAGTTTCACGCGGCAATCAGGGTCGTCTTTGCGCTCCGTGTCCGCCTGCGACCAGAAAGTGACGCGCACAAGTTTGCCCCACGTCTCCGGGTCTTTGGCGTGGCCATAGCGTGCCCATGCGGCGTGAACGCCCGCCGCTTTCGCCATCGTGATGTCCTTCTCCTGATTGTCGCCGACGTAGAGCGCCCGGCTCGCGCGGACGTGGTGGCTGACGCAGATGTCGGCTAGAACAGCGGGGTCAGGTTTGCGATGTCCGGGTGGGAGCAGGTAGACGTAGTCGGCGAAGCCCTCTAGGATACTGCGGCGCGAAGGGTCGGGGTGCCCGCCAGCGCCGCCCTCCGGGGCGTAGAGGCGCTGGAGCAGATCGGTGAGCCCGAGCAACTTGAGGCGGTAGAGGCTATTCTCCACGACGGCCTCGGTGTAGCCGACCACGGCGCACCCGCTGGTGCGGATCGCCGCAAGCGTCTCGCGCACGCCGGGATACGGTCGCAGGCGCTCGCGCCGGATGTCACTGAAGACGCGGAACACGCCCTCCAACTCGTTCTTCCGCTCCAGCCGGCTGGCGTTCGGGTAGCGGTCTACAACCGTCTCGGTCTCCAGCAGGGCGAACGGTTGCTCCACATTGCGGTATCGTTGGTGGACCTCCCTCAACTCGTCGAGCAGTTGCTCGCGGTCGACAGACAGCAATTCGGCCGCAGCGTCGACCATGCCGTAGAAGGCCGGCACGAACGATGACACCCAATCGTAGAGGGTGTTGTCCAAATCCGTAATCAAGAGGTTAATGACAGGCGTTGCCATGCGGCGTGCGGCTCCGCGCTATGAGGTGGGCTGCGGGAAGTCCCAGTCGTCGAGCGAGAGACGGGGCGGCGTCCCTTCAAGCCGGAACCCGCCCTTGATCTTTGCCATCGGCTGGAAGATGCCCAGCTTCATCGAGCGGAACATCTCGACGGTCAGCCCTCCGCTGCCGACCTCTATCACGTTGAAGAAGTTGCTCTCCAAGTCGGTTGAACTGGAGCCGACGCTGCCGCCGCCGATGATTGAGACGTCGCCCAGACGCCAGCGCCTCTGCGCGTGCTCCGGTAGTTCATAGACGCTTGAGCGCCACACGAAGGCCCGGTGCTTGTGCCCGTGGACGGCGAGGTGCACGCCGTAGTTGGCGGCGAGACGCATGATACGCGCGGCGTCGGAAGCGATGCCGAAGCCTTTGGAGTATTCCCACGCCGCCTCGTGATTCTCCGTGAGGGCCAAGTGGTGGTGAATCGCCAGCAGGCGCAAGGCGAGACCTTCCGTCCTCTCCCACCCGAACTCCTGCGCGATGTCTTGCATGGCCTGCTCCTCAATGCGCCCCATGCCCGCCAGGAAATCCTTTCCCTGCGCGAGCGAACTGGAGTTGAGAGCGCAGACCTCGGTGACGAGTCCGCAGGGCAGGACGAAGCGCCGGCCCATCGAGAGGTACTCATTGGGCGGGTGCTCGAAGAGGTCGCGGTAGAACTTCTCGTAGTTCTTCCTCGCCTCTGGGGGGGCTACCTCGACCTCCGCCGTGTCGCTGTATTCCTCCTGCTTCGTCCAGCAGATATCGTGGTTGCCGGGGATGACAATCAAGCGGTTCTCGTCAATGTTGAAGACCCCGAGCAGCGTTTTCAGAAACTTCCGCGCGCGCTCAAACTCCTCCTCGCTGCCCATGAACGTCAGGTCGCCGGTAACGACGACGGCCCCGATTTTCCGGTCGCGGCCAATGGCCGAGCTGACGGCCTCGCACAGCGACGGCTTCGAACTCTTCGGTTTCCCCTCTTCGTCAAACCGCCAGACGTGCTGCTTCGCAAACTTGCCGACGGCGAAGTGCGGGTCTGTTAGGTGGAGGATGAGGTTGCTCTGGAGGGGGATGGCATCGCGGCTGACGGCGTGCTTGAGCAGCGGGCCGGGCGACAGCAACCTCTGCCGCGTAAGCGGCGACGCCTGCGCGCCGCCCGTCGCGGAGACGGGCTGCACCTCCCAGACGGTCGTATCCATGACGCGTAACTCTAGGGCTTCGCTGATAAGCGTGCCTTGTAGCTGCTCAGCCACCTCCGTCGAGAAGTTCGCCATCAGGGGCAGCTTGCCGAAGGCGAACTTCCCGAAAAACTCGATGGGCTCAAGTATGATATTTACCATCCGCAGCCATGCCCGGCTATAGGAGTTGTCGCGGTAGTAGGCCGGGACGAGGGCTTCTTCGCCCTCCGGCAGGGGCAACTGGTCGAGCCTCCCAAAAGGGTCGGCGTGCGGCGGGATGATTCTGTCCACTAGCGCGGCATAAACTCGGTCGTGTCCGGAGTCGAAGAGGCCGACCCATGCTTGCCGCTCGCCGCCCGTCGCGGCGTTCAACTTGTCCCAGAAGTCAACATGCGCATCTTCTTGGGGCCGCTTCCACCACCCCCACCAGCAGGCGCCTTGCTGCCCTATGAGTTTCCGATGCTCCTCGATGGTCTTAGTCGTGAAGAAGTCGCGGAAACGGAACAGGTAATGAATCTCTGCCTGCCCCTGCTGCTGTCTCGACCCCGCTGGCGATGGTGTATCTTGAGGGTCTGCCATCATCTTCGCCCTTTCTTCTCAAGGTACCAAGCCGCCCCGCCGCGTGAGGATTCCGACAGCGGGCCTTAGCACGACTGGTAGTCAACGCCTCCCCTCTTATGGAAGTGCTTTCCGACCACATTCAAAAATAACTGCGGGTAACATAGATTCTTTGTCAGGTGTTTGCTTGGTTTTGCGAGGCAACTCCCCTAAAAAGTTGTTTCCTCTCTCTGAAACGTGCCCCTATCAAATGCAGCACTTTCTGTATTGGCATTTTAGATGTCACATTTAAATTATTCGCATCCGCGAACCGACGCAGTTCGTCAGCGTTGAACTTCTCTAACTCCTCCTGAACTTCTATCTCTTGGCCCGATAGCCATTTCTCATATAGGAGATCGAATCTCGCACGGTGTGAATCAGTCTCCTCTTGTGTTAAAGGGGGCAGTTTGGATTTAGGTGGTTTGGGAGTCTTTGTCCCTTTGCTTTTTATCTCTTCGAGATACAAGAGAACTCGATCAAATTTCTCATTAAGAGACTTGAGTTCGTTTAGGATTTCTGTATTTTCAGACATATTATTTTTCAGACAAGAAACCTTGAATCTCATTCCAGAGACTTTGAAATTGTGCCTGGAAATCGGCGGGCATATCTTCTTGGATAGCCCTCTTCATTCCGACCCTGTCGAATATCGGGCTTTCAAAAAGCTTCACCTTCAAGCC
>WUUC01088269.1_pt1 | contig 13002 bp, 15 predicted proteins | sample 6278441 | NCBI WGS metagenome assembly WUUC01 (sample SAMN13675441, study PRJNA597444) | soil metagenome | isolation source: soil | place: USA: Washington | collected 2017-10 | reverse complement strand
CGACGTTGAGCAGCTCGGGGATGTCCACCCACTCGCCGTTCGCGTCCTGTCGTGCCCAGCTCAGCGAGGGCGCACCCCCGAAAAAGTCGTCGGTACCCTTGGTCATTTCGCTACTCTCCGTATCTTCCGTTTACTGCGTTGACCCGAACGGGGTGTTCGGGGGCTTCTGCTCGGCGGCGGCCTGCAGCGCGGCCAGCCGGGCGTGCGCCCGCTCGTTCAGCTCGGCCGTCCACGCGGTCTCGTCGCTGCCGCCAACCGTCGCTCGGTTCCACACCTGGGCCATCTCCTGGCTAGATTCGGCCTGGTCAATTGCGGTTCGAACGGTCATCAGCGTGCCGTTCCACTCGATCCGGCGGTCGGGCGCGTCGAGGACGGCCAGCCGGGCGCGGGCGGCCTCGGTCAGCTCGTCCGTCCACGCCTGGTCCCCGCCGACCCGCGTCACGTACGCGTGGATGCGCCCGAGGTCGGCCGCCGAGCCGGCCACCGCGACCTCGGCCAGCCGGGCGCGGTGGAACGCGGGAGAGCGCGGGTCGGTCGGGTCCTCGACCCCGCCGATCGACCCCGGCGGCAACTCGGCCGGGTCGCTCGACCTGGGCGCGGCCGGCGTGCTGGTCGCGACCTTCCCGCCTGCCAGCAGGGTCAGGATCTTCTCGGCCAAGATCTTGCGCTGGTGCGCGACTGAGGCGCCTGGATCGAGTCCACGCAGGATGCGTTGAAGCTCGGCCTTGTTGAACTTCAAGAGCGCGTCGAGGGTGGGCGGCTGACCATCGATCAGCAGCACGCCGCGTACGGGCTGCTCGATCGTGCGCGTCAGAGCCTCACCGAGGGTCGCCGTGGTTGAGTTCGCCGAGCGCGCGTTCCCCGGGTCGTCGGCCAGGCCGCCGGACACCGCGTGGGTGCCGGGGTCGGCCGGCGTCACTTTTGCGCGCTCGGGATCCGCTGCGATGTTTTCTGTCGACGGCACGGCGGCCAGGTGCCGCCCGCCCTCGGCGCGCTCGGCGGCCCGCCACTGCTCGGCCGGCAGGACGCCGGGCGGGACGTACGGCAGCAGGAAGTGCCGCTCGCGGCGCCACTCGCGCACCTGGACCGCGAGGTTGGCCCCGACCTGGGCGCGGCGCATGTCAACCCGGTAGACGGAGCACGCGCCCGACTCGGGGTCGACGTAGACGAGCACCGCGTACTCGCGCCGCAGCCCGACCGAGCGCAGGTCGATCGGCGGGCCGCCGTCGGGGTCGAGCAGGTAGGCCGAGCCGTGGTAGACGGCGAGCTGGATCGCGTACTTGCGCTCGGGGTAGTCGAGTCGCCCGGTCTTCTTGTCGCCTAACGCCACCTGCCCGTCGGCTTCCTCGTAGAGGTTGTCGATCGTGCCGGCGCAGCCCAGGTCGAGGTTGATCACCCGGCGCTCGGTCATGGACGGTATCGGCCGCAGCCCGTTCCGAATCAGCTCGGCGACGTAGCTCCTGGCATGTGGCAGCGCCCACTCGGGCACCCCCGCTAGCGTGAGCCACTCGTCCGATCCACGGTCGTGATCCTGCTCGTCGTTCCACGCCTGGTCGACCCGCTGGAGCACGCCGTGCACGGCGGTGCCTAGGTTGGCCTTGGCGTCGTTGCCGGCGACCTCGTGTGCGGTCTTGATCACCTCGTCCAGCGCGTCGTGGCCGGGGTCGGTTGACCAGGACTCGATCAGCCGCAGCAGGTCGGGTCGCTGTCGCAGGCCGAGCAGGAGCTGTCGCAGCATCCACCGGGTTAGCGCGTAGCTGTCCTCGGGCAGCTCGGCGTGCGTGGTCGCCGCCGTCCAGCTCTGCTCGACCCCGGTCTCGGGGTGCGGCAGCCGGTATCGCCCGTTCACCCGAACGGAGCGATCACCGCCCTGGTCAAAGAAGTCGTCGGAGTCCATCACTCGCCTTCCCATCGCGCGGCCCAACGGACCGCGTCCTTCGCCCGCGCCACCGCGGCCGGGTCGTTGTACTCGCGATTGCGCCCGCTCGGGTGTGGGATCACCACCATGTCCACTCCGCGTCGCTCGACCTTGGTGAACCACTCCGCGTCGTCCAGCTCGAACGCCCCGCCGACCCGCCGGCCGCAGAGCACGAACCGCACGCGAGGTTCGGTCGGCGGCCCGCCGTGTCGCGCGACCAGCCCCTCGGCCGTGTCGCGCGCCTCGCGGATGTTGTAGCGCCCGACGCACACGTTCGCCCGGCGCAGCCGCCCGAGGTAGGCCGCCGCCGGCATGCCGGACATGGCCAGCAACCGTCCACCGGCCGACCACTCGGGCCAGGGGAACATCGGCAGGTGCTCGCTGGTGTGCGGGCCAGGGGCCATGCCGACCACCACGCCGAGGACCGGGCAGGCGTCGTAGTGGCCCTGGACCTCGCCGAGGTGGACCCCGATGAAATTGGCAGCGAACGCGGCCTCATAAGCGTTCAGGGGGCCGACCGCGCCGGTCACAGGAACAGGTTCCGGATCGGACCGAGCACCTGCACGGGGCCGACCAGCCGAGGCCGCACGGCGCGCACGAGGGTCTGCCAGTCGACGCCCTGCTTGGTCTCGCCTCCGGTGGCGTACCACTTACCGTCGCCGGCCCGCACGGCGGCGTAGTCGTAGACCCTGCCGGACATGCCGACCCGGAAGCTGATCACCGTGAATATCGGCGGCTCGTTGTGCGGTACCGGCGAGCCGTAGCTGTCCGGGTCCGGGTCGCCGAATATCGCGTCGTACGCGGCCTGCGTGCCGGCGGGGGCGAGCTGGCCACCCGAGCGCAGCACCTCCGCGTCGATCCGGCCGCGCTCGTTCGCGTCGTAGCGCGCCTCGTCGTCGGACCGGGGCCGGTACACCGGGGGCCGGGCCCCGTAGGTCACTAGCTGGTCGTAGTCGGTCATGCCGTCGGTTCCTTCCACTGTTCGGACCACCGCGCCAGGGAGGCGAGGAGCTGCCCGGACTGGCTCATCAGGATCAGGTCTCGGCACTGACCCCGGTTGAGGCCGGGCCGCCACTCGCCGAGGGCGCGTACCTCGCGCATCTGGGCCTCGCTGGGCCGGCGCCGCCGCCACGCGGTGCCGCGCACCGACGGCAGGGCCGAGCGCTCGGCTCGCTCGCTGGCCATCTCCAGCGCGGCCTCGCTGTCCAGCCCCTCGGCCAGCCACCGCCCCGCTGGACCGCCATGCGCGACCTCGGCCACGTTCCAGCCCTCGGGACCCTCGACCAGGGCCACCAGCGCGTCGCCGCAGTCGACGAACGGCAGGCCGACGGGGGAGTTCAGCCACTGCACGGTCGTGCCCGCGAACAGCTCCACCTCGAGGTCGACCCGGCGGCGGCGCACGGTCCGCTCGCGCTGCTCGGGCTCGCGGTCCTCTTCCTCCTCGTCCGGGGCCTCGATCGGCTCGCCCTCGGCGCTCTCGCGCGTCACCGACAGGTCGATCTCGCCGACTAGGTCCAGGTCGTCGAGCACCCCGACGTAGTCCAGTAGCAGGGCGTCACGCTTGCCGGGCCACGGGCGCAGCGACCGCCCGGCGGTCTGCACGAACAGGCCCTTGTGGCGCATCGGCCGGACGTAGTGCGCGGCCGAGCACCACGGCGCGTCCCAGCCCTCGGCCAGGGCGGTGCACGTCGACAGGACGCGGACCGAGCCGTCGCGATGCTGCGCGAAGCGCTGTCGGCGCGTGCCCGGCGGGGTGGTCGCGTAGACGCCCTCGGTCCGCAGCCCGGCCTCGGTCAGGGCCGCCGCGAAGTACTCGGCCGCGAGGATGGTCGGCGCGAACAGCACGCCGGGGCGGTCGGCCGCGTGGCGCAGCGCGCCCGCCACCACCAGGTCGCGGATCTCCTCCAACATCACCACCCGCTCGAGGTCGCCTTCGCGGTAGTCGCCGTCGGCGGCGCGGCGCACGTCGGCCAGGTCGACCCCGTCGCCGACCTGGATCCCGCGCGGCTGGACCAGATGGCCGTGCTCGATCGCCCACTTGATCCCGCGTGAGTAGACGATCTCCTCCCAGACATCGCCGAGGCCGGTCGAGTCGCTGCGGGACCAGGTCGCCGAGTATCCGGCCAGCCGCGCCCCGCGCGGCTCGAACACACCCAGGTGATGGAACAGCCGCATGTAGGTCGGACTGACCGAAACGTGGGCCTCGTCCACGATGCACGTCCGGACGCCGGGCAGGGTACGGAGTCGGCTCGGCCGCAGCGACTGTACGGAGCACACCAGCACCCGCGCGCCGACCTCGTTGCGCTCGGCCTTGACCACGCCGATCGAGGTGCCCGGGTCGAGCAGCCCCCGCAATCGCGCGGCGGTCTGCTCGACGAGCGTCTGTCGGTGCAGCACGATCATCACCGGGCCGTGCTCGGCCTCCCGGCGGGCGACCTCACCCATGATCTCGGTCTTGCCGGTGCCCGTGGGAAGGCTGGTGCCACCACGCCGGCCGCCCTTGGACCAGAAGCCGTAGATCGCGTCCACGGCCTCGCGCTGGTAGTCGCGCAGCGTCATCGTGGTTCCCTCGGTGGCTTGCGCTTGCCGGTCTGCACCGGCCTCTTCGGGCAGGTGATGAGGTGGCGGTTTCGCTCCTCGGGCGTGGTGAATGGTGTGTCGCACCACGGGCACGTCGGTAGGTCGCTCATTGCGACACCTCGTCCCAGCCGTCGAAGCGGTCTGTCTTGGGATGACCCGCGCATCCGGCCTTACCGCATATCGGGCACGGCTCCGGAGGCAGGTCTTTTTCGTTGGTGATCATTTCGTCTCACCGCAGGCGCAGACCCGGTTCGGTCGGCCGTCGCCGTCGGGGTAGACGTAGTCGTGGGCGTGTACGGTGACCTTCTCGCGATCGGCCACCCGGTCCTTGCCCTTGCCGCTGCCGCCGGGAATCTTCCCCTTGCCGTGACCCGGCTTGTCGCTCCTCGCCATGGGTCAGTCCTCCAGGTCGTCTACGGCCATCAGGTGACCGCAGGTGCAGTAGGTGTAGAGCTTGCCGCCCTTGGCCTCGGTCCGACCGCTGTCGTTGTGCACGTGGTCGCGCCGCAGCGGGGGCGTCTTGCCACCCTTGCGGGGTGGCGGGATCTTGCCTGGCTTGTCCTTCTTAGCCACGGTCACTCGCCGGCCCAGTCGCGCAGGGACGCACTGTCGGTCTCGGGGTAGCCGGCGATCAGGCACCGGGCCGTCGCGGCCAGGTCGGCGCGGAGTTGGGCGGCCAGCTCGTCGGTCCGGGCGGGCTGCACCTGGCGAGTCAGCTCGTTCAGGTATCGGGCCACGGCCGAGGCCAGGTAACCGTAGGCGTGCGGGTGCCCGACGCAGTTCGCGTCGTGCTCGTGCGGCTGCCCACGGTGCACCAGGGCGTCGTCGACCCAGAAGGGATTAGACGACTCGGGAACTTCGACCGGCTTGTGTCTAGCAGCCGTGTGCCGGTCGCATGTACTAAGGCCATTCAGGCACGGCTCGTCGCAGTCCCGGCACTCGGGGGCGGTGGCGTGCTCAACGTGTTCTGTCATCCTCGGCTCCTCGGCTCTGCTGTTCTGTCTGGATCTCGCCCCGCCCGCACCTCATCCGGTCGAGCGGGGCGAGGAGGCAAAGCTAGCACACGCTAGCACCCTATGCCTAGTCCCTGGTACCTTCGCGTTCATGCAGGTCATCAACGTAGCCGCTCCTGCGCGGCCTCGCGTTCGTTCTGCTGGGTCGCGCTCTCCCACTCGGCGACCATGGCGGCCAGCTCGCCCTTGCGCAGCTTGCGTACCAGGATGCGGTACCCGTCGCCATAGTGATCGTCGCCCGTGCGCTCAATCACCTCGGCCACCAGGCTTGCGCGGGTGCGCTGCCCGTCCTGCATCAGGTAGTCGTAGACGGCCTGGTCGTACTGATAGGTGCCCAACCCCTCGATGTGGGTGCTACCCCTGCGCTCTGTCATCTTCGGCTCCTCGTCTCTGCTGTCTGGATCTCGCCCCGCCCGCACCCCGTCCGGTCGAGCGGGGGCGAGGGGGCAAAGCTAGCACACGCTAGCACCCTGTGCCTAGTCCCTGGTACCTTCGCGTTCGTGCAGGTCATCAACGTAGCTGCCCCGGGTGGCCCGGCGGTCATCCGCGTGCCCGAGTGCTGGGATGAGCTGCTGGACTGGGCGAGGTGGGTTCACGATCGCCACGACCAGCCGCTGGGACTGGACCTCGAGACCAACGCCCTGGACCCGTTCGATCACCGGTTCCGAACCCGCACCGTGCAGACCGCCGACGGGCAAGAAGCGTGGGTGGTGCGACCCGACATAGAACTGCCGTGGTCCGGGTCGATGGTGATCGACGTGCTGCGCGACCACCCGCTCTGGGTGGCCCACTTCAGCGAGAACGACGTGCGGTTCGCCGTGCGCGGGCTCGGGCCCGAGGCGATCCGGACCGAGGACGACTCGACGCCTCACGTGGTCGACACGCAGGCCGTGCTCGCGATCTACGACCCGCGCACCGTCACCTCGGCCAACAAGCGCGACCGCATCGACGTCCGGATTCCCCGACCGAAGGGGCTGAAGGAGGTCAGCGGCCGGCTGCTCGGTCCCGAGCTGCAGGCGGCCGAGGCCGCGCTGCTGCGCCGGTTCCGCGAGATCGCGCTCGTCGGCCAGCGCGGCAAGTCGGCGCTGAAGGCCTACGGGTTCGCTCACGCCGACGTGACCGAGCGCGTGTTCGTCGTCTACGCCGGCCTCGACCCGATCGCGACGATCCGGCTCTGGTGGCTCATGCGGGCCGAGCTGGAGGAGCGCGGCCAGTGGCCGCGGGCGGTCGCGGCGATGCGCGAGCAATGGCAGTGCGACCTGCAGACGCTGCGCGGGATGCGCGTGGACGGACCCTACGCCCGGTGGCTCGACGGCGAGCTGCGGGCCGTGGTCGACCAGCGGACCGAGTACCTGGCGCAGTTCGGCATCGCACCGAGCGGGCAGGGTCCGGCGGTCGGCCGGGCGTTTGACGTGCTCGGCGTGACCTCGCCTGTGATCCGTAACGGATCGGAGAGCTGGGATCGGTACGCCCTGGCCCAGATAGCCGACCCCGAGCCGGGTGGGCCGTACGACTTCAGCCCGTCTGCCACGCACGCGGCTACGTCCCAGCGCGCGGCCCGGTGGCTGGCGCGGGCCGTGCTCGACGTGCGCCGCGCCGGCAAGTTCCGCGCGGCCTACGTGACCCCGATGCTGGCCGCGCTGGAGCGCGACGGGTCGGTGCACTGCTCGCTGCGCGGCATCGGCACGGTGACCACCCGGGCCTCGGCGGCGCGGCCGGCGCTCCAGCAGCTCCCCAAGCGCGACACGCGAGTGCGCGCCGCGTTCCGGGCCGAACGCGGCCACGTGTTCGTGACGGCCGACTTCCGGCAGGGCGAGCCGTTCACCATGGCCGCGCTGTCCGGTGACGTCGACTACCTGCGGGACCTCGAGTCGGGCGACATCAACAGCCGGATCGCCGCGCTGGTCTACGGCGACGCCTACGACCCGGCCCAGGGCAAGGTCGCCGGCACCCCGCACTACGCGATGCGCCAGGCCGCCAAGTTCGCCTGGCTGGCGGCCTGCTACGGGGCGGCGGCCCGCAAGGTGGCGGCCCTGCTCGGCCTGCCCGAGGAGCGGGGCGCGGAGATTCGCGACCGCTGGCACGCGGCCTACCCGACGCTGTGGGAGTACGCGCGCCGGCAGAACTGGCGGACCTGGGTCGCCCTCGACTCGGGCGCGGTCGTGCCGCTCTGGGACCGGTTCCGGGTCGACGACGCGACCGGCGAGCTGGTCCTGCGCACCTGGGACGACGGCCGGCACCGCCCGAGCCGGCTCGGGCTCAACGCGGCGACCCAGGGCACGCAGGCCGACCTGCTGCGGGCGGCCAAGGTTGAGCTGCGGCGGCGCGGGCTGGCGTGGGCGCTGCGGTTCGACGTGCACGACGAGCTGGTGCTCGTGGTGCCCGAGTGGATGGCCGAGTGGGCGCGCGAGGTGCTCGAGGAATGCATGACCGTGACCTACCGCGGCGTGACGGTCCGGTGCGACGCCGAGGTGGTCGGCCGGACGTGGACCGCGCAGCCGAGGGACTTCGATCCCGCCGAGCTGGCTGCCGTAGACGACGAGGAGGAGTGATCGACCAACAGGCCGCGGGGTAGCGTCCGAGGTCCGGGAACGAGTGGGGCGACCCGGCCGAGTTGGGGGAAGCGGCCGGGTCGCCCAGCAGAGCAGGAGCCACCGCGCGGGTAACGCCTCGGTCACGCTACCAGGCCCCGCGCCCGATGAGAGGCGAGGTAGGCGCGTGGACGTTCCGATCAGGCAGGGCGCGGCACGACGGCTGGGTCTGTTCAGGCCCGGTACCAGATGGATGCGGCGCATCGGGTCGGGGGACCGACGGGCGGTACGGCTGCTGCCGGCCGAGGTGTTCACGGTCAGGACGCGCACGAGCCAGGGCTGCCCGCTGGGCGATCCTGAGTGCGTGACGTGCTTCCCGCACGGCTCCCGACCGTGAACGCCGAGGAGTACCGGGCGGCCAAGGATCTCGCGCTGTCCGGCGTGCCGCTGTTCATGGCCCCGCCGGACCCGGCCGCGCGGCTCGGCTACCGGTTGCCGGTGCAGTGGGAGCGCGGCGCGAGACCCGACCCCGGCCTAGTCGACGCGCTACCCGAGGGCTGGGCGCTCTGCGCGGTGATGGGCCACGGCCTGGACCTGGTCGACCTCGACCCGCGCAACTCCGACGGGGCCGTGCTGCCGGCGTTGCCACCGGCCCTGGCCGTGGCGCGGACGCCATCGGGCGGGGAGCACCGGTTCGTGCTCTCGCTGGGCCTGCCGTCGCTGGACGGGGTGGCCCCCGGCCTGGACTACAAGGGCGGGGACCCGACGGGCGGCGGGCGCGGGTTCGCGTTCATCGCCCCAACCGTGCGGTTGTCCAAGATGGACGGTCGGCTTAGACCCTATGTGTGGCAGCAAAAACCAGATCCGGAAATGATCATGAAGGGCCGGGAGTGGCTCGCTGTGAACGCAGGCGAGCCGTCGCCGCTGCGGGCCGCCATCCTGGCCCGCCGGGAGCAGCGCGCGACCGGGCAGGCCCGCGTGGTGCCGCAGTCGGTCGCGTCGCGGGAGTGGCGCTCGGCGGTCGAGCGCCTCGAGGTCGACGTGCGGCGCTGGGCGGCCTCGGGCTGGGGCGGGGAGGCGCACGCCGGCCTGCTCGCGCACACGACGCACCTGGCGCGGCTGTCGCCCGAGCACGCCGAGGTCGCGTACCGAAACTCGTTCGCGCGGGCCGGGGTCGAGCCGGACGAGGCCGACCTGGCCAAGCTGGAGAGCGCCCTGGCCGGGGCCGTGCCCGACGTGGTGGTGCCCGACGACCAGATGAGCCCGGCGGACCTGTTCTGGTCCGGGGGAGCGCCGTTGGTCGCGGGTGTCGAGCCGCGCCCTTTCGTCCCTGAGGTCGAGGGCGAGGTCGCCCCCTCGGGGCCGGCGTTCGAGTACTGCGACCCCGCGTGGTTGGAGCACCCCCCGGCACCGCCGGAACCGGCCTACGGTGCGTTCGGGGGTCCGACGGCGCTGTTCTACGCCGAGGGCGTGCACTGGCTGCAGGGCGAGAGCGAGAGCGGCAAGACGTGGGTGGCCCTCGGCCTGGTGATCGAGGTGCTGCGGGCCGGCGGGCGGGCGATGGTGGTCGACCACGAGGACACCCGCGACGGGCTGCTGGCCCGGCTGCGCGACCTCGGCATCCTGCCCGAGGAGCTGGGCAGGCTGGTCTACGCGAGCGGCCAGGACGTCGCGCACGCCGAGCTGGCCGCGCACCTGGCCGACACGGACCGCGACTACGCGCTGGTGGTGGTCGACGGGGTCACCTCGGCGCTGTCGGCGGCGGGCCTGTCCGGGCGCGACGAGCAGGAGGTGACGAGGTGGGCCGACGCGGTGCCCCGGCGGGCGCGGATGGCCGTGGTGGTCGACCACGTGGTCAAGGCCCCCGACGAGCGCAACGGCATGGCGATCGGCAGCCAGGCCAAGAAGTCGGTCGTCACCGGGACCTCGTTCGAGGTGCGGTGCACGTCGCGGTTCGGGCGGGGCACGGTCGGGCAGGTCGAGCTGCGGCTCCAGAAGGACAAGCGGGGCGGGGTGCGCGGGCGAGCCAGGGCCGTGACCCGGCTGCGGTTCGCCAGCGACCCGGTCACCGGGGCGGTGACGCTGTCCGCGGCGGCTGGGTCCGCGTCGCCGGTCGACGGGGCGTTCCCTGGGCAGGCCCTCAACGCCGAGGCGCAGGTGAAGATCAAGGCCCTGGTCGAAGCGTGGCACGGCGACCCGCGCAGCAACCCGTCGCAGTCGCAGCGGGTGCTCTTCGCCAGGGCGCGCGAGCTGGAGTACGCGGGCGACGACCGGGTCATGCGGGCGGCCTACCGCGAGTTCGTGGCCGGCGTCGTGCCGATGAACCCGGTCCCCGACCCGGACGCCGAGGCGTGATGACGGGGCGCAGACCGGTGCTGCTGGACGCGGCCTGCAAGGCGGGTGGGGCCGCCATGGGGTATCACCTGGCGGGGTTCCTCGTGATCGGGTGCGACGTCGAGCCGCAGCCGAACTATCCGTTCGAGTTCGTCCTCGGCGACGCGCGGAACGTGGTCAGGGATCTGGACTGGCTGATCGACGCCTACCACGGATCACCCCCGTGTAACGACCACACCTCGCTGAGGTCGCGGGCCGGTACCAACGGCACGGGGCACCTGCTGGCCGAGTTCCGGACCGCGTTCGAGGCCACGGGTAAGCCGTGGGTGATCGAGAACGTGCCCGGAGCACCGATGCGCGCCGACGTGGTCCTGTGCGGCGAGTCGTTCGGACTGCGGACCGTGCGGCATCGGTGGTTCGAGTCCAACGTGCCGCTGCTCGGCAAGACGCATCCCCTGGGTGATCGACACCCGCGCGAGCATCTGCGACCGACCAGCACCAGCCGACGTCCGACTGCGTTCGCCGCGGGGCACAACATCAGCGTCACGGGAGACGTGGGCAGGTGGGTCGGGCCGCCGTGCCTAGGAATCGACTGGATGACCGGCGACGAGCTGTCGCAGGCCATCCCGCCGGCCTATACCGAGTACCTCGGGCGCCAACCTGAGGGGGTTCGTAACGTGAACGCCGTTCACGATATGGCGTCTCAGAACGCGAACGTCGTTCGCGTCTACCCGTCGGTAACCGCGGTGGAAAAGTGCGGTGATGATCATGCCGCGGTGGGGTGCGGTGAGATCAACAACGCACTTCGCGCACCGCACCCCACCGCAGGACACCGCGCAGGTCAGGGACTCACCGCACCCCACCGCACCACACCCGGGACGCAGTGCGGTGGCGCGGTGGGGGGGTCCTTAGGGACCCACCGCGCCACTGCGTTGGAGTTATCCACAGGGTTGTCCACAGGTGGGGACCGCGGGGTACCGGGTGCTACCGTCTCGGACGTGGCCACCCCCGAGGAGATCGCCGACGCGCTGTCGACGGCCGGCGTCGACCCCGAGCTGTCGGTAGCCCGCATGGTCGGTGCGGCTAGGGCGGCCGGCGTGCGGGCGCAGACCGGCGCGCTGAAGGCCGGCGCGGTCGAGCACAAGCGACGCTCGGGCCAGTCGGTCGACGAGGTACGCCCGCCGCGGGCGGTCTCCCGCGCCGAGGCCGCGTCCCTGCTCGGGCTCAGCGTCAAGCGGGTGGACCAGCTCCGCGCCGAGGGCCGGCTGCGGGGCACCCGGCACCCGTTCACCGGGCACGTGTGGCTGGAGCTGGCGAGCGTGCGCGAGGAGCGCGCAAGGCGCGGCATGGACCGATTGGTGGTGCCGGGGTGAGTGCCCTGGCGCAGGCCGTGACGGCTGAGTTGATCGATCGGCTTCCGATCGCGGGAGGGGCGTTCGTCTTGATCGTGATCATCGGCGTGGTCACGAGACTCTGGCTCGGTTCGGAGTCACGCCACCGAGCCGAGCTGGAGCGCATCGGGGCGGCGCACGTAGCGGAGATCACGACGCTCAAGGATGAGATCAAGGGCCTGCGGGTCGAGGTGCGCGAGGTGCGTGCCGAGCTGGATGAGGAACGAAAGCTGCGCTGGCGTGCTCAGGACGTGGCGGCCCAGCGGAGGAGGAAGGGAAGCGGCCGAGGGGACGACGATCGTGGGCAAACGTCGGGTTAGCCGCTGGTGGTGGGCCAGGGTGGCGATAGTGATGGGAGTGGCGATGCTGGGCACATTGTTGATCATCTACGGCGTGTGGTTCAGGTGAATACGGCTGCTAACTCGCTTACGGCGCTGTTCGCGCTGGCGACCGCCGTGGTGGTGTTCCTGGGGGCCAGGGCCACGCTGAGGGCCACGCGCAAGGTGGACACGCACGTGAATGGGGTCGACAAGCGGGTGGGTCAGGTGGGCACACGGGTCGGCCACGTCGAGGTCGGAGTGCAGGACATCCACTTGGCGGTCAACTCCCGGCTCGACGCCATGCTGGCCAGGCAGGAACTGATGATCAGCGCCATGGAGCGGGCGGGCCTGAAGGTTCCGCCGCCCGTGCCGCTACCGAAGATTGGCGGGAGCAGTGATCATGAATGAGCAGGAGCTGGGCGGCGGGAAGCACCGCCGAATGGAGGAGGGTCCGCGCGTCGGTGATCGCCAGGGACGGGGCGCGCTGCCGCATGGCGGAACTGGCGGCCGGCACGCTGCACCGTCACCTGCGGATTTATCGGAACCTGGTGACGCCGAGCCCGGACTGTACGGGCGGGACGGTCGAGCTGCTCCAGGCCCACCACGTGTTGGGCAGGCAGGCGACGGGGGACGACCCGAGGTTTCTGGTCGCGGCGTGCCGGGCGTGCAACCTGGCGACGGGCGACCCGGCCGCGACCGACCCGCCGCACCGGACGATGACCGACTGGTCCTCGGTCCCGGTCGACTGATCGACGCGGCCGAGATCGTGGCGCGGGCGAGGAGCAACGCGGCGACGCTGAGCTGGTGGCGCGAGAGCACCGGCAGGGCGAGGCGTTTTTCCCGGCACCCCCACCCCCCGGACACCCGCTCGAACCTGTTCTCTCCCTCCCCGCTCGGCGGCTCGGTCTCGCCCGA
>WUUC01200796.1_pt1 | contig 13004 bp, 9 predicted proteins | sample 6278441 | NCBI WGS metagenome assembly WUUC01 (sample SAMN13675441, study PRJNA597444) | soil metagenome | isolation source: soil | place: USA: Washington | collected 2017-10 | reverse complement strand
GCGGTCGCTTTCTGCTGCTGTTCCGCCAGCACCGCCTTGAACATCGCTTCGGCGATGTCGACCTCGGCGGTGTAGCCCGCGGGATCGATGAACGGGTTCGGCCCGCCGGCGGCGAGCTTCTTGTACTTCGCCTCCATGTTGTACATGCCGGGATGCGAGCCGAGCGGCACGTCGGCATGGATCGACCGGGCAATCTTGAAGGTGCGCGTGAACTCGTCGGCAATCCCCGGTACATCGGCGTTGTTCACCAGCTTGAATCCCGGGTTGGTGCCGAAGCTGCCGATAATCACCACGTCGTAGTCTTTGCCCGCTTCCCGCGCCTTCAAGGTCCAGGTGGTACAGCCGCGGCTGTGGCCCGGTGTCAGCCGGGCGACGAGGGTCGTATCTCCCAGCGTCACCGCTTCGCCGTCGTGCAGCACCCGGTCGATCGGGTGCGCCTTGCCCCCCGGCGTCATTGCCTTCAGCGCCGGGACATCCTCGGCCATCGCCATCACCTGTGCGCCGGTCAACTGCTTCACCGCCGCGTCACCTTCCTGATGGTCGCCGTGGGCGTGGCTGCCGAGCACGATCTTGATGTCGCTGAACTTGAAGCCCAGTTGTTCGACCGACTTCTGGATGAGCGGCACATTGCGCTCGAACGTGCTGTTGATCAGGATGTGCCCCTGCGGCGTGGTGATCAGGAACACGGCAAGGCTCCTCGTGCCGACGTAGTGGACATTCCCGATCACCTTGTGCGCCGGGAAGGCCGTGTACATGTCGTCCGGGCCGCCGATGTTCCGCTGAAACAACGAGAGCTGGGTGAAGGTCTGGCCCCCGACCGTGATGGTCGGCCCGGGCTCGCGAGCGGCCTGGGCCCCGCCGGCAGGAGCCTGCCCCGCGGAAACGGCTGGAGCCGACATCGCGGCAACAATTACGGCCAGGGTCAGGGACAGCGCCGGTCTGAATGCACTCATGGCGCGGTACGCTACTCCCGGGCGCGCGGCCGGTCAAATTTCCTCCGCGCGGGGTGGGTCGACAGGGAAGGGAGGAAAGCGGCAACGACCGGCGCGATGGCGTCACGAAGCCGGATAAGGCTGCCCGGCGCTCCGCCGACGCTGCTATACTCCGCCCATCCGGCGCGACCGTGGTGCGGCGCGTGGTCGAGGAATCGGGCGCGATCGTGACATTTACCCGATGCGTGACGATTTTCGTCGCCGGTAAATGCGGCCGACGAGGAAACTGCAACCCGCGTGACCCAGCGGCCGGTGATCGCATGTCGCAGCGTTCACGCGGCTTGGCGTGCGTCCTGCATCGAGCCGCGCGCACGCCCAGGATGTCGTCCGGAACCGGGAGTCTGCTCAGGCCGTGGCGTCGCTCATTCACCAGGAGATGCTTATGAATTCGCGTTTGCCGCTCGCTCTCGTCGCCGCTGCCCTGGTCACCTTCGCTGCCGCACCCGCCTCGGCGCAGCAGGTCACCCTCACCGCGACCCTGACCGGCGAAGGGGAGGCCACCCAGACCACGAACGGGGTCACCACCGGCGCGTTCGGCGATGCAACGGTCGTCGTCGACATGGGCGCCCGCACGGTCAACTACAACGTCCGCGTGTTCAACCTGCCGAGCGGCGCGGCGGCCAGTCACATCCATGTCGGTGCGGTACGGACAGCCGGCCCGATCGTAATCAACTTTGCCATTCCGACCTCGGCGTCGAACGACTTCGGCTTCAGCGGCGTGGTCAGGGACGCCGATTTCGTCCTGCGACCCGAGTTCGGGATCCGCTCGGCTGACGACATGTTCCAGGCCATTCTGGGCGGCAACTCGTACGTGAACGTCCATTCAGCCGCCTTTCCCGGTGGCGAGATTCGGGGACAGCTGACGGTGCAGCCCTGATCGGAGCATTGGTTCATTCACCCGGCGGCCGGGGGGCTCCCGGCCGATGTCGCTTTGAGAACACCTGTCGGGCTGCCTCGTCTGGTACTCTGCCCATGATGCCGAACGACAGCAGTCCGCCGGAGCAGCGTCGACAGGCGGCCGAGGCGGCGCGCCAACAAGCGGAGGGGACCCGTCTCGACGCCGAGCACGAGCGCTGCGTCATCGAGCAGCAGCGCGCGGTTGCCGAGGCGGCAAGAATCGAGGCGGAACAGTGCCGGCGGCAGGCCGAAGAGGCCAGGGAGCTGCGCGATCAGCACCGGGAGGCGCTCGAAACCCCGCGCCAGGAACGTGAACACCTCCGTCAAGCCGGCGAGACCGCCAGGCATGCGGGTGAAGAGGCACGTGTAGCTGCGGATACCGCCCGTCAAGCGACGATGGATGCGGTGCAGGCGGCGGCCGAGACCCTGCAGGTGATGCTCCAGCACATGAAGGTCGTGGAGGAGATGCGCCGCACCCTCCGCGACATCCTGGTGATGAACAAGCTCGATTCGAACTAGGAGCTTCGATGCCTGTTCAGGCCCGCCCCGCCGGGCGCCCGCCGACGCATTCGCACAGCACACCCCAGTAGGTCGAGGTGAGGTGCGCCTTCGACTTGAACTCCACGTCTTCCATCATCAGCGCATGCAGCCGCGGCAGGCGGAAGAAGGGGACGCTCGGATAGAGGTGGTGTTCGATGTGGTAATTGATGTTCCTGGGCGCCACGAACATCCTCTCGAAGACTGACGGCAGCGTCGTCCGCGTCCTGGTGTAGACGTGATCGTTTTCTACCGCGTAGTGTTCGGCAATGCTGCGGATCCGCAGGATGACCTTCAGCCAGGTCAGGAGCGGGACCATCCACAGCAGGATGAAAGCCGGCCACACCCCGAAATAGGTAACCAGTCCGAGGATCGACAGATAGTAGGAGATCTTCGCAATCCGATAAGGCGGCATCCTCTTCGTCTGCACACCCTTCGGCGCCGCCAGATCCGCTGATTCCATCAGCTGCTGATAGGTGTTCAGCCCCACCGCATCCTTCAACAGCAGCACTCCGAGCGCCCGCCACGATTTCGGAAACACCCACTCCGGACCCTGCTTTCGCAGCACGTCCGGATCCTTGTCGGTGTTGACGTGGCGGTGATGTGAAAAATGGGCGCCACGGTAGGCGCGGGCGGTGATGAACAGCGGCCAGGCCAGCAGCACCTCGCTGACGACCTCGTTGAGCGTGCGGTTCTTGAACAGGTGATAGTGCACCCCTTCGTGCATCAGGATGCCCAGCGCATGCTGCCGGGCGCCGATCCACATCACCAGGACAGGCAGCAGGAACGGCGTCGGGAATCGCCAGTGCACCGCCATCGCGACCGCGATGCCGCCCCACTCGAGGCCAATCGCGACGGCGCTCCTGATCGGATTGATGTCCGACAGCGCTCTGACCATGGTGATCGCGAGTCCGGACGGGATCTCGCCCTTGTAGATATCCGAGTCGGTGGTCGTGGCCGGGTCTGTCGCGAGCCGGCTCTCGATGATCAGTGCATCCGCTTCAGCGGTGGTCGTCGTCACGGTGTGGCCCCGAGGTTCCAGCGAAGGCCGATGCGGATGGTGCGTCCGTTCTGGGTGATCGAGTCCTGCTCGTGGTTGCCGGAGACCGGGTCCGAGTACTTGGCGCTGAACAGATTGCGCATGCTGCCGACCACCTCGAACGATCTTCCGAGCGGCGCCACCACCGTCACATTGGCCGTCGCCGCGTCGCCGAGTTTGACCCCGTCGATCGTGCGGCGGCTGCCGATGTACTGGAGCTCGAACGACACGAACGACTGGTCGACCGGGCCGCGGATACTGAAGCGCATTTTTGCCAGCTGCCGCGGCGAGTTGACCAGGGTGGTGCCGGTCTCGAGATCCTTGGCGCGCTGGAGGGCATAGCTGATCAGCCCCTGCGCTCGCGCCCCGACGCGCATCTGCGCTTCGAGTTCCACGCCGCTCGCCCGCACGTGTCCTTCGTTCACGAAGGTGTTTCCGAGCGCCGCGCTGGCATCCGGGGTGAGCGTGATCAGGCTGTCGGCCTTGTACCAGTAGCTCGACACCGACGTCCGCAGCCAGTCGTTGGCGTAGCGTTCCCACACCAGTTCATGGGTGTCGATCGACTCCGGGGTGAGATTCACCACGTCGGGGCCGTAGTAGAAGGTATTCAGCTCGAACAGGTTGGGGGCCCGGAACGCCCGGCCGTACAGATACTTGAACGATTGATTCGACGACGGGATGGCAATCAGCGCCGCCCGCGGCGTGACCCGGGAGAAACTCTCGTAGTGATCGTAGCGGAGGCCGCCGTTGGCGATCAGCCAGGGGGTGAGCCGGACCTCGTCCTGCGCATACACCGCGCTCTGGATCGACGAGCGGTCGACCGCGAACAGCAGGCCGGTCGGGTTCTCGAACCGGAACTGCTGGCGCTGCTCGATGTTGTCGATGTAGTCGGTGCCGACGGTCAGCTGCTGCCGGCCCGGCAGCGGGCGGGTGAACTTGGTGCTGGCGGTCCACCGCGAGCCGATCACCATGTCTTTCCCCACCGAGCGCGGATCCTCGGGCGTCGGGTAGGCGTAGGTGCCATCGTAGGAGAACCGGTCGAAGGAGCCACGGAGGGCAAGTCGCCCGCCGCCGATCCGTCGTGCGTACTCCACATCCACCAGGGTGTGCCGATCGGCCGTCTGCTCCGGCGCCTCCTGGGAATTGAACATCGACCCATATGAGGCAGTCGGGACGTCGCGTTGACGGCGGCCGTAGGCACCGGTGAACGTGAAGCCCTTGTACGTCGCGTGACTGTAGAACTGGCCCGACCGCTCACCGTCGAGACCCTCGGCAATGCCGTTGTTGGTGGCCGGCGTGTCGAACACCGGGAAGTACAACTGCTTGTTGCCCTCGCTGCCCTCCAGGGTGCCGGAAACGGCGACCTCCAGGCCGTTCGCGAACCGGCGGCCGGCGCTGGCCCGGGTCAGGTAGATGCCGAGCGTGCCGGTATCGACGGCCACCGACACGCCATCGAGCGACGCCCCGCGCTTGGTGATCACGTTGATCACGGCGAAGAACGCGCTGTCGCCGTACAACGATGACGCCGGGCCCCGGATGATCTCCACCCGCTCGAACATCGCCGGATCGATGCCGAACTCGGCGCCGATCTCGGCCTGGCCGAAGACGTTGTCGTTGACCCGGTGGCCGTTGACCAGCAGCAGGATCCGGCTGTTGTAGTCCCCCGGCTTGGCGAAGCCGCGGGTCCCGACCAGGCTGAAGTTCCGATCGTCGGCGATGTAGAAGCCCCGCACGCCGCGCAGGATGTCGGCCAGCGTGCGATAGCCATACCGCTTGATCTCTTCGGCGGTGATGAACGACACCGCCGAGGGAGCCTCGGTCACCGGCTGGAGCCGCTCCGAGGCGCCGAAGACGCGTCCTGAGTCCATCCCCATCAGGTCTTCGAGGCTCAGGTCCGGAAGGGCCTGTTGTGCCGTCGCATCGGTTGCGGCTGCCGTCAGCACCAGCAGACTGAGCACCAACGCCTGGCTGAACGATCTGATCATGTGAGCCTTCAAGTCCCGACGATGTCTGCGTGCACCGGTGACCTCTGGAATTCTCAACGTCCCACCCCCGCAGGTTCGTCGCGGACCTGGCTGGCGAGCGAGAGCAGTTTCGAGCTGAATTGCAGGCGGCTGCGCTTGGCGAGGCCGTAGTTCAAGTCGAAGCGCATCTTCCCGCTCTCGACGAACATCCGGGCGATGCCGCCGAGCATCTCGAAATCGTCGATATCGCTGATGGTGAGCACCGGCACGTTGCGGAGCGACGTCATCACCTGGGCGGTCTGCGCCGCCGCGATCCCGGAGACATACAGAAGGTGACACGATCGCAGCGGACCGGTCGCCGCGACCTTCGACACCTTCACGGTGCGGCCGGCGAGCAGGCGGCCCCGGACGGCGCGATCCAGCGCATCACCCGTCTGATCGTCGCCGAGCACGCAGGCGACGAACGGGGTGGTCGTCGACAGCACGTCTCCCGGCCATTCCGTGAACTTGGCGAAGCTGTAGATGAAGGCCGCCTTGAGCGACGGTTCGGTGACGTCCTGGGCGAACCCCGTCGACCCGCACAGCGCGATCGCCAGCGCGATCGAGACCTGCCATCGTCGATGCGTCGCGCGGCTGCGCCGCTGGCGATCAGACTGCAACATCGGGTTCGCCGGGAACGTAATGGGAAAACTTGCGCTGGTAATCAAGAGCCATCCCGTATGGGAACGCCGCGTACGGCCAGAGCACCACCTGTGCCGGCCGCAATCCGGTCGGGATCGTGGCGAGCAGTCGTGCCTCGAGCACGGCATCCGGTGCCTGTCCTCGCACCAGCTGCACGTGCATGCTGAAGCGCGGGCCGCGGAAGATCAGCCGGAAGGCGCCGCTGAGCAGATGGGCGAGCTGACGATCGACGTAGAGCGCGTCCCGGTAGAAGCTGACGTGCGACCCATTCGGCAGCACGTCGGTGTCGCGGCCCTGAAGCGCGACCAGCGTCGGCGGGAGGTCATCGCCACCGCCCGAGTATCCGCCGTGGCGGCGGATCGCCGCTTCCACTTCGCTTCGATCGAGCAGGCGGGCGACGTCTCCGGTCTGGTACCGCAACAGGGGTACCGACCGGTCCGGATCGAGCATCGAGATGGTCAACCTGCCGTAGCCATGGCGATCGGGCTCGACGATCTCGATGAACGTGCGCCGGGCGTTGAACGCGAGAATCAGCGGCAGCGGCTGCCCGGCTCGCGGCGCGCCGCCGAACAGCTGGGCCGCGAACGCCGGATGCGCCGCCGCGGCCCGGCGCAGCGCGACCGTCGCCGGCGTTTCGAAACAAAGATGCAACCCGAGCTCCCCGACGCCGAAGGACGACATGATGGCGCCACCTTCCAGGGCGTCCTCGCTGATGCCGAAGCACTGGGCGACATAGCCCCTGAACTGCTCGCCGAACATCCCGCCGCCGAAGAAGACCTTCACCCGATCCCGCGGCCACGCCAGGCCCTGACTGGCGGCGAAGTCCAGCAGCCGCTTCATGAACAGCACGTCGACGGCCAGGATGATCTGCTCATACTGGTCTTCGACGGCGCGGACCAGCGCCACCACGATGTCTTCCCTCACCCCGGTGGTCGCGACGGTCATGCAGTTCGAGGAGAAGATCACCCCCATCGGCAGGCAGTTGATCAACAGCGTGCGCTTCGTGGCGACGGCAAAGGTCGTCTCGAGCGCGGCGTCGATGAATGAGCCACCGGCCCGCGCTTCCGTCCTGCTGATCACGCCGAACGAGAATCCGCCGCCGGCCCCCGAACTGGTGAGCACATCGGCGACGTCGCCGAGCGCTCCTCCCACGCTCAGATCGGCCAGCCGGAAGCGCTCGAACGTGTTTGCCTTGGTCAGCAGCGGGCAAACCCTGGCGAACGACTGCAGATCGTCGACCTCGTCGATGTTCACGCCCTGCTCCTCGAGCAGGATGCGGTACGCCGGCACGTGATCCGCCGCCCGGCGCAACTCGGTCAGCAGTTGCCGGCGGATCCCGGCCTCACCCACGATCGTCGTCACCATCGTCGTCATGAGCCGATCCCGCGGCGGGCCATCACCTTCGTGTTCTGACCGTCCGGGCTCGATTCGGAGCTGGCCGGCCAAGCCGTGCACGGCCTGAACTCGGACTCGAGGCCGACCAGAAAGTCGTCGAGCGCCGCAATCCGACCGCCGAGCACCACCTCGTCGAACTCGGCGACGCTCATGATGTAGGGCTCGATCCGCCCGGCGTAGTTGCTCTCGGGCCCGACCACGCGGAACGGGAAACCGTACTCCGCTCCCCGGCGCTGCAGCGACCGTTCGGTGGCAACAATCCAATGCGTCGCCGCCATCCGCTTGCTCGCCTGGTAGAGCGCCTTCAGCACCATCAGGAAGACGTCGTGGCGCCCGTCCCGCCGCTCCGTACCGCGGCTCGGCGCCGGCACCACCGGTGCCGACGGCGGGGGCGTAAAGAACGCATCGTCCTGCCGGCGGCTGTAGTGGCGGCTGACCGACAGCCGCGAGGCTTCGACGACCCGGTGGCGCGGGTCGTCGATTGCCGTCTCGCCCGGAAACAGGGTGCAGTGGCGGAGCAGCGGCAAGCCAGCCGCGCTGTTCATCACCAGCCGGGCGGTGCCGGCGAGTTCATCGTGGGGATCGACCACGCCGACGTGCACGGAATGGCAATCGAACTCGTCCCGCTCCAACCCGTCGGGATAGGCCTCGGCCGGAAGGAAGCGGCGCTCGAGACAATACACCTGGTACCGCAACCGGTAACTCTTCTCGAGAAGCCTCGGTGAGTCGTCGATCGTGCGGGTCTGGAAATGGGCGATCATCGGTTGGCGCCTTTGGACGGGAGGATGGCCGCGCGCAGCACGGTCAGCAGCCGCTCGCCTTCGGCGGCGAGGCTGAACCAGGCGGCGTCAGCCTCGAGCGGATCGATCACATCGCGCTTGACGAGCAGTTCGAGAGCTTCGATGGACGCCACGAACGGCTCCGCCGACAGGTTGCTGGCGGCGCCCTTGAGCGCGTGGGAGCCGATCAGCGTCGCCTCGTGGTCGCGGGCCACGACCGCCGCATTGATCTCCGCCATCCTGGCCGGATAGTCCTCGAGGAACAGCGCGATCATCTCGGCCACCAGTTCCTCGTCGCCGAGGCGCCGATGAATGTCGCCGAAATCGACCGGCATGCCGGCGGCCGCCCGGGTTCCGGCCACGCCGGCCGGCGGCGTCGCCGGCTTCAGTTCGACGATCGCGAACAGCGCTGCCTGATCGATCGGCTTCGAGATGTAGCCGTCCATCCCGGCGGCGATGTACCGCTCGCGATCGCCCTTCATCGCATGGGCGGTCATCGCCACGATCCTGGTGTGGCCTCCGGTCGACTCCTCGCGGGCGCGAATGGCGCGGGTCGCTTCCACGCCGCCCATCTCGAGCATCTGGATGTCCATCAGCACGACGTCGTATGCGGCCCGGTCAAGCGCCGCCAGCGCTTCCACGCCGTTGTCGACCACGTGGACGAGGTGTCCGCGCCGGGTGAGCAGGCCGACCGCGACCCGCTGGTTGACCAGGTTGTCTTCGGCGAGCAGGACCCGGACGCCGACCACGGCGGGCCCCCCGCCGGTCGCCTTCCGGCCATCCGCCGGTGCCGCGGCCGATGGACGAAGGGTGCGGGTGATCGCATCGAACAGGTCGGCATGCCTGATTGGCTTGGTCAGATAGGCGCCGACGCCGAGCTCGCGCGCCCGTGCCGAGTCGCCGAACTTGCCGCTCGAGGTGAGCATCATGATCGTGGGACCGCCGAGCGCGGGACGGGCGGCCATCTGTTCGGCGACGGCGAAGCCGTCCATGCCGGGCATGTTGGCGTCGAGCAGGACGAGCGCGTACGGCGCCCCCCGCTGCGACGCCTCGGCCAGCGCCGCGAGGGCCGCTGCACCGCTGCCGACGGCCGTCGGCTTCATCTCCCACCGGCCCAGGAGCTCGAGGAAAATCCGCCGATTGACCTCGTTGTCGTCGACGATGAGGACCGGCAGCCCGACCAGCAGCGGCGTGTAGCGCCGCGTCGGCACGATTGCCAGCGGAAACGTGGCGCTGAAATGAAACGTGCTGCCCTGGCCCGGATCGCTGTCGACCCAGATCCGCCCGCCCATCAGGTGAACCAGGGTTGTCGAGATGGTGAGGCCGAGCCCGGTGCCGCCGAACCGCCGCGTCGTCGTGCCATCAGCCTGGCTGAAGGCCTCGAAGATGGTGGCGTGTTTGTCGGCGGGGATGCCGATGCCGGTGTCGCTGATCGAGAACAGCAGCCGGACGTGATCGCCGAAGTGTTGATCGCAGCGCACCTGAGCGAGGACATGGCCCTCGGCCGTGAACTTGATCGCGTTGCCGACCAGGTTGGCGATCACCTGGGCGATCCGTCCGGGATCGCCGGCGATCCCGTCGGGGACATCGGCGGCGACGTCGGCGATGAGCTCGATCCCTTTCAGATGCGCGTGCAGCGCCAGCGGCTTCAGCGTGTCTTCGACCAGGTCGCTGATTGAGATTGGAATCGCCTCGAGCTCCAGCTTCTGCGACTCGATCTTGGAGAAGTCGAGGATGTCGTTCAGCAGCGCGAGCAGGGAATCGGCCGAGAACTTGACGGTGTCGAGGCATTCCCGCTGCTCGATGGTCAGCCCGGTGCCGAGGGCCAGCTCGGTCATGCCGATGATGCCGTTCATCGGGGTCCGGATCTCATGGCTCATGTTGGCGAGGAACTGGCTCTTGGCTCGGCTGCCTTCCATCGCCTTGTCGCGCGCGATCAGCAGATCCGTGTTGGCCTGCCGCAGGTCCGAGGTGCGGACCTCGACCTCTCGTTCGAGCGCCCCTTGGTGGTCGAGCAACTGCCGATTGCGCCGCTGAATCTCCGACAGCATGCCGTTGAAGCCGTCGATCAGCACGCCGACTTCGTCATGCGAGGAGTTCTCGACCCTGATGTCGTAGTTGCTGTCGCGCAATACGACCCGCGTCACCTCGGTGAGGCGGAGCACGGGTCCGGAGATCAGCCGCTGCAGCCTCGACGACAGCAGGAAGGCGACGGTCAGCGTCCCGAACAGGACCGCGGTCGTGATCCCGATCAGGCGCCGGCGCCGTTCGTTGAGCTCGGTGAGCCCCGACTCGATGTAGACCCCGCCAATCAGCTCGTGATCCAGCAGGATCGGCCGCAGCAGCCGGAGCGAATCGGGCTGGAACGTGAACCCGGCGCGCGGCGTGCGGGCAAGCGCCGGATCGAGGTGATCCAGGATCTGGTCGTCGGCCGTCGCTGAAGTGCGATCGAAGCGCGCGAACACCGCGCCCTCGTGGATGATCGCCGCAATCTGGACATTGCGGTTCACCGCGACGGCGCCGAGGGTGACGGCGGCGGCCTTGGCATCCCCGAACGAGACCGCGGCGGTGCTGGTCTCGCCGACCACATCGGCGAGGATGCCGACGTCGCGGGTGAGGCCGGTGCGGGCGGTCGAACTGTCGTAGGCGATGAGCGCGAATCCGGCGAGCACGAGCACGGCGCTGCTGACGCCCATGACGAGGACGATGATCTTGCTGGCCAGCGACAGGTCGCGCACCCAATGGCGGGAGATGAGAGGCAGGCGTGTCATTCCATCGAATCCGAGGCGTAGGCCTGCACGCCTTGTGTATCGGTAGAGCCGGCTCAATCCGATAGCAAAGACCTCAACGCGCCGGCGCGGGGATCGCAGTGTCATTCCGGGCGGGCCCGGCAGGCCAACCGGCGCCGCTCCGGCGGGGCCGTCGCCATGCGCTATGATCGCGCCGAGGAGAGCCCTATGCGCTGGTCGTTCGTCCCCTTCATCTTCGCGCTGGCGGCGGCCGGCGCCTGTCGAAGTGAGCCACCACGTGAAGCGGCGGCGCCGCCAACACCCGCCGCTGTCCCGGTTCCAGCCATCCAGGGGTCGTACGGCGTGTATGTCACCAACGAGATGTCGGGCGACCTCACGGTGATCGATCCGTCCACCAACGCCGTGATCACCACCCTGGCGCTCGGCAAGCGTCCGCGCGGCATCAAGGCAGCGCCGGACGGTGCAACCCTGTACGTCGCGTTGAGCGGCTCGCCGGCCGCGCCTCCCGGCGTCGACGAATCGACCCTGCCGCCTCCCGACCGCGCCGCCGACGGCATCGGCGTCGTCGATGCCAAGCGGTTCACGCTGGCGAAGGTGCTGAAGGGTCCGTCGGATCCGGAGCAGATGTCGGTGAGCAACGACGGCACGCGCTTGTACATCGCCAACGAAGACACCGGCAAAGCGAGCGTCCTCGAGGTGGCCAGCGGCAAGACCCTGACGGAGTTCGAGGTCGGCGGCGAGCCGGAGGGGGTCACCACCAGCCCGGACGGCCGCTTCGTCTACGTCACTTCCGAAGAGGACGGCGAGATCTCGGTGATCGACACCGCCGCCGAGCGGGTCGTGAAACGCTTCGCGGTCGGCGCGCGGCCTCGCAACGTCGCCTTCTCGCCCGACAGTTCACGCGCCTACGTCACCGCTGAAAATGGCGGGACGGTCTCGGTCGTCAACGTCGCGACGCATACGGTGATCAGGACCATCCGGCTGACCGGTGAGAACGTCAGGCCGATGGGGGCGGCGGTCTCGCCCGACGGGCAACGGCTGTTCGTGACGACCGGACGCGGTGGCACGGTGGTGTCGATCGATACCAGGACGAACCGGCCCGCCGGCTCGGTGAAGGTCGGCGCACGTCCCTGGGGCATCGCCATCAGCCCGGACGGCAGCCGCCTGTTCACCGCCAATGGCCCTTCGAACGACGTCTCGGTCGTCGATACCGCGACCCTCACCGTGGTGGAGACGATTGCGGCCGGCGACCGCCCCTGGGGCGTGATCACGGCGCCGGTCGCACGCTGATCGATTGACGCCGAGAGTCAAGAATCCTGAGGCGGACCTGATAAGGTCCGCCCTACAAGTACTCTTGCCAAAGTACTCTCGCCGATCTTGCTTTCGTGATGTCGTGCCTTCGTGGCGAAGACCCCACGAGTGAAGAAACGAGAACGACCCGCTACCCCACGCATCGAGGGCCGTCGGGATCAGCAAGTCCTGATCTCTGTCGCCTTCCGTGAGCTCGATGGTGATGCGCACCAGCTGTAGGGCGGACCTTCTCAGGTCCGCCCCGGGTCCACCTCGTGTCCGTCGCTAGAAATTGAACCGGAACATGAACTGCAGCTGGCGCATGAACCCGGCCTGGGTGTTGGTGCGGCCGAAGTTGGAGTTGCCGAAGGTATTGAACCCTTGCAGGGTGCGGACGTTCGGCCGGTTCAGGACGTTGATGATCTCCATCTTGAACTGCGCCGCCCTGGTGCCGGCGAACCGGATGTTCTTGATGAACGAGGCGTCGATGTTGGCCTGCCGCGGGGTGCGCACGTCGGTGATGGTCCGCGGCGCATTGCCGAAGGTGCCCGGCGGCGCCAGGGTGAAGCCGGCCGGATCGACCCAGGTTGCACTGGGATGGTCGGCCGAGGCCAGCCGATCTTCCAGGCTGCCTGGCGTATCGAGGTCGGCGCCCGACAGGTTGGGCCGGTTGGTGTTCT
>WUUC01136195.1_pt1 | contig 13005 bp, 12 predicted proteins | sample 6278441 | NCBI WGS metagenome assembly WUUC01 (sample SAMN13675441, study PRJNA597444) | soil metagenome | isolation source: soil | place: USA: Washington | collected 2017-10 | reverse complement strand
CGTGCTGGAGGCGCTGGCCGAGGCGCACCGGCACGGCATCGTGCACCGCGACGTGAAGCCGTCGAACATTCACCTCGGCGAGCGAGGCGAGGTGAAGGTCCTCGACTTCGGACTCGCGAAGTCGCTCAACGATGAGAGCCCCGCCGGGCAGGACGCGGCGGCCGGCGACCTGCCGACGCGAACCCTCGCCGGGGCCGTTCTCGGCACCCCGCTGTACGTCTCTCCCGAGCAGGCGACCGGGGCCCCGGTCGATCAGCGCGGAGACCTCTTCGCCGTCGGCGCGGTGCTCTACGAGTGTCTCACGGGGCGGCCCGCCTTCGCGGCCCCGAGTGTGGTCGAGATCTTCGCGCGAGTCATCAGCCCGGAGCCGCTGCCTCCGCCCTCGCGCTACAACCCCTCGGTCCCCCCCGCGCTCGACCGCGTCACGCTCAAAGCACTCGCCAAGCGGACCGCCGACAGGTATCAATCCGCTGAAGAGTTCCTCGAAGAGCTGCGGCGCGTGCGCGTCCCCGACGCGGGGACCCCGCCCCGGCAGCGCGCCTTCGATCTCGGCCCGCAGCGTATTTCTCGAACCATCAGCAGCGGCTGGAACGCGCTGCGCGCCCCCTTCCAGAAGCGGGTCGAGTCTCTGACCAACTCCGCCAGCCTGTCGCCGCGGAACGCGCGCCGGCTGTCCGGGCTCCTCCTGATCTGCACGCTCGTGCTGGTGCTCGGGTTCGTCGGCCTGAGGGCTTACAGGGAGGGGGGGCCGATTGAATCGGTCGCCATCCTCCCGTTCACGAACGAGACGGGCGACGAGAATGTCGAGTACGTCTCCGACGGACTGGCGGACGCGCTCGTCGAGAGCCTCGCCACGGTGTCGGGGCTGAAGGTTATCTCCCGCAGCTCCACCCTCAAGTATAAGGGGCGGGAGGCCGACCCTTCGGCGGTCGGCAGCGCCCTCAACGTCCAGGCGCTCCTGACGGGAAAGATCGCGCGGACGGACGGTCGCCTCGAAGTCACGGCCGAACTCGTGGACACGCGCAACGGCCGCCGGGTCTGGGTCAAGCGCTACACCGGGAACTTCGGCAACGTGCTCTCCGTCCGGGAAGGGCTCGTCCGAGACCTGATCGAGGAACTGTGCCCGGATTTGAGCGCCACGCGGAAGAGCGCGGCGACGCGGCGCCCCTCCACCGATCCTGCGGCCTACGACCTCTACACCAAGGGCCGCTGGCACTGGAACAAGATGACCATAGACGGGGCGCGGCAGTCCATTGACTACTTCCAGCAGGCCATTGACATAGACCCCAATTTCGCCCTCGCCTACGTCGGTATGGCCGAGACCTACATGCTCAACAGTTGGGTCCCCTCGCGCGAGTCTTATCTGAGGGCGCAAGCCGCGGTGACCAGGGCGCTTCAACTCGACCCCGACCTCGGCGCCGCCCACGCCACGTCAGGCTTCATCAAGACGCACTACGAGAGAGACTGGGCCGGGGCCGAAGAGGAGTATCGACGCGCCATCGAGTTGAGCCCGAACGGCGCGTCCGCGCACCAGTGGTACGCGGCGCACCTCATGGCGCTCGGGCGGGCCGAAGACTCCTTCCGGGAGATAAACCGCGCCAGGGAGCTGGACCCTCTCTCGCCGCTCCTCAACGCGAACGTCGGCCTCTACTACGTCCAGCAGCGCGACTACGACCGCGGCATCGAGGAGTTGAAGAAGGTCGAGGTGCTCTTCCCCGGCTTCTTCGTCACGCACTATTACGAGGGCTACGCCTATATGTGCAAGGGCGCGTACGCCGAGGCCGTCGCCGAATACGAGAAGGCGCTGGCCCTCTCGAAGCGCCACCCCCTCGTCCTGGCGGCGCTCGGCTACACCCACGCGCGCGCCGGGCGGGAGGCCGAGGCACGCGACATGCTACACGAGTTGGAAGAGATGAAGAGAGAGAAGAACGTGCCGCCGATGAGGTTCGCCATCGTCCACGCGGGCCTCGGCGACAAGGACGAGGCGATGAGACTGCTCGAACAGTCTTACGAGCAGCAGGACGTTCTGCTCATCCAGATCAGCACCTTCGCCTACTTCGATTCGCTCAAGGATGACCCGAGGTTTCAAGACCTGCTCCGACGGATGGGTCTGACGATGCACTGACGGGCGCCGCGTCGTCAGACCAGGTAAATCAACCCGCGAGAGGGCGACCGCCCAGCGCCCCGCCGTGAAACGAGAAGCCGAGAGGAGGCACCAATGGCCCGAGGCGTTAAGTTCAACAGCATCATCGTCGCCATCCCGCCCGAAATAATTAAGCTGGACGACGCGCAAGCGGCGCGTCTGGAAGAGTTGTTCAGGACGGCCGTCGTCGAAGTCGTCAGCATGGGTGCGACCGAGGATGAGGAGGAGTTGAGCTTCCAGCAGATCAACACCAACAACACGGCCGACCTCATGGCCGCGCTCGGGAGCGGAGGCGGCAGCGCGAGCAAGAAGGGCGCGGCGAAGAAGGGCGCGGCGAAGAAAGGCGCCGTGAAGTAGGTTCCGCGGGCGGAGCGGACACTTTGTCCGTCACAGGCGGGCGGCCTCCGTCGCGCAGCCGCGACCGGGGTCGCCGTGGGTGAGTTATGCGAATCTGTCTGGTCAGCCCGCCGACCGTAACCGAGTTCAACGAGCGGCAGATGGGCGAGCGCGAGGCGTACCGCATCATCGCCGAGTACGCCCCGCTCGGCATACTGAGCCTCGCGGCGGTGCTCGAACGCGCGGGCGGCGAGCCGCACATCGTAGACCTCAACCCGCTCTACTACGATTACGTGAGGGCGGGCGGCGAGCAGTTCGCCTTCTCCGCGCACGTCGAGCGCGTCCTCGAACGTGTGCCCTGCGAGGTCTTCGGCTTCGGCACCATCTGTAGCAGTTACCCGCTCACGCTGCGCCTCGCGCGCGGGTTGAAGCGCCTCCGCCCGGACGCGTTGGTCGTCCTCGGCGGGCCGCAGGCGTCCGTGGTAGACGTGCAGACGATGAAGGAGTTCCCCTTCGTGGACTTCGTCCTGCGCGGCGAGGCGGAGGCGACGCTGCCGCAACTGCTCGACGCCGTCTCGTCCGGCGGCGCGGGCGTCGAGCACGTCGGCGGGCTCACGTACCGCAGCGGCGGCGGCGACGTGGTGCGAAAGCCCAACGCGCCGGTCATCGCCGACCTCGACGAGCTGCCGCCGCCCGCCTTCCACCTCTACCCGCGCATGCACGACTGCCGGACTTTTCCGATTGAAGCGGGGCGCGGCTGCCCCTTCGCATGCACCTTCTGCTCGACCAACGACTTCTTCCGCCGCCGCTTCCGGATGAAGTCGCCGCGCGCCCTCGTCGGCCAGATGCGGCTCATCAAGCAGACCTACGGCGTCGGCTCTTTCGACCTGATTCACGACATGTTCACGGTGGATCGCCGGAAGGTCTTGAGCTTCTGCGAGGCGGTCGAGGAGTCGGGCGAGAGGTTCAGTTGGGGGTGCAGCGCCCGCACGGACTGCCTCGACGACGAGATGCTCGACGCGATTGCGCGCGCCGGCTGCCACAGCCTCTTCTTCGGCATCGACTCCGGCTCCGAGCGTATGCAAGGGTTACTTAACAAGGGGCTGGACATGCGCGAGGCGGCCTCGCGCATCGCGCGCGCGAGCCGCCTCGGCATCAGGTCTACCGTCTCCTTGATCACGGGCTTCCACGAGGAGACGGAGGACGACCTGCGCGCCACCGTCCGCTTCTTCGGCGAGTCGCTGCGCTACAAGAAGACCGACGCCCAGTTCCACCTGCTCGCCCCGCTCGCGGAGACGCCCGTCACGACGCGGCACAGGGAGCAACTGATTTATGACGACGTTTTCTCCGACATCTCTTTCCAGGGGTGGGCGCAGAACCCGGAAGACCGCGCGCTGATCGTCGCGCACCGCGACATCTTCACGAACTTCTACGCCGTCCCGACCCCTTGGCTCGACCGCCCCTACCTGATCGAACTCCGCGAGTTCCTCCTCCGCGGCTCGGTGCGCCACCGCTGGCTAATGGCCTTCCTGCACCAGAGCGGCGGCGACCTGTCGCGCGTCTTCGACGAATGGCGCGAGTGGTCGCGCACGGCGGGGCGCTGCGGCACGCGCGACTATTACAAGAGCCGTCAATTTACCGACGACCTGCTCGTCTTCGTCCGCATGCGCTACCCGGAGGTGTGGGGCCACCGTCACCTCGCGACCACGCTGGCCGAGGTCGAGGCCGCGCTGACCGCCCTGCGCGAAGCCCCGCCGCCGGGCACGCAGAGCGCGCGCGCCCGCCGTGCCGCGCGCCCGCCGCTGTCGGCGGACGCAATTCCGGAGATTGCCGGGGGCGTGAAGCTGGTCAACGTCTGCGCGGACTACAAGCGGCTCCTACGCTGCATCAGGAGCCGCGGGCGGCTCGACCGCATACCCGCCGAGCTGGGCCTGCTGGTGCTGGCGCGGAGCGGTAGCCGAGTCAAAGTCCTTCAGGCCAACTGGGCGACTCGCCGCCTGCTGGATTTGTGCGACGGCTCGCGCAGCCTTCTGGAAGTCGCGCACAGTTTTGCGCCGGGCGAACGGATCGAAGGCATGTCTGCGGAACAGGCCGGTCTCTACGGAGTGCTGTCTCTGCACCGCCGGGGTCTGGTCGAGATCAGGGCCGCCGCCGCCTGATGCGGCACCCGAATTGCACGATCATGACACATCAAACTGCGCGGGCGAGATGCACGACGGCCTGCGTCCTGAGGCTTTGATTTAGCCTTCAGACTCCCTTGAGAGGTGCGTGATGGAAGACGTGATTCTGACGAGCGGGGGGAATGTGGTACGCCACGACCACCCGGAGGCGGAACAGGGTGAACTGTTGCCGGTGACGATGCTGTTGGCGCAGCAGTTCGCGCAGCGGATACTCACGCCAGACACGTTCAGCCAGGAGAAGCCTCCGTCGCGGTGTTACAACTGCTTCGCCCTCACCTTCTCTAACAGGCACGGGTGGGTCAGGAGCCCGGAGGTCGCCATCGCCGACGACTTCGTCGGGGTGACCGGTGCCCCGCAGGTGGGCGATGTGGTTCTCTACCTGAAGGATGCGCTGCTGACACACAGCGCCGAGGTGGTCGAAGTCAACGAGGCGGGTGAGGTGACTAAGGTCAAAGGCAAGTGGGGCGAGGCCGCCGAGCTGATACACGACCCGCACGAAGTCCCGCCGGAGTACGGCATCCCGACCGTCTTCCTCCACCGCGTCGGAGACGTGACGGCGCCGGACACGAAGTGCCCCTCAGAAAGCGCGGCCGAAGGCGCGACGGAGGATGAAGTGACAGGCGTCGGCGCCCCGGTCGCCTCACCCATCGAACTCGCGGAAGATGATCTGGGCACGCTGCTGATAGTCGCCAGCTCGGATGACATGCGTGACCGGATCATCAGGTCGCGGGTCGGCCCGCGTGCGTCCGGCGCACAGGGCGCGGTTGATCTCTCGGCGTTAGTAAATGTTTCGGAGACGGCGGACGACGAGTCTCCCGCCGCGCCGGCGGGCGGGGGCGAGCCCGACGTGATTAAAGAGCAGCTCGCTCTGCTCCTCGACAGTCAGTACTACGGGCGGCTGCTGCTCGCCAGCACCACGGGCGTCACGCGGAGAATCGTCCAGTCGCTCCCGCCGGTCAGGCAGCTTGCCGGGATGGTGGACAGGGACAACCCCAACGACCCCGTCCGCAGGGCCATTGGCGAGGCCACGCTCGAACTGTTCCTGAGGGAGGAAACGCATGCCGCAGAGAAGGAGGGCAGGCTGGCGAGCGTCCTGCTCTTCCTGCTCAGGAACTACCCCGTGAGAAGGGCGGCGCGCCCCCTCTCCGAATACCTGTTGGATCGCAACCCCGTAGGCGTCGCTCGCACCTTCGCCGTCGAGGCTTTCGCGGCCTCGGTCGTCAGCTAGGGGAAGTAAGGTCCGGCCCGCCTGTGCGAACGCCGACATGGGAGATGTGAAATGATAACGAGCAGCGAACTCGACAGGTTGACGAATAGCATGGCGCAGCGCCAGACGGAGCAGACCGACGACCCTGCGTCGTGCGAAGACAGGGAGCCTTACATCCTCTTCCTCGGGGCCGGGTGCGGGCGCGCCGCGGGCGTCCCCAGCGTCGAGGAGATCATGCAGAAAGAACTCGCGCGTGAATACGGGCCGAGCGCGGACGCGCCGCCGCGCTACGACGCGGACGACCCGGCGGGGTCGCTCAAGAAATTCTATAAATGGCTTGAGACGCTGTCGCCCGGCGAGGTCTTCCGCATGTTCCAGGCCCACTACGTGAACACGCCCGTCCCGCTCTTCTACCAAGACCTCGCGCTCCTGATTAAGAACCGGTTCTTCAACCGCATCCTCACGACCAACTGCGACACCCTCCTCGAACAGGCGCTCGGCGGCGCCGGGCTCGCGCTCGACGTGGACTTCGAGGTCACGAGCTTCGGCGTCAGCACGCAGGGGCGCGCGAGCCGCCGCCGGCCCACTCACTACGGCGCCTCGGAATCCGCGGTCGAGCCCGTGCGCATCTTCAAGCTGCACGGCGACCTCGCCGAAGGGCAGCTCATGCTGGCGCCGTGGCAGATCGAGGAGGCCCTCAAGTCGCGCCCCAACCTGACCAAGCAGGAATTGAAGGGCGACCTCGTCATGGTCGGCTACCAGTTCGAGAGCCCCCTGCTCAACGACTGGCTCAGCCTCTACCAGAAGCGGGAGGTGTGGTGGGTCTCCGCCGACCTGCATCCCCTCCAAACGGTGGTCCCCGCGTGGGGCGAGGATATCGCCTACGTCGTCGGCGAGGCCGGGAAGCCCGAGGAGTTCTTCAGCCAGTTGACGTTGCGCCTGCTGCGCCTGCCCGCCCTGCAAAGGCAGCGGCAGGAGAGCGCCGACTTTCCGACGGAAGAGCAGTCCGCCGCCATACGGACGCGGGGCCTGGACGAGACGCCGCCGCCCGAAGACGAAGAACTGCTGTTGGAAGACCTGCGCGGGCAGATCAGGCGCTTTCAGGTTTCGCTCTCCAGCCTGGAACAGAAGGCCATCCCCGACGAAAGGCCGGCGAGCCTCCAGAATCAGATCGACTATCAGAAGCGGCAGATCGTGGTGCTGGAGGACAAGCTCCGCTCGCTCACCACGAGCGGGTCGCGGCTGCTGTGGCTGCTGCAAACAGTTTCCGACAACCTGGAGGAGGCGCTGTCCGACCCGGAGGTCGAGCATCACGTCAGCGGCACCACCGTCAGCTTCCTCAAAAATCAGTGTCAAGCCGTGCAGGAACAGTACGCGACCGCCGAGCCGAATCAGCAGATCATCTCGGCTGCGGTCGGGGCGGCGGCGATCCTCGCCGAGCGGCTCTACGTCGAGCTGGGGGCGAAGGTGGTGCGGCCCGAGACGGTGCGTGACCTGGCGTCGTTCGTGCCCACCGTGGCGACGAGGGGGATTAAGTGATGGCCGCGAATATCTCGATCATGGTGCTGCCTTCTGACCCGCCGGATGCCCCGCCGCAAATCCTGCTGGATCGGAACGGCGTGTGGCTCGACCTGATGCCCGACGACCAGGGCGCCAACGCGGTCTCCATTTACAAGACGAAGGAGCAGATTGACAGCTACTTCAATAAGATCATGGGCGAGGTGGTGATCAAACCGGACCACGCCGCCGACAGCGTCGCACTCAAAAAGCCGTTCCAGGGCTACTACCAGAAGCTCGTCACGGCGAAGGCGCGCGATGTGCTCGCCGACGCGGCCCAGAGACAGCCCGGGGAAGATATTCCGGAGCTGCGCATCCACATTCACCGCCTGCTCGAATGGATGCCGTGGGAGATGTTCTGCGACAAGGATGATTTCCTCGGGCTGCGCTTCCGCATCGCGCGTCTGCCCATCGGACGGAACATCCCGGACGTGAGCGCCAACACCGTCAACGTGCGACGGGTCTACAACCTGCTCGCCAACAACTTCCTCGAAGATGCGACGCTGCAAACCGTTTGGGACAACACCTTCAACGGCGTTCTCCCCGCCGGGCGCGAGAAGAAGTACCCGCCGCCCTACCCCAGAAACGACGACATCTTCAACGCCCTCGACGCGGACATCCTCCACATCACCTGTCACGGCGGGCTGCGTGACCAGACGGAGAACGGTCGTGAAGTCTACTGGACGTTGGACAGCGAGGACCCGCTGACCAGCAAATACGAGTTGCGGGCGATGATGTTCGAGAGCGACTTCGAAGTCTACGACACCCGGCCCCTCGTCTTCGGCAACGCCTGCGCCTCGACCGACGCCGGCGGCAACGTGAAAAACTACGGGCCGCTCCCCGGCTACGGCGCGTCGTTCTTCGCCAAGGGCGCTTTGAATTTCGTCGGGACATTTGCGCCCATCACGAAGAGCCTCGCCGTGGAGTTCGCCCAACTCTTCTACCAGAACCTCCTCGGGGCGGGCGGCGCGGCGCCGCTGCCGGTGGCGCAGGCGCTCTGGGCGACGAAGAACCATTACCGTGCGACGGTCAAAAGCCTCGACCCGTCGTACCTCTTCTACTGCCTCTACGGCCCGCCCGACACGATCTTTCGCATTTAGCAACCACCCCGCCCGCGGGGCGGGTCAACATTTCCTCATCACATCGGAGAGCGGACAATGAGTGACCTGAGGGGCTTGCGCGACGAGGAGTACAGGCTTCGCCTGGAGACCGAACGGCTGCGCCGCGCGGTCTACGAGCAGCCCGACCCTGCCGCCGCCGCGGCGACGCTCCAGCAGTTGGCCGCCGCGGAAAAGAGTCTGAGTCTCGCCGAGCAGGCGCGCGCCGCGGCACAGGCGGCTGACAAGAGCGCGACGCGCGAGGGGCTCGTCGTCAACACGAGCACCGTTACCAAGCTGGCCGGGGAGGAGACGACCGGGCTCGAAGCCACCGTCGAGCTGAAGATGGCGCAACTGCCGACCGCGATCTGCCACCTGTTCGACCCGAAAACACACCCGCTCGTCACCTCCGTCGTCACCAACAAGTCCGGAAAGATTCGTCGCGTGCGCGTCACCTCATTCATCGAAAACTATTCGGCCCGGGCCGTGGACACGGCGGAGTTGCCGCGGAACCAGCCCCAGACTTTCCCGCAACTGCCGACGCTCTTCCCGGAGCAGGCGCGGAAGGTCACGGAATTGACGCGGGCCACACTCAACGTCGCGGTCGAAGACCTGGACAACGGCCTCGTCGAGATACAGAAGACACACCCTGTGTGGCTGCTCGCGCGTACGACTGCGCCGCTCGCTGTTCGCGACCCGACCTCCGGCAAGTGGAACGACCTGACCAAGTATTTCGGCGCCTTCGTGACGCCGAACGAGCCCGAGTTGATGAAATTCCTGCGCGCCCCGGCCGGGCTGCGCCCCGACGGGTTGGTCGGCTACCAGGGCGACCCTGCCGCCGGGGTCGACGCGCAGGTCGAAGCCCTCTTCAACTCGCTGAAGACGCAGGCACAGATCACCTACGTCAACTCGGTAATCGCGTTCAGCCCGGAGGAGGGCGCCAGGAATCAGCGCGTGCGGCTGCCGCGGGAGAGTCTGGAATTCGGGACGGCCAACTGCATTGACGGGACCGTGCTCTTCGCCAGCCTGCTCGAAGGCATCTCGCTCAACCCGGCGCTCGTCATCGTACCCGGCCACGCCTTCGTCGCGTGGGAGACGTGGGACAAGAGCGGCAAGTGGGACTACCTGGAGACGACGATGATCGGCGGCGCCCACACCTTCAGCCAGGCGCGAAGCTCCGCGCGCGACATGGTCGAGATATTCGAGTCGCTGGCCGCCGAGACGAAAGACGAGGCCAAGTTCCGCTTCTGGCCGCTCAGCACCTTACGCACCGAGCACCACATTACCCCTATGGAATAGGCCACCGCCGACGCTCCCCGCCAGGGAGCGCGGCCCAGCAGGTCGGCCCCACGCGGGGTTGCACCAAGGGAGAAGAGACATGGCTGACGACAACGACCCGACGAACATGGGCGACGGCGAACTCCGCTCCACCACAGAACCGCGTACCGGCATCATCGGGGGCCAGACTTTCAAGCTGAAAAAGGTCAGATACTCTGACATCGAGGGCGAAGCCATCTTCGAGGGCGACATTGTGCTCGGCACGGTCGAGCAGATGGAGCAGACCTACCAGAAGTTCAAGGAGGCGACCAACCTTCAGGAAGACCTGAAAGGTATTTTTATCTCGGGCTCGCAATTCCGGTGGGAGAAGGGCGTCATCCCGTACCGCATTGACCAGGGGCTGCCCGACGTGCAGCGCGGCTATGTCAACGACGCCATCGCGCACTGGGAGAGTAAAACTCCGATCCGGTTCGTGAAGCGAACCACCGAGGTTGATTTCGTCACCTTCAGGCCGCGGCTCAGCGGGTGCAGCTCCCCGGTCGGTCGGCAGACGAAGGAGCAATTTATCAACCTCGGGCCGTTGTGTAACAAAGGCAACGTGATTCACGAAATCGGGCACACCGTCGGACTCTGGCACGAGCATAGCCGCGAGGACCGGAAGAACTTCATTACCATCGACAAGACTAATATCATCCCCGGCAAAGAGCACAACTTCGACCAGCACATCACCGACGGGGACGATATCGGCTCGTACGATTATGGCTCGATCATGCACTACTCAGCCTCCGCCTTCGCGCTGAACACCTCCAAGCCGACCATCATTACGCCGAATAACGAAACCATCGGCCAGCGCGAGGGCCTCAGCAAGGGAGACATCGAGGCCGTGAAGAAAGTTTACGGCTTCGCCTGACCTGGCTTAGCCCCGCGAGGTCACTGTGGACGACACTTCGAAGCCACTCCTTTTACGCGGGCAGGTGGCCTTCGACGAAGACGTGCAGCCCTTTAGCGGCGCGACGTTGTACGTGTCACTTGAGGACGTGAGCATGGCCGACGAGAGCGCGGTGACCGTCGCCGAGCTGGTGGTGAAGGGCGTGGCTTATGACCCGTCTGAGGGGAACACCTTGCCCTTCACCCTCAGCGGCGTGGTGGTTGACGAGCGCGCGCACTACACCGTCAGGGTGCTAGTCGATCTTGACGGTGACGGCCGAGTCAGCAGGGGCGATTTCGTCAACGCCGAGAGCTACCCCGTCCTAACATGGGGCCGCCCTCACGAAGTCTCCGTCCATGTGGAGCGCGTCAGCTGAACTGCCCGCGTCAGAGCATAAGCTTTACGTAGAAGAGGTGCGATGGGGGTTCTGTTGCGAGAACCGCCTCTCGGTTATAATCGGCCCCTCACGCTCTTCTAGCAAGTCTTATCAGGTCAGTTCATGAAGCGCTCATCCTCTCCTTTCAAGTGGCGTCACTATGCGCCCGATGTCATCCTCCTCTGTGTCAGATGGTATTGCCGCTACTCACTGTCTTACCGCGATCTCGAAGAGATGATGCAGGAGCGCGGTCTCTCCGTGGACCATGTCACGATCTTCAGGTGGGTGCAGCGCTACGCGCCCGAGATCAACAAGCGGATGGGCCGCACCTGAAGATGAGCGGTGCCTCTTACCGCCTCGACGAGACATACGTCAAAGTGGGCACGGAGTGGAAATACCTCTACCGAGCAGTAGACTCCGCCGGCGACACCATCGAATTTATGTTGAGCGCTAAACGCGACGTTTGTGCGGCAAAACGGTTCTTTAAGAGGCTGATGAGGGCTGACCACCGCCGACTGCCGTTCACCATCGGAACGGATAAGCACGCCTCCTACCCGGAGGCGTTCTCGACTTCGGTAAAGGAGAAGGTCTTACCCCTAGACTGCAAGCCCAGGCGCGTGAAGTACCTCAACAACGTCATCGAGCAGGACCACAGATTCATCAGGCGGAGATGGCGGGCAATGCAGTGCTTCCGTTCGTTTCACACTGCCGAGCGGACGCTGGAAGGGATTGAGGCCGCGCACATGATGAGGAAGGGACAGGTGAAGAGGCTGGACGGCAGAGACACAATAGGGCAGGCGAAATTCGTCGAGAGCCTGTTCGGAGTCGCGGCATAGCCTTGGGGCATCTCACGGCCTTCCTCGTCTCAAATCAATTTTCGCAACGCAACCCATGGCAGAAGAAGAGGTCTACGCGGGGGACGCTCACGCGGAAGAAGAAGAAGAGGTCCTCATCGCCCTGCCGACGGTGCGAACACCGCGGCAGGCAGACGCGGCCCGGAGTCTTGTCGCCGTCGCCGTCCTCACGCGGACGCGGGCCTCGGAAATCCTCCGGCAGATGGAGGCCGTCAAAGAGCTGGCGACGAAGTGGGCCGGCGTCTTCAAACTCTGCGCGTTCGACTCCAACACATTCTACGTACCTGCCGTGTGCGTCGAGCCGCCGCCCGCCCGCGCCGAGTTCACCGTCCTCGACCCTTCTGTATAAGACGCCGGAGATAGTGAATCTCGTCCGCCTGCAGATCGGCATCGTACCGGGCGCAGTAGTCTGGGAAGCTTACGACGAGGAGGACTGTTTCGCTGTCTCGACCATCGAGTTGGGTGCCGATGTCCTGCGCGCGGTCGCCGTCGGTGGACTTCTCTCTCCGGGAACGGCGCAGAACGCGCAGAGGTTCTCTCTCCCCGCCGAGCCGATGTTCGCCCACAGCCCCGGCCTCGAAGAATTCATCATGTAAACATCAACTCGGTAAAGCGAAGCGGCTTCGTTCCTGTGCTATGAGGCTCGCGTCACACTTTACGAAAATTGATGCAGTTCTTAAGTGTCGCCGGATGTTAGCGCTGGTAAATGCTCACGCCATGCGCATTTATGACGAACAGAATCATGTTCTAGCCATCATTGTGAATTTTCATCCGTTGCGTACTCACTTACATTAGAATCGGCCGCGTCGGATGACATCCCGGCCGCCGCGCTGGCCTGCTCGCCGCCCGCCGCGCCGGACGCGCCGCCCGACTGGTAGAGCGCCTCGGCCAGCTTGTGCGAGGCCGTCTGCAGGTTCGAGAAGGCGTTGTTGAGCCGGTCGGTGCCGCCGTCTTCGAGCGCCTTCTTCGCGTCGGCGACGGCCGTCTCGACCTGCGTCTGCGTCGCGCCGTCGAGCTTCTCCTTGTTCTCGCCGTAGGTCTTGTCGATC
>WUUC01204019.1_pt1 | contig 13006 bp, 1 predicted proteins | sample 6278441 | NCBI WGS metagenome assembly WUUC01 (sample SAMN13675441, study PRJNA597444) | soil metagenome | isolation source: soil | place: USA: Washington | collected 2017-10 | reverse complement strand
CGCGATCGCCGGCGGCGTCGCCCTGACCGTCCTGTTCGAGCCGACCGCCACGACCGCGGCCTTCACCGAGATCATGTCGCCGGCCGGGAAGTGCAAGGCATTCGACGCCTCGGCGGACGGGACGGCCGCGGGCGAGGGCGGCGCGGTAGTCGTGCTCAAGCTGCTGCGCCACGCTCTCGACGACGGCGACCACGTCCACGCCGTGATCAAGGGCGCGGCGGTCAACCAGAACGGCTACCGGTCGAACGGCCTCAGCGCGCCGAGCCCCGTCGCGCAGGCGGAGGTCATGAGGGAGGCCTGGGACCGCGCCGGGGTCGAACCGTCGTCGATCGGATACGTCGAAGCGCACGGATCCGGGACGAGGCTGGGCGACGTCATCGAGGTGCAGGGGCTGGCGGAGGCGTTCCGCGGGACGTCGTTGCCCGCGCTCTGCCCGATCGGGTCCGTGAAGACCAACGTCGGCCACCTCGACCACGCCGCCGGCATTGCCGGGATGGTCAAGGCGATCCTGTCGCTGAAGCACGCGACGCGGTACCGGTCGCTGCACTTCGACTCGCCGAACCCGCTGATCGACTTCGAGGGCGTGGTGCGCGTCCAGGGCGAGACCGCGGAGTGGCACGCCGCGCCCGGGTCGCCCCGCCGCGCAGGGGTCAGCTCCTTCAGCCTCGCCGGCACGAACGTGCACATGGTGTTGGAGGAAGCTCCGGAGCGCGCGGCCGCGCCCCCCGGCGAAGCTCCCGAGATCGTCACGGTCTCAGCCAAGTCGGGCGCCGCGCTGCGCGACTACTGCCGCGCCCTGGCGCCCTTCGTCGGGGATACGGATCGGAGCCTCGCCGCGATCGCCGCGGTGCTGAACCGGGGTCGCGACGACCACGTCGTACGCGGGGCCGCGGTCGTGGCGAGCCGCGACGAGCTGGTGTCGTGGCTCGAAGCCACGGCGCTCGGTGCCGGGGGGCTGCAACCGGTTCCGCGGGAGCCGCGGCCGTTGGCGCTGCTGTTCTCCGGCGACGAAGAGGTTCCGGGCCACGCGTTCGAGGCGATGCTCGACCACCTGTCGCCGGTGACCTCGCTCGTCTCCATGCCCGACGGCGCGGCCCCCGGGTTGCGCCTGTTCGGCTGGCACCAGGCGCTCCACTCGTTGATCCGGTCGCTCGGCCTGACCGAGACGTCGGTGCTGGGGTCCGGCGTGGGGAACCTCACGGTCCGGTCGCTCGTCGCAGGGTTGGACGTCGAGGAGGCCGCGCGGGAGGCGGCCGCGGCGCAGTCGTCCGCGCAGGTCGACGCGGAGAAGCTCGCCGGCGCGGTCGGCAGCCTCGGTACCGAGATCGTGTTCCTCGAGATGGGCGGCGACGGGGTGCTCGGCCGGTCGGTGCGCGCGGTTCGTCCGGAGGCGCGCGTTATGCCGTTGCTCCGCGGCGGCCGCTCCGCGCTGCACGCGCTCGCCGACCTCTACGCGCTGGGCGTCGCGATCGACTGGGAGCGGTTCTACGAGGGCCGCGCCGTCCCGCGCATCGAGGCTCCGACGTATCCGTTCCAGCGAGAGCGGTGCTGGTGCAGGCCCCCGGGCGACTACCGCCGCTCTACCACCGAGCACGCGCGGGACGAGGTCCGCGCGCTGATCGAGACGCGGGAGGCCGCTCCGTCGGGGGACTTCGCATCGGATACCGAGCGCGTGCTCGCGGGGATCTGGAACGAGGCCCTGAAGGTCGACCCCGCGGACGCGTCCGCCGACTACTTCGATCTCGGCGGGACCTCGATCACGGGGATGGTCGTCCTCGACGGCGTCGCGCGCGACTTCGGAGTGAGGATCGCCTTCCAGGACCTGTACGAGTGCAGCAGGCTCGACGAGCTCGCCGCCCGGATAGACGCGCTCGCCTCGACGGCGGGGGCCTCCGGCGAGCCCGCGATCGAGCCGATCCCGCGCGGCGGATACCTGCCGGTCTCGTTCGGGCAGGAGCAGATCTGGTTCCTCGACCAGCTGCACCCCGGGACGCCGCTCTACAACATCCCGTTCGACCTCCACCTCGAGGGAGAGCTCGACCGCGGCGCGCTGCACCGCGCGCTCGAGGATCTGGCGCGCCGTCACGAGGTACTGCGGATGGGATTCCTCGCGGTGGAAGGGGAGCCGAGGGCGTTCGTCGATCCCGAGCCGGCGGTCGAGCTTCCTTTCGTGGACCTGACGTCCCTGCCGCCCGAGAGGGCGCGCGCGGAGGCGCTGAGGCTCTTCGACGAGGAGGCGACGAAGCCGTTCGATCTGTCGAAGCCGCCGCTGTTTCGCGGCAAGCTGGTCGCGCTGGACGACGGCGACCACGTCCTGTTGATGACGTTCCACCACATCGTCTACGACGGGTGGACCCCGACGATCATCCAGGAGGAGCTGTCCGCGCTCTACGGCGCCGCCGCACAAGGACGCGCTGCGGAACTTCCGACGCTCCCGATCCAGTACCCGGACTACGCGCACTGGCAGCGGCAATGGATGAGCGGCGAGGAGCTCGAGAAGGGGCTCGGGTTCTGGAGAGACCACCTCGCGGGTGCACCGCCGCTGGACCTGCCGACGGACCACCCGAGGCCCGCCGCGCAGAGCTATGCAGGCGACATGGTCTCGCTCGTTATCGACGAGCGCGTCGGCGACGGCCTGCGCGCGTTGAGCCGCCGCGAGAGCGTGACGATGTTCACGACGATGATGGCCGCGTTCAACGTGCTCATGGCGCGTTATTCGGGTCAGGACGACATCGTGATCGGCACCCCGACGTCGGGACGCAAGAAGCTCGAGACGCGCGGGCTCATCGGCTACTTCAACAACATGCTGCCGCTGCGCGCCGACCTGTCGGGCGACCCGAGCTTCACGGAGCTCATGCAGCGCGTGAAGGACGTCGCCGCGCAGGCACTCGATCACGACGACGTGCCGTTCGAGAAGATGGTCGACGTCCTCAAGCCGGACCGCGATCTCGCCCGGAACCCGCTCTTCCAGGTCGCGTACTCGCACCAGAACTCGCCGCAGGAGGGGTACGAGCTCCAGGGCCTGTCCGTGACCACGTTCGGCGAAGGAGACATCCGCGGGATCGCCCCCGGAACGGCGAAGTTCGACCTGACGCTCGGGATCGGCGACGCGGGTGAAGGTGAGCTGGAGGGTTACCTCGAGTACGCCACGGATCTCTTCGACCGGGCCACGGTCGAGGCGATGATCGCCCGTCTCCAGAAGCTGCTCGGAGCGATCGTCGCGGATCCCGGCCTGTCCCTCTCGCGTCTCGCGCTGATGGACCCGGAGGAGGAACGGCGGCTGGTCGAGGAGCTGAACGAGCCCCTGCCACCGCGGGCCCCGGGACCGTTCGTGCACGAGCGGGTTGCCGCGCAGGATCCGAGCGCGGTCGCGCTGGTGTCCGGGGCGGACTCGATGACGTACGCGGAGCTCGATCGCGCCGCGGCGGGAGTGGCGGCGCGGTTGCGCGCACTGGGGATCGGCCGGGGAGACATCGTCGCCGTCGCGCTGGAGCGTTCGTTCGGCCAGGTGATCGCGCAGCTGGCAACGATGAGAGCCGGCGCCGCGTATCTGCCGCTCGATCCGTCGTATCCGCAGAAGCGGCTCGAATTGATGGTGCGCGACGCGCGACCCCGGGCGATCGTCGCCGCGGAGCCCGCGCGCAAGCTGCTGCGCGGCACCGGGGTCCCGTTCGTGGAAGTCGACGGCGCCGTCGACGGCGCGGCGCCGCAACCATCGGTCGGCCCCGACGACGTCGCTTACGTCATCTACACGTCGGGTTCGACCGGCGAGCCGAAGGGCGTCGCCGTCACGCACGGGAACCTCGCGCACCTGATCGACTGGCACCACGCGACCTACGAGATGGAGCCCGGCGCCAGAGCGTCGACGATCGCGCCGATGTCGTTCGACGCTTCCGTGTGGGAGCTGTGGTGGCCGCTCGCGACGGGCGTTCCGCTGGTGCTGCTCCCCGACGACGCGCGCCGCGATCCCGACGCATTGGTCGAGACGCTGGAGCGTCAGGCCGTCGCAGCGGCGTTCGTGCCGACCGCGCTTGCCGCGCCGCTGCTGGCGCGACCCGCCCCCGGATCGCTGAGGACGCTGTTCGTCGGCGGCGACCGCATGACGGCGAGGCCGCCGAACGACTACCCGGCCGGCGTCGTGAACCTGTACGGCCCGGCGGAGGCCACGGTGATCTCGACGGCTGCAGACGTCGTGCCCGACGCGAGCGGTGTCCCGCACATCGGCAGACCCATCCGCGGCGCCCGTGTCTACATCCTCGACCAGAGCCTCGACCCGGTCCCGCAGGGCCTTCCGGGTGAGATCTACATCGGAGGCAGGGGAGTGGCGCGCGGCTACCACGACCGCCCCGCGCTCACTGCGGAGCGTTTCCTTCCCGATCCTTACTCGTACGAGCCGGGCGCGCGCATGTACCGCTCGGGAGACCGCGCCCGGTACCTCGGGGACGGCGCCATCGACTTCCTCGGCAGAACCGACGACCAGGTCAAGGTGCGCGGCTTCCGCATCGAACCCCCGGAGGTCGAGGCCGCGCTGCTGACGCATCCCGGTGTCCGGGAGGCCGCGGCCGCGCTGAAGGAGGGGCGCCTCGTCGCGTACCTGGTCGGGCCGAGCGTTCCCGCGGTGCCGGAGCTGCGCGAGCTCCTGGCCGGCCTCCTGCCGGCGCACATGGTCCCCGCAGCGTTCGTGACGCTGGATCGCCTGCCCCTGACGGCCGGGGGGAAGCTCGACCGCGCCGCGCTGCCGGCCCCGGGACCCGAGCGGCCGGATCTCGAGCACGGTTACGAAGCGCCGGCGAACGAGACCGAGAAGGTGCTCGCAGACATCTGGTCCGAGGTCCTCCGCGTCGAGCGGGTCGGGCGCGGCGACAATTTCTTTGATCTCGGCGGGGACTCCATCCTGAGCATCCAGATAGTCGCGCGCGCCGCGGCGCGCGGGCTGAAGCTGGCGCCCAAGCACGTCTTCGAAGCACAGACGGTCGCGGAGCTCGCGGGCCTGGCGGGCACGCCGGTCCGGCCGGCGACCCGGCCGCCGGCAGACCGCGTCATGGGGCCGATCCCGATGACGCCCATCCAGCGGTGGTTCTTCGAGCAGGACCTCGCCGACCCACACCACTTCAACCAGGCGATGCTGTTCGACGTGCACGCGCCGGCGAACGCGCGGGCGCTGGAAGAGGCGCTCGCGGCGGTCGTGGGGCACCACGACGTGCTGCGCACGCGCTGGCATCACGACGGGTCCGGGTGGCGGGGGGTGATCGCCGCGGAGGAAGACGGCGAGCTGCTGTGGACGGTCGACCTGTCCGGCCGCGACCCGGCGGCCGCGGTACTGGAGATGGAACGCGAGGCGGCGCGTCTCCAGTCGAGCTTCGATCTCGCGCGCGGCCCGTTGCTGCGCGCCGCGCTGTTCGACTTCGGGGGCATCCAGCCTCCCCAGCTACTCGTCGCGATCCACCACCTCGTCGTCGACGCGGTCTCGTGGGGGATCCTCGTGTACGACCTCGCGACGGCCTACGGAGGGCTGCTGCGGGGCCAGACGATCGACCTCCCCGCGCCGACGACGTCGTTCCAGGAGTGGGCACGCGACCTCGAAGCACGCGCCGGCCGGATCGACCCCGCCGAGAAGACGATGTGGGTAGAGCGGGTGAGCGGCCTGGAACCCGCGGTCGTCGAGCGCGACCACGCCGGGGGCGCGGACGACGTCGCGTCGGCGGAAGAGATCACCTTCGAGCTCGACGAGGACCTCACGACCGCGATCGTCGAGACGCTCGTCCACGAGCAGGGCGTGCAGCCGAACGAGACGCTGCTCGCGGTGCTCGCGCGGGCATTGCGGCAGGTGACGCGAGGTCGCCATCTGATCGTCGACGTCGAGGGTCACGGGCGCGAGCCCGGGGACTCGGGGCTCGAGCTGAGCCGCACGGTCGGTTGGTTCACGACGATGTTCCCCGTCGTCCTCGAGCCTCACGACGAGGACGCTCTCGCGACCGTGCGGTCGGCACGGGACCAGATGCGCGCCGCGCCGGACAACGGGATCGGGTACGGGCTGCTGCGGTATCTCGGCGCACCCGCGGACGCGCAGCCGCTGCGGGACGCGCCGCGAGCGGAGGTCAGCTTCAACTACATGGGACGGTTCGAGGGAAGCCTCGGCGGCAGCTCCGACATCGAGCCCACCGAGGGACCGCTGGGCCCGGTGCGCGCTCCCGCCGGCCGGCGGGGGCACGTCTTCGCGGCCGAGGCGTGGGTGAGCGAAGGCAAGGTCCGGGTGGACGTCGTCTACTCGGGCAAGGTGCACGACCGCGCCACGATGCTCGCGATCCGCGACGCGTTCCTGCGCGAGGTCGCAGAGATCGTCGCGGCCTGCGCGGGGAAGTCGATCGACGAAGGGGCGCGCGAGGTGCCTGACTCCGCTCTTGCCGGCCTCGTGTCGTCCCGGCCCGGACTGGCCGACGCGTACCCGCTCTCCCCGATGCAGCAGGGCCTGTTGTTCCACTCCCTCTACGAGACCGCGGGATCGCTCTACTTCGAGCAGCTCGTGTTGACGATCACCGGCGACCTCGACGCGGCGCGGCTCGAGGACGCGTGGCAGAAGGTCGCCGCGCGCCATCCCGTCCTGGGGGCGTCGGCGGTGTGGGAGGGCATCCCCGAGCCGGTGCTGCTCCTACCGTCACGGCCCCGGGTCGAGGTGTCGCACCACGACCGGCGGAGCGCGGCCTCGATCGACGGCGAGCTCGAACGCTTCCTGGCAGAGGACCGCGCGAGGGGGTTCGACCTCGACACCGCGCTGACGCGCGTCGCTCTGATCCGCGTCGCCGACGACGTCCACCGCATGGTCTGGAGCCACCATCACCTGCTGCTGGACGGTTGGAGCGTCCAGCTGGTCCTCGGCGAGCTGCTGGAGCTCTACGAGGACCCGGACGCCGCGCTGGACGATCCCGGCGACTACAAGGACTTCGTCGCGTGGCTGCGCGCGGCCGACCCCGCATATGCCGCCGCGTACTGGCGCGCTGCGCTCGAAGGGTTCGATGCCCCGACCGACCTCCGCCTCGTCCCGCCGGCCGAGCCGCGCGCCGGCCACGGGATGGTCCAGCGTGGCCTCGACCGGGAGGCGACGGCGACGGCAGCGGCGTTCGCACGCGCGCAGCGGGTCACCCTTAACACCGTCGTCGAGGCCGCGTGGGCGGCGACCCTGGGCGCCTACAGCGGGGACGACGACGTGCTGTTCGGCGCGCTCACCTCGGGCCGGTCCGCCCTCGTCGACGGGGTCGAGAGGACGGTCGGGCTGTTCATCAACACCGTGCCGGTAAGGGTCCGGATGCCGGCCGGCGAGACGGTCGGCGAGTGGTTGAAGGACCTGCAGACAGAGTCGCTCGCGCGCCGGGAGCTCGAGCACACACCGCTCGTCGACGTGCAGCAGCAGAGCGCCGTCGTCGCTCCCACTCCTCTGTTCGACACGTTGATCGCGTTCGAGAACTACCCGCTCGACGACGTGTGGGACGAGGATCCCGCCGGCGTCCGGATCAGCGGGGCCCCCGCGTCCGAGAACACGAACTATCCGATCTCGATGGTGATCGCTCCGGTCGACGGCCTGACGTTCCGCCTGTCGTTCGACCGGGCGCGCGTGGACGAGGATTCCGCCACCGCGTTGCTGGGACGCTTCTCGGCGATGCTTCGCAAGCTCTCCGGCGACCCCGCCCGGCCGGTCGCCTCGCTCGACGCGTTGACGGCAGAGGACCGCGCGACGCTCGCCCGCTTCGACGACACGAGGGTCGAATACCCGAGCGAGCTGCTCGTGCACGAGCTGTTCGAGGCTCAGGTCGCTCTGACGCCCGGGGCCGAGGCCATTGCACGCGGCAACGAGTCGGTGACCTATGCAGCGTTGAACGACCGCGCCGAAGGCCTCGCGGCGCACCTCCAGGACCTGGGTGTGGGGCCGGAGGTCCTGGTGGCGATCTGTTGCGAGCGGACGATCGACATGGTCGCCGCGATGCTCGCCGTGCTGAAGTGTGGTGCGGCCTACGTGCCCGTGGACCCGCGCTATCCGGCCGAGCGCATCGCCTACATGCTCGAGGACACCGCCGCGCCGGTGCTGTTGACGGAGAAGCGGCTCGCCGACCGGCTGCCGGCGGGGCCCGCAAAGGTGGTCCTGCTCGACGCGTCCGGGAACGGGGACGCCCGTCCCCCTGCCCGACGCCCGCGGGCGCACCCGCGCGACCTCGCGTACGTCCTATACACGTCGGGGTCGACCGGTCGCCCCAAGGGCATCGGCATCGAGCACCGCAGCGTCACCGCCTTCCTCGACTGGGCCGTCGATACGTGGGCGGAGGACCTGAAGGTCGTGATGGCGTGCACGTCGATCTCGTTCGACGTCCACGTGTTCGAGATCTTCGCGACGCTGTGCTCCGGAGGGACGATCCTGCTAGTCGAGAACGCGCTCGCGTTCACGAGCCTCGAGCGCCGGGACGAGATGACGCTTCTCAACGCGGTGCCGTCGGCGGTCGAGGAGCTGATCAACGACGGCCCCATCCCTCCGCAGATCAAGACGATCAACCTGCCCGGCGAGCCGCTGAGCCGCAAGCTCGTCGACAGGATCTTCGCCGCGAGCGGCGCGGAGCGGATCGTCAACCTCTACGGGCCTACCGAGGACACGACGTACTCGACCGCCGCGTTCCTGCGACGTGGCGAGAGCGGCCCGGTCTCCGTCGGGCGGCCGATCGCGAACACGTGGATCCATCTCCTCGACCGGAACCTGAACCGGGTCCCTCCGGGCGTTCCCGGCGAGGTCTACATCGGCGGGGCGGGCCTCGCGCGCGGCTACTTCGGACGGCCGGACATGACCGCGGAGCGGTTCCTGCCCGACGTGCTCGCGCCGGCCCCCGGCGCGCGCATGTACCGGACCGGCGACCTCGCGCGCTACCGGCCCGACGGGCACCTCGACTTCATGGGCCGCCTCGACTACCAGATAAAGATCCGCGGGTTCAGGGTCGAGCTCGGCGAGATCGAGCACCGGCTGCTCGAGCACCCGTCGGTGGGGCACGCGATCGTCACGACGCGGGACGCGGGTTCCGGGAGCACGCGCCTCGTCGCCTACGTGGTGGGGGAGGAAGGCGCCTCGCCCGACGTCGCCGAGCTGCGCGCCCATCTCGCGGCGCGCCTTCCGGACTACATGGTGCCGTCGTCGTTCGTCGTGCTCGACGCGCTGCCGTTGAACCCGAACGGCAAGCTCGACCGCGCGGCGCTGCCGGACCCGGACTCCGCGCCGCAGGCCACCCTCTCGGCGGGGTCCGAGCCGCAGGGAGCGACCGAGAAGGTGCTCGCGTCGATCTGGCGCGAGCTCCTGGACGTGGCGGAGGTGGGCCGCGGCGACAGCTTCTTCGAGCTCGGCGGGCAGTCCCTTCTCGCCACGCGGCTCGTCTCGCGTATCCGCGAGACGTGGGGCGTCGACGCTCGCCTGCGCGTGGTCTTCGATGCTCCGACCCTGGGAGCGCTCGCGGGCGAGGTTGCAGAGCTGTGCGGCGGAGCCGGCGCCGCCGACGCGATCGCTTCCGCAGTCGCGGAGGTCGAGAGCCTGTCGGAAGAGGACGTGAAGCGGAGGCTCGCCGCGATGGAGGGAGGTGAGCGGCGGTGAGTAAGAGCATCGGGGTAGTCGGAGCGGGCGTGATGGGGATAGGCGTCGCGCAGTCGCTCGCGGAGGCCGGACATCGCGTCGTGCTGGTGGACGTCTCCCCGGAGGCGCTCGCGAGCGTTCCTTCGGAGATCCGCAAGGGGTTGTCGATGTCGGCTCTGCTGCGCGGCCGGGGTACCACGCGGGCGGCGGACGAGGTCGTCGCCTCGATCGAGACGACGAGCGACTACGACCGGCTGCGCGACGTCGAGTACGTGATCGAGAACACGACCGAGAAGGTCGAGGTCAAGTCCGAGGTGTACCCGCGCCTCGACGCGGTCTGCCCCCCGGACGTGATCTTCGCCGTGAACACGTCGGCGATCCAGATCGCGCGGCTCGCGGCGCTGACGAGGCGTCCCGAGAAGGTCGTCGGGATGCACCTGATGAACCCGGTGCCGCTCAAGCCGACCGTCGAGGTCATACGCGGCGCGCAGACGAGCGACGACACGATCGCGACCACCCTCGACCTGCTGCGCTCGATGGGCAAGGAGGGCATCGTCGTCAACGACTCGCCCGGCTTCGTCTCGAACAGGGTGTTGATGCTGACGGTCAACGAGTCGATAGCCGTCCTCGCCGACGGGGTCGCGCCGGCGGAAGACATCGATCGCATCTTCAAGACGTGCTTCGGTCACAAGATGGGGCCGCTCGAGACTGCGGACCTCATCGGGCTCGACACGATCCTGAACTCGCTCGTCGTGCTGCGCGACAGCTTTGGCGACGCGAAGTACGAGCCGCACCCGCTGCTGGCGAAGAAGGTCGCCGCCGGCGAGCACGGCCGGAAGTCCGGGCGGGGCTTCTACGAATACGGAGCCACCCGGTGACACTGTCGCCGTCGCAGCGCGGGCTGTGGGCGCTGGAACAGCTCGCGCCGCGGAGCGCCTTCTACAACGTGCCCGTCGCATACCGGCTGAGGGGACGGCTCGACACCGCCGCGCTAGAGGCTGCGGTCACGGCCGTCGTCGAGCGGCACGAGGTCTTGCGCACGTCGATCGTCTCGGAAGGGGGAGCACCGGTTGCCCGTCCGAGGCCGGCGCGGGACTTCCGGCTGGAGGTCGTCGACCTGCCGGATCTGCCGGAGGGACGGCGGGAGGCGGAGGTCCTGCGCCATGCCGCCGCGGAGGCGAGACGCCCGTTCGACCTGGCTGCCGAGCTGCCGTTCCGTGCGCGGCTCCTGCGGCTGTCGGAAGACGACCACCTGCTCTCGGTGACGTTCCACCATGTCGCATCCGACGACGCGTCTGCGCGACTCGTGCTGCGGGAGGTCTCGCGCGCCTATGCAGGTGAGCCGCTCGCTCCGGTCCACGCGCAGTACGCGGACGTGACCCGGCGGGAGACGGAGGCGCTGCGCGGCGAGGACCTCGACGTCCTCCTCGCGTACTGGCGGAAGACGTTGCGCGACGCGCCGTCGTCGCTGAGGTTGCCCGTCGATCACGCGCCGCCGCCGGTTCCCGCGTTCAAGGGCGCGACGGTGGACGTTCCCCTGCCCGATGGTCTGGGTGCCGCGCGCGACGACGCCGTCCTCGTCGCCACGTTCGCCGTCCTGCTCCACCGGTACACGTCCGACGACGACCTCGTCCTCGGGTGGTCCGTCGACGGGCGGACCGACGAGACGCGCGACGTCGTCGGGACGTTCGTCAACGTCTTGCCCCTGCGCGTCGATCTCTCGGGCGACCCGTCGTTCGAGCGCGTGGTCGCGCGCGTGCGCGCGGCGCTCGCCGGATTGAACCGCCACGCCGAGCTTCCGTTCGAGAGGCTCGTCGAGGAGCTGCGGCCGGGCCGCGGCGCGGCCCACAACCCGCTGTTCCAGGTCGCGCTGGCCGTCGGGGACCGGCCGCCCACCGAGCCGTTGGAGCTGCCGGGCGTCGAGGTAGGAGCGCTGCCGCTGGAGGTCTCCACCGCGAGGTTCGACCTGTTCCTCGATGTCGAGCGGAGGGGGGATCGGGTCGACGCGTCCCTCGAGCTCGCTACCGACGTCTTCGACCTCGCGACGATCCGCGCGCTCGGCCGCCACTGGGTGAACCTGCTCCGTGCTGCGGGGGCCGCCCCCGACGCGCTGGTATCCAACCTCGCCCTTCTCGACGAGGCCGAGCGTGACGAGGTCCTCGGCCGGTACGCGGGCGGTGACGTTCCGGAGGACGACCTCGTGCTCGTGCCGGAAGCAATCGCCGCGCAGGCGGAACGCGATCCGGATGCGGCTGCGGTCGTCACGGGATCCGCGCGGCTGACGTACGCGGAGCTCGACCGGAAGGCGGACTCCGTTGCCGCCACGCTGGCGGCACGCGGCATCGCGCGGGGTTCCGTCGTCGCTCTCCTGGTCGAGCGCGGGCCGCAGATGGTCCCGTGCATGCTCGGGACCCTCCGGGCGGGGTGCGCATACCTCCCGCTCGACCCGTCGTACCCGTCCGAACGGCTGACGTTCATGTTGGAGGACTCGGGCGCGGCAGCACTCGTGGGTGCCGCGCGGCGTCCGGGCCTTCGCATCCCCCCCCGCGTCGAGGTGATCGAGACGTTCGACGCGGCGGCCGGCGGGCCGGAGCCCGGGCTCCGCCCTCACGACGCGGCCTACGTCATCTACACGTCGGGTTCCACGGGACGGCCGAAGGGCGTCGTGGTCGAGCACGGGTCGCTCGCTCGATTCACCTCGGTGGTCGCACGGGAGCTCGCGCTGACGCCCGCGGACAACGTGCTGCAGTTCTCGTCGCTCAGCTTCGACACCGCGGTCGAGGAGATCTGGCCCACGCTGGCCCGCGGCGCGACGCTGGTCCTGAGAGACCCGCACCCGTGGGACCCGGAAGAGCTGCGGCGCAAGGTCGAAGAGACGGGCATCACGGTCCTCGACCTCCCGACTGCCTACTGGCACGAGGTCGCGTCCGCGTGCGGCGAGGGGATCGACGTGCGGGACGCGCGGTCGCTACGTCTCGTCGTCGTCGGGGGAGAGGCCATGTCCGCCGACAAGACGCGGCTGTGGCTGGAGTCGTCCCCGCGCGCCGTGCGGCTGCTGAACACGTACGGGCCCACCGAGACGACCGTGACCGCGACTGCGTTCGACGTTACCGAAGCGGGCGGAGGGGCCGGCACCATCCCGATCGGGAGGCCGCTGCCGGGAGTGACGTCGTACGTGCTCGACGGGAACCTCGAGCCGGTGCCCCCGGGGGTGACCGGCGAGCTGTTCGTGGGCGGAGCCGGCGTCGCGCGCGGATATCTGGCGCGTCCCGCGCTAACGGCCGAACGGTTCCTCCCGGACCCGTTCGCGTCCCGGCCCGGCGCGCGCATGTACGGGACCGGAGACCGCGCGCGCCTGCGTCGCGACGGCGTCCTGGAGTTCGCAGGAAGGGGCGACCATCAGGTGAAGGT
>WUUC01042627.1_pt1 | contig 13007 bp, 12 predicted proteins | sample 6278441 | NCBI WGS metagenome assembly WUUC01 (sample SAMN13675441, study PRJNA597444) | soil metagenome | isolation source: soil | place: USA: Washington | collected 2017-10 | reverse complement strand
TCAAGTCAAAGCATGATTTTATGCGAGGCTCATATTAAAGAATCAAGAGTTCAAGAATGGATTATCCTTTTCTTGCATATGCTCAACAAATAGCAAGACATGTGTTCTATCAGGCTCATTTAACTCTATTTTGCCTTCTGTATCCAATGTATTAATTTTTCCTTTCTATTATACAAGTCTCGCATTTCTGTTTTTTGTCTTCTATTTTGTGTAAGGAGTTCAGAGCTTGTAGCTTTTTCCTTTTGATGGTTGGTCTTTGAACCGAGGGTTGTATGGACTGGGCGGGAAAAATTGACCTCTATTATTTAAAATAATGGAGCAGATAATTATAAAAAATTTCTATTCATAGTTGAACAGATTTTATTGCTAAAACAATTTATTTATTCATTTAATATCATAAGGTTTGCTGCTGCAGTAATTGCTGTAACAGTAACTGCAGTCACTGCTGCAGTTTATTTTTCTCAGGTTAAATAGATTTCTTAATATAATTACTCTGAGAAATATGGTAAAAAATTCAGATAAAGGATACAAATGTCCTTACTGTTCTCAAACTTCAACTAGAAAATACAATCTACAAGTTCATATAGAAAGAAAACATCAATATTCTAAGCAACCCTATCCTCAAATAAATAATACAAATGAATACCCATTGTATAATCAACCTCTTCATCATCTGACAGATATTGAAAATTATTCACCTACTTGGAATACACCAACGGAACTATCTTCACCATCTTTCTTTTCTTTACCTATTTTTCCTTTCTATCCTGCTTCATTTTTTTCTGATTCAAAAGTAGAATATGAGGAGAGGAAAAGAAGAGAATCAGAAAGAAGATACAATAAGACAGTATTAGAATTCCTACAAAAAATTGTTATACCATCATTAAAGCTACAAAATATACAATTCAATTATACTGATAGAATATCCTATATCCCTATAACCATAGATCCAATGAATATGCCAAAAGCTCATAAAATTTATAAATGTCACAAATGTTTTATACAAACTCTTGAACCATTTTTTGATTTTCAAGATATTCAACCGACCAATAAATTTATTCATTCTTGTTATTCTAATCAACAACAACAACAAAAACAACATAAAGATAATAATAGTCAAATAAAGACATTAAAATTACAAGAAATATTGTTATCAGTTATCGATTATAGATTAAAGGCAGAAAATAAACTATTAAAAATGATTGTATTCCCAGATGATTTAATTGAGAATGTATTATCCCTTAAACTTTTGCTATTTTTAATGGATATTATGGGAACCGAAAAAGATCCATTTAGATGGGTATTTGAATTAGTAGTAGATGAAGGATTTGTTGATCTTGGAGAAATAAGTTCTGAACATTGTATAAAGAGAGCTTATGATTGCTCTTCTACAGAAGAAAAAGTTACAATATTAGAAAAGGAAGAAATAAAGCAATTCATAAGTATAACAAAAGGAACATTTGGATTAATCAAATTTAGAATAGATAAAAAAATAATATACACATTTAGTTATCTGCCACTTGATAAAGAAAAGACGAAACAAGATGGAGACCATGGAGCTATCTCATCGTTTCTTGCAATTTGCAGAACAAGTAACAGTAGCAGAAGAAAATCAACAAACTGAGCCAGTAGATCAATCTATAACTCAAATAGGTGAACAACAAGTTGCTGAAAATACAGGAGATGCTAATCAAGCTATTGAACAATATATACAACAGTTCGCTACAGATCCTGGTATGCAACAAGTAATAGCACAAATAGATATTCAATCAACTTTAACTACGGAAAAACAGATTAACTAGCCAACTACCAATGCTACTACTACAAATGGTGTCAATTCTTCTAATAATGAAAATGTAGCTCCCTCTTAAAGTAAAGAGGATATTTTAGTTTATAAAAAATAGACAAATAATAATAATGCTGCTGAGTTGGACCTAGACTCTTTATTGTAGTCTTCAGATGCTGTAACGAATGAAGAAACATATCTAGGAGGTAAAGAGAATGATATAGAGACTAAAGAGCCAAGATCTTTTCAAGTTTATTTTGTTATAATATTATTACTTTATTGATATTTTTGAATTATATTTATATTCAGTAAGAAATATGACCAATTTCAAATATACATAAATTAAATACTAAGTTATATATAAACTGATAAAATATTGGGTATTTAGATCATGGTTAAATACTACAAAAAGGAATTTAATATGCATACCAACTCATGTTTTGTATGAAATTTATTTATACTAGAAGCAGTTGCTACCAAATTTTTGCTAGCATTTTTGCTACCAACCAGTTCCTTTTAAATTTCTTCTTTTACTTTTATTGCTAGCAATTACCCATTCTCAAGAAAGTAAAGATAACAAAACTTTCACAATGCATGAATGGACTGGGCGGGATTTTTAAAATTTTTTTACTCATGTAATATTTAATAATATGAGCATGAATTCAATAAAATATGAATAAGATATGAATAATATTAAAATAATCTATTTTCCTTTGTAAAAGTAAATATAATAAAAATTATAAAAATTTTACTGTAATCCAACTATTGATTGCCTTAACCTGAACTAATACTTTCGCTATTTTGAATTATAATACAATTGAAAATTTTTACTATTTATTTAAGATATTGGTTGTGACGTATCTTTCTATAGACAATAATTTGATTTATTTAGGAATATAAAACCAAAAAGTAATAAGTTTGAAATCATATATTATAATGTAATATTAACAGATGGCTCAACAATCAAAGCTAAAATCAACCAAAGGTCAAGACAAAGAAATTGAAAATTTAAAAGATGGTAACAATTTAAAAAATAACAAAAAACAAATAGAATGGCGAAGAAATAAAGTTAGTCAACTTTTATTACGAGGAAATAGCCAATCAGAAATATCTAGAACTTTACATATTAGTCAACCAACAATATCAAGAGATATTGATTATATTAAAAGTAGATATATAACAAATTCAAAAAACACATACAGACGATTATCAGAAGAATACATCAACATTTCATTAGGTATAGATGAAATGATAAAGAATTTATGGAAAATTGTAGATGATAACAGGACAAATGTTAAAAGTAGATTGAAAGCAATGAGTGTAATAAGAGAATGCTACAAATATAAAACAGAAATGCTGGGAACCGAACAAAAATTAAACCAGATGAATACTCTGTATCAGCAAATGCTTATGAAGGAAAAAGACATAACAAAAAGAGAAAATGCATTGAAAGCATTTCTAGAAGGAAGGAAATTAACGGAAGATGAAATACGTAGAGAAACTAATCTAAATAGAGTGTTCTAAGTTATCTCATCTCATTCTTACGTATAATCTTTGATTTTCTTAATTTAGATACATTTTATTTATCCATTACTATTTGAATGAGTATCAACTAGCTAGAGTCTTTGTTCTTTTTTATATCTACAAAGTATTTTATAAATATATAAATTTAAACGAATTTTTTCCTAATAATTGAATATTTTTGTATCTAATAAAGAAAAAAACCCTATTCAAGTTTTCAGCATTCAGATTTTTATCTTTAATAAATTATTTCAATTCTATTTTCAATAGCGTTTCTTTAAGCTTATTGAAATTACTTTTTCTTTTTGAATCTCTGTTCCATGAATTCTGATAGGCCTTTCATTACTTCTTACTTTTCTTTGAGCTAGAATATATTTTGTATTTTCTTTACTGTTATTCTCTTTAGTTCTACAAATTTTTAGCTTCTCTAATAACTATAATAAATATCTAGTTATGTATCGGCTAATAGTTTTACACTGTCTAGTTTTTGATTATTTTTTTGATTTCTTCTAAAACAATTGAGGATGTCTAATTAGCTCGTCAATTATCTTGGGTTCGGACTACATATCATCATGAACATCAGTATGGCGACCATTAGCAATTACAACGACATCTATCGCTAGCTTGCCCTTGGATTCTCCCCTGGCAAGCATTCCAAGTCTTATATGCATTTCGTTCGCATTGTTGAGTGTTTAATGTAGGAGGAAGACAACCCCCTTCCCAACAATATGATGGTTCGTTACAATCTCGCAAATCATTCCGATAATCCGTTTCACAATTATTCTCGATCCTCCTTATTTCGTCACTACAACAAGATAGACATCTAAGTTTCGTGACGGGACCATAATCATCCACTATAATAGGATCATTATCCCAGCCTTGAAAATGTATTATGTCACTAGTTTCTACAAAATTAGCAGACTCTGACTGGTAAACTATTTGGTCTCCTTTAAGAAGGGTTCTATCATTAGCTTTCATTAATGATGAGACTCTATTCCTAGAATTGATAAACCCAGGTAACATATTGGTACAATACAATATAATCTGATATAAATGCTTTAACATATACTCTTTTTGGATATTTTAGCTATGAACCTATGTTAGCGACTCTTTCATCTTGATTTATAAAAGGTCAAGAAATATATTATTTTTTTATTATTGCATTTTGTTATATCAAATTATATAAAATATTAAGTTATAGCATGAAAGAAGGTAAAATAATTTTGAGGTTTCAATATATTCAAATATACATATAATGCTGTCATTTTACCTAATAAAGATTGAATGAGACTAACTAAGTTAAATCCTTAGTACTGTTATTTAAAGGACGGTCTGTTCTGAAGGTCTTTTAAAAAGAGAGAATAAATATTTTTATTTAAAAAATTATCTATATTAATTAATATAACTATGAATTATTGATTATTGTATAATTCTTGACTATAGTTGTGGTGTCTGATGTTCATTTAGGATATGATAAATCAGATAAAAATAATTTTCAAACATTTTTAGAATCAGAAACAATAAGTGATCTAACTTATCAGGACCATCTTGTATTACTTGGTGACATTGTCGATTTTTGGAGAAAGCAAAATTCAGATATATTTCTAGACAATAAAAATGAAAGTATTTTATCTAAACTAATAGAAACATCCTTAAAAACTAATACATATTATATAATTGGCAATCATGACTATAGTATATTAAGTTTAGCTTGTCGATATGGTGAAAACTATTTCCCATTCAAAGTTTCTAAAAACTTGAGACTAGAAAATGGTCAAATAAAATTCTACTTTACTCATGGTTATGAACTTGAAGTATTTTCAAGCTTAGAACCGCTTACAATCAATGATTATGAATGTATATGTGAAATATTATGTAACAGGACTGGAGGCTTTACAGGAAGATTATTTAGTGGATTATGGGACTATATTAAATCATCAGCCAAACTAAAGAAAAATTCTAAAGTCTTTTCAATTCAAAAGCCACCAAAGGAAAGACTAGATATTAAAGATATTGAGACATTATCTAAATCTATCAAAACAAGAGGAATATTTTTAGGAATGAAAGAAAATGAATACCTCGTATTTGGGCATACTCATTATCCCTTTGTAGATAATGAAAGAAGAGTTGCAAATAGCGGTTCATGGATAAAATATGATAAAGATTATGACTCATACTTGGTAATTGAAAATGGAAAAATTGATTTAAAATTCTGGAAGCAATAACTTAGGTATTAATCAATCTATATATGATAAGAAGATGAATGCAAAATTTCAAGTTCTAGCAAAAATAATATTAAATGAAGATGAAAAATAGTAGTTTATTAAACAATGTTTTACTATAACATATTAAATGATTATAACCAAGATTGGTTTTGTAATTGTAACTTAATAGATTTATAATGCATAATTTAGAGTCTATTACAATTTTGTATAAGGACTTTTCCAATATGAAGATTATTAACAAGAAGAGTACATGTTATTAAAGCATTTATATCAGATTAAATTGTATAGAACCAATATGTTACCTTGGGTTTATTGATTCTAGGATTAGAGTCACATCATCAATGAACGACAATAATAGAATATATCTTCAAGGAGTTACTCTTCAATATATTCCATGGGCTCCTCTTCCAAAGACTTTAGAAGATACTTATGCTGAATACATTAGATGTACGAATTGCTGTAGTATGTGTATGTTGAGTGATGATATACTTTGTGAGGACCAACGATGGAGAGATGTTCGGGGGTGTGAGGAGTGGTTCCGAAATGATCAAAGTACCCTCGATCGTTGTATGGGTCGTGCTCATGAAAGCTATAAAGGATGTTTAACCAGTGCAAGAAGGAATTGTACTAGGGGATGTCGTTGTGAATGCCCTTCTATGTATTCATATGACTTGTAGTAGTCATAATTCTCACAATAGATATAATAAAACAAAATAGTCAAAATAAAGTCTGTATAAAGAGATTAAATGAATGGGATAAAAATTGCACTAGTCATAAACGCTTTTCAATTGAGACTGATAATGTTATTGTATATGTTACTTGATTTTAGATTTGTTAGTCAATACATCAACTATCTATAACCATTTTTAGTAATAAAGATGTTAAAGCAAATAAATTTTTATTATCTATTTATAATAAGAATAGAATTAAGTTAAAATAACCTGATTTAATTGATAATAGGACACATATTAAAATAACTGACAAATATACTTTAACTGCTTTAAAGAACATATTCCTTATTGTTGGTATATGTTATTTGATGCCAAAAAAAATAGATTATTCTTAAATAGTAAGATTTCTACAATAAAAAATAATATTTATAACTAAAAAATTAGTTACCTCTATAACTTATTTTAATTTATCGAATATTTTTCGGCGTCGAAATATTATTTCAGATTCATATATGCTTTGTCATAGATGAAAAGAGACAATATCTGAAAATAAGAATATATAAAATGCTACAAAATCATAATATTCTAAGGTGTGAATGAGATCAGACTTCTCAAATGGGTTCAGTAGTGTTATTCAGCCAATTCTGTGGGATTTGAACCATTCGATAAAGTGATGAAAGTAAATATATTAGTACAGCTCCATAAAATTTTTTTTGAATACAATTATTTCAGTTCAAAATCATTTAGCTTTGAATATTCTAACAGAAGATTGATCCTATTAATTATATTCTCCTATTACAAAATCTTTCTTAATTTTTTATAAAATATACGAATCCTTATGATAAAGTGTATACTTATTGTCTTGATAATTTTTAAAATTTGTTTTGATGTAGTTTATCAAAAAATTATTATATTCTAGAATATACTAATGCGTTAGAAAGGGTGGACAAATATTTATGATATGATAGATTTTCTATCCGCTACAACCGCGAGAACTGGAACATCTACTTGCTGCATATTCTATATTATTTGTACAATTCCTCATTCTTGTATCTGCTTCATTAACCCATCTCTTACAATACTCGTTTCCCCAATTTCCTGAACAAATTCTCTCAAGCTCATTCATATCTCGTGTATAAGACTCATCACAATTACGCCGGGCTTCGTCAGTACATTCTCTTTCCACATACATGCAATATTGAGAGAAAGGGGTTCCGGAATAAGGATCGCCTACATCTATTGGAAAAGGGGGATCATGTGGTCCAACTTGGAGATATATTCGTTTATCATTAGTAAATTTCATTGTTAATGATGATGATGATGATGATAAATCTCTACTCTTTGGATGAATAAATCCAGGTAACATTTATAACAATAATAGATATTGTACATTTATAAAAAGTTGACTAATAGTGTATTATTTTAGTACAAAAGGTGTTTATTAAAACATTAAATATTATTACTATCATTATTTTTTATTGTTATAATTTTGTTATTGCTATTGATCGTTAACTAATAAATATTTACTATTCAATGATGTACCTTCTCCGAAATTTTTTGACAAAATTTTAGTTATGCTATCTTTTAACATTTAATAATATAAAAGTCAACGATTATTATATAGTCAATTTTAAAATAGGATTAATATTATTAAAGAAAATTCATAGATTATGTTAACTTCTTCATCTCTAATTCAGATAGTTCTGGAGAAAAGGCTGATCCATTTTCATTTCATTTTTCATTTTAAGTCGAGCCCTTTCATAAAGTAGTATTAATGTGACTGCTAATAGCAGTGCATATGCAACTCCATTGTAGATCCAGAACAAAAAGAACTGCACAAATTCTAATAAATCAGTCTGGTTAGTTGCAAACCTCTTAGAAATTTTTTTTAAAAATAAAACATACTATTTCAACTTCTTTCCTGCTAGTTCTATTGTTATGGAAAATAATAAGTAAATGCTTCATCTAGACTTTTGAAATCTAGTAACATACAAGAAGACTCATATTCGGTTAATCTCTCTTCACCTATGAATGGATTATCTCGTTTAGTATCTAGGGGTTTGAGTTCTACCTGAATCAAATATGCCATTAATAAAGATCTGTCTAAATTTAACCAAAAAACACAATCCTCACCTATAGAAACCGCTGCTCTAGCAAATCCATGCCATCTTGCATAACCCACTAGGTCATTAGGGAATCTTCCTTGCATTTTATGAACATATCCACGCTTTTCATTATATAGAACTCCTTGACCAAATAATTCTAATGCTTGTTGAATTTCTTTAAAATCTGTAAGGTGTTTGTAAATTATTCCTATTTGATCCCTAGCCAATTTTTCAATTCCATTTTGATATTTTGATATTTCGGTTAAAAATAGTTGTTCATAATTTAAAGGGTCTTCTCTCATTTTGTCTTTCAACAAAACAAACATCCAATCAAGATTAAATCTTGATCTATTGTAATAGGATCTAGTATGTAAAGATTACAATTGATATAGAGATGAATAACTTCCGGATCATTACCCATATATCGATTATCAAAAGTATACCCAAATTGTTTTGATTTATTCATTAATTCAGTAGAGTATGTATACCAAATAGAAATCAGATAAATTTAATTCTTTTCGTAGAAATTAAGTATATCCATTATTCAAACGTTCCAACAATATCTATTATTATTATATTTATTATTAATAGGTTGGAGGGTGGACTCTTTGATTTTGATACCGCAGTTACACAAACTAGAAATAATAGTTCTGAAAAAACTATAGGCTTTAACACCTTTATTATTCGTCTTGATAAGAAAAAGTAGACAACAAGTATATTTATACTATGCAATATAATTGATGTTGTGTTACCTGGTCATACTGATTTTTTAGATTTTAAACTGACGAATTCTTTTAATGAAGAACGAAACAATTATCTTAATCTTGATCTTGATAAAAAGGATTATAAATCCATTTATCTTCAAATTGTCGAATCCTGTGATCGTTGTAGGGGAAGATGTGATAGAACGCATATTGAAGAACAATTCATTTGTAATTTGGTCGACGATTTTGGTTGGCAAACAAGATGTTTAGAAGTTGCTAAGACAAGATGGGGGCAATGTCTAAATGGTTGTCCCCAGTGTTATGTATCGTAACAGATAACTTTACGGCAAAAATTTAGTATTTTTATTCCTCTTGGCCGACAAAATTTTAATATTATCGTCTTAAATTCTATTGTCTACTTGTTTCATCATATAGAAAAAAATAATCTGTCTCTCTATGATAGTGAAATACTTCAACAAGTAATTGTATGAATATAATAATCTGTAAATATTTTTTATGTATTATTACTTATGTAAAATAATGACAATAATATCAATATATGTATAAAGATTAATTATAATCTCGTAATTCAACTTACAATTTTCTATTTTGATATAGGTGGTACTATTTCTTGTTGGAAATTTTAGTCAAGAACCTGTATTAATTACATTTTTTTCTAAATTTATAAATGGTTTATGAGTATGACCAAATACTATTAATTAGTCATCTCTAATTCCAAAAAAAGCTGTCTAAAAGCAAGAGATTCAACAATATTTCGAATTTTGTCAATATTTTCTCTTCTTTCTTCTGGTGGTTTTGTAATTGAATCTATTTTAAATAAAGAGATCCTCCTAATATTTAGGCTATTATTAAATAAATCCCATAAAAAACTTAACTTTTTTCCAATGAGAGTGCCAGTTCTGTCAAATAAATAAATACATATCTTCTAATAGTCATCAATCATCAAAGGCTTAAGAGAAGAGATCACCAAATCGATATCCATGTATGAAGAATATTTTTGGGTTTTTACCAACTAAACGAAGAACTACTAATTTCAAGAGATATCCATTATCCTGAAAATTCCTATTATAATTATTTAAAAAATTTATTATAGTGTAATCGTGAATACATATCACGTAGTGAACGTTGGTTTTTATATTAAGTTCAATTATCTTAGAATATTTTTTTGTTGATTTTTTCTTGATTGATTTTCTTATTATCTTCAATTTCATTTGAAAATATTGTAACTATATTCTTTCCTGGTATTTCCACAAACATAACTGAGTAGTTTAGAGGATCCAGATGTCATCTAATCCATACTATGATTCAAGCCTTGATTTATATATTGTAGAACCTTATTGTGGGACATGTTTTAGATATATTCCATACTTGAGACGTTGTGATTCCATTGATAATCCTCTTCATTAATTATAATATTATAGGATTGTATAATACCATAAAGTAACATTAGAGGCATATATTTTTCTTATTGTTTACTATAAATAATTTACAAAATAAATCATAGTTTGATAATTCAATCTACCAAAATTTATTTTTCGTTTGGTCGATTAAAACAACACAAATTGGACATTAAGCCAAATAATTAGATTTTACAATATTAAATAGAAAAGAGTTGAAAATATTGAAAATAAAGTAATAACTGCTGGAATACTAAAGAATTTGGAAGTCATTAAAAGTATTTTGTAGGATATTTAATATCTCTATTCAATGAAAAGATTTCAAGAGATTACAGATGCCAAATAGGCTGTAAATGATAGTTCCCACAATAGAACACAATAGCCGAAAATATATAAGCTGGTTGAATATCCTGATTAAAGAATCAAACCAATTGTTTATACAATAATATCAACTAGAGAGTGTAAGAATTTGGGATTATCTTAAATGGAAACATAAGTTCCTATCAAAGATGATAATAGAAAAGACATAGTTATAGTTAATAACAGTAATAGCTACCAATAGAAGAAACTATATCCTTTCAACTTGAAAAGTATATCATTTAATGTCTTGATTTATTAACACTAATATTATAAATTAAAAATGATCAATTGACTCGAATGGTTTTATTAAAATTGAATAAATTTTTTTTGGGGCCTAAAAAGTTATAATTTTATGTATGTACAATATATTAAATTGTGTAATATGGTTGATTTAATTGCATATGCGAAATTCGAGAAAAATATGTCTATATTTTTGTAATTAGAAAAATAAACTTATCAAAGAAAAAGAAAATCACACCATCGGTTTAATATAGTAAACAAGATAGAAGGTTTAGTTGATAATTAAACTATTATAATAAAACTTTAAATAAAGTTTATACTTGTCTTAACTAAATTGTAAGCTGATATATAACCATTATACTCATCAGAATGGGCATATAAAGCAATACGTAGAAAAGCATTGGATTTCTTAGCTATAAAAGCTTTACCTTTTACAGTCAGTCTGCCTCCTTTTGCAGTCCAATCATAAGTTTTATCAATAAAACTAAAAGTTGCTTCTTTACCCGTGCCTAATCCACGATTAGTAATATCATCAGCTACAGTTGAATCAAATTCTTCAACATCTGATGATCTATTAATTTGATTCAAGTATCTATTCATTTCAGATATTAAATTTCCAGAAGAATTGAAAACACTAATATACATCCTATCTTTATAAGGATCGCCATCTGATGAGCGAGATGATAGTAATTTTATTGACTCATCTGTTTCTTTTAGTTTTAGAAATTCAGAATAATCAAATTCTACTCCCCAGTGTTCATCTTTAAAGTGTGGCACATTTCAAGAATGCAACCTCCTTATTTTTAAGTTTTCTCCATAATAAAAATAAAATTTAGTAATTACTGAATTAATTATATAAAAATGACAAATATTATTTGGTTAATAAGAAATCATTATTGTTAATAAAATTCTTAATCTTGATTATTCTTACATTTGTGATCGTAGATGCATCATTTGACATAAAGGAAAATAATAATTTATGAAGAGAAAAAGAATGCAAATTTGATTGAATTATTAATAGCATAAAGTGTTTGAATCCTTTATATGTTAATTTAGACGCTGTTGACTTTTGCTAGAACAATGACTTATACCAATTAGTAAGGCCCCAACCAAGTATCAGAACAACACTTTAATCTACCCATAGAATGACAGTCGTATCCAGGTGGTATATAATATTTATCTCCCTTTACAAAATATTGACATTCTTTTATACAGGCTTGTAAACATGTGTAATTACATTGGAATGGGGTAAATCGAGGAACATGAAGATCACTATATTGTGAAAGATCAACTCTATTACTATTTAGAATAATTATACGTTGATGTACTTATTACATAAATTTGTTCTAAATATGCATATATTTTTCTTCTTTATTTATATTATCTATAAATCCAGGTCATGTCAATTCCTATAAAATAGTTACCATCAATTAAAAATATTATGTTTTGTTATGAGGTCATTACAAGCTATTAATAGCCTTAGTATTAGATGATTATTATAGAAAATAAATATTAAGTAATGAGACCTATAAATCTTAAATCGCTTCTCTCCTTCATTCCAGTTAAAATTTATGAACAATTGTAGTAGCAGTTATTGTACTAATAGTAATAGGATTCTAAAATTAATTTTTTAAAATAAAAATTACATAAATTAAGGATAAACCAATTCTAACTATTAGTACTATTTTGAATTGTTTTTCAAAAATTGTAGTGCTTTATTTGCATCTAGTAACGGAGGAATTATAGATCGAGGCCTTGTCATTGCACTCCTTGTTAGACTATATATCAATTCTCCAGCCGTAGCATTAGGAAATATGGACCATAGTAATGCGAACGTACCAGTAACAAATGGAGTTGCAAAACTTGTACCACTCAATTTAATATAACCACCTCTAGAGGCTGTACTAGTTATATTATTTCCAGGAGCCATCAACCCTCTACGACTGATGGTTTGACCAAAATTGGATTCAGGGGATA
>WUUC01129639.1_pt1 | contig 13011 bp, 10 predicted proteins | sample 6278441 | NCBI WGS metagenome assembly WUUC01 (sample SAMN13675441, study PRJNA597444) | soil metagenome | isolation source: soil | place: USA: Washington | collected 2017-10 | reverse complement strand
CTGCCGTGCTGACCCAGACGCCGCTCGAGCGCTGGTCCTCGTTCGTGCCGTTGAAGCTCACCACATAACGCGACGTCGCCGCCGGAATGGCGTGGCAGAACAAGGCTTCGTTGAGCACACGCCGCGAGACGATGCGATTGTTCACGCTGACCTGCATGCGACTGAGCGCTATGCTCGGCAGCGTTCCTTCCAGCGCCCGCTCCAGCGTTGGCTCGAGGTTGCCGAGATGTGCCGGGCAGAAGAAGCCGACGCTGTGCTGCGGCGAGCTGTTCACGCCGAGGATCGGGATTGAACCCACGTGGTGCGAAGCGGCCAGGAGTGTGCCATCTCCACCGACGGTCACCACCAGGCTGGCGTCCGTCGCATCGAACACGACGCCGGGGCTGCGCAAAACCGTGATCTTTGCGCCCAGCGCGCGGAGCACGTGCTGCACACGTTTGAGCGTGAGCTGGTGGGCGGCGTGAGCCTTGCGCCAGCGCGCAACGCTCACGTCGCGGCGTTGCAGCAGCGAAATGGCCTTCGGATCGCGCTGCTCCTGGATCACGCGCTCATACATCGAGCGCTTGGATACGACGACGACGAGGGGTCGGTTCACACGTTTGCCATGGTATCGGCGAGGCGCCGCAGCCCGAGCTCGGTCTTGGCGTCCTGGATCTGCCCGCTCTGGCACAGCTCGAGGGCACGAGCGAGCGGCAGCGCGAGCACACGTCCGAAGCGTTCCAGCGCGGAGCCATCGAGGCTCGGCTCGCCGCGCGCCTCCGGCCGAACCTCGACGCTCACGAAGAAGTGCCGCTCCGCGATGAACCCGGCGGCGGGCAGGGTGCTCGGCCCGAGCGCGACGAAAGCCGAGCCCGGGACGTCGAAGCCGAGCTCCTCGGCGAGCTCGCGGCGGGCCGCTTCGAAGACACCGTCCTCGGTCTGTTCTCCGGGTTCGATCAATCCCGCGGGCAGCTCCCAGAGCGAGCCGCTGCGCGCTTCGGGTAGGGGTGAGCGGCTCGGATCGCGAAATTGCAGCGGTGGGCGGATGCAGCTGCGCAGGTAGACCCAGGGCTCGTCACCACGCCGGAAGTGCGCGGCGATGATGACGGCGTCGATCGCACGCCGGTCCACCTCATCGTAGAGAAAGGGCGGGCTTATGGAACCGTCCGGGTAGTGAGCCGCGAGGCGCCGCCGCACCAGGCGCAAAAAGCCGGGCGGCGCGGATGGCGACACGTCTTCGATGAGCTCGAGGTGAATGTCGGGAAACGCCAGGTCGGCGTCGGAGGTGAAATCGGAGCCCATCGGCTCTCGTATTGTCACCCGCGAACGGCCGCTATGCCAGGCCCGGGCGAAGCGCCTGGGATTTTGTGGAATCCCTCGGGCCCGGGGGTTGTATAAACCTCTCGTGACAGCATCTATGCCCTGGTGGCGCCGGATCGGGCTGGCGTTTGGTGTGTTCTTCCGCATCCTTTTCGATGCGCGTTACGCCGTGTCGGTGGCCGGGCAGGGGAGCGCCGCGCACGCCGAACCGGCCACGGCCACACCCGAGCCGCCACCGCCCGCGCTGTCGGAGAGCTCGGATTCGGCGGCTCTGGTGCTGCTCAGCCTGCTGCAGGCGGAGGGGCGTTTCGTTGATTTCGTCCAGCAGGACATCGCGGGTTTTCCCGACAGCGAAGTGGGCGCCGTCGCGCGGGTGGTGCACTCCGGCTGCCGCAAGGTGATCGCCTCGCACTTACGCATTGCCACCATCCGGGCCGAAGCCGAGGGGCAGCGCGTGGCCCTGGAGCCGGGGTTTGACCCCAATCGCATCAAGCTGACGGGTAACGTCGGGGGCAGAAATAACCTGAGCGGCGTGCTGCGGCACCGCGGCTGGCAGGCCACCGAGGTCCATTTACCAACGGTGGTGGACCGCGGGGGGAGCAGCGTGTTGTGTCCGGCGGAAGTTGAGCTCTGACGCCCGGGCGGCAGAACGCGGAGGGACCATGAGCGCACGTTATAGTATCGGTATCGATCTCGGCACGACCCACTCGGCGCTCGCCCGAGCACCGCTCGACGGCGAGGTCACGAGCCCGGAACCACGGCCCATCACGCAGCTGGTGGCGCGAGACCGCATCGACGCCGCGGTGCTGTTGCCATCCTTTATCTATTTCCCGCATGAGAGCGAGGGCACGTTGGCCCTTCCCTGGAACGCCAGCGCCGAGCTGGCGGTGGGGGCTTACGCTCGCCGGCGTGCGGCCGAGTCACCCGCGCGTGTGGTGTCGAGCTCGAAGAGCTGGCTGTCGCACACCTCGATCGACCGGCGTGCTCCAGTACTGCCACTCGGCGCTCCCGAGGATGTGACGCAGATCTCGCCGGTGGAGTCCGCGTTCCGCATCCTCGAGCACATCGCCGAGGCCTTCCGGACGTCTGAGCCGGACGGGGCAGCACTGACCGACCAGGACGTCGTGCTGACCGTCCCGGCTTCGTTCGATGCCGCTGCGCGCGAGTGTACGGTGGAGGCAGCGTTGGCGGCGGGCATCGATCAGCTGACGTTGCTCGAGGAGCCACAAGCGGCGTTCTACGCCTGGCTCGATCGTAGCGGCGACGGCTGGCGCAGCGAGCTCAGCGTCGGTGACGTGGTGCTGGTCATCGACGTGGGCGGCGGCACGACCGATTTCGCGGCCATCCTGCTGGACGAGGAGGACGGGCGGCTCGAGCCGCGGCGCGTGGCCGTTGGCCAGCACATCTTGCTGGGCGGTGACAACATGGACCTCGCGCTGGCGCACATGGTGCGGCAGAAGCTCGAGACCGCAGGGTCCGTCATCGACAGCTGGCAGCTCGCGGCCTTGAGCCACGCCTCGCGCGACGCCAAGGAGACGCTGCTCGGCGACAATGCACCCGAGGTCGCGAGTGTGGTCATTCCGAGCCGCGGGTCGCAGCTGCTCGGCGGTTCATTGCGCTCCGAGCTCAGCCGAGCCGAGGTCGAGCACTACGTCCGCGACGGCTTTTTCCCCGTCGTTCCCTGGCACCAGGAGCCCAGGCAACGCGCGCGTACGGCGCTCACCCGGCGCGGTTTGCCGTATGCAGACGACCCGGCGATCACCACGCACCTGGCGGCGTTTCTGCGTCGGCACGCGGGTGCGCTCGGCGAGCCTGGTGCCGCCCGCCCCCTGTTGTGTCCGACCCACGTGCTGTTTAACGGTGGCGTCTTCAAGGCTGCGGGTCTGCGTGCTCGGCTGCTCGAGACCCTGGGCTCCTGGCTCTCCGAGCTGGGGGCGAGCCCTGCGCGTGCATTGTCCGGCAGTGACTACGATCTGGCCGTGGCGCGCGGCGCGGCCTACTACGGTCTGGTTCGCCGCGGCCGTGGTGTACGCGTGCGCGGCGGCACCGCGCAGGCATTTTATGTTGGCATCGAGAGCCCGGCGCCGGCCGTGCCCGGCATCGACCCGCCCACGGCGGCGCTGTGTGTCGCCCCGTTCGGCATGGAAGAGGGCAGCCGTGTGGTGCTGGCCGAGGCGGAGCTGGCTGTCGTCGTCGGCGAATCGGTCACCTTCCGGTTCTTCGGTTCCAGCACCCGCCGGGATGACGTGGCGGGCAGCCTGCTCGAGTCACCCGAGCGCGAGCTCGAGGAGCTGTCGCCCATCGCGATCACGCTTCCCGCCGAGGGGCGCCAGCCCGGCGAGCTGGTCGCCGTGGCTCTGGAGGCGGTAATTACCGAGATCGGCACCCTGGCGCTCTTCGCGCGCCCGCTCGAACCGCGGGTCGCCGATGAGCACTGGAAGGTCGAGCTGTCGGTGCGGTCCGGGGCCACAGCGGTGTGACCCTGGGTCGCGGCAGCATTCGCCCCGGCGCCCCGCGCGGCGTCGTCGGTATCGACCTCGGCACGAGCCACACCTCGCTGGCGTTTGCGGAGGTTCGGCCCGACGCGGAGGTCATCGCTTTGCCGATCGAGCAGTGGGTCGTGGGGCGTCGGCGCGCCGAAGCGGTGCTCTTGCCGAGTGTCGCGTATGCGCCGCTCGAGGGCGAGCTGCCGGGGCTCTCAGCCGGTAGCTGGGTGGTTGGTGAATACGCCCGCAGCCGCAGCCGCGAGACCAGCGGCCGCGGCATCGAGTCGGCCAAGAGCTGGTTGTGTCACCCGGGGGTGGATCGGCTCGGTCCGATCTTGCCCTGGGGGCCATCTTCGGTGCCGGACGCCGACAAGCTGTCGCCGGTGGAAGTGAGCCGGCGCGTGCTGGGCGAGGCGGTCCTAGCACTCGGGCGCCACCGCCCCGGCTGGCCCCTGAGCGAGCTCTCGTTCGTCATCACCGTGCCAGCATCGTTCGACCAGACCGCACGCAAGCTCACGGTGATGGCCGCCGAACGGGCTGGCCTCGGGGTGCGTCTGCTCGAGGAGCCGCAGGCTGCTTTTTACGAATATCTGGGCCGCCACCGCGACGAGCTGGAGGCGCTGGTGGACGCGCGCGGCAACGTGCGTGTCCTGATCTGCGACGTCGGCGGCGGCACGACCGATCTGAGTCTGATCGATGTGTCGCGCGCTGGCGGCGAGCTGTCTCCGCGGCGCTCGGCGGTGGGGCGTCACCTGCTGCTCGGCGGCGACAACATGGACCTCGCGCTGGCACGCCTGTGCGAAAAAAAGCTCGGCGGCGAGCCACTCGATGCGGCACGTTTCGGCCAGCTGCGCACCGCGGCCCGCGCCGCCAAGGAGGCGCTGCTCGCGCCGGATGCACCCGACAGCGTGACGCTCCGGGTGCTGGGCTCCGGCGCCGAGCTGTTCGCCCACAACCTGTCGGTGGAGCTCGGCCGCGACGAAGTGCGCGAGCTCGTGCTCGACGGCTTCTTCCCGCTGGTGCCCGCTGGCGCGTTACCGGAGCAGCGGCGCTCGGGGCTGACGATGCTCGGGTTGCCGTTCGAACGCGAGCCGGCGGTGACACGTCACATCGCTCATTTTCTCGCCCGCCATGCCGACGGAGCCTCTGTTGATGCGCTGCTGCTCAACGGCGGCGTCATGCGTTCGAGCCTGGTGCGAGCGCGTCTGAAAGAACAGTTCGAGACCTGGGCAGCCGGCAAGCTGGTGCTGCTGTCGGCGCATGATCCAGATCTCGCCGTCTGTCGCGGCGCCGTGCGCTACGCGCTCGGGCTGGCGGGTTATGGAGCACGCATCGAAGGCGGCGCGGCCCAGGGTTATTATGTCGCGATTGGCGACGCGGGTGACGGCGAACGCCGGGCCTTGTGTGTGGTACCGCGCGGCTCGAAGGAGGGGGAGCGGCACGTGCTGGGCTCGCGGCGCTTCGAGCTCTTGATCGGACGCCCCGCGCGTTTCGAGCTGTATGCCCACGACGCGGCGCTGCACGCGCCGGGCGCCGCCGTCACGCTCGACGGGGAGTATCAGCGCCTGCCCAAGCTCACGACGGTGCCCGACCCGAGCGCGGTCGATCCGGACGCGCGCGTGCAGGTTCAGCTCGATGGGGAGCTGAGCGCCGTCGGCACGGTGGAGCTGGGGTGCACGCTGCTCACGACGGACATCGAGCCCGCGGGAGCGCCGGCGCGGCGCATCGCACTGGCATTCGAGCTCGGCCCCGGCGCGGCGCTACCGGAGGCTCGTTCGGAGCCGCCCGCTCGGGCAACGAAACCGCCACCGTCCATCGACGCGCAGCGCTGGTCGGCGGCGGAGGAAGCCATGGGCCGCGTCTTTGGCAAGGGCCGTAAGGACGTGACGCCACGTGAAGTGAAGGATCTGACGCGGAACCTCGAGCGTCAGCTCGGGCCGCGCAAGGAGTGGGATCTGGAGCTCAGCCGCAAGCTCGCCGATCGGCTGCTCGCGTCGAACAAGAGCCGCGCACGTTCCGAGGATCACGAGCGCGTCTTCTGGATGCTGGCGGGGTTCTGCCTGCGCCCCGGTTTTGGTCACCCGCGTGACCCCGAGCGCCTGAACCAGCTCTGGCCGGCGTTCGAGGCCGGCTTGACCCACAACAAGGACTCCGAGCGCAGCTGGCAGCAGTTCTGGATCGCCTGGCGCCGCGTCGCGGGCGGGCTCACCGAACAGCAACAGACGGCGGTGCGTGACCTGCTCGACCCCGCGCTCGCGCCTGCCGAGCTCAAGCTCAAGCGTCCGAAGACGCTTCGGTTGCTTTCGCCCGACGAGCTGCTCGAGCTGTCGACTCACCTGGAGCGGGTCGCACCCCGGCGCCGCGCGGAGCTCGGGGGGTGGTTGCTCGAGCGCACCTGGAGCAATCGAGATCCGCGGCTCTGGGCGCACATCGGCCGCGTGGGGGCGCGTGTGCCGCTCTACGCCAGTGCCCACTATGTGCTCGAGGGGCGGTTGGTGGAGCGCTGGGTGGAACAGTTACTGCGCGAGCGCTGGAGCGAGGTGCCGACTGCCGCGGAGAGCGCGCTACACTTGTGTCGCGTCACCGGAGACGAGACGCGAGACTTGAGCCCGCGGTTGCGTGCCGAGGTCGCGCGTGCGCTCGAGCGTGCCGCGGCACCCGACGCCTGGCGCCTGGCGGTGCTCGAACACGTGCCGATGAGCAGAGCAGAGCGCGAAGCCCAGCTCGGAGACGATCTGCCGCTCGGGCTGCGCCTGCTCGAGTGAGGCTCGAATAGAGCGCTCAAATCGGGTGAAACACGTTCGGTTCTGGCACAGGTCGACCCCCGGGCCCGGACTTCGGTTTGTGGATAGCCGAAATCTATGGTAAAGGCCGCCTCGAGTGGCAAAGCGGCTCGAACGTCGCGCCCCTCCGTGTGGCCAGTGGCTGCACGAGTCAGGGCGTGTTTTCGAGGTTACCGCGCGGCATTAATTCGGCCAGCGGTCCTTTGCTCGGTATCAAGAGACGTACGACGATAGAACGGTGCCCAGCGGGGGCGAAGCGCCGTCGCGTTGCGACGGGAGCCGCGCCGCTCGGAGCCGAACGAAAGAACGATCATTCATGGAATTCAAAGATCTGGGGCTGTTGCCCGAACTAGAACGGGCCGTCCTCGAGGCGGGTTATACCGTCCCCACGCCGATCCAGGCGGCGACCATCCCCGTGGCGTTGACAGGCCAGGACGTCATTGGCTGCGCGCAGACGGGCACCGGTAAGACGGCGGCCTTTTGCCTGCCCGCCCTGGCCCGCGCCTATGCAGCATCCGGCAAGGAAGCGTTCCTGCACACGCTGATCCTCACGCCCACCCGCGAGCTCGCGGCGCAAATCAACGAGAGCCTTGCCACCTACGGCAAACACCTCGACCTCTGGCATGCCGTGATCTTCGGCGGCGTCAGCGACAAGCCGCAGATCGCGGAGCTGAAGCGCGGCGTCGACATCCTGGTGGCGACGCCGGGGCGCTTGCTCGACCTCATGCAGCGGGGCGTGGTTCGGCTCGACAAGGTCCAGATGTTCGTGCTCGACGAAGCCGACCGCATGCTCGACATGGGCTTCATTCACGACGTCAAGAAGATCACCAAGGTGCTGCCGCAGAACCGCCAGACGCTGTTCTTCTCGGCGACGATGCCGACGGCGATCCGGAAGCTCGCGAGCAGCCTGGTCAAGGACGCGAAGATGGTCGCGGTTGACCCGGTCTCCTCCACGATCGAGGTGGTCGAGCAGAACGTTTACTTCACGGACAAGGATCGCAAGCGAGACCTGCTCGTGCACCTCCTGGATAACGCCGACTTCAGCCGCGTGGTGGTCTTCACCCGCACCAAACACGGCTCGGACCGCGTCGCGCGCCATCTGGAGAAGGCCGGCAAGAAGGTCGCCGCCATCCACGGCAACAAGGCCCAGAACGCTCGCACGCGAGCGCTCGATGGTTTCAAGAGCGGTGAGATCAAGGTGCTGGTCGCGACGGACATCGCCGCTCGCGGCATCGATGTCGATGACATCAGTCACGTGGTCAACTTCGAGCTGCCGAACGTCCCCGAGACGTACGTGCACCGCATCGGCCGCACCGGTCGTGCCGGCAAGGGCGGAACCGCGATCTCGTTGTGTGACTCCGAGGAGCGCAGCTTCCTCGTCGGTATCGAGCGGCTCACGGGCAAACGCCTGACCGTCGTCGAAGAGCACCCCTTCCTGCCGACTGTCGGGCGCCCCGCAGCCAGCGCAAACCCCAACGGGTCGGGCGCCGCCTACCGCGACCACGGCCCCAAGCCCTTTGCAGGGCGAGGCTCGGGCAGCGGCTCCGGACGTAAGCCGGAACGCGGGCCGTCTCGTTTTGGCGGGCGTGCTGCCGCACCAGCGGGCAGCCAACGCTCGGCGTCGGGGCAGCGTCCTCGGAATGGCGAACGCAGCGCTTCTTCAGCGCAGCGCTCACGCTGAGCGCACCGCCGGTCTGCATCCCGAGCCATGGGAATTTCGCCGCCCCCTGATGGGGCGAGGGCGTCGAAATTCCCGCACTCGGATCGAGCCTAGGTATTGCCAATCCCGGCGCGAACGATTCGAAAGAAACGAGGACGCCGGACGCAAAGCGGCACGCCGGACGGTTTCCCGTGCGACGTGCTCGTGGGGGGACGCAGCGATGTACGCCGTCTTCGTCGCTCGACGGGAATTTCGCCGCCCCTCACGGGGATGGCGTCAAATTGCCCGACACTGGCGACGTATGAGCCGCCGACTGCGACGATCTGGGTGCCATCGATTCGAGAGAATCGAGGCACCCGCTCGTTTCAGCTGCCGTCTTCGCTGCTGCCTTCGGGTTCCTGCATCGAGATGAGCGTGCCGAGCGCTTCGAGCTCGCGTTTGGTGCGAATCTCACGCTGGCGCAGCTTCTTCAGCTCGGTGTCCAGCTTGCGCTGTTCCGTCTCCAGCTCCCGCAGCGCTTCTTTGAGCGCTTCGCGCTCACTTTTGAGGGTCTCTGGATCAATCGCCACAGGCATCTCCTTGGCGCAGACCCTACTGCAGGGCCCTCACGCCTAGCAACGGCCATTTTGCCGCCGAGCCGGCGGACAGTGCTGGCTGGGGCTGGTGGAGGCGAGGCCCGAGCTCGCTCAGTCCGTCGAGATGACGCGGTTCCGACCCGCCTCCTTGGCGCGGTACAGGCGCCGATCGGCAGCCTCGATCAGGGCGTCAGTCGTCGTCGCCTCGCTGTCGGCGAGGCTCGCGCAGCCAAATGAGGCTGTGATCGAGAAGGCCGTTTCGCCGTGCAGGACAGAGTGGCTCTCGAGCGACTGCCGGAGGCGTTCGGCCACGGCCGTCGCGCGATCGATGGGGATCCCGCGCAGCAAGATCACAAACTCCTCGCCGCCGTAGCGGGAGAGCAGGTCCTCGGTACGCAGGCTTTTGGCGAAAACCTGCGAAATGTGCACCAGCGCCGCGTCGCCGCCGAGGTGCCCGTAGGTGTCGTTGACTTTCTTGAAAAAATCGATGTCGAGCAGGATCACGCTGAGCGGCTGCTCGTGCCGAGCTGCGTAAGCAAACTCGCTCGTCAGCTGGGACGAGAAGTAATGACGGTTAAAAGCGCCCGTCAGTGGGTCCCGTACGCTCGATTCGTACAGCTGCTTGAGGACGCGCTCCTCGTGCTCGGTGGCCGCGGAGAAGCGAAACGAGACGCGCGGCCCCAGGTTGAGTGTGTCCCCGTTATTCAGCTCGCACGAGGTGATCCGGCGACCGTTGATGTAGGTGCCGTTGCTGCTGCCGAGGTCTTCGACCCAATACTTGGTCTTGTCGATGCTGATCCGCGCGTGAAAGCGGCTGATCCCGTCATCGTCGATGCAGGCCTGGTTGTCCGGGTGGCGGCCGAGCCCGAACCGGTCACCGCTGAGCTTGATCACCTGGCCAGCGTTGGTGGCGTCCGTGCGCACCAGCAGCGCTCGGTCCCGTTGCTCGGGCGTCGCCAGGTGGCGCTGGGTCGCGCGCAGGTTGGGTTTGTTCGGAGTCAGCGCCGCGGATGCGGGCCTCGCGCTCGAGAACCCCGAAGACGTGTCGGGCCGTTGAGAAGGGGAGCTCACCAGGTCACCGTGGGAAACGCCGTGTTCGGCTTCGCGAACAGGTAACCCTGCAGGAGGTCACAACCGAGCTCGATGAGCGCATCGCGCTCCTCGGCGGTCTCGACACCCTCGCCGACGACCATCATGCCCATGTCATGCGCGAGCTGGGTCATGGATCGAACGAGCTTCTGCTTGGTGGAGCTCAGATGCACGTCCCGCACCAGGGTCATGTCGAGCTTGACGATCTCGGGCTCGAGCAGCGCGAAGCTGGTCAGGCCGGCATAACCAGCGCCCAGATCGTCCACGGCGATGCGAAACCCCATCTCACGCAGCGCCGCGACCCGCGCCCGCACGTCCTTCACGCAATCGAGCGAGGCTCGTTCGGTGATCTCGAGCACGACATTTTTCGCGATCTTCGACAGGGGCGTGTCGGGAGACATCAGCGTCGGGTCGAGCAGGTCGGTGGTGTGTAGGTTCACGAAGAGCACCGTGCCCTCGGGTGCGTCGCGCATGGGGCCGGCAGAGCGTTCGCGGATGGTGCGACCGAGGATGTCGAGCATGTTGAGCCGCTCGGCCGCGTCCAGCACCGCGCCAGGATGGGGAAGTGTCGCCTCTTTGCTGCGCAACAGCGCCTCGTAGCCGTAGATGTGGCCATCGGTCGCTCGCAGGATGGGTTGGTAGGCCATCCAGAGTGAGTCGAGCGCCTTGTAGAAGCTGCTCTCGAGTGGAGCGCGGCTGTGGGTCGGGATCGAGCGTTCGATCAGCTCTGCCGCCTGCCGTTTCATGCGCCCCATGCGCCGCAGCCGGGCAGCCTTGTCGACCACCTCTTCCAGGCTGCCGAGCGGGATGGGTTTGGTGAGGTAATGGAAGGCGCCATACTCCAGCGCCTTCACGGCCGTGCTCACGGCCGGCTCACCTGTGATCAACACGACCGGCACGTCGGCGTCGTGTTCGCGCAGCTGGCGCAGGAGCTGGATGCCGTCCATTTCTGGCATCGCGATATCGGTCACGATCACGTCGAACTCTCGCGACCGAAACGTGGCGAGCGCAGATTGCCCGTCCCGCTCGCAGACGACGTTGTAGCCCTTTTCCGTCAGGAGCCGGCTGATGCCCTTGAGCAGCGTCGGCTCGTCATCCACGACGAGGATATCTCCGCGTGTCCCATCCGCGCTCGCCATGGCCAGTTTGCTATTTCTGGCTCCCTGGTCGACGCCGCGAGGTGCGGCGGGTAGGGATGAGACCAGCGCGGATTCCTCGACTGCGGTGGTCATGGTTTTTTAAACGGCATGGGAGCAGGCGCCTAAAGCCACCGCTCACGAGAGGTGACACGTATCGGCATGCACCGTTTTGGCGCGCCGATGACAACACCCGTCGAGTGCTCCGTAGCGGGTGTTCGGTGGCCTGTTTTGTCGCGTTTTGGGGCATGCCAGCCCGAGTCCGGGCAAGCACCTCGAGTCACGCCCGGTTCAGCGGGGCCGCTCCGCGAGCCGCTCGAGCTTTCCGCGCGGACCGAGCACGAAGTAACTACGGCGTGTCTCTCGATCACCACCCCGGGTGGGCGTGAGCAAGTAGGCGAAGGGGTCGCGTGGGGGGGCACGCCGTGGCACGGACTCGACGCGCGCGAGCCGAGAACCAACCGGCAACGGTACGCTGATGTGGCGCCGCCACACCACCGATCGTCCCGCGTCGCACTGCTCGACGCGGGCGCCCGCCACCTCGCTGACGATCGTCCACTTGTCGTCTTGCAGCACCAGCCAGGTGACCCGACGCACGCCGCCCGGCACCACCGCTTCAAAGGCCTCGAGCTCGAGCACGACGTCCGTCACTCGAGCTGCCGGCGCCCCGCGCGCACGTCGCGCAGCATGTCGGCCATGCCGAGCGAGAGCACCTCGGGCAAGCTGGCTTCGTCGAAGAGCCGCACCTCGGTGATCTCGAGGGGGTTCTGGGGGGCGCGCGTCGGTTCACTCACGCGCGTCGTGACCAGCACCGTCACCGCGTGAAAGCGGTAATCGCGCTCCGGGTTCGAGTAGACGTTAAACAGCTCGACCGGGCCGAGCACCTCCACCCCAGCCTCTTCCGCGAGCTCGCGCTTCACGGCGCTGGCCAGGGTTTCACCCCACTCCAGTGTTCCGCCGGGTAATGCCCAGCCGCCGGTGTCACGCCGCCGGATCAAGAGCCAACGCCCGTCGAGCGTGCGCGCGGCGACCGCGGCACCGACGACCGGGTGGCGCAGGACGTGGCGGGTCGCCTCTCGCAGCAACGCAAAGACATTCCGCGAAAGTGGCAGGCTCCATTTCAACGCAGGTACTCCTCTCGGTCCACGAGCACCTCGAACGCACGCGGGACAACAGCTTCTTCCAGCGGAAATGACGCGGTGAGCGTGACGCGCCGGCCGCTTCGGGCCGCCAGGGTCTCGCGCAGCGGTGTCGTGTGCTCGGCGAGTATCTCGGGCAGGCGCGCACCGGCCAGATCCGGCGATAAGGGCGCGTCGTACGCGAGCAGCCGCAGGGCGAGCCGCGAGCGAGGTTCGTCCGAGTCGTTGTCGAGGCAGGCGTTCACACGCCACTCGGCCCCGCCCTGGTGCTGGACGTCGAGCTGGCAGGTGGCGACCGGCGGCGGTGTTCTCGCCAAGCGGTCGAGCAGGCCGAGCTCGCTCTCGCTGGCGCCCTGGCGCAGGGACGCCGCCAGCATTTGCAAACGAGGGTCGCCGATGAAGGCGAGCACCCTCATGGTGTGCAGCCGAACGGGCCGCGAGGCTGCGCTGGCCAGGCTGTCCCACGCTTCGCCGCGGGCGGTGTCATGGCCGTCCTCCGCGAGCTTGCCCACGTTGGGTCCGACGACGTCGAAGCTCGTTCCACGGCCCTCGACGTGCCATTTGATCAGGCGCCCCGGCAAGAGCGGCCCCTCGAAGTAGAGCGGGCGCTCTCCCGATTGCCGCTGCCCCTGCTGGCCGCCGCCGAGCTCCTCGAAGAACACCACGGACAGGTCGATACGTGTGGCGGGTTCGGCCGAGTTGTTGATCAGGGCGAGCTCCAGCTCGAAATGTCGATGCCCGTCGTGGAGCGAGCTGCGGCTGGCGAGCACCAGTGGGCTCAGGCGCGGCAACGGCGCGCGCCAGGCCAGCGATTCATCGCGCTGGCACCGGCAGGTGTCCCCGA
>WUUC01129254.1_pt1 | contig 13012 bp, 14 predicted proteins | sample 6278441 | NCBI WGS metagenome assembly WUUC01 (sample SAMN13675441, study PRJNA597444) | soil metagenome | isolation source: soil | place: USA: Washington | collected 2017-10 | reverse complement strand
TTGTAAACCAGCTGTCTTTTGGTCTGATACTGCTATCTCTCTTGATCTACTTAGCTTCCAAGAGACTCCTTCCCCAACTGCTTCAACGTTTCGTTTCAAGGATATTTTTAACTCTCGCATAAAATGGTTATCTCTTAAACAGCCCCTGGCTCTGGTAGCTATTGCTGTGGGGTTAGAGGTTTTGACTTCATTTATCCTCAGCTAGTCGAGTGTATTAGATGAACTATCTAAATCAATTCTAAACGATTCAGGCGGCGCAGGCGGCGCTGTAGACAATTCTAGACTTAGTTAGGTAAAATAATAAGACAAGAGGGCTAAGTCATTAAAAGAGATTCAAACTGGGGTGATTCTGGCAGGGATTTGCCAATCCTTCCATTCTTCATATAATTCTAGGTTAAAACACTCCAGGTCATACCCTTAAATTCATTTCCCTTGGTGTATCTCAGAGAAGTGTTCAAAGGATAGGGTTCCAAATCTACCCTCTCTATCTAGTATCAATTCCTCTCTTAAAGCATTATAAGGAAATTATCCTTTAAATCTTCATTCAGCCACGTCTTAGACAGTTCGGATTGATTACAGGGAGTGAGCCAGTATAAAGCATCAAGGAATACGTTTAAGCCCTCTGTCTCCCATCTTGTAGACTATAAGTTTCAAAATCATACACCCCAAATGGTTTAGTCTCATATGGCTTCTCTATCGTCTTCTGAACGTATCCTCTTAGGTGGCGAGCCTTACCTCTGATCCTTTGTTATATTATTCTTCTATCTCTTTAATCTTATCTGGTAGAGTTCGAAAGTTAGCTATAATCAAACCACTCCTATAAACCATCTTGAGGTCCTCTTTTGTCAGTTCTTTATAATAGTCGTAACTCAGATATAATAAGGTATAAGGAACAAAGATATCAGGTTTCTCTCGGTACTTGTTTCCCATTCTAAGTCAAAGCATCTAAACTCATCTCCCTTAGTCAAATTCTATAGACTCGCCTGATTCACCTATATAGTCACTATACTCGTAAGCCAAACAACTAAAACACTTGGCCTCTCAGATACCCCGTAATTACTCTACGTGAGTGCCTTTATCGAACCGAAATTCCCTTCCATCTTGGCCTCGATAAACAGCGTCATTCTTCTTGTGACGATTCTATTCGGTAGTGGTGAATTTTCATTCTCTTTAATTGTATTCCCCTCCCCCACCCACTCAATCAATCAAAACTGTTGGTTGTCGGGTTAGCTTAATGGTAAAGCTTTCGTCTTGTAAACGAGATATGGTGGTTCGACTCCGCTACCCGGCTCGGCCGAACCCCACAATTTGAATTTAACCCCGGGGCCCCAGTTTTCGACTGGTCACAATTCTTAACCCCTGGAAACCAAATCGATAAAATATCGGGAAATAGATACGGATTTCCCACTTATTTCAATAGAATTGTTAAATTTAGAGTATCAGAAATAGATCCCACATACCCTCCCTCATCTCCGAAGAGATTCAATATTTTGAATACTACTGAATATGAACCAAAATTACCGTTTTATATGAAATTTGATTATTTAGTTAAAAATACCTTTTTAGGTCAAGGGGAATGACACCTCAAGTCTGGGCTACTATAAGAGCGTTTGGTGGGTGTTGGACAGTTATAGAGATAGCGGAGAAATACTTTTCTTCAAAATCTACTCCCGTACCTAATGTGAAGCAGTCTGAATTGATAAGTGGTGATAGTCTTATAGAGATAGTATCGGCGGTAGGAGTGCCTTTGATTACTCATTTCAAGGGTAATAAAAGATTGGATAAGTTGGAGGAAGCTTTATCTCAGGCTTTGCAATAGGTAGATAGTGAGATAGATACGTTGAAAAGGGATACAGAGATAGCCTTACAAAACGTAAAACAAGGCTACGAGATAGAAATGGATAGGGAAAGATTGGTTAATAGGATGTATAGGATGATAATGAGTATGTTTGACTGCTACGAGATAATGTTTCCGGATTATGTAAGGGAAATAAGACACTTAAAGTTTATTATCAGTAATTCCTCAGCCAAAAGAATAGAACCTTTATTGAAGGTTTATGAATGTTTAAGTCAGGGACCCTTATTGGTTGAGAATGGGATGGAACATTTTATCAACGTAGTCCTTTACGATAAGGTATGTAAACTTGTTATGTGTGAGACATGTGAAAACGGAGTTTGTAAGATTATGGATGGTTTAAAAACAGATAGAGACAAATGGAATAAGCAGATTGAGGATTACAAAGAGGAAAAGATTGCGGAGGGACAGAAACTTAATGAGGAATACTTGGAGAAGACGGATTACGCTCATTTTGCTAGTCTTAGAGAGGATAAGAGTTGGAAAGGAAAGGATCAAGAAGAATGATGATGCAAATAAATTGACTAAGAAACAGAAAGTAGCGTATTACGCCCACATAGACTTAACGGGATTAAGAACGCATGAGGAAGTAATGAGTGATTATGAACCTGTAAGTCTCGTTAGTGGTACTAATTTAGGAGGAAGTGTTATTAATCACAGTAGGATAGTGTACGCAAAGAAGGATAGGACGCTTATAACTGGATTGATAGGATACGTTCTTCCTAACGAGGTGTACTACGAGAAAGACCAGATAAAGGGAGACATTAGTCAAGAAGCAAAGGATTTGATACTAAAATCTAAGGAATGTTTCTTTTAAACTTCCCCACAATTCTTAATTTCCAACTAAAGAAAAAACACCCCGATCAAAAAGCATCCTGGGGGAACTCTTAGACAGAGACCTAATATTCAACCAAAACCAGGAGATATAACTGTTAACATGCCTAGTCACATAACTTTAATTAAAGACCGAACTTCTGAGGAAGAATAAGGGGTATTTTTTATTAGTAGTACATGAACTACCTTTTGGGGTTGCTAATTGCTATAGAACCCCGAAGTCTGTAGAAGGCAACTATGATAGCTAAGCCTATCGCACTTTCAGCCGCCGCAACCGCGATTACGTAGATTCCGAAACCCTGTGCCAAGATATCCGAATAGGTATAAGAGCTCAATAAGAGCCAGAGAGCAACTGCAAGGAGCATAAGCTCCAAACAGAGCAACATGAGAACAAGATTTTTGCGGTTTACTATGAAACCCATCAATCCTATCAGGTACAATATCAGAGAAAATAACATTGTAGTTACTTTTTGGTCTTACTTCTAAAGGTTAGTTAGCTGGCTGCTATAAGCTAGGAGGGGGATCCCTAATAAGACAATTGAAGAGAAGGGTCAAATTCCACAAACCAAAAAACCACCCCTTTCTTAAATCCCCAGTCTTTGACTGGTCAAAAAGACACTCCCCTCCTCTTTGACCACCCCCGATCACCATTTTTAAGTAGTGTTTTAACCTTTCCTCTTTGACCCCCTTAGAAATTAAGAATTTCGGACCGAGAGGTTTTCTTCCAGGTTCTCTAGGGTGGGAAAATCCCTAAGATCAATTTAAGAATTCCTATTACTTTCTTCCATAAGCTTATTATTTCTCTCTCTTCCTCCCCTCGCTCTCCTTATTTCCTCCACAGACTCCCCTTCTTGTACTTCCTCAATTACCTTTTGGTATATTCTTTGTCCCCTATCTCTATTATATTCCATCAAAGTTGACCATTTATCCCTACCTCCAACATTAGGAACAGAATAAGAAGTATCGGAGGGTAGCACTATCATCTGCTCGTTTATGTCCATCGTATTACTTTTGATAGAAGCGTTAGAAAACATTGAGTTAGAAATAATAAAGGTATAAAACCCCATGGAACCAGTAAGATAGCTCAATCCCATAGAGTACCATTAAACTGAGTATGTGGGGGTTCGAACCCCAACAAAACCGTTTAAAAGACGGCTGCTCTACCTTTGAGCTACATACTCCTCATCTCTATAAGAGCATCTAGCGAGAAGGGGGGAATGATATATTACAGCTCACCAAAATAGAACGACTCCAACTGGAATGAGAGCTGCTGATCGTCACACTACGTGATAGTACCCCTTAGCAGATTAACCACTCCCTTCTAGTCTCTTTTTTACCTCCCCCCCATTAATTTAGTCGGGGACCCTTTTCTAGATTTTCAACTTTAACTTCAGGTTCTTGAATAACCTTCTTTTCATCTTCTTTCATGTGTATAATGTTACACTAATTGAAGTAAAAAGCAACTAAAAACTGAGATCTTCTCTGCCTCTTCTTGTTCTAATCTCGCTTCACTAATACTTGTTCACTTCTCATACTTGCTGGCGTTTCTTTACCTATTCTTCAACCTTTAATGTAAGAACGTCAATAAACAGAACCAGCTCCTGTTCCCTCTCTTCCAAGTGCAGATTTCATTAGAGATCATACAGTTAATGGAAAGTTGTGAAAAGTATATGTCTTGCCAATAGTTGTTGCAATTACTCTTCCATTCTTAATCTTCTCATGTTTTACTGTAAGGGAGAGAGTTCCTACTCAATAATCTTCTTGAGCTGTACTTGCTCTATAAACCCCATAGAAACATCAAGAACTATTCAAAGGTGACTGATCTGTTATTTGTTTCTTGTTGGTTGTCATTAAACGACGTAAGATGCTTTTCTCTGTTGCTCTTGCATTAGTTTGTGCAGCTGTGTTTTTGTTTGTAAAGAACTCTCCAGGCCTTCTGTGGAATTGCGCTCCACGTTGTTGTAATAGAAATTGAAACTGTTCTTTGATATACTTCCAACTTAAGGTTTTAAAAGCTTCTTTTAATGTACTCTTCTTAGTAAGACGTCTTCATTGTTCTCTAAGAGAAGGTTTTCTTGCTGCTCTTTTTAAAGCTTCTTTCAATTTAAGTTAATTTGCTTGTCTAACTAAAAAAAGAAATGAGGAGTTCTTCTTGGCTGTTGCTATTTTAACCAATTCTTTTCCTGCTGTTTTAGATAAATTAGCTTGTAACAGTTTTAAAAGGAATGTCATCTTACTCCTTAACTATTGTGAATACTGGATGACTGTCTCCTTTCTCATGATGCTCTTACCCCTTTCCTTTCTCCTGTGCTACCCTTGTTATGAAACCCTTAATTTGACGGTAAGAGTTTTCCTAAGCAAGGAGGGTTGGGAAGGATACATTAATGTCCCGAGCAGGAGTCGAACCTGCGCCCTACGATCTTCAATCGTATGCTCTACCGTCGAGCCCTCGGGACGCAAAGGCAACCTTGATCACACTACCCTTCCCCCTGGCCTTCCAGGCGCATGGGTCCGCGGGCCTGGAGTTCCATGGTTTTGCCCCAGACTTTTTCCAAAGACCTAAAAGACATATTTCCTTACAACGCCATAGTAGAGGATTTGTATTGGATAAGAACAGTATCTTTGGTAGTCTAACCCTCCAAGACTTCTCACATAAGGTCAAGATAGGGGAAGAGGGTATAAGAGGATTTGAAGGTAAAAGAGTTTACGATTTAACGAGAGACTATATTATTAGAGATGTAGACATCCTTTATCGTAGTTTACTTGAAATAGAGAACCAGCCCGGGGGACCCCCCTTAACCACCCAGATAACCCCCACCCACTCTCTTTTAGACCTCCCCTCTAATTTAAAATAAGAAGGAGTTTTAGAATTTACCTATTATTTAGTAGCGGGTATACAACCTATAGTAGACTTTTACCAAGATTGAAAGGAAAATAATAAATCTGCTTATGATGAAAGTGTCAAATCTAGTTTTGAAGGACATATTAGAACTAATTATCCTATTACTACAGGAGCGAAATTACTCTTAGGTAGTGTAGATACTAATGATGCTTGACAAGTATGAAAGAACTTTCTCCTTACCATTAAAGATAATCCAGCACCTTTAGAAATTCCTATATGACCTATTTGATTAGCGCAACGTATCTACTATCAATTACCACATTTGCTTGTAGATGGAATAGATATGCTTTTAGATATGCCAAGAAGTATCTTTAGTAATATCTTTAGTAGAAAGTTACCAAGATGAGGAAATGTAAATGATAAAATTCAATTTAAAGAAACCTACCATGGCTAATGTACTTGCTTTTAATGCCTTTGCTCATCATGATATTATCACTTTACCTGTAGGTTTAAACCAAACCATTACTACAGAAACTATGGATACTATTGATGATGTTACTTCAAGGTTTCCAATGTTAGGTGGTTTTATTAATAGTGTTGCTAAGGGTTTTCATAATATGCTTTTTGGTGCTTCTTCATCTGGGTTTAAGAAAGGAGGGGTTGACCATAGACTAAAATATTATGGTGATAGTATGGTAGGCTTAATGAGTAAAGAAATGTACCTCTTTTATACTGGACCTTATCATAAAGCTAATAATGAAGAAGCTAAAGGCATAATGCCTTTTAACGCTTTCCAAGACCAAGGAGACGAACCTCTTTCCACATTGCTTAATGCTACCTCTAACTCTACAGGGTTAAACTTCAAGATAACAGATATTATGGAAGGGGCAGTCTATGATACAGGAGACCAAATTCCTAGTGTTAAAAGAACAGAGGTGTTAAGTACACAACATATTGCTCAATATCCAGGTAAAAAGAATGGAACCCCGGAACATAACTCAGAAATGATAATCCCTTTAGGAAGTGAACATGATAAAGAATTTCCCTTTTGGGAAAGAAACAGAAACAGTCTTGATAGATAAACATTTTAATACACTATTAGCTGATACTAACCCTAGAGTAATTGCTAAATATGGTGAGTTTGTTGAAGAGAGAAGATTATATGTAGTTCATGAAGTATGTACTCAGGCTATTGGAGCAGGAGATATGACAGTGACCTTCTTTGGGGCAGACCCTACTATTAATAATGCAAACCAAGTAACTATCTGAGAGGGTAAATTTAGAAACTTTGCTAAGATAAGTAAATCCACTAGAGGATGAACAACAACCATTAGATTTGGACAACCTAATATACAAACCATTATCCAACATAAAGATGATGAAGGAAAGGTCATTAGAGAAGAATTAAAAGATGCCTTATATAGATTCCAAGAACTATTTTAGCAGATATTTAAAAGAGGGAATACCGGTCAAAAGATTAGTCAATCGGGGGAATTGGAAATTGAGGGGAGTCAAGAAATATTGTCTGCTTAACTTATTACTTACCACCGCCTTGAAGTAAGAAGTATTAGTCTAGAAGCTTCTATTCCCAGTGCCATCTATTTTCCTTACAAATTGAATACAGATATACTATCGCTTGATTTAATTAGTATATGAGAACATATCGTAAGATTACTGCCTCTTTAAAAGAGAAGTAATAGATGTCTAAGGCATTATAGGTCAAGTCTAAATATTCTGCTTCTAGCTAAGAAGTTGGGGGGGAGTTTTAAGAGAGGATAAAACAAGAATTTAAGATAAAATCTCATTAGGCACAGCTCCCTTCTCTTCTACTGCCTGTAATCTTGCGATCAATTCTGAGGTCACCTCCTCTTTTGAATCTAACAATGCAGAGCCTGGTATTCTCCCTTTAAATCCTCATGATGTGATCCCTCAAGATCAATCTTGGTATGAAATCATTATTACTGATATGCATTCTCCTAACTTTTGGTCAGAACTCATTCATATTATTAGAAATAACTTGGCTCCGGGGCACCGATACGGCGCTTTAATTTGTCCTAGATCGGAGAAAGGTCCAATCACCTTAGGGCCTTTAGTACATTTTACTACTGAGACAACGGAAGAGTGGCTTAGAAATCATTTTGAACCTATTCTAGCAAAAAAGGAAGAAGATTATAATGAGGAATTCTCTTTAGACACTAAGATAAAACTCATTGACCTTGGTTCTATTTCCCAAAGAACCCCCTCTTCTCCTACTTCTGCAACCAAGAAAGTATATTCTAAAACTACCTCTTCCTCTCAGATCCTCCAAGCGATGCAGACAATGCAGGAGACGCAAATCGCCCAAACTAATGCAATTCTTGAAGCTATCAAAACTCAACAACAATCCCCCACTCTTAACTGGACTCCTCTTATTCAGGCAGTTGCCACTGCCATCCCTGCAGTAGTGGGTGTTCCAGTTAGTCTGGCTACGCCAAATCCTGTAACCCCTGCATCCCCCACAACTTCTACAACCCCCGCAGCGCCTGTATCTGAAATTCAAGCTCAACTTGAGTCTCTAACGTCTACTGTTAACACCCTTGCGCTAACTCAAAGAGAGCAATCTAAAACACTTGAGAGTCTGAGCCAAGGTTTTAATAATTTAACTAATACAGTTGCTCAGCTGTCCCAAGGATTTAATACTTTAACTCAGATTGTAGCAGCCACTAAAGGTACTCCTTCAAATGGTTCATCTACTCCCCCAGCAGCCCCTTCAACTCCACCTTCAACTCCAGCAGCTCCGGCTGCCCCCTCCTCCCCCTCTACCCCTGCCTCCCAATCTAGTGAAATGTTATCAGGAGCTGCTGATTCAAATTCTTACAAACCAATTAATTTTAAATTAATGGATGATAAAGGAGAATTAGTAGATGCATCTATGCATTTGAATTTAATAAAACCTAAAGGTTCTAGACAATTGCATAGTTCAGCAGTGATTCATGCGGCTAAAGCTTTTAATAAGGAACTTAATCCGAATTCCATTGTAACAGCAGATCTTGAAAGTTTAATAACCGAAGAAGGTTTAAACCGAGTATTTATGGCGGCCTGGTATAACGGTATTAAATTTAGAGTATTTGATATATCTCAGTCCCAATTCAACATGGAACCCCACTTAATGCTTAGAGCCTTCTGGCTAGACCTTCTTCAGAATAACCATAAATGTACAGTATACTTCCATAATTGGGCCGGTTATGATGCAATCCTTTCTCTGGCTGCTTTAATAAGTCTTCATGAATATGGATACACTTTTAACCCAATAGTACAAGATGGAAAAGTAATAAGTTTAACTGTATTATTAGGTACAGAAATCCAGCTGACTATTAAGGACTCAATAAAAGTTATACCGGGAAGCTTAGCCAAATTAGCAAAAGACTTTAAGGTAGAGACCCAAAAAGACCACTTTCCTCATTACTTTAATCCTCTAGAGCTGTGTGGTTTACTTGACTGGGAAGGTTCAATACCAGAATATAAATATTTTGAACCCAAAAGAACTACCCCTGCTGAATATGAAAAGATGGCTGAACAATTCAAAAATAAACCTTGGAATTTTCTAGAAGTGAGTCGACAATATATCCAAGGGGATGTTATTGCCCTCTATCAGATCCTTATAAGCTTCTTTAAAGGACTTAAAGATAAATTTCCAATCAATCCAATAAAAAAGAGATCTGCCCCAGGGATTGCCTTTACCACATGGAAAACTGTATAATTACCTAAACTTCTTGAGAAAGGTATAAAAGTCTACGACTTGTCAATATCCTCTAATATTCTATTTAGAGAGGCCTACTTAGGTGGAATAATTGATGTCTATTGACCCCACTTAACTGGACTAGGTTATTATTATGATGTTAATTGCGTTAATCCCCTCCCTATTTTAGATTCCTTTATTTAGAGTTCCCCTCTGTTACTTCCCTTAGGAGCCCCCGGCCTCGAGCCCGCCCTCGGCTTGGGGACCAAGGGAAGTTTGAGCTTGGACGGGTGGCTGAGTCTGGTTAAAGGCGCCCCACTTGAAATGGGGCAATGCTCCTCGCATTCCAGGGTTCAAATCCCTGTCCGTCCGGTCCCTTGGCTAAAGGCAAGGTTAATTACAACAAGTGTAAATTCAAGGTCAACTGAAAATGAAGAATTTCGAAAGATACCCATTAATCTACTTCTCGTTCAATGGAGCTAACTTTGATCATTTTATTTTAAACAGAATAAGAACACTAGTTTCACCTAATAATAAGCCTATTATATGGGGTAATATAGAGATTAGGAATATGATTTGGAAGGGAAATACCTTCTTAGACGCTTTGTATTGTTGGTTTCTATACTTGGTCTGATTGAAAACACACTCTCTGATTTAGGTACGAAGTACTCCTCTACACCTTCTAAGTCTCCACCAATTCCCCTATTCTACCTAATCCACTGCCTTTACTCTGCCTCTTCTTCACGAACAGTTTAATCTAGGTACACTACTATTGATGGTAAGACCCGCAAAGTACTACTGCTAACTTTGTTGAGCTGGCTACTCCTATTGGGTTGGCTTTCTGGTTTCTGGCCGAGCCTGACCCGGTAGGCAAGCCTTGTCGGGGTTCTGATGGGAGCTACTATAAAGTGATGGCGTAGTAATCATAACCACAAATAGTATGACACTTTCAGAGGTGGACCAGTTGTGCTCTGTTCTGAAAGATCGCTATGGTAAGGAATTCTCTCATATTGCTTATAATAGAGTTAAGGAGCAGTACATTACACTGTACCTAAAAGTGAGGTTACCAAATGGGCGCCGCTGGGCGCCAGTGGAAGTCTCTGGTATCTCTACATATTCCTGCTCCGGATGCGTTACCTAGTAGGATTCTAATCTAATTACTTTCTATATTTATAGCTATTTCTCTTTTTCATAATAAATCTCAAGGAGATTAGCTTAATGGAAGAGCGGGTGCCTTACAAGCACAAGGTGGCAGTTCGATTCTGCCATCTCCTATTCCTTGTGTAATAATGAATGATTCTTTATATACTACAATTAGAATATAACCTTGTATTAAAGTGAACTAAGAAACCTCTTGGGTGGGTTACCCTCCCTGTGTGATTCAGTTAGAGTCAAATCTATACCAAATTACTTAGAGGGGTATTTTTGTATTGGAAAAAACGAAGAGTATGCTAAGAGGTGGACCCACTAGTTTTGTCAAGGCATAATATAATTGGGCCTATTATAGCCAATAGTAAAATGATCCCCGCATAAATTAACCAAAGAGGGTATACAGTATATAAACATACGCCTAATGAATGAATATTAGAGAAGGCCGCAAAGAGGTTTGTCCACTGAAGGACTGAAGGATCAGAGATGTGAGCAATGCCTAGAGTGGTTTGGTCAAACCAACTGTAAAGAGTGTCACCTCTAAATAATGGTGAGCCGGTTAGGGTCCAAAGGAACGGCGTTCCGACAAGGAATGCCACAGGATATACTTTGCTGGCCTCTTCTCCTGAAGAGCTTAATTCAGCTAGCTTGATATCGAGCATCATTATTACGAATAGAAAGAGTATGGCTATTGCCCCTACGTATATGATAAGGTAACTCAGGGCTAGAAAGGTTAGTCCTAGAAGAGCTAGGTAAGCCGAGACGGTAATGAAGACAGCTATCAGGAAAAGCACAGCAAGGATGGGGTTTACCGCTGTTATAACAAAGATAGCAGAGAGCACAGCCATGAAGGGCAGTAATTCCAGTAGAATTGGACTCATTACTTTAGGGTTTGCTTTTGCTTACTTCTTGGTACGGAAAAGTCTCTTTCTCTTAAAAATGGGGCAATTGAAAACAAGGCTAATTGTATTAGAAAGTCAGAAATCTATGAAATTATTAGAAATTTAAGAGACTAAAAAGAAGTTACCAATCTTAATTTCCAGTCTTCGACCCCAAAAAACACCCCCCCAGGGATCCAACACCACCCTGATGGTGGGGGAAGATAAGGATTTCCTAGGTTACCTTGTTCGCCTCTTTCCCCCTTCTTACCCTGTGGTCCCTGGTCTCCTTGCTTTCCTTGTGGCCCTTGGTCGCCTCTTTCACCTTTATCACCTTTGGGTCCTCGTTTATTTGCAACTCTACCATCCTTACCTGGGTCTCCTTTATCGCCTTTCGGTCCTTGGTCACCTCTCAACCCACGTTCTCCTTGGTCTCCTTTTGGACCACGTTCACCATCTTTACCTGGTTTTCCAGTATCCCCTTGGGGATATCGTATTCCGCTTCAATTGGAGCAAGTGCATTCATATTTAAGTCTTTCCAATTAGAGTGGTTGTAGTAGACTAGATGATTATTAACGTTTGCTACTGGATCCATTTTATGAATTTTCTTCTGAAATTTATCCGAAACCTTTAAGCCGACAGCACCACCATCTTCTATTGTTCCATCACTAACAAATAAGGAATCATCCAAAGCACCGATACCTCAACGACGATAATCTGGCTTTCCTGTACCACGGGGTTAAACTCCAAATTCCAATCCCCTCCACCCTTCCATTCTTCTTAAATCTCAGTCGAAGACTGGGGACCCAGGTTTGACTTAGTCTTGGAACTCTTCAAAAACAACATAGAGGGTCAATGCGTGATTTACATCTGGTCAGAGACTGACCAATTTTCTTATGTCTAACTATAATAATATATAGCATTGTAATGCTACCCCTAGTCCCTCTACCTGGTGAATCTTTCTCCATTTCTATTTCTCCAAATTCCCCTTACTAATTAGTGGCTTATTTCCTACTTAGAAGTTAATCTTCCCCATCTGTTTCACATGCTATTCTTCTTACTAGAATCTTTCATAATTCTACTGCCTTTGCTAGGAAGTATTGCTTTCATGACTCTCGCTGAACGAAAAGTAATGGCTTCTATGCAACGAAGGGTAGGGCCTAATGTTGTGGGGTTTTACGGGACTCTCCAACCCTTTGCTGATGGGTTGAAACTCCTGCTCAAGGAGGCTGTAATTCCCAGCCACGCTAACAAGGCAATCTTTCTAGTTTCACCCTTCATTACCCTGTCGTTAGCCCTCATGGGTTGGGCAGTGGTTCCATTTGCCAAGGGTACAGCCCTAGCGGATATCAGCCTAGGAGTGTTATTCCTCATGGCTGTTTCCTCTTTAGGAATCTATGGAGTCCTGCTTGCTGGTTGGTCAGCTAACTCTAAATACGCTTTCCTTGGATCATTAAGGTCTTCGGCACAGCTCGTCAGCTATGAGCTCCCTCTGGCTATGGTTATCCTTATAATTGTATCAATAACAGGTTCGCTATCCTTTCTTCAGATTGTTGAATTTCAACAGGGGGTGTGGCTAATACTACCTTTATTACCGCTTTCTTTAGTTTGGTTTATCATCATCCTGGCGGAAACGAACAGGGCACCCTTCGATCTACCCGAGGCAGAACAAGAGCTCATAGCAGGATTTATGGTTGAGCACTCTGCTATCCCTTTTGCTTTCTTTTATTTAGCTG
>WUUC01227711.1_pt1 | contig 13013 bp, 8 predicted proteins | sample 6278441 | NCBI WGS metagenome assembly WUUC01 (sample SAMN13675441, study PRJNA597444) | soil metagenome | isolation source: soil | place: USA: Washington | collected 2017-10 | reverse complement strand
GACGCCTGTCCAGGAGACGCCTGTCGTAGTGGAGCCCGCTGAGGCCTCGGCCGAGGATCTGGCCGACGCGGAGCGTGTGGTGTGGGAGGTGGCGGAGGCCAAGACCGGCTACCCCGCTGACCTGTTGGAGGCGGATCTGGATCTGGAGGCGGACCTGGGCATCGACTCGGTGAAGCAGGCCGAGATCCTCGGTGAGGTCCGTGACGTGCTCGGCCTGCCGGTGGTCGAGGACATCGACTCCGCATCGCTCAACACCCTCAACCGGATCGCGGAGTTCGTCGCCGGCCTCCAGGCCGCCACCGGACGCAGCCCGCGCGGCGGCGGCACCTCGGACACGGGCGGCGACGGCTCCGACGACAGTCACATACGCGAGGCGGCGCCCGCCCGGCCGGTGCTGCCGCCTGTCCTGGAGCGCACGATCGACCGCATCGCCGGACGGTACGTCCCTCTCGCGGTCGAGAGTCCGCTCGACCATCCCGGCGCGCGGCCGTTCTCCCTGGACGGCAAGGCGGTCGTGGTGATCACCGGACAGGACACGGCCCTCGCCCGTGAGGTGCTCCCGCGCCTTGCCCGGCGCGGCGCCCGCCCGTACGCCGTAGCACCTCAGAGCGCCGCTCTGGACGACTGGCCGGTCGCCCGCGCCGACTTCACCGACCCCGACTCCCTGGCCCGGGCCCTGGCGACCGCCCGTGCCGACGCCGAGGTCCAGGTCGTCGTCAATCTGCATCCCTACGGCCCCGGCCCCGACCCGGTCGCCGCGACCACCTCCTTCGACCGGCCCGCCGGCGACTGGAGCGCCGCGGCCGACCAGCACTTCACCGTCAACCTCCTCGCCGCCAAGGCCTACTTCGCCGACCTCGCCAAGGCGGGCCAGGAGAGCGGCTACTTCGCGGCCACCGCCGTCGGCGGGGTCTTCGGCCTGGAGGCCGACGGTGCGATGGACCCCCTGGGCGGCCTGACCGCGGGCTTCGCCAAAAGCCTCGACCTGGAACTCCCGGAAACCCGCGTCAAGGTCGTCGACTTCACCGAGGGCGATGCGACCGGCGCGGCGGACACTCTCCTCGCGGAGATCACCACCCGGGCGGAACGGACCGTAGAGGTCGGCTACCTGCGCGGACTGCGCAAGATCGTCCAGGTGCTCCCGCACGAGATCGCCTCCCACGAACGGCAGCAGCCGCTGAGCCTCGACCCGGGCAGCGTCGTCGTCTTCTCCGGAGGCTCGCGCGGGATCACGTACGAATGCGCGAAGGAACTGGCCCGCCTGGAGGGCGTACGGGTCGTCATCCTCGGCCGCACCCGCCCGGCGGAGGGCACCGAGGACTGGATGGCGCTGGACGACGACGCCTTCGCCGAACTCGGCCGGAGCTGGTTCCCCCGGGCGAAGAAGGAGAACCCGGCCATCACTCCGGTCGAGGCCAAGAAGCAGTTCGCGGCCCTCGCCAACTCCCGTGAGCTGAGCCGGAATATCGAGGAACTGCGCGCCATCAACCCGCTGTCCGTCTACGAGGTCTGTGACGTCTCGGACGGTGACCAGGTCACCGCGGCCGTCGACGCCGTACGGCAGCGCTACGGCCGGATCGACGGCGTCGTGCACGCCGCCGGCCTGGAGTCGGTCGCCGCCGTGCCGAAGAAGTCCCTGGACCACGCCCGGCACGTGGTCCGGGTGAAGGCCGACGGCTCCCACCACCTCTGGCACGCCGTCAAGAACGACCACCTGAAGTTCTTCGGCTTCTTCGGCTCCTTCCTCGGCCGCTTCGGCATGGACGGCCAGGTCGACTACACGGCCGGCGCCGACCTCGTCTCCAAGCTCTCGGCGATGCTCGCCCGCCGGCATCCCGAAACCAAGGTCTTCACCCTGTGCTGGACCGGCTGGGCCGATGTCGGCATGGCCGCCACCGAGGCCGTACGACGCGTCCAGGAGGAGGTGCGCGGACTGCGCTACCTGGGCGTCGAGGAGGGCGTGCAGCACTTCGCCCGGGAGGTCTTCCAGGGCGGGGACGACCCCGAGGTACTGGTCTTCGGAGAGATCGGCAAGAACAGTTACGGCGGCCAGGACGCCTCGATGGACGCCCCCCGCACCGGTGTCGCCGTCCCCGTCGGCCCCGAGGGCAGCGTCCGGGACCGGATCGCGCTGCCCCTGCTCGACACCGTCTCCGAGGTCACCGACACCCGGGTCCGGGCCGCCAAACGGCTCGATCCGCGCACCGACCGCTACCTCGACGACCACCGGGTCAAGGGCGCTGGCACCTTCCCCGGCGTCCTGCACATCGAGGGCCAGGTGCAGGCTGCCGGGCTGCTGGTGCCGGAGCACACCGTCGTCGGCGCGGAGAACATCGAGTTCCTGAAGTTCGTCAAACACCTGCCGGCCTTCCCGCTCGACCTGCGCTTCGAGGCCGAGGCCGGTGATGAGCAGGAAGACGGAACCCGTCGTATTCGCGCCGAGATCCGCTCCGACCTCGTCACCGCCGACGGCCGGGTCCTAGAGGCCGACCGGGTGCACTCGCGCGGCACGTACGTCTTCGCACCGCACCCGGCCACCCCGCCCGCGCCCGACCCGGAACTCGCCGAACTCGTCGACAAGTCGACCGAGTTGAGCCTCGACCGGTTCTACGAGCGGGCCGCCAACCAGATCACCTTCGGCCCCGGTTTCCGCCAGGTACGGCGGGTCGGGTTCGTCGGGGACATCGAGGACGGGCGGATGGTGAGCGAGATCGTGGTCGACGCCGGCCGCGGGCTGTTCTCCACCACCCCGACACCCCGGCTGCGGACCCTGCCCATCGTCATCGACAACGCCTGGCGTTCCACCCTGCTGTGGGCCTACCACCACCTCAGCAGCCATGTCGTGCCGGTGTCCATCGCGGCGATGCGCTTCCATCGCGTACCGCTGCCGGGCGAGACCGTGCACACCGACTCGACCGTCGTCGCAACGAGGCAGGCAGGAAAGCCCGGAGACCTGCGAATCGACACCCGGATCGTCGATGCCGCCGGCCACCCGCTCTGCGAGATCCAGAACCTCGTCGTGACACAGGTGGGGCGTGATGAGGGCGATACGCGTCTCCTGCACTGAGTCCGCCCTGCCGGGCAGCGGAACCTCGCTGCCCGGGGGCGGCACCGTGACCACCGAATGGCTCCCCATCGCGCAGGTCCGCGGGGACTACGCGGCGGCCCCCTCGGCCTACCCGGCGCACTACCTGGCCCCGGCCGAACTCCCGGTCCTCACCCGCATCGCCGCGCCCAAGCGGCAGGTGGAGTGGCTGGCCGGACGGGTCGCGGCCAAGCGCCTGGTGTGCCTGGCCCTGGAACGGGCCGGACTGGCCGTGCGGCCCGGCGAACTCGCCGTACTCGGCAACAAGCCGGGCAGCCGGGCGGGCAAGCCCGAACTGTCCTGGCGTACAACGGCGTTGGCCGGCTCCGTAGGCCGGCACGCCACGGACATCTCGCTTGCGCACACCCTCCGGTTCGCGGTGTGCGCCCTGGCCCACGGCGGCCGGGTCGGGGTGGACGTGGAGCCGCTGCGCGGCTTCAGCCCCGCGCTGCGGCGCACGGTCTTCACCGAGCACGAACTCGCCCTGGCCGAGACCGCGTTCCCGGCCTTCGACACCCGCCACCGCTCCGCCGCGCTGTGGGTGGTCAAGGAAGCACTACTCAAGGCGTACGGCATCGGTTTCGCGCACGGCTGGGGAACCGCCCGGCTGCGCGCGGCCGACGCCTCCGCCGCCGTCTTCGACATCGCCCTCCCCGCGGGGGCCGACCCGGGGCACCGGGTCTCGGTCCGCTACGGCCGGGTCACCGACCACATCTTCGCCATCGCCTCCGTGGCCTCCCGGCCGCAGGACGGCCACCAGCAGAAAGGGCAGCTCCGTGCCTGGGACTGACAACGAGGGTTCCGAGGGGTTCGCAGGGTTCGACCCCATCGCCGTTGTGGGATACGGCTGCGTCTTCCCACCCGACTCGTACGACGCGGACACGTTCTGGCAGAACATCCTCGGCGGCCGGATCGGCATCGGCTCACCGCCGCGGCACCGCTGGAACTGGGAGGACTACCACGAGGAGGACAAGGGCGTCGTCGACAAGACGTACTGCCGCTGGGGCGGTTTCATCGACGACTACGCCGGACCCTCCGGCCTGGAGGAGCTGACCCGGATCGGCCAGGACGCCGTGTCCGAGCTCAACCGCACCCAGCTCATGGTGCTCGACACCGTCCTCCAGACCCTGCGGATGTCCGGCTACAGCCCGAGCCGGCTGAGCACCACCGACACCGCGCTGTTCGTCGGCAACATGCTGGGCGACGAACAGGTCATGGAGTCCTCGCTTACCTTCCGCTCCACCGAGGTACTGCACCACCTGCGCAACAGCGAGGCCTTCCAGGACCTGGACACCGACCGGCGGGCGGCCATCGAGAGCGGCTTCCCGGCCGCGGTCAAAAACCGGCTGTACGACGCCGACTCCGGGCCCGCCGCCCATGTCTTCCAGGTCAGCGTCGCCAAGGCGGTCGCCCGGGTGATCGGGCTGCCCGGCCCGGCGGCGATCGGCGACGCGGCCTGCGCCTCCGGCCTCACCGTGATCGACACCGCCGTCAAGTACCTCCAGGACGGCAGCCACGACATGGTCCTGGCGACCGGTGTGCAGGGCAACATGAACATCACCGGCAACGTCTGCTTCGCGAAGATCGGCGGCCTGTCCGCCACCCGCAGCACCCCGCTCGACGAGGGCGCCAGCGGCCTGATCAACGGCGAGGGCTCCGGCACCGTCCTGCTGAAGCGGCTGAGCGACGCCGTGCGCGACGGCGACACCATCGCCGGAGTGATCCGCGGCGTCGCCACCCGCTGCGACGGCAAGGGCAAGGCCATCTACGCGCCGTCCTCGCGCGGCCAGGTCGCCGCCATGCGCCGCGCCCTCGAACTCGCCGACGCGGCCCCCGGGGAGCTCGACTACATCGAGACCCACGCCACCGCCACCTCCACCGGCGACCTCGTCGAGGTCAGCTCCCTGCAGCAGCTGTACGAGGGGAGCGAGACGGCGCCCGGCTCCATCCGGCTCGGCTCGGTCAAGGCCCAGATCGGGCACACCTTCTCCGCCGCCGGCATGGCCAACCTGCTGAAGATCCTGCTCGCCTTCCAGCACGAGACCGTGCCGCCCACCCACGCCTTCACCCGGGCGCCGAGCGCGATGAAGCTGGACGGTTCGCCCTTCCGGGTGCCCGTCGCGTCCGAGCCGTGGCAGGCGCCGGACGAGTGCCGGCCGCGCCGGGCGCTGACCAACGCCTTCGGGTTCGGCGGCGTCAACACCAGCGTCATCGTCGAGCAGTACGACCCCGTGCACCACGCCGATGCCGCCCTGGAGCAGCAGAGCCACACCGACCGCAGCCGCAGCTCGGCCAACGCCCCGCTCGCAGTGCTCGGCATCGGCTGTGTGGCCCCCTACGCCCGCGACACGGCCGGCCTGGTCGCCGACCGCACGCCGGGCGCCGGGGTCACCGGCTTCCCCGAGGGCCGCTGGCACCCGGACGCCGCCGAGATCTACGACCCCGAAGGCACCTGGCGCGGCGGGGTCGTCACCGACCTCGACTTCCCCTGGAAGACGTACCGCATCCCGCCGAACGTGCTGGAGGACCTCGACCGGGCGCAGCTGCTGTCGGTGATGGCGGCCGGGCAGGCCCTGGAGGAGTACGGCGCGCCCATGGCCGACCGGGTCAACGCGGGCGTCTTCGTCGGCGCGACCTGCGGCCTCGAATCGGGTCTGACCCGCAACTTCCGCATCCGGCTCGTGGAGTTCGAGCGGGCCCTGGAGGACGTACCGGAATATCAGGCGCTCGACGAGACGACCCGCAAGGCGCTGGTCGAGAGCTACACCCAGGAGGTGCACCGCTACATCCCGCTCACCCGGGAGAACGCGCTGCCCGGCTACATGGACAACATCACCGCGGGCCGCATCCAGAACATCTTCGACCTGCGCGGCCCCGGCGTCGTCATCGACGACGACCTGTGCTCCTTCGGTACGGCCCTCGGGCTCGCCAAGCGCAATCTCGAACAGGGCGAGTGCGACGTCGCCCTGGTCGGCGGCGTGCACGCCAACCTCACCCCCGAGTTCACCCGGCTGTTCGAGCGCCGGCTCAAGGAGGCCGGGCACGACGTCGAGGGACTCACTCCTGCCGAGGGCGCCGCCTTCATGGTCGTCAAGCCGCTCGACAAGGTCACCGAGGACGAGAAGGTCCTCGCCGTGATCGACGGGGTCGGCTGCGCCGACACCGACATCCCGGTGGCCCGGCCCGGTGTCCCCTTCTTCTTCGGCGCCGACGGCGCGATCCGCTCCGTCGAGGTGATCGCGCGGATGCGGGCCGACGAGGAGAAGGCCGAAGCTGCCCGGCTGGACCTCGTCCGGGTCAATCTCCCGCAGGTCGAGAGCGGCTGGGGCTACTCGCTGCGCGTCCGCCGCGACGACTCCGTCGTCGACGACGACGAACCCGCCGTACCCGAGGAGCAGGAGCGGGCGCCGCAGCCCGCCGCCTCGCCCGACGACCCCGGCACCGGCTTCCTGACCGCCCCCACCTACGAGCAACTTCTGGCCCAACTGGAGCAGTTGGCGCGGGGCGAGCTCGTCCCGCTCGACCGCATCAACTCCCCGGCCTCGGGCGGATACCGGCTCGGGTTCAGCTACGCGTCGTGGGTCGACCTCGCGCGCAAGGCCCAGCTGACCGTGCGTCTGCTCCGTCCCGACAGCTCCGCCGCCCCGTCCACCCACCCCACCGTCACGAGGTGACCTCTCCCATGGCAACCATCACCGAACCGGTCCGTTCCCAGGAGCGGATCGCCCGGCCCGTCCACCCCTGGCTGCGCAGCCTGTTCTTCTGGCCGGTACTCATCCACTGCGGCCTCAGCTTCGTCCCGCTGTACTTCCTCAGCTCGCGCACCGGCGACTTCTTCGCCTGGGAGACCGGCTCGTCGCTGAGCGCCGCAGCCCTGGGCGCCGGCTACGCGGGAGCCTGCACGATGTTCCTGCTGACGCTGCGGGAGAAGGACTGGACGAGCGCCCGCGGCACCGTCTTCGCCCCGATCACCCTGCTGCTGTCCGCCCTGATCCTCGCCGGTGTCTACGCCGACGACTTCCACTTCACCGAGGGACCGGCCTTCGCCCGTGCCTTCGCCTGGCTGTGGCTGGCGTCCCTGGCGGTGTTCCAGGTGACCTGCTTCCTCGTCTACAAGGTCCACAACACCGGCCCCAAGGCCGCCGACCCGCGCGGCCCCGCGCCGATGAAGGCCGACGTCAGCATCCCGACGGCCATCATGGGCGCCGTCCTGTGGGGGCTCGCCTTCGCTCTGTGGATCGCCCCCGAGGCCGTCGGCGACGCCTGGGCCTGGCAACTGGAGCCGCTGGACGCCCGGATGCTCGGCGCCTGGTTCTTCGCCTTCGGCGCCGGCGCCTGGCAGGCGCTGTGGGAGCACGACCTGCACCGCATGCGGGCCGGCTTCCTGACGGACGTCACGCTCAGCGTCCTGTCGCTGGCCGCGCTCGGCCTGTATGCCGACGACGTCCGCTGGGGCAATGCCCTGACCTGGGTCTACATCGTCGTTCTGGTCGGCCTGCTGGTGGCCGGCCTGACGGGCCGCTACATGGCGCTGCCGGAGGCGCTGGAGGCGGAGCGGAAGGTGCGTGAGGAGGAGCCCGCACGCGCCTGACGGCACGGTCGCCGGGGTCCGGAGCAGACCCCGGCGGCCGACGCACCCGTACACCCGTACTTCGCACTTCGTACCCGTAGCGCCGCTCGGATCAGGGAGGTCGGTCATGCTCAAGCAGAAGCACGCCGTACGTGGTTTACCGGCGACGGTCGAGGGCCTGGAGCACATCCCCGACCGGGGCCCGCTCGTGGTGCTGGCCGGCGGCGACGGCCGACGACCGCTGGACACCGCCCTGTTCGCGGTGCGCGGCCGGCCCACCCGGTGGCTCGACGGCCCCGAGGCGCTGCGCGCCCTCGCCCACGACGAGGCTGTGGTGGTCCGGGGCGTGGAGGACGCCATGGCGGCGGCGGACCGGGCCTCGGCGCCGGTCCTGCCCGTCGCGCTGTGGCCGGCCGGCCGCGGTACCCGGATCGCCGTCGGGCCGGTGCTGCCCCACGACCCGGTGCGGTACTCGACCCGGGACCGCGTCCGGTCCGGGGGCGCGGCGCTCACCGCCCTCGTCGAGCGGACCAGGAACCCCGAATGGTCCGCCGGCCCCTGCTCGGCACGGGCCGCGGCCGACCAGCTCGACCGGGTCTTCGAGGCGCTCCTCAGCCGCACCGACCCGCTGCCCGACAGCACGCTGTACGCGCAGGCCGCGCTCCTGCTCGACCTGGGCCGGCTCGGCGACCCGCACAACATCGACCTGCGCGTCGGACGACTGCGGCTGACCGCCCTGCGCAACGAGACCCGGCCGCGGCCCGTCAGGGCCGCCGCGCTGTGGCGGCTGCGGGCCGGAGCCGAGGAGGCGCTGCGTCAGGACCCGAACCACCTCATGGCCAACTACCTGCTCGGCCGCTGGCACCTGTCGGCCCCCGGCCTCCTGGGCGGCCGCCGGTACCTCGCCGTCGCCCACCTCAAGGCCGCCGAACGGCTCGGCCGGGGCGACACCCGCTACGTACTCGGCCACGCCGAGGCACTCCTGGCCGTCGACCGGCCCACCGCCGCGCTGTCCGCCCTGGAGCGGGTCATCGAGGCCCCCGCCGACCACCCCCGCACCGAGCGGCGCCGCCAGTCCGCGATCCGGATGAGCCGCGCCCTCCAGCTGAGCCGCAGTGCCTCCTCAGGGGCACGAGGGAAGGGATGACCCGTCGATGAACCCGCACAGCGCGTATAGCCCGCACAACCCGCACAAGGGAAGCTTCAAGATCAACGACACGATCTCCACGTCGTTCCGCCACTGGGTCGCCAGAAACCACGTGGACGCGGTGGAGGGCCTGGGCCACATCCCCGCCGAGGGCCCGTTCATCGTGGTCTCCAACCACCTCAGCTTCTTCGACCACTACCTGCTGGAGACCGTCCTGCACGGCGCGCGCGGCCGGCACGTCTACTTCCCGGCCAAGGCAGCGCACTTCAACCACCCCGTCAAACGCCTGGCCCGCCTGAGCGTCGGCTGCATCCCGCTCGACAGCGACCGGCCCGACCGCAACTCCCTGGCCGCCTTGAAGGAGGTGCTCGACGGCGGCGACGTGCTGTGCATGTACCCGGAGGGCACCCGCTGGACCGGCGGCGGCCTGGCGCCGTTCAACGACGGCCCGTTCTACTTCGCCGTACGCACCGGTGTCCCCGTCGTCCCGGTGATGATCCACGGCGCCGACCGGATCCTGGCCAAGGGCGAGGTCCGCCCGCGCCGGGCCACCGCCCGCCTGGTCTTCGGCGCGCGGCTGACGAGCATGCCCGGCGGCCGGTCGCGCAGTGCCCAGATCGCCGACCTGCGCACCCGGGCCAGGGCCCGCATGGAGCAGCTCGGCGACCGGGCCCGCCGCACCTACGGCAGCCCCGACGAGGAGAGCGCCCGCCTCATCCGGCGCCGGGCCGACGAGATCGCCGTCGCCGCCTGCGTACGGGGCCAGGGTCTCGACCGCACCGCCCGGCGGCGGATCGCCGTACTGCACAGCCTGGCCCGGGCCTCGGCCGCCGACACCCCCGCTCCCGCACCTGCCGCAGTGACCGGCTGAACCCGGCCCGAGGAACGAGGTACACATGCGTAAGAACATCCTGATCACCGGGGCGAGTTCGGGCCTCGGCCGCGGCATGGCCCGCCAGTTCGCCGCCCGCGGCCGGAACGTGGCACTGTGTGCCCGCCGCACCGGCAAACTGGAGGAGGTACGCGCGGAGTTGACCCGCGCCTACCCCGACACCCGGGTCACCGTGCGGCAACTCGACGTGCGCGACTACGAGGCCACCGCGATCGCCTTCCGTTCGGTGCGGCGGGAGTTCGGCGGCCTGGACCGGATCGTGGTCAACGCCGGCCTCGGCTCGGGCGCCTCCGTCGGCACCGGCCACTACGAGGTCAACCGGGCCACCGCCGAGACCAACTTCCTCGCGGGTCTGGCCCAGTGCGAGGCCGCCATGGAGACCTTCCGGGACCAGGGCACCGGCCACCTCGTCGTGGTGTCCTCGGTCAGCGCCGCCCGCGGCCTGCCCCGGCACCTGACGGCGTACGCCGCCTCGAAGGCCGGCCTCGCCACCCTCGCCGACGGCATCCGCGCCGACGTCATCGGCACCCCGCTGAAGGTCACCGCGCTGTTCCCCGGATACATCCGCACCGAGATGAACGAGGGCCTGGCCAAGACCCCGTTCATCATGGATACCGACAAGGGCTGCGAACTCCTCGTCCGCGCCATGGAACGCGAACCGGCCAGGGCCTTCGTGCCCGCCTGGCCGTGGGCCCCGGCGGGCGTGGTGCTGCGCCGTCTGCCGCTCGCCGTCGTCGCGAAGTCGGTGTGAGCCCATGACTCCTGTACAGACCTGTGCCACTGAGCGGTACGGCAGCACGCTGGTCGTCTTCGAGGGCAGCCGCCGCATGCTGTGGAGCAGGCCGGAGCCCGGCCGCTGGCGACCCGTCGGGATCTGGCCCGGGGCCGCCGAGGCCGCGGAGCTCGCCGCCCACCTCGCCGCCCGGCGCAACGTCCTGGTCGTCCTCGACGAGACGGAACACACCGTCAGCCTGCTGGCCGAGGAACTCGCCGAGGCACCCGCGTCCGTGCGCCGGCTGGTGCGCGGCGCCGACCCGGGCGAGCCCGTCGACGTCCGCATCCCGGTCCTCGACTGGCTGCCGGCCCCGCTGCGCCGCCACGGGTTCGCGTTCCTGCGCACCGGCGCCGAGGCGGTGCGGCGAACCCCGGCCGCGCTGCTGCCCCCGCTGCTGACCGACGAGGCCGACCCGGACCGGCCGTATCTGAGGTTCGCCCTGCGCACCCAGCGACCCGCCCTGGGCGCGGGCCGGCTGGCCGACGCCGTCGGCCACCTGTTCACGCCGGCGCTCCGGCCGCAGTACGCGTGACGAAACACGACGGCGGGGCCCCTGAGCGGGCCCCGCCGTCGTCGTCCGCGCGCGCGGTGGCGCGTCAGCCCCGCTGCGGGTCCGCCGCCCCACGCGCCTGCGCCTGCTCCTGTGCGGTCAGCCGCTTGTCCGCCTCGTCCCAGCTCGGCGGCAGCGTGACGTCCTGCTTCCAGGAGGTGAACAGCGACTCACGCATCGCCGGTTTCAGTTTGGTCATCACCGACAGGTGCGGATCGGTGCGGATGTACGTCTGCAGCGCCTCGCGGCTCTCCCAGGAGGACAGCGTCCAGAACGTCTTGTGCCAGGGGTCGGCCCGCAGCGAAACCCCCACGTTCCCAGGGGTGTTCTGGGCCTGACGGTAGACACCGCCGGACAGGATGAAGAAGCGCGGGACACGCAGCAGGGACTTCAGCTTCAACCGGGATGCCATCACGACGACTTGACCGCCTCCGGCCCCGGCCGCCGGCCCGTTGGACCAGGGGAGGGTGTGGCTCATCGGATCTCCTTCATGGGTGTGGCGGTGTCACATGGGTGGGTTTCCGTGCTTCCGGGCCGGTACTTCGGCGTGCTTGGCGCGCAGCATCCGCAGCGAGGCGATCAGCAGCCTGCGGGTGTCCCGCGGGTCGATGACGTCGTCCACCAGGCCGCGCTCGGCCGCGTAGTACGGGTGCATCAGCTCGTCCTTGTACGAGGCGATCAGCCGGGCCCGCTCCGCGTCCGGATCGTCCGCTGCGGCGATCTCCCGGCGGAAGACCACGTTCGCCGCGCCCTCCGCGCCCATCACCGCGATCTCGTTGGTGGGCCAGGCGAACGACAGGTCCGAGCCGATCGACCGCGAGTCCATGACGATGTACGCCCCGCCGTAGGCCTTGCGCAGGATCACCTGGATCCGCGGCACCGTGGCGTTGCAGTACGCGTACAGCAGCTTGGCGCCGTGCCGGATGATGCCGCCGTGCTCCTGGTCGACCCCGGGCAGGAAGCCCGGCACGTCCAGCAGCGTCACCAGCGGGATGTTGAAGGCGTCGCACGTCTGCACGAACCGCGCGGCCTTCTCCGAGGAGTGGATGTCCAGCACCCCCGCCTGGGACTGCGGCTGGTTGCCCACGATGCCCACGACCTGCCCGCCGAGCCGGGCCAGCGTGCACACCACACTGCCGGCCCACGCGGCCTGCACCTCGAAGTGCTCGCCGTGGTCGGTGATCTCCTCGATCACCTTCCGGATGTCGTACGGCCGGGAGGCGTCCTCGGGCACCAGGTCGAGCAGCGCCTCGCAGACCCGGTCGTCGGGGTCGTCGCCCGTCTCGACGGGCGGCAGCTCCCGGTTGTTCTGCGGCAGCAGCGACAGCAGGTAGCGCACCTCCTCCAGACACGAGGGCTCGTCGTCGTAGACGAAATGCGCCACGCCCGAGATCGACGCATGGGTGTCGGCGCCGCCGAGCCCGTTCTGGCTGATCTCCTCGCCGGTCACCGCGCGGACCACGTCCGGGCCGGTGATGAACATCTGCGAGGTCTCCCGGACCATGAACACGTAGTCCGTCAGGGCTGGGGAGTAGGCCGCCCCGCCCGCGCACGGGCCGAGCATCACGCTGATCTGCGGGATGACGCCGGAGGAGCGGGTGTTGCGGCTGAAGATGCCGCCGTAGCCGGCCAGCGCCGTCACCCCCTCCTGGATCCGGGCGCCCGCCCCGTCGTTGAGGCTGACCAGCGGGGCGCCGGCGGAGGCGGCGAGGTCCATCACCTTGTGGATCTTCTGGGCGTGGGCCTCGCCCAGCGCGCCGCCGAAGATACGGAAGTCATGGGCGTAGACGAAGACGGTGCGGCCGTGGACCGTTCCCCAGCCGGTGATCACACCGTCCGAGTACGGCTTCTTCGCCTCCAGGCCGAACCCGGTGGCGCGGTGCCGGCGCAGCCCCTCGATCTCCGTGAACGAGCCCTCGTCCAGCAGCAGTTGGATACGCTCGCGCGCGGTCAGCTTGCCGCGCGCGTGCTGCCGTTCGGTCGCCTTGGGGTCG
>WUUC01002463.1_pt1 | contig 13013 bp, 13 predicted proteins | sample 6278441 | NCBI WGS metagenome assembly WUUC01 (sample SAMN13675441, study PRJNA597444) | soil metagenome | isolation source: soil | place: USA: Washington | collected 2017-10 | reverse complement strand
GACAGGATTTGAACCTGCGACCCCTTGACCCCCAGTCAAGTGCGCTACCAAACTGCGCCACAGCCCGGCTGCACCCCTGGTGGGGTGCGGGGGAAGTTTAGCGTACTCGTTGGGGGAGGTTTGGGTCGGCGTCGCGACTGACGATTTTTTGCGCCTGCAGGGACTCGCTGGCGCGAGTCCCTGCTGGATCCCCTCGGCCCTTCATCGCTCCCAGGCGACGCCGACAGGGGCAACTATGGCTCAGGTGGGGGGTTGGGGGTACCACCGGAAGTTGAGTGGGCGGGCTCGACTTTGGTAGAGGTGAGGGGGAGTTCGGCTAGGACGGAGAAGCCGCCGTCGGGGAGAGGTTGGGTGTGGAGGGTGCCGTTGATGGTGCGGACGCGTTCGGTGAGGCCGGCTAGGCCTTGACCGCCTGATGTGGCTGGTGAGGTCGGTGATGGGTGGCGGGTGGGTGGGCCGTTGACGATTGACACGAGGACGTGGTTGGGGTTGCGGAGAAGTTTGACGCGGACGGCGGAGGCGGGGGCGTGTTTGGTGATGTTGGTGAGCGATTCTTGGACGATGCGGTAGATGGCGCGGCCGGTGGGGGCGTCGACGTCGACCGGGTCGCCGTCGAAGTCGATGCGGAGGCCGGCGCTGCAGACGCGGGTCAGTAGATCTGGTAGGTCGGCTAGGCCAGGGGGACGGTCGTTGAGCAGGCCGAGGGCGGTGCGCATTTCCGCCAACGACTCTTTGGCGAGGTGGCGGAGGCGGTGGGCGGCTTCGCGGGTGGCGTCGTCGGTGGCGGTGGCGGCCAGGGCGGCCGATTGGACGGCGATCAGGGTTGCGTGGTGGCCGACGGAGTCGTGGATTTCCTGGGCGATGCGGGCGCGTTCGGCGTCGCGGGCGCTTTCCAGGCGGGCTTCGAGTTCGGCGGAGCGGGCGCGCTGGAGTTGGGCCAGGGAGGACGTGAGCTCGCCGCGGACGCGCACCAGTGCGCCGAAGGCGGCCGGGCCGAAGAGGCCGACGAGGGAGAAGGCCACGCTCATCACGCGGTTTTGCCAGGGGAGGTCGACGGTGAGGTGGAGGGGGAGGGTCATCGCGACCAGGCCGGCGACGGACCAGGCGATCACGGTGGAGGCGCGGGGGTAGACGCGGCCGATGCGGTACAGGGCGATGATGGCGGCCGGCCAGCCGAGGAGACCGGCGAGGGCGGGTAGGCAGAACAGCATGGCGAGCCATGGCCAGCGCAGGCGCAGCGGGAGAGCGGCGGCGGCGATGAGGGCGGTGGGGAGGGCCCAGCTGAACGGTGTCGGGTCGGAGAGCAGGGCGGCGGCGACCGGGATGCCGACGACGAGGATCTCGCCGAGCACGATCCAGACCCAACGGGGCGGGGTCATCGGGGGCCTGCGCTGCTGAGTGCTGGGCGTGGGGTGGACGGCGAGGGTTGCCAGGTGGGCGCCCATAGCGAGGGTGGTGTGGTCATCGGGACCTGCGCTGGGTGGCGTCTGTCGGATGGGGTGGACGGGCGAGGGTTTGCTTGGTTGGAGTACACGGTGGGGGTAGTGGGTTCATCGGGTCCTGCGCTAGTGGTGTCGACGGCGACGATTTGCCTGGTGGGGGTGCATGGGCAGGGTGGCGGGGTCACCGTGGGTCTCTCCTCGATGGTGTTGGGCACCAGGTTAGGTCACGGGTTGGGGTTGACATGGACTCGAACGTTTGTTCGACTGTTGGTGGAGAGTTCGGACCGATGTGGGAGCGCCGGTGGTGGTGCGTCCCAGGCATTGTCTCGGGTGAATTCTGGGCTTTTGGATGGTAAGGGGTATCGCTCGCGTGGGTGGCGATAGGGGCGGCTGTCGTCACGCATCGTTTGGAGGTGGCTGGCTGCGCCGTCGGAATTGCTCCTGAGCTGCACATGTTCGGTTGGTGATCTTGAGTGCGGACTTTGAAGGGTTTGCTGCTTTTCCGTTCGGTCGGCCAGTCTTTCCGCCATGTCTGAAGCAATGCCCGGGGAGACGGGGCGGTGGTTCCTCGGAGCGGCAGGAATCAGCGACCTTCCCGAGCGGCTGCGCCAAGAGGGGGCGTTTCTGCCGCATCCGCTGCCGTCGACGGTGCGCCTGCGGCCACCGACCTACCGGATACTCGCCGAGGCCGAACAGGCAATAGGCCGATTGGATGAAGCAGCGGCGCGGTTACCCAACCGGGCGGGCCTGGTTCGCCTGGCCCAACTTCGTGATGTCCGCAGTTCGGGGGAGCTCGGCGGTGTCTTCGCCGCATTGCGTGAGATGCTCGTGCTCGACCTGCCCGGCGTGACCACGGCACCCCCGGTGGATTTGAATCTGCTTCGTTATCTACGGGCCAATGATCAGGCGGTCGCATGGGTTCGCGCCGGCGGTCCGATCAACCTTGTGCTGCTGAGTCGGCTTGGTCGGATTCTTGACGGGACGTCCGATGTGCTCGGCACCATCAACGGTGACGATGTGACCGATGTGACCTGGCGCACGGGCCAAGGTTGGCTTGGTGGCCCGGATCCCCGCGACGCGTACCTGCTGGCCGCTCCGCCCGGCGCGGAGTTGCAGACCGGCGGCATGCAGTGGTCGGCCTGGGTCGACTCCGGCTGTGAGGCGCCGCTGCTGGCCAGGGTCGCGTTGGGTCATTATCAACTCGCCGTATTGTCGCCGGTGGCCCATGCCGATCACCTTTCCCGGCTCTACATCACGCTCGCGCTGATTCGGGAAAAGGCACTCAGGGATGTCCTCCTGCCGGTTTCGGAATGGTTGAGCCGCCACCGGGACGACTATCGAGATCGAATTCTGGCCCTGGTTCACGAGGGCGACCTGGACGGATTCCTGGTGTTCTTCGCGTCCGGTATTACCGCCCTGTGCCGAAATCAGCTGCGCTTTATCCACCGCGCGGAACAGCTCAGCGAGGCTCATCTCGACAGGCTGGGCAAACGCATGGACGGGATTGTTCGGGTGACGCGCGACCTGGCCGCGACCCCGCTCACGACGAATCTGCAGATCGCTCAGCGATGCGGTATCAGCGTGCAGCACGCGGCGAGCCTGACCAAACAGCTGAAGCGTATCGGGGTGATCAGCAGTCTCAATGGCAAGACCTACCGCCAGGTATTCATGGTTCCCGACATCATGCACCTATTCGAACTGAGTTATCCATTGCCGCCGGATGACGACCAGGACGTGTTCGACACGCCTTCGTAGTCGGGCGGCAGGGGACCCTCGTCGGGGCTGGCGAGCAGCGCGCGCACGTGATCGGCTGCCTTGTCGTCGACGTCGATCAGCATGGCCAGCGCCTTGCTCCATCGGCGCCGCGCCGCCGCGTGGTGCTGCTGATCCCACAGCGCTCGGCCCCATGAGGTGAGGATCCGGGCGTGGACCTCTGGCGAGCCGCCGGAGCCGGACAACGCGTCGTCGGCCTGGGCGAAGTAATCCGCCGCCGAGTTCAACCGCCCGCTGGCCCGCATCGTGGCCGCGACCTGCGCCAATGCGTCCGCGATGCCAGCCGCGTCGCCAGCCGAGCGCTGGAGGTCGACCAGCGCCAGGTCCGTGTCCAGCGCCTTGCCCAGGCGGCCCCATCCCCGGTAGAGGTCACCCAGCCCGGAGAGCACGGCCTGGTCGACACCGCGATGTTCAACGTCGGCGTCGCGGCGAACCACGGCCAGCGCGCGCACCCATTGGGCTTCGGCGCGCAACTGATCGCCGTGCTCGGCGAACACCGTGGCGCTGCTGTGCAGCAGGCTGGCCAGCCCAGCCGGATCCCGATCGGCGATGGCCAGGGCCTCACCCGCGGCGGCCAGCTCGTCCCACAACTCCGGGTCCTTGGCTCTGATGGAGGCGGACCAGGCCGCGGCCGCCAGCGCGATGCCGTACCGGCGCAGTCCACCACGGTCACATGCCCGCAGCGCCGCCATGATCTCGGCGCGGTGCCGGGTCAGCCAGTCGCCGCCCGCGACGGCCGAGGTGTGGTACTCGGCGAAAGCCCTGATCAGGCCGGCGTCAACGGTCGCGGTCCTCGCCAGCCAGCGCCGTGCCTGCTCGACGACCACACCGGCGGTCATCCAGCCGCCCTCGACGAGCTCGGCCAGGCACGCCTCGGTCTGTGCGGAGCTCAGCTCGCACACGGCACCCACCGCCGGGCTGGTCACCTCGGTCAGGCCCAGGGTGGACACCGCCCGCAGCACCTGTGTCGCCGCTGGCGTGCAAGCGCGGAAGGCGTGCTCCCACGACACGCTCACCCAGTACCCACTCCTCCGCTCCGCGACCTGACCGTCCACATCACAGCATGGTGCACAGACAATCGCCGCTGCGCCTCGCAACACACCGGAGCAAAGGCGTACTAAACGCCGATCTTGAGGGTGGCGACGAGACCAGCGGACAGGTCTCCGGTGACGGTGGCGAGCTGACGGTCCCAGCCGTCGCTGAACACATTGTCGTTGGCCAGTGAGGTTTGGGCGAGGTTGCGGACGCTCGTCTCGTAGCCCTTGGTGGCGTAGACGGTCTCGCAGACGTCCTCGGGCAGCGCGAGCTGGGAGGTCTTGAGCTTGTTGCCGGCCTTGGTGGCCTCGGCGAGGCTGGCGTAGACCTCGAAGTGGACGTGGGGCCAGCGCCCGGTGTAGGCGGCCGGGAAGATGCTGGTGAAGGTGAGCGCGCCGGTCGCGTCGGCCTCCTGCACCCCGCGCAGGTAGTTCTCGTTGGTCGCGCCCTGGGAGTACAGCGAGTACCTGCCCTGCCGGTCGCAGTGCCACAGGTAGACGGCCGCGCCGGCCACGGCGGAGTCGGTGCCGGCGTCGGCGTCGAGCACGGTCAGGTTGATCGTCAACGGCACTCCGTCGGCGACCCCGCTGGCCGAGCCGAAGCTGGACCGGATGTCGCGGCGCACGATCCCGCTCTCGGTCAGCACATTGGGCCCGTTCGACCCGTCGCCGGGGAAGGGCCCGCCGGTCTCCTGCGGGATCTCCTCGACGTCGCCACCCTGTGCCGCCGCACTTGTCGTCGCCGAACCCGACGTGGTCGTGGTGGGCACGCTGCCGGTCGGTGTCGGGGCGCAGCCGGCAAGGACGGCGAGACCGGCCCCGCCAAACAGGCCGAGTACCCGACGCCGGTTGCGCAGCGTGGCTAGGTCGAACTCCAGACCCCGGTCATGGTCGTGCATCTGTGGCTCACGTTCCTCTCCGTGACGGCGATCGGTGAGCTCAATGGTGCGGTCGCGGTCTCTGTCAAGCCTAAGCATCGGCTGTGCACGCGCTGTGAGATCACGGGCGGCGGTTCGCGGTGAGCCATTCGGCGGGGTTCCACAGAACCGGTGTCGCGCCAACGGGTTCGAACTCGATGTCGGGGTCGTTGGACTGGACCAGGCTCAGCATCCGGTGTCCGATCAGCATCCCTTCGCGGGCTTGCCTCGCGATGATGTTGAGCACCTCGTAGGCCACCCGAGGCAGGCGCGCGGCGAAGGAGTCGTAGCCGTTGAGCGCCAGCACCAGCCCGGTCGCCTTGGGGGAGGTGCCGAAGGCGTAGCCGGCGACGCCGCGCAGGCAGTCGTTGAGCGCATCGAGGTTTTCCCCGTAGTAGTCGGGAAAGTCCAGCGCCGCGGCGAAGTCCCGGTGCAGGTCGGCCTCCGAGGTCCACCGCGCGGCGTCGAGACGGACCACCTCGTAGCCGTGGCCGACCAGCCACCGCACCGTCTCCTCCAGCAGCTCGGTCCGCCAGAACAGGGTCACGAACGTGTTGATCACGAGGTTGAAGGCCACGTCCTCGGATTGATCAGCGTCGAGATCGAATGCCGCCACGGCCGCAAGGGTAGATGGTCGCGGTGATCACAGCGACTCGTCGCCGCTGATTGGCCAGGGGTTTTCCGGGGTAACCGCCGACTATGGGTATTTTCGGGAAGGACCGCGACACGGCGTTGGGAATTTATCTCAACGATCATTTGGCGGGAGCCGTGGCCGGGGTCGGGCTGGCCCGGCGGCTGTCCGATGCCGGCACGATCGCCGAGGAGGTCGAGGAGGACCGGGTCGCGCTGGTGGAGCTGATGCGTGCGCTGGATGTGCCGATTCGCACGTACAAGGTCGGGATGGGCTGGGTCGCCGAGAAGGTGGGCCGGCTCAAGCCCAACGGACGGTTGGTCGGCAAGGCGCCGCTGAGCCGCGTCGTCGAACTGGAGGCTATGCGGTTGGCGGTGGAGGGAAAGGCGGCCGGCTGGCGGACGCTACGGTCCCTGGCCGATGTGGACACCCGGCTGGACGCGGCGCGGCTGGACCGGTTGATCGAGCGGGCGATGAAGCAGATCGAGGTGCTGGAGGCGTTGCGGATCAAGGCGGCGGCCGAGGTGTTGGGTGGCGACGCGCCGTTCGAGCGCCATCCCGGGCGGACGCCCGGCGAGGTGTAGAGCGGCGAGTTGCCGGGTAGATAACGGGAGAACGGGGCTTAGCCGAAAGAATTGGGGACTCGCCATGTCGACCGACGCCATCGTCATGCTCAAAGAGGACCATAAGGAGATTCGCCGCCTGTTCCGGGAATTTCAGGCGGCCGGTGAGAAAGCGAAGAAACGCAAGGGCCAGATTGTCAACCGCATCCTCGAGGCGTTGACGGTGCACACGTACGTCGAGAACGAGGGCCTGTACCCGTTCGTGCGTGAGCAGGTGCCGGACCTGGAGGACGACGTCCTTGAGTCCTATGAGGAGCATCATGTCGCCGACGTGCTGTGCATGGAACTCGCCGCGATGAGCCCGGATGATGAGCGGTTCGACGCCAAGACCACCGTGCTGATCGAGAGCGTGACGCACCACATCGACGAAGAGGAACAGGACTGGTTCCCCAAGGTGCGGGTTGTGTTGGGACGCAAGCAACTCCAGGAGATCGGCGCGCGGATGCTCGAGCTGAGGAAGAAAGCGCCGCGCAAGCCGTCCCAGCCGAGCGCGGTGAAGAAGGCCGTCGACGCGATGCTGGCCTGAGCTCTCGGCCGGCTGGAAGGAACACTTTGTGCGTGCGTTGATTCTGAACTGTAGTTTGAAGAAGTCACCGGAGCGGTCCAACACGGAGCTGCTCGCCGAGGTGGTGGCGCAGGCGTTGCGCCAGAAGTCGGTGAGCGTGAACATGATTCGCTTGGCCGACCACGACATCCCGCCGGGCGTGCTGACCGACGTGGGCGACGGGGACGGGTGGCCGGCGATCCACGCCGAGATCCTCGCCTCCGAGATTCTCGTCGTCGCCTCGCCCACCTGGCTCGGCCACCCGTCCTCCATCGCGCAGCGGGCGCTGGAACGCATGGACGCGATGCTCTCCGAGACCGACGACGAGGGTAGGCCGGTCGCTTACAACCGGGTCGCCGGCGTAGTGGTCACCGGCAACGAGGACGGCGCCCATCACGTGATCAGCGAGATCGCCGGTGCGCTGGGAGACCTCGGTTTCACCGTGCCGGGTCAGGCGTTCACCTACTGGAACCGTGGTCCCGGGCCTGGTCCGGACTACTCGGACACCGACGAGGGGCACGAGTACTCCCACAAGACCGGCGCGTCGATGGCGCACAACCTCTACGCGGTGGCGGCCGCGTTGCGCAAGGCGCCCATTCCGACCGGGGTAGCATGATCGCGATTGAGCCAGCCGGGCAGGGAGTAGCGAATGGACATCTCCCCGCGGCCACCGGCTACGCTGCCCGGGATGAACGTCGAGCAGCCGGTGCGGGTGTTGCTCGTCGAGGATGACGACGGCGACGCGCTGCTGGTGGCCGAGCAGCTCGCCGACACCAACACCCCGGTGACCATGCGCCGAGCGAAAACCCTGGCCCAGGCGATGAGAGAACCGGTCGACCTCGACTGCATCCTGCTCGATCTGCAGCTTCCCGACGCGGTCGGCCTCGGTGGGCTGACCAGGCTCCGCCAGCATGCCCCTCGGGTCGCCGTCGTCGTGCTGACCGGCCAGAACAACCAGGACACCGGCGTCGCGGCCGTGGCCGCCGGTGCGCAGGACTATTTGGTGAAGGGTCAGGTTGACGGGCCACTTCTGGTCAAGGCCATGCGTTACGCCTGGGAACGCAAGCGTGCCGAGGAGGCTGAGTACCAGCTCCTTCAGCAGCAGCTCCTGGCCGACGAGAACAGCAGGCTCGAACGCGGCCTGCTGCCGACGGCGCTGCTCACCGATCCGAGCCTGCGCCTGGAGGCCCGCTACCGGCCGGGCCGGCACGGCACCCTGCTCGGCGGCGACTTCTACGACGCCATCGAGCTGCCGGACGGCACCGTGCACCTGGTGATCGGTGACGTCAGCGGGCACGGCCCCAACGAGGCCGCGCTCGGTGTCGCACTGCGGATCGCCTGGCGTTCACTCGTGTTGGCCGGCCTCTCCGTCGACGACGTGCTGGCCACCGGCCAGCGCATCCTTGTGGAGGAACGGATCCGGCCGAGCTTCACCACCCTGTGCATGATCACCATCGCCCCGGACCGCGGCTCGCTGTCGATGCGCCTCGCCGGCCATCCGCCGCCGCTGCTGATCGACGGCGCGGACGTGCGACTGCTGCCGAGCGATCACCTCGGCGTCCCGCTCGGCATCTGGCCGGACACCGAGTGGCAGCCGCTCGAGGTGGCGTTGAACCCTGGGTGGTCGCTGCTGCTCTACACCGACGGAGTGTGCGAAGGCCGGGTCGACGGCACGGCCGAGCGGCTCGGGCACGAGAACATGGGCGAGCTGCTGGCCGGCATCCTGCGCGACGACCCGGACTGGCGGGGCGATCCCCTCCGGTTGCTCGACGGCCTGATCGCCACCGTCGAGCGGCTCAACCAAGGCCCGCTTGACGACGACGTGGCCGTCACCATCGTCAACCATGATCCATCCGGTGGGCCGCGATGACGCCGCCGACCCGCTGGAGCGTGCGGCGGTGGGGGATCCTGCTGATCGTGCTGGAGGCGGTGCTGCTGGTCGCCGCCATCACCGGCGGGATCATCGGGCTCAACCGCCTCACCGACGCCATGGACCGAGTGGTCGACCACATCGATCCGCAGCTGATCCAGGCGCAGAACCTGAACTCCGCGCTGCTCAACCAGGAGACCGGGGTGCGCGGCTACCTGCTCACCGGCCAGCAGGACTTCCGTGCGCCGTATGACACGGGTCGGCAGCAGCAGGACGCTGCGGTCGCGGAGCTGCGCACGCTCGGCGCGGTCGACGGCACCCCCGCCGGTGATGACCTGACCGACGCTCTGATCGCGGTGCGCGACTGGCAGCGCACAGCCGATCAGCTGATCGGCTCGGTCACCCCGGCGCCGACGGAGCTCGTCGATCGCGGCCAGGCGCAGTTCGACATGGTGCGCGGGAGCCTTGGCGCCCTGCAGGTCAATCTGAGCGCCGCCAGGGACACCGATCGGGTCCGCCTCGACCAGGCGTCGACATTGCTGAGCGTGGTGCTCGGCGTGATCGCCGTGCTCATAGTGATCTTGTTCATCCTGCTCGCGGTCGGTTTCCACCGCACCATCGTCCAGCCGATCCTGCGGCTGGCCGGTGAGGTCAGGCAGGTGACCGACGACATCAACCGGCCGATTCCGGCCGGTGGCGGTCCTCGCGAGCTCGATGAGCTCACCGGCGACGTGGAGACCATGCGGCAGCGCATCGTGGACGAGGTCCACGAGCTGCGGCGCGCGCACGAACTGCTCGACGTGCGTACCCAGGAGCTGGAGCGCTCCAACTCCGATCTCGAGCAGTTCGCCTACGTCGCCTCGCATGACCTGCAGGAGCCGCTGCGCAAGGTGATCAGCTTCTGTCAGCTGCTCGAGCGGCGCTACAAGAACCAGCTCGACGAGCGCGGCGAGTTGTACATCGCGTTCGCCGTCGACGGAGCCAAGCGAATGCAGGTCCTGATCAGCGACCTGCTGGCGTTCTCCAGGGTCGGTCGCCGATCCGGCGAGCAGGTGGTCGTCGACACCGGCGAGCTGCTGAAGAACGCGATGGGGAACCTGGCGAACGCGATCGAGGACAGCGGCGCCGAGATCACCCACGGCGAGCTGCCCCAGGTGCTCGGGGAGGCGTCGCTGCTCACCGCGGTGTTCCAGAACCTGATCGGCAACGCGATCAAGTTCCACGGCGACCAGCGACCGAGGATTCACATCGAGGCGTCGCGGTCGGCCGACGAGTGGACGTTCTCGGTGACCGACAACGGGATCGGCATCGACACCGAGTACGCCGATCGGATCTTCGTCATCTTCCAGCGGTTGCACGCCAAGGACGCCTACCCGGGCACCGGGATCGGGCTGGCGATGAGCCGAAAGATCATCGAGTACCACGGCGGGCGGATATGGCTGGACACTTCGGCAGACGACGGGCAGACCCGGTTCAGCTTCACCCTCCCCGCGTCGACTCCCCTTCACGAGAGCGAGGATGGATGACGGAAGAAGAACTGGTCCCCATCGACATTCTCCTGGTCGAGGACGACCCGGGCGATGTGTTGATGACCCGCGAAGCCTTCGAGCACCACAAGATTCACAACGTACTGCACGTGGCGACCGACGGGGTCGAAGCGCTTCGATTCGTACGCCAGGAGCCTCCGCATACCGGCGCGCCGCGGCCGGGCCTGATCCTGCTCGACCTGAATCTGCCCAGAAAGGACGGTCTGGAGGTGCTCGCCGAGCTGAAGTCCGATCCTGACCTGCGCACCATTCCGGTGGTCGTGCTCACCACCTCTGAGGCCGAGGAAGACATTCTGCGCAGCTACGATCTGCACGCGAACGCCTACGTCGCCAAACCCGTTGACTTTGACCGGTTCATCGAGGTGGTTCGCCAAATCGACGACTTCTTCGTCACGGTCGTGAAACTGCCGCGCTAACCGGCTCGACGGTTGGTTTGGTTGTCACCCCTCCGGGGTAAGTCAGCTCTGCGTCAAACAGCCGGCGCACGGATGGCATAGCCAGAAGTGGAGGGGCACCGGTATGGAGTTGGAACCCGATGGCCGCGCGGCCCGTGGACTGCACCGCTACCTGCGGCTCGTCGCCGGCGAGCTCAACCTCGACGATGCGGGTCAATTCGTTCAGCTGGACAGCCCGGTTGCCGCGTATCTGCCATTGGACATTCGATTGCCGCGTTTTCCGTCGCACGATGTCGCGCTGGTGTGGGACGAGGAACGGGGCTGGGCGCTTGGCATTGAAACCGACGCCGGAAGCCCGATCGCGGTGCTCAGTTATCTCGATGTGGATATCCTGCCGGCCCCTCGATTGGTGGCCCAGTTCGTTCACGATGTGGTGGCGGATCGGTTCCCTGGGCGGCCGGAACCGATGATCTTGCGTAGCGTAAGCGATCAAGATGACCTTGCTGACCGCCTGAACAGGTACGCGCTGCCCGTGCTGCCGGTCCAGGGAAAGGGTGGACCGCTTTGACGAAGCAGCTGGTGGCCCGGCCGCCGGACGCCGGCCACTACCTGCGTGGGGCGGTGGATACCGTGCTGGCCGAGCTGACCTCACCGTCCGATGTGGACACAATGAGGCAGTTGGCCAGGACGCTGCGCACCGGTTTGGCGTGGACGGCGGCGACCGGGCACACCTGCCAGATCGCGCTCACCGCCGCGGCCGTTCGGCACGCGGCACGCGGGCTCGACGCCGGCGACACCGAGCAGGCGATCGGCGCGTTGCTGGCGGCCAGGGACGGGCTGCGGCAGCCTGACACGCATGGACGATGAGCTCGCCGCGTTAGCCGGCGCGTACGGCGTTGCCACCTGGTACGAGGACACCCGCAGGCGCCGGATCGAGGTCTCCGACGACGTCGTGGTGGCGGTGCTCGAGCAGCTCGGCGTGGAGGTTGGCAGCTCTCCCGCGCGTGCTGACGGGTTGCCGGATCCGCTGGTGGTCCGGCAGGGCGCCACACCGTCGATCAGTGGCGCCGGCTCACTGTCCACTGAGGACGGTGGCACGGTTGCCGTGCGGGACCGGCTGCCGGGCGACCTGCCGTTGGGGTGGCACCGGTTGGCCGTGCGGGATCGGGAGGTCACGGTCGTGGTTACGCCGGCCAGGCTGGATGACGTGCCGCCGGCGTGGGGCTGGCAGACGCAGCTCTACGCGTTGCGTTCGGCCGGCTCGTGGGGGATTGGGGATCTGGCCGACCTGCGTGCGTTCGTGTCGGGGTCGGCCGTGCTCGGCTCCGGGGTGGTGCTGGTGAACCCGGTGCAGGCGATCGTCCCGACGCTCCCGGTGCAGCGCTCGCCGTACTCACCGTCGAGCCGGCGCTTCGCCAACCCGCTGTGCCTGCCGGTGACGTCCGTCGAAGCGTTTAGCCGAGCCGATGCCGAGACCCGTGCGCGGGTCCGCGAGCTGGCGCCGCCGTCCGGTGACCTGATCGACTACGACGCGGTGTGGACGGCCAAGCTCGCCGCGTTGGAGCTGTTGTGGCGCGGTGGTCCGGTGCCGGCCGACCCGGGATTGCGCGACTTCGCGACGTTCTGCGCGCTGGCGGAACGGCACGGGCCGGACTGGCGCACGTGGCCCGTCGAGCTGCGGCATCCGGCCAACCCCTCGGTGGCGGCGGCTCGGACCGCGCTGGCTGATCGCGTCGCCTTCCATGGCTGGCTGCAGGAGCTGTGCGCGGAGTCGCTTGGCCAGGTACGGGCGGACGCGGCCGGGATGGCGATCGGGGTGGTGCACGACCTGCCGGTCGGCGTCGATCCGGGCGGTGCGGACGCGTGGGCGCTGCAGGACGTGCTGGCCTCCGAGGTGACTGTCGGCGCGCCGCCGGACGACTTCAGCCAGAGCGGGCAGGACTGGAATCTGCCGCCGTGGCACCCAGATCGGCTCGCGGCGGCAGGCTACGGGCCGTTCCGCGACGTGATCCGCGGGGTGCTGGCGCATGCCGACGGGATCAGGGTTGATCATGTCGCCGGGTTGTGGCGGCTGTGGTGGATCCCGCCAGGGCATTCGCCGGACCGGGGCACGTACGTGCGGTACGACGCCGAGGCGATGCTCGGGATCCTCGCGCTTGAGGCACACCGGGCCGGCGCCGTGGTGGTCGGGGAGGACCTCGGCACGGTGCCCGACGAGGTGACCGAGACGCTGCACG
>WUUC01077171.1_pt1 | contig 13015 bp, 8 predicted proteins | sample 6278441 | NCBI WGS metagenome assembly WUUC01 (sample SAMN13675441, study PRJNA597444) | soil metagenome | isolation source: soil | place: USA: Washington | collected 2017-10 | reverse complement strand
GCCTGCGCGCAACCCGTTTACAGCGTCGGGTAACAGTTCGTATCCTAGCCTAAGTGCAACCACTCGCCGCACAGCGGCTCATCGCGCGTCTCGAGGCCGGACTTCCCATCGTGCTTGATGGCGCTGTGTCCGGCGCGCTCGTTCGAGCCGGGATCACGATCGCCGAGCCGATGGGAACGGCGAGCGTTCTTTCGGGGCAGACCCACCAACTCAGCGCGATCCATCAGCGCTATTGCGGTGCCGGCGTTCACGTCTTGCGCACGAACACGACCGACACCACGCCCCAGGCGCTCAACCGCGCGGGCTACGGCTACCGCGCGGCCAAGCTCTCTTCGTTGGCGGTGGACCTGGCGACGGAGGCCGTCGAGAGCTCAGGGCGCGTGATCGCCGTGGCGGGTGTGCTGCCAGCCATGGAAGGCACCGACGATCGTCTGCGGGCCGAACAGGTCGCGCACGCCCAACGCCTGATGGCAGCAGGTTGCGACGTCATCTTCGTGGACGCGGCCAGCACGCTGCGCGAAGCCGTGGCTGCGACGGCCGCGGGTGCGCAAACGAACTTGCCGGTGATCGTCGCGTTGCGTGTGAGCGAGACGGGCAATCTGCGCGACGGCGAAAGCCTCGAAGTGGTGTGTGGTGTGCTGGCTGGCGCCGGTGCGCGCGGCTTTCTCGCGATGCCCGACGATCCGACGGGAGAGATTCGCGCGACAGCAGAGCTCGCCACACAGAGTCGGCCGTGGGGCGTGTTGCATACGGGTTCTGCCGTGTTGAGCCCGAATGCATACGCAGAGCGCGCTGTAGAGCTTTCGCAAGAGGGTGCGACGCTGCTCGGCGGAGAAGCCGGAGCTTCTCCAGAGCACATCCGCGCGCTCGTTTCTGCAGTGCCGGGTGCGGAGCGCGAGCTTCGTCGAGCGAGCGTGCAACCGGGTTCTGCCGGCGTTGCTCGTCCAGTATCCAACTTGCCACCGCGGATGTAGCGCGTACGGTCCGTCCTTATGGCCGGACAACAGCCCTACGTGGCCGGACTCGCGGGAGTGCCCGCCGCGCGTTCTGCGGTGTGCTTTATAGACGGTGAACGCGGCAAGCTGCAGTACCGGGGACATCCGGTTCAACTCCTTGCGGAGCGCTGCTCTTACGAGGAAGTCGCGTACTTGCTTCTGTTCGGAGCGCTGCCCAATGCGGCAGAGCTTTCGGGCTTTACGAGCGAACTCGTGGCCCAGCGGCGCTTGAAGTTTCGCATCGTCGATATCCTCAAGCTGTTTCCGGAGAGCGGCCATCCGATGGATGCGCTGGCCGCCATCATTGCCGCGATGGGCATGTTTCATCCGAGCGATCCCGTCCATGACGTGCAGGCGCTCCATCAAACGGCCGTTCGCCTGATCGCGAAGATTCCGACCATCGTGGCGGCGTTCCATCGCATCCGGCGCGGCGACGACCCGATCGCGCCGCGCGCCGATCTTGGTCATGCCGCAAACTTCCTCTACATGTTGAATGGGCACGAACCGGAGCCGCTGGTCTCGAGTGCCATGAACACGATGCTCGTTCTGCACGCCGAGCACTCGATGGCCCCATCGACGTTCTGCGCGCGCGTCGTGGCCTCGACATTTGCCGATCCTTACGCCGTGGTGTCCTCGGCGGTGGCAGCCCTTTCAGGGCCGCTTCATGGCGGCGCGAACGAGGCCGTTTTGCGCATGCTTCGTTCGATTCCAGCGACCGAGCCGAGCGCAATTCGCGAGTGGGCGGAAGATCGGTTGTCGCGCAAAGAAAAGATCAGTGGCTTCGGCCATCGCGAGTACAAGGTCAAAGATCCGCGCGCGACGATCGAGCAGCGCTTGATCGATGAGCTGCACGAGCGCTTCGGCCGCTCTGCCACCTACGACACGGCGGTCGAGCTCGAAAACCAAATGGACGAGCTCGTGGGTGCGCGCGGGATCTATCCGAATGTCGATTACTACAGTGGCGTCGTGTACGAGATGCTTGGGCTGCCGACGGATCTGTTCACGCCCATGTACGCGGTGGCCCGCGTGGCAGGTTGGCTCGCGCATCTGGGCGAGCAGATCGAACACAACCGTATGTTTCGGCCAAGCCAGATTTGGGTAGGCGAGACGGATCGGCCGTTCTTCAGCCGCGCTGAGCGTCGTTAGCGCGCGTGCGTCACGTCACCGCGGGCGTGGGCGATTTCGCGCGAACGCGCGGTGTTCGTTGACACTTCGTAGCCAGCGCGTCGATGCTCAGCTCGTTTCATCGATGCGAACAGCGCACGCGACAGCGCTCGCCAACGGGCGGTTCGAACTGATCCGCGAGCTCGGCGAAGGCGGGCACGGCACGGTGTACGAGGCTTACGATCGCGAGCTCGAGATGCGCATCGCGATCAAGCAGCTCTCGCGGCTCACCCCCGATGCGTTGCTGCGCTTCAAGCGGGAATTCCGAACGCTCGCCAATCTGCGCCACGAGAACATCGTGCGTCTGTACGAGCTGTTCGAGCAGGACGGCCGCTGGTACTTCACCATGGAGCTCGTCGAAGGCCGCGACTTCGTCTCGTTCGTGCGCGACGGCGCGGCGGGGCACGGCTGCGACGAGGCGCGCCTGCGCCGGAGTCTGATCGCGCTGTGCCGTGGTCTCTGTGCCATTCACGAGGCGGGTTTCGTCCACCGCGATGTGGGCGCCGAGAACGTGCGAGTCACCGCGGACGGCCGGCTCGTGATCCTCGATTTTGGGTTGGTCGCGCCCCGCGACGTCAGCGCATGGGTCGAGGAAACGAGCATGCAGGGCACGGTGGATTACATCGCGCCGGAGCAAACCGAGCCTGGCCCGGTCGGTCCAGCAGCCGATTGGTACGCGGTGGGCGTGCTGCTGTACGAAGCGCTGACGGGAGAGCTGCCGTTTTACGGGTCCGCCGTGGATGTGATCATGCGCAAGCGGGCGCATCCGAGTACGCCTCCGCGTGAACGCGCGGCAGCGGTGCCCGCAGACCTCGAGCAGCTTTGTATGGCGCTCTTGTCGACCGCGCCTGACCTGCGACCTGATGGCGCTGCGATTTCGCGCGCGCTCGGCGTGTCTCTGGCAGGCCTCAGCAAAGTCGCCGATTCCGACTGGTTTTTGCGGGCGGAGCTCGTGGGCCGCGAGGACGAGCTGCGCGAGCTGTCCGATTGCTTCGACGTCGTGGTCGAAGGAGCCGTGCGGCTGGGGGTCATTCAAGGCGACTCCGGCATGGGTAAATCGACGCTGATGCGCGAGGTCGCCGTGCGTGCGGTGGCGCGTCATCCGGGCGCCGTGGTCCTCTCTTCGGTTTGTTACGAACGAGAGAGCGTGCCGTACAAGGCGTTCGACTCCGTGCTCGACGCGCTGGCTTTGCATTTGAGTGCGCTGACCGACGACTCGTACGCGCGAGCGCAGCCACTTCAATACGACCTGCTCGCACGCGTGTTTCCAGGCTTGGCTCGAGTGCCCGCGCTCGCAGGTGAGGGATTGCCGGTCCCCCGTGAACCGAGCACGCAGCGGCGCATCGTGTTCGAAGGCGTCATCGCGTTGTTGCGCGCGTTCTCTCAAAAGGCGCCGCTCTTGATCTGCATCGATGACTTGCAGTGGGCGGATTCGGACAGCCTCGCTTTGCTGGCGGCCGTGCTGGAAGCGGAAGCGCCGCCGCGTGTGCTGTTTTTGGCGACGACGCGACCTGAGAGCGCCGCGCTCGTCCACGAGGCGGCGCTCGTCGCACTGCTTGCGAAGTCGACCGTCGAGCGCGTGAAGCTGGGGGCGCTGACGGAGCAGGCTTCGCGGCATTTCGTGGAGCGCGTTGCCACGTCGCGGCTCGCGACCGCGCAGATCGATGCCATCGTGCGCGAGAGCCAAGGACACCCGATGTTTTTGGCGGAGCTCTTGCGCCTCGCGCTGCATCCTGATGAAGCGTCGGCAGGCAGCATGACCCTCGACGAAGCGATCGTACGGCGCGCGCATCGTCTTGCCCCGTTGGCGCGCCAGGTGCTCGGCGCGATTGCTTTGGCGGGCGCGCCCATTTCGAAGCCGGTGTTGCGTAGCGCGCTGGCAATCCGCGGCGAGGAGCTGGTCGCCGCCCTCGGTGACTTGGCGGAAGGTCATTGGGTGCGCGTATTCACCGCAGCCGACGTGGAGTGTTATCACGACCGCATTCGCGAGGCGGTGAGCCTCGACCTCGACCTCGAGACGCGTCAGCGGCTGCACGCGGCGCTGGCGCGCGCCCTCGAACGACGTTGTCCCGAGCTCGGCGCACGCATCGCTTTGCATTGGCTCGGGGCAAACCAAGCGCTGCGCGCTGTGCCCTGGCTCGAACGCGCCGCCTTGGAAGCCGTCGACGCGCTCGCCTTTCAACGCGCCGCACAACTCTACGCACAACTGCTGTCCCTCGATGGTCAAATCGATGGCGAGCGTCGCGACGGCTTTCGCGTGGCGAAGGCCAACGCGCTCGCGCATGCCGGGCGCAGCGCAGAGGCCGCACACGAATATCTGACCGCTCTATCCGGCGCGTCTGCGAGTGACACCGCGTGGCTACGTAAGAAGGCGGCTCAAGCCTTGTTTCAAGCTGGGCGCGTGGAGCAGGGGCTCGACGTGATGCGCACCCTGTTTCACTCCCGCGGCATGATGTTCGCGGAAACCACCAGCTTCGCCTTGCTGCAGGTGGCTTGGCATCGCGCACTGCTCAACTTCCGCAACTACGACATCGCGGAGCAGGAGGCTGCGCCAGTCGAAGGGCGCACGCGCGACGACCTGGAGCTGCTTTTCGACCTAGGTCCCGCCCTGGGCTGGATCGACATGGCGCGCGGCGTCGAATTGCAGAGCCGTCACCTGCGGCTTGCGCTCTCCGCGCGCGATCCAAAACACCTCGCGCTCGCGTTTTCATACGAAGCCGCCTTCTCTGAAGTCTCCGCCCGAGGTCGCTCATCGGCCGAGCGGTGCATCGCGTTGGCGCGCAAAGTCGCAGAGCGCGAGCGTGAGCCGTTCGTGGCCGCGGTGATCGCGAGCAATGCCGGCTTGGTCTCGTTTTTTCGCGTCGAGCTGACGCGCGCGCGGGCGCTGCTTGCGGAGGCCGAGCAGATCTATCGCGAGCAATGCGTGGGCGCGAGTTGGCCGCTCGGCGTGGTGCGCACGAACTTGTTGACGGTGTTGTTCATGCTCGGCGAGTGCGGAGAACACACGCGGCTGTCCGGAGAATGGATGCGCGACGCCCAAGATCGCGGCGATCAACTCGCGTACACGAGCTTGTTGGTGCTTGGCGGGGGTTTTCACCGCTTGGCCATCGGTCAGGGCGTGTCCGTCGCCGAAGAGATCGTCGAGACGTGCATGCAGCAGTGGCCTGCAAAACCGTTTTGTGCGCGACATCTCGGGCACATGATTGCCAAGGCGAATTTGCTCCGCATGCGACGTGCACCGCAAGCGGCCGACTATCTCGAGGAGCGCTGGGCCGACGTGTCGAAATCGTTGCTGGCGCGCAGCGACTTTACGCTCGCTTCGCTGCTGCCGATGCGGGCGCACGGTTTGATCGATCGTCTCGTTACCCAAGAAGGCCATGCGCGCGAAGCCACTTTGTCAGCGGTCGACAAGATCGTTCGCCAGCTCGAGCGCGTGCAGGGAGCAGCCGCCAAGCAGCGTTCGAGCTTGTTGCGTGCGCAGGTGACGATGCTCAAAGGTGATCACGCCGCTGCGCGCGAAGCTCTCGAGCGCTTCACGTCTGCCGGGACGGCCGATTCGCTTGCGGTCGAACTGCACGCTGGGGTGTACTTGCTCGGCGCGTTGCACGGCGGTGAGCATGGCAAGCAACTGCGCGAGCGCGCCTTGGTTTGGGCACGCGATCGCGGCTTTCCCGATCCTTACATGCCGTTGTGGATGACGATCCCGGCGGTGCGCGTGCTCGAAGACGGCGCCTGAGCGGTCGAGCTCCTTTGCTGGCGAGCAGCCGATCACTGCGCGACTCAAAGGGCTTCGCGCAGCTTTGCTTTGAGCACTTTGCCGAGTGCGTTACGTGGCAATTCATCAACGAAGCGCACTTCACGGGGCCGCTTGTGCTGCGCTAGCGACAGCGCCACGTGCTCGCACAACTCACTCTGCGTCGGCGCCTGCATCGCGGCGCGCAGAATGACGAACGCAACGATCCGTTCACCCAGGTCTGGGTCGGGAACGCCGAGCACGGCACATTCCGCGACGGCAGGATGTTCGAGCAGAGAGCCTTCGACTTCACCTGCGCCCACTTTGAAGCCACCCGTCTTGATCAGGTCGCTCGCTTTGCGGCCGACGATGCGCAGCTGGCCGTCTGGTGAGAGCGTCCCGAGATCGCCCGTGTAAAACCAACCCTCGTCATCACGCATTTGAGCCGTGGCCTGTGGGTTGTTGAGGTAGCCGCTGAACACGTTCGTGCCGCGAACCGCGACCTCGCCCATAATTTCTGGGTTGGTCAGCGGAACGCGCTGATCGTCGACGATGCGCACTTCGATGCCCGTCAAGGCGCGCCCCACGCTGCCGGCGACACGTGCGTCGTCGTGCCTGACTGCCGTGTTGATCAAGGTTTCGGTGAGGCCGTAGCGCTCGCACGGACGCTGCCCAGTCAAGGCTTCGACGCGTGCGTGCTCGCGTGCCGAGAGCCCGGCCGATCCCGAAATCAGCAGCCGCGCCGCAGCCAGACCTTCGCGCACGCTTTCGCTGCGCTCGGCTGCGTCCGCGAGCCGATGAACCATCGTAGGGACTGCGTACAGGACGCCGCGCGATACCTTGAGTGCCGCAGCTATCACTTCCGCATCGAACTTGGGCACGAAGTGCAAACAGGCGCCTGCCCGAAGCGCGCCAAAGAGTCCCACGACCAAGCCGTGAACATGAAAGAGCGGCAGCGCGTGGACGATGGTGTCGTCCGGCCCGAGCGCCCACGCTTCGGCGAGTCCATCGAGCGAAGTTGCGATGTTGCGCGGCGTCAGCACGGCGCCCTTGGGTGCGCCTGTCGTGCCCGATGTGTAGACGATGAGCGCCGGCCGATCGTTGTTTTCCTCATTGAACATGCGCGGCGTGATCAGCGAATCGGCCTCGATCGTCAGGCCGTGCACGGTCTGCTCGGGAGTGCGCGCCTGATCGCGCTCGACCCAGGACGAGAAGATCGCGTCGGGCTGGGCATCGTCGAGCACGTGGCGGAGCTCGCGCTCGCCGACGCCCGGATTGAGCGGGACGAGCACCATGCCGCTGACGACGCTGCCGATCAGCGCAACGACCGTGTCGAGCGTGGGATGCGCCCAGATCGCCACACGATCGCCCGGCGTGAGACCCGCTTGGGCGAGTGAGCGCCGAAACATGGAGCTGGCGGCCGCGAGCGCACTGTAGTCGACTATCTGCTCGCCAAAGCGCAGCGCAGGGCGCGAATCGGGCTGCACGAGACCTGGAAAGAGCGGCTCGATGGGGGGCATCGGGCGAGCCTAGCATCGTTGCGGCGGCCGGAGCCGCGTGCGTTTGGTACGCGTGCGATCGTGAGAAAGCCGCGCATTTTTGGTAGGCTACGGGCCTGCGCTCCTTTGCTCGGACATCCATGAAGCAGGCACCCGCGAACAAGTGGCGCGTTCACGTCTCCGGCCGCGGCCTGGGCGCGGCTTTGGCGGTCTTCGTGCTCGCGTTCGTCGTCTGGCCCGTCCGCGTGGATTTCGCGCGTGCGATGGGCCAAGGCGTGGACGTGCGTCGCGTGCGCGTGACCGGCCTCGAGCACGATGCGCGGCCGACTGCGGCCGAACGCCTCGCTTGGGAGGTTCGCAAGCGGACCAGCATCGAAACGCAGCTTACGCCGGGCAGCGTTCGCTTCGACGATCCGAACATCTTCCAAACGCCGTTCTTGTACTGGTCCGGGGATCGCCCCTTTGCTTCGCTCAGCGAGGCAGAGATCACGGGCTTGCGACGCTTCGTCGAGTACGGCGGCTTCGTGCTGATCGACGACGCGACTCCGGAGCTCGATGGATTCGATCAAAGCGTGCGCCGCGAACTCGTCCGCGCGTTTCCGAGCGAACGACTGCTGCATTTGCCGGACGATCACACGCTCTATCGCTCTTTTTACTTGGTCGACCGACCGGTGGGGCGGATCGCTGAACCGGACTATTTGGAAGCCGTGGTTCACGCAGGTCGCGCGGCTGTCATCTACAGTCGTCACGATCTGGGAGGCGCTTGGGCGCGCGACGATCGAGGGCAGACCGTCTACGACATCGTGCCCGGAGGCGCGATGCAACGTGAGCAGTCGATCCGGCTCGGTGTCAACGTGGTGATGTACGCGCTTTGCCTCGATTACAAAGATGACCAGGTTCATGCGCCTTTCATCCTTCGCCGACGCGGAGGACGGCCCTGAGCTCGACCCACATCGCGACGTGGCAGGTAGGCTGGGGCGTGCCTGGCGGAGCACTCGTTGCCGCACTGCTCGCCGTCGCGCTGCTGCTGCTGGCCGTGCTCGGCTCGCGGCCGAAAGTCACCTCTCTTTGGCGTCGCGTGACGCTGGTCAGCTTGCGTTGGGCGAGCGCCGTGGGTGCTTTCTTGCTGGCCACGCAGCCGGCATTGTGGGGCGAACGCATCAAGAAGAGCCCCGGCGTGCGCGCGGTGCTGATCGACGTGTCGCAAAGCATGTCTGTCAAAGTCGACGATCAAACGCGGGCGCAACGCATGCACGCGCTGTGGTCGCGTTGGGCGAACAGCGAAGCGGGACGAGAAGCACGCTTTTTCTTGGTGGGCGATGGTCTCGTGCCCGTCTCCAGCGCGGAGCTCGAGAAACGCGTTCAAGCGCAGGCCTCGCGTTCACCGCTTTTCCGCAGCCTTGCCGAACTGATCGAGAGCAGTCCAGATTTGGGCGCGATCGTCGTGCTGTCGGACGGCGCCGACACCTCTGGAAAGACGGCGCCCGAGAAGCTGCCGGTCAAAGTGCACACCGTGTCCGTGAGCGAGCCGCGTGCTTTGCGCGACGAGGCCATCGCCGAGATGCACGCCGATGCGGTCGCCTTCCTTCACGGTGAGGCACGCGTGCAGGCCAAGATTCGCAGCATCGGCTTCGGGCCCCGCACGGTGCAGGTATCGTTGCGACGCGATCGCCAAACACTCGCCCAGCGTTCGGTCGAGGTCGATGCCGAAGGAGAAGCCAGCGTCGAGCTTGCTTTCATGCCTAAGGATCTCGGCCGCGAGGTGTACTCACTGCAGGTCGACGTCGATCCGAAGGACGACGTACCCGAAAACAACACGCGTTCGTTCTTGGTGCGCGTCACCCGTGAGCGCTTGCGGGTGCTGCACGTGTCGGGACGACCGAGCTGGGATCAACGCTTTTTGCGCGGCTTTCTGAAGCGCGACCCGTCGATCGATCTCGTCTCCTTCTTCATCTTGCGCAGCGTCCACGACCTGACGATGAGCGATCCGTCCGAGCTCGCGCTGATTCCTTTTCCAACGGACGAGCTATTTCGTCAGCACTTGACCAGCTTCGACTGCGTGATCTTGCAGGACTTCGACTACGCACCTTACCAAATGGGACCTTACTTGCCGCTGATTCGCGACTACGTGCAGCATGGCGGGGGGCTTGCCATGGTTGGTGGGACGTTGAGCTTCGATGGTGGAAGCTACGCCGAGACGCCCTTGCAGGATGTTTTGCCCGTCAGAATGGGACCAGGCAGTCCTGCTGGCGCGCGCGTGATCGAAGGGACGTTCTCGCCATTGCCTGTCGCCGCGCTGATGCACCATCCCATTCTCGAAATCGAGCCGGATCCTGCATCCGCGGCGCTTTCGTTTCGACAGCTGGCCCCGCTCGACGGAGCCAATGAGCTGCTCGAACCACGCAAGGGCGCGATGACGTTGCTCGAACATCCAGCGCATCGGATCGGGGGCAAGCGTATGGCCGTGCTCGCGGTCGGCAGTTTTGGCAAGGGGCGCTCACTCGCCTTGGGCGTCGATACCAGCTGGCACTGGAGCATGCCGACGGCAGGCAAAGGCGGCGATCCCTCCACGTACGATCGCTTCTGGGACCGCGCCGTGCGCTGGTTGACACGTGATCCGCTGCTCGAGCCTGCTCGCATCGACACCGCCCACCCGACGTTGCCGCCACTCGCGCAGGTCGATGTGACGGGCCTGGCTCGCGACAAAGGTTATCGGGCATTGAGCAACGTCCGCGCCGATGTCGTATTGCGCACGCTTTCAGGCAAGGAAATCGGCCGCGCGCCCACGCGCACGGATGAATCGGGCGCATTCTCCACTTCACTGCCTGGCCCGCGCGAAGCCGGGGCGTACGAGGTCGCGCTCTTGCACGAAGGCGAGTTCTTGGTGAGCGCGCCATTTTTGGTCGAGCTCGGTGGCCTCGAGCTGTACGACCCGCGGCCCAGGCGTGAGGTGCTCGAGAAGCTGTCGCTGGGCAGCGGCGGGCGTGCGTTTGCCGATCCTGACGACGCTCCCGACCTCGACAAGCTCGATGCAACGCGCACCGAATCGCTCGGCATCGAGCGAAGGGCTCCGTTTTCCGAACCGCTGTGGGTGTTCGTTTTGCTCTCTTTGCTGTGCGTCGAGTGGGCGCTGCGCCGACGCTGGGGCGAGACCTGAGCGCTGCCGTCAGAAGCGGCCTTGCGCGCCGACCTGTAAGCCTTCGCGGGCGATATGTACGGTCAGCACCGGGCTGAGCGAGCGAGCATGTCGCGCCTGCGCTTGCTTGAATCGCGTGTAAGCAGCGTGGCGCTTTTCGGCCTCGCTTTTGCGGACGAGCGTGAAGACGCCGGTCGCCACTGAGATCAACGACACAGCGACACCGATGAAATCCGACGGGTCGTCTGCGAAGCGATAGTCCGGTTCTTCGCGACGCCGCAGTCCAAAGTAGACGGGCGTGAAGGCAGCCCCCGCTGCGATCGACAGCGATCCATCCAGCAAACGCGCGCGCCGAGTGCGCGAAGCGAGCGACCTCAACGCTTCTTCGCCGAAGGAGAGGCGAGCCGCAACTTCGCTCGCAGTCGTCACCGGCAGGGCGGCAAACGTGCGCGCTTGGTCCACTCCGTCGGGCACGGCGGCCAGTGCGATCACACCGCGCGTCGCGGCGATCGCACCTGTCGTCGCGAGCAGCGTGCGTACCAGCGCGTCGTCGATGAACAAGCCTATCGCAACGAACGCGCAGCCCGCGGCGACACTCAACGAACCGTCCAGTAGGCGGGTTTCGCTCAGTTCGGCGAGCACGTTCAAATCGTTGCCGAGGACGCGCAGCTTGCTCGCGTCCGCCGGAGAAAGCAGGGAAACCGGCGCTGCGGGGTAACGCGCCGTCGGATAGCTGAGCGATGTCGTCGGCTCCTCGGCGCGCGCGTCGCCAACGAGAAGCCACAAGCCGGGCACGAGGAGCGCGAACATCCAACGCATGCTCCGAGCATAACGTCATTCGGCGGGCGCGCGATCGAGCGCGTTGAGAGCCTGCTTGGCACGCTTGTGCACGGGATCGAGCGCGAGCACGCGACTGTAAACCGCGCGCGCTTCGTCCAGGCGACCGAGACGTTTGAGCGCATCAGCGCGCACCATGAGCAGGGCTGGCTGCTGCGTTGCACCCTCGACCCAACGGAGCGACCGCTCGGGGTGACCGGCTTCAAGCGCGGTGCGCCCGGCCTGCGCGATGCAAGCGGGCATGTTTGTGCAGGCTTCGCGCGCGACTTCGAGCACCTCGAGCGCTTCTTCCGCGAGCCCTGCGGCGGTCAGCGCGCCCGCGTAATCGCGACGCAGCGCGAGGTCCGTCGGCGAATGTCGGTGCAACATCGAAAGTACCCGTGCAGCGTGGTGAGATCGACCGAGCGCGAGCAACACCGCAGCGTAATCGCGACCGATGGTGACGTCTTCGGGCGAAAGCTCGTGCGCGACCGCGAGCCACTGCTGCGCCGCATCGAGTGCACGCGCGCGCACGTAAATGAGCCCCAGTCGCGACAGCGCGGCACGCATGTCGAGGTCGCCGCGGCGAGCGTCCTCTCGAGCTGCTTCGAGGGCGCTCGAGGTCGTGTGACCCAGGCAGGCGTCAACCAGCGCCCGCGCCAATCGCAGACTGCGAAAGGCAGCTTTCTCCGCTGCTTCCGCGGGCTCATCGAAGTTGGCTGTGAGCTTGTCGGCCTCCTGCAGATCACGCGCCGCGGGGCACGCGTCGGCCTCCAACAGCAGTCGTGCAAGGCGCTCTCGAACCAATAGGTCCTCGGGGTGGCGCAGCCGCGCCCCGCGCAATAGCGACAACGCCCGGGGCCGATTGCCTCGTTCGAGTGCCTGCTCCGCCCGGCCGATGGAGCGCTCGGCGTCGGCGCTCGATTCTGCTCGTCCGCGCGGCGCTACGCACCACACGAGTGCAGTCACTACGAGCAGGCAGCGTGCCGAACGCATGCGCTCAGCGTAACAGGCTTGGTGCGATTTCGTGCTCGAGGGCTGGCCTCGAACGCTCTACGGCCCCATGACTGCGTCGTGGCGAATCCCGAAGCTGGTGCGGGAGAGCTCGAGCGCGTGCTGTCGTTGCTCAAGCGCTTCGGCACCCAATCGACCTCTTTTCAGGTGCTCGAGCCCGGCTATCGATACTGGTTCGACGGCGACGCCTGCATTGCGTTCGCGGACGTGAAAGGCGCTTGGGTCACCGCGGGCGAGCCTATTGCGGCTGCCGATCGCCAACAACATGCATTGCGCGCGTTCATGGACGATGCCCGCGCCGTCGATCGACGCGTTCGCTTCTTCCACATCTGTCCGCCGTTCGCGGAGCACTGCGGTCTCACCCGCGTGCTGATCGGCGAGCAGCCTTGGTGGGATCCACGTGACTGGCCGGCGACATTGAAGGCAGCACGAAGCTTGCGCGAGCAACTACGGCGCGCTCGCGCCAAGGGTGTCCAAGTGCGCGAACCATGCGTCGCCGAGCTCGAAAATTCCCAGGCCGCAGAACGTGAAGCGCTGGACCGATTGGTCGAACGCTGGTTGCACTCACGCGGCATGCAACGAATGCGCTTTTTGGTCCATCTGTATCCGTTCTCTCATGCGGCGGAGCGCCGCTACGCGGTGGCAGTACACGACGGCC
>WUUC01205410.1_pt1 | contig 13017 bp, 11 predicted proteins | sample 6278441 | NCBI WGS metagenome assembly WUUC01 (sample SAMN13675441, study PRJNA597444) | soil metagenome | isolation source: soil | place: USA: Washington | collected 2017-10 | reverse complement strand
TATCACGATGTAAGCACGTAAAGTCCCTACAATAATAACAGAATCCACATTTCCTGCAGATCGGATCTGAAAGAGTTGGATTAAACTCTGAATAGCAATTCATGCATTTCATTCACTATTCCATTTGCATGAGGTCAATTAATGAGTATTACTTCGATTTCTTTTCAATGATCCTCCTGGTCACCGATATTCCTTTGGTAATTTCTTCACTACTCATAGCCTTGAATAAGATAGAGACTCTTCTAGCCTGCAAACGTTAATCTTATTTAGCGTTATTTTTTCTTTGTTCGCATTTATTCTAATAAATCAGTAAATGAGTATAGAATGTTATTGTATCATACCAATGTATTTCACATTTCAGTAGATACAAAATCTAGTGCTAAAGTCAAACCTAAAACTATCATAGAATAGGTCGACAACAGTTTAATCAAAATGTTACAATTAGCACAGCGAGTATAATATGAATAGAAAAGAAGCAACAATGACAGCCATAGTCGCTACTGCGTTATTGGCTACAATTATGACAGCGACATCTTCAACACCAGCATTTGCGTTAGGCCACTGGAATTTAGATGAGGATCATATTCCAGCTGCTGGCATGGCTAATTCAGATACCGAAAGCACAGACGATGAAGAGGAAAGCAGTGATGAAGACAGTGACACCGCAGCTTCAGACGATGAAGATCGAGAAAGCTCCGACGATACTGATAGCTCAAATGAGGAAGACTCAACTCATGCAGCCTACGAAGAGTTGCAAGCATGTCTTTCTGATAGTGATGGAGAAGGATCTCCTTCAGAACAAGAAGTGCAAGACTGCATTGATTCAAGCTACAGTGGAAAGGACGGCGCTGAAGATACCCCTACTGATAATACAGATGAGGTCGAAGAAGAAGAAAATGGAGTTACTGAAGATGTGTCCACCGACGATTCAGAGGACGATGAGGAGAACGAAGACAACGGGGAATAAGCACAGATAGACTCACGAATTGCAAGGCTTTAAAAAAATTAGCCTGACATCATTCTTCTTTCTTTTTTAGACATAACTTGGACTACTGCTTCTAATCCGATTGTTTCTAGCTAAAAATAAGTCAGTTCGGGATCATGGATAAATCAATTCTTTGATAGCGCTATAGGCTATTCACCTCTTTTTCTACCTCCATGGTGAACCCATCCTATTCACTCGAGGTTCTGGTTTTGCTTCAACTTTTTTCCATCATTCGACTGCTTTCTCTGTTCAGAACGTAGCATTCATGAACTCAATTTAGGCCACAATCATAATATTTTAAGGACCTTCCCCATTAGCAACAATAGTTAGTTATTCGCTTTTTGTTAAGAGGTCAATTAGTAGGGACAGAATGAAGAACAGAGATAATTAAAAACTAAATGAGTGATAGTGAAGGACGAAAAAAATACATTTTCTTCAAAGTCCTGTCTACTCTACTCTTATTTTATCTTTATATTTTCCTGACCAAAGGTTTGAAAATGCATCTACCCAAGATTCAGTGATCTTTGATGTGTTTCTAATAAATTCAGCATACATCATATTCCAAGCATTGACATACTCATACCATGATTTCATATATGACGTAAATAGATCAGAAGGATAGCTCGATAACCTTTCCTCTTTGTTTGCGCTCAACTTTTTTTATTCCACCTCTCTTCTGCTAGATATTGTCCTTATTAAACTGCGTGATTTTGTACTGATTTTATGTCCACAACTAGGACGTAAAATTCCATTCCATGACATATATTGCACATATCTGACAGGGTTTCTGTCCTGTGGGCGTAACGACCATGATGGCTTAAAGGTTTTTGCGCCTTATGACGTACGCAAATACCCTACTGGTCATGCCTCCTGCCTATGGTGAGTAATTGTAGGTCTATTAATACGATACTAATACGATAACTTAATAATTTGTTAGGAAAAATTCTAATAACAGGTTTGAGGGTAGAAGAAAAAAAATCTAATTAGTTAATTGTAATTTTGGTAAATGAATTAGCGGGCAAATCAGTTAATCTTGAGCTTTCGGGATACATTATCTTTGCTAGTATTTCTACTCCAGTGACTGTTCTTGGTCCCGGTTTGCTAAAATATGCATTTGCATCAACTGCATAAACTTCATTTCTCCGTACTGCTTGCAATGATTTCCATTTGTCATTATACCCTAATACCTTTACTTCTCTGGAGGTTCTGTCTATATCAAAGCCACAGGGCATTAGGATTATTTTATCTGGATTGTATTCCAAAATTTCATCGATGGATATACGTCGTGATGGTTGTCCTACCGTGGATAGACCATTAATCCCTCCAGCGATATCTACCATCTGTGGAATCCAATGACCGGAGGTAAAGAAAGGATCAATCCATTCAACGCAAACTATCCGTGGCTTGGTATTGTTTGCATTGTCTATACCGTTATTACCAACTCTTTTTCTTTTTATTGTATCTCCAACTATCCTTCTTATTGTATCAATTCGGTTTTGTAATGATGCTACTAATCTACGACCTTCACTTACTCTCCCGACTTTTTCTGCAACGTCCATTATACTTACCAAGATGTCATCAAGATCATGAGGGTCAAGTACGAGTAAATCTGGTTTATATCCTAGAATGGAATTTGCGCGATCTATTTCTTTAGTAAATGGTGCACATACTTCACAGACACCTTGAGCTATGATAAGATCAGGTTTTGCATCTTTTAAATTCTGGTCATTTATTACGTATATATTTCCTCCTGTTTTCATTAATCCTAAAATCTTATTATCAATTTCTCTGCTAGTCATACTGGTTGCATCAAATGAGGAATTTATGACTTTTGGCTTACTCTTAGCATCATCCGGGTATTTACATTCATGTGTCACACCAGTGATTTGATCTCCTGCACCAATCGCGTATAGCATTTCGGTAGAGCTTGGCAAAAATGACACAATTCTACTCTTATGATGTACTTTACTTGAATCTGCTATTGACACATAATATTTAAGATTAGAAGAATTTAAAGATATTCTATGGATCTACACTCAAACCAGTCTGAAGTACATGTTAACGTACCTATTAATTGTGTGACTTGGATATCATAGCCCGACTTTATAATTCTGAACCATCCCAACATCTCCTTTTGATTCCCTTCCGATCCTTCAAAAGTAGATATTAAATCCCATGAGACGGGAAAATTCACTTTCACCTAATATTCAAATTAGATCCAAAATGGACAGTTAAGAGCAAAAAGCGTAACGTCATCTATACTCATCGCCACAGTCTCCTATTATTTCAAACAAGTTATTTGACTTTGCACATACAGCATCTATTGCTTCACAATCTGACTTATCCAAAATAAAGTTGAATACCTGTGTGTTACTGGTTCTGTGATCAACTATTCCAAGTCTGACACCGATAATAACGCCTGCAACAGCAGACTTGTCAAGAATATAGCGTTCTGCTACGTTTGTTATGGTCACATTGTGCTTTTGTGCAATTTTCTTCAATGTTGACAAAAGCTCCTGGAACAAACTCCAACCGCCCCATGCATCTATCATTTTCTTGTATTTTTGTAAACTTAGTGTGTTTAACTCAGCAGTAGATGGCTGCATTCTTCCCAGATATCGCTCAGACATGAACCCACCACAGATGCTGCCATAGCAAAGAAGACTAATATTATTTTCTATGCAAAACGGTATCATCTTTACTTCTGGCCTGCGATCTATGATCGAATATTGAACCTGGTTAGACACAATTTGTAGATCTGAATCTATCATGATTTGCAAACGTTCTGTATCAAAATTTGTTAGACCTATATGCTTGATTTTTCCTTCATCCCGGAGGTCGGATAGGTATTTGAGTGCATCCATATAATAGGGATTGTTATAATCCCACCAGTGGAATTGTAGTAAATCCACCATGCTAACACCCATTCTATGAAGTGATCTATCTATACTTTCATTAACGATAGAGCGTGTAATTCTTCTTGGCTGTGGCACCCATTTTGTCAATGCCCGAATTTTATCGAGTTCCTCTTCTCCCTTTATTGATAATAACTTACGCCTGAATTGCCCAATAAAATCTTCGGCAGGTCCGTAAATATCTGCCAAGTCCCAAGTTGTAAAACCAGCTTCATGATATCTCATCATGTCTGCAATTGCTAATTCATGATCTATGTATCCATGTCCGCCTGCAACCTGCCACATGCCGTTGATTATTCTATATGTTGCCAAATCTGGAGCTAGTTGGTAATGTTCATACTGGTTCAAAGGTTCTGTCCTTGCTTAATCTAGAGCAAATTAAAACTAATATTTATGATCATAAAATCTTTTCCCCATTAATAATGATAGGATTCCTCTCATCACAGAATAGGATATATTGAGTTAATTATCATTGAGAATGGGTCAACCACAAAAACAGGTTTGCAGATTATTATTTCTATCAAACTGAGATTGATAGAACCATACCGCAACGAGTCTCGATATATGCTGCAACCCGTTGCACTTGTTCTACATCAGCACTGATTCAATTCTTTTTATACCATTACTTGGTACCTTTGATACAATATTGAAAAATTTTAAATCTTTATGAATGGTAGCGATTTTATTTGGTAGAGAATATCATGCTCTCTGCTAATCCATGTGGCAAACAAATACCGTTCCAGTAATAATCCTATTTGTAATATTAGTCTCCAACATGCTTTTGTCTATTTCAGTTTACTATCAGGAGGATAACAAAAAAGTTGCTAATGCATCGGTAGATAGTAATTATCCTGAAAGCAGCTCTCCTTCTCCGTCTGGACCTGCTTTAACAGATCGCAACCTAGAAGCAGAAGTGGTTTTTAGCGGACTTACTTATTCCACTGATATGGCATTCTTGGAGAGTAATGATATTTTGCTTATAGAAAAAGACACGGGAATCGTAAGAAGGATAATAAACAATACAATGTTGCCAAAACCACTACTGGATGTTAATGTCGCAACGTTTGGCCATCGAGGAATGTTAGGTATCGCAGTAAGTAATGTTACTTCTCCCTCTACGCCTCCTGAACCTGGCCGATTTCTCGCCAATAACGCCAGTAATTATGATAACAAAACTCCGGCACCCGATGCCAATTCCACTAGATATGTTTTCTTGTATTATACTGCAATTGAAGGGAAGGATGGTGATGATATCACCCAAGGAAAACAGCCTCTAGGAAATGTTGTTTACAGATATGAATTAGTAGATAATATGTTGATTAAACCAAATTTATTGCTAACTCTCCCCGCTACACCTGGGGCTATCGGAAATGGTGGCAAGATTCTTGTTAATCCACACGATAATAATTTGTATATTACTATTGGTGGTGTAGGGATTGATGGTCATAAAACCGAAGCACAGAATGTTAAGAATGGAGTGGAGCCCGATGGGACAAGCGGTATACTAGTTATTACCCAAGAGGGAAACCAGGTAACTCAAAACGGCATTCTTGGAAGCAAAGATCCTTTAAATAGATACTATGCCTATGGGATATGGAATAGTTTTGGAATAGATTTTGATCCTTCAACAGGCAAGTTGTGGGATACCGAGAATGGGGTTATATTTGGTGACGAAATTAATTTGGTTGAACCCGGCTTTAATAGCGGCTGGAATAAAATTGATGGCATCTGGTTAAGAGGATATGCAATTGAAAATACTGAAGCACATGAAGCTCCAAATCATACTGATGACCTCCTTGTTGATTTCAACGGAAAGGGCAGATACAGTTCTCCCGAATTTACCTGGTTTGATGACGTTGGTCCTACTGCGATCAGGTTCTTTGATTCTGATAAGATGGGTAAGCGATATCAGGACGATATGTTTGTAGGTGACATTATCAATGGCAATATTTATCATTTTGAAATGAACAAACAAAGAACAGAATTACTTCTAGAAGTTAATGGTCCTCTTTCAGATAAAGTAGTAAATAGTAACGAAGACAATAGTGAAATAATGTTTGGGAAAGGATTTGGAGGTATAACTGATATAGAGGTGGGCCCTCAAGATGGCTATCTATATGTACTTACATTCAATGATACGCAAGGAACAATTTTTAGAATAACGGCGAATAATAGCACTACTACATAAGTTATATCCTGCCCAAAACATGATTTAAAAGCATGGTCAATAGTAATGTTCCAAGAGTGTCTGATCCGCTCAAGGGAACCTGTGAGCAATATACCCAATGTCAAATATTATTCCCAATGTAATGGACCAAGCTAACCGGCACTAGATTTGATAAATTCCACCCCTTTCGCGATGGTTGCAGATTCAAGTGTCGGGTTCGTACTGGGGGAAATTTAAGGCGAGATAGAATGGAATAAACTTCTATGACAACCAACTATGATCTAACTGCCCTTGTTTGTTTCGAAAACCTGAATATTTTGATCTCATTCTTCCTCTATGTCAATATATGCATAGAATTATAGCGCTAAATCTAGCTTGCGGCCTGACTGTGGCGCTGGTTCTATTATCTTTGTTCGATACTTTTCAAAGAACATCTACGTCGTCATTCTTTAATTTAGAACAATTTGAGCAAAATAGACATGATTTTAACCCTTTTTTCGCAGTAATGCTTCTTGGCCTACTATTACTATCTTATATTAAGAGAAGAAAAAGAACTAGACTTGCTTTAAGCCTATTTCTTGGTCTCGTAAGCTTTTCTTGTTGGTTTTCAACCGGTGGGTTGTGGGCTTACTATAGCGTAGGTATACATGAACAGAGGTTTATTGCAATAATTATTTTGGGTATTGCTTTCTGGGTATTAGTTTCAAAATCTATTAAGGGGAAGCGAAAGCCCTTTTCAGTTGTTGTTCGAAGAGAAGTTATCCAAAAACAAAAGGGAAAGTGCGCTGCTTGCAAACGAAAACTTACAGCCTATGGACTAGATTTGGATCATAAAAATGGTGATAGATCTAACAACAAACTTTCTAACTGTCAAGTTCTTTGTGTTCCTTGTCACAGAAGAAAACATGCAAAATAATCGTTTCCTACTTCGACGGCATAACGTGACATTGTTACACTAGATTTTGGTTTGATATAGAAAATGGAATCAAAAAAAGACGGGTATCTAGTATATTTTAAGTGAAGTCCATACGATGCAGGTCTCTTACGAATTACCTAGCTGACGATATATCGTCAATACTAATTCATTCTAGCATACAACTTTTAAGGGTAGGGACTAATTCTTATTGGAGTCGGATTTTATAGGCATGGCTGAAATTGTTGATTACATACAATTAGTTGACAAGAAAAAAATTATCAGACTCGTAAAAGGAGACATAACTGAAAGGGCTGTTGATGTTATAGTTAACGCTGCTAATTCATATCTAAAGCACGGGGGAGGAGTAGCAGGTGCCATCGTAAGAAAAGGTGGAGGAATAATTCAGAAGGAAAGCGACAAAATAGGTTTTGTTCCTGTTGGCTCTTCTGTAATTACTGGGGCAGGAAAATTACCGTGTAAGGCAGTTATTCACGCTGTTGGGCCAAAAATGGGCGTAGGAGATGAAGACGCAAAGCTAAGAAGTTCAGTTAGCAGCAGCCTGACACTTGCTTCAGAAAGAAACTTTAGAAGTATTTCAATGCCTGCTATTAGTTCTGGCATTTTTGGGTTCCCTAAAGACAGGTGTGCAGAAATACTAGTAGAGGAAGCTAAAAAATACCTTATGACTAATGCTACTTCTCTTGAAATAATAGAGTTCTGTGTAATTGATGATGAGACTACAGACTACTTCAAAAAAGAATTTGCAAATATGAAGTAGCTGGACTACTACTACAACAACTGTAACTGGCTGAACAAAAATTGCAACGGGCAACAATATTGTAACTATTATGGGAACCAGTTAAGCCTGCCAAGACAAAAATAGAGACGATTTGAGCTAATACTGATGGTAAAGAGGATGTAAGTCCTGTGAACAAATAGATTCTTGGTACAAGGAACTTTATTAATCGATAGCAAATCTTTAGCATCATAGGGTTTATTCTTTATTGAACGCCCACTTTTTCTTGAAGACATATTTTATTCAGAGAATAGAAACCAAATTACCGTGGCCTTTTTCGTAGTACAAGGTCGAAAAAATTGAACTCCTTATATTAAAATATCAGGTTACAGAGATATTTTTTGCGTGCATCCTGTACTTTTGGTTAGGGCATTACCAGCTTTATTGCCACAAGAGATTACTTTAGAAGAATTTCAAACTAAATCTGGAATTGTTAGTCGGACAACAGCAAAAGATGTTTTGGAATATATAATTAATGATGGAATAGGGGTTCTTACTTCTCGATACCACTATTTATTTACAAAAGCAGATCGAATGAAACTATCAATACTTGCTTTGCAAAAAGGCTGCGACGTTGAAAGCATCTCAAAATCTATAAGCTGGAAAGATTTTGAAGCACTGACTTCAGAAATTCTTACCTTAAACGGTTATTCGACTAAAACCAATATTCATTTTACTAAACCATGTAGAATGGAAATTGATGTAATTGGAACTAATAATAAATTGGCCATAGTAGCTGATTGCAAACATTGGAAACGATATAGCCTTTCATTAATATCGACCTATGCCGAAAAACAAATTCGGAGAACGAAGATACTATGTAGGGCGAAAAGAAGAACTAAATATAACATCTCTCATGCAATTCCGATTATATTGACTCTGTACTCCATCGATGTAAAATTCATTGATGGTGTCCCTATAGTACCTATTAGTAAATTCAAGTCCTTTATCGAAGATGTATCCCTTTATCTTTCAGAAATTAGAGTCATAACTGCAAAGGTTAATCGAAGACGAAAACCGGAACATTTGAAACTATAATTGGGTATAAAAATATGATATTTGAAAGACATCCATATTCAATAGCCTTTAATTCATCATCTTTATTGGTTCGTTCAATACAATAGGGTGCAAAGACTTACTCGAATTTTTATTGGAACAGAGTGAATAGTTATTATTAACGTCGTTTATTTTCATAATTAATTTGATTCATCCACTTTTCGTACTACTCGGTCTTACATTTGGTATTTTCTTTGCATGGCTATATTTCTTCACCTATATGCTAAAATCTTTGAAGCAATCACCAAAATTAGAATCTTATGGTCGGGGCGATGGGATGCGAAATAAAAATTCCTATAATAACAGTATGCCCAAGGTTAGTATTATAATTCCTGCACGCAATGAAGAAAAGTATATTTCAAAATGTCTGGACAGCTTGATAAACCAGAATTACTCTAATATTGAAATCATTGTTATCAATGATTCATCTAGCGACTATACATGGGATATAATTCAGAAATATGCAAAAGCCTATGAGCACTCAATAGCAGTCATAAACGCCGGTCCAACACCTGATGGATGGATAGGTAAGAGCTGGGCATGCTACCAGGGATACTTGAAGGCGACGGGCGATATCCTTATGTTTACGGACGCGGACACAATTCATTCTCAGTATGCGTTGTCATTGGCAGTAGGACATCTGGTCAATCAAAATCTGGATGCTCTTACTGCAACGCCTAGGCTAATTTGTGAAGACTTTTGGACGAAGATAACCTTACCCGTTGTCTGGACCATTTCATATGTTAGATACTCACCATTACGTGCAAATAACCCTAATACCACTACTGGTTATTTCTTTGGTAGTTTTTATATAATATCTAGAAGTGTCTACGAGGCCGTCGGAACTCATGAAGCAGTAAAAGGTGAAATTGTAGAAGACGGTGCTTTAGGTGGTATAGTAAAGAAAGAAAAATTCAGATTGAAAGTGGTTCGAGGAGAACACCATATCGATGCGATCTGGGCAAGGGATTTTAGTTCTTTGTGGCATGGTCTACGCCGACTTATGATTCCTCTATATTATCAAGACAAAAGTCATGCTTCCTTAGTTACAATAGCAGTGTTTTTCCTCCTGCTAACACCGTTTCTCTTACCTCCATTCTCCATATCATACATAGCGGAGATCTCCGTAAACGGTGATTACAATAGTATTAGTGACTTTAGAACACAGGATGTCGTCCTATTAAGTTTCAGTTTGATAACGATTACTCTAATAATTTTAAGCTCTGCCATACAGTCTAAGCATGTTCTTTTTAATAGTTCCGTATATTCACTTGGTGCTCCAATAGCATGCTTCATTATTTCTCTAGGGTTTATTTCGTCCATTATTGATGCAAGGAAGAAAGGAATAGTTAAATGGAAAGGGAGGAAATATGCAATTAGCAATACAGCCCAACACCCTCTCCATTAAATAAAAACCACTGCAGCCTGATTATTACTAAAAGTTATCTGGAAATAAATAGCTAATATGGATATAAAATACATAAAAAACAAGAATTAGTAGTATACATTGGCTAATGCCTTTTCCATCTTTCCTAGAGGGACTTTAAAAAAATCAAATGTTTCTGACAGATGACTATTGTCATATTTCTCAATGGTGCTTTTATTAGTATTCAAATTAGTGACAAATTCGGAGGTTTTTCTAAGTAGGATTGTGGCAAATGAATTCCACTTCTGCAATTCATCTTCAGCATTAGGCGACACTATCCTCGATATTAGAATTGCAAATGAAGCAATTATAGCAATTCTGAATTTCTGTAGTTGTAATTTAATGGGGTCAGAATCTGGAATAGAAGGTATTTCTAAACAAATTTTAAACTGATAGTCATCCAAGTTTTTCGCAGTGCTCATCGTATTGCCGAGTGACAAAACATTCCGACGACTCAGCTCTGCATCAATAGTTAATCCTTTGAATATTCCGTCCAGACTATCAATTGAGAAATTTCGTGTAGTAATACCATCGCTAGATATTAATCGACCGCACTTTAAATTTTGGTGGAATAACCTTTGAACAATAATATTTAAAAGAGAATTTGTCATGGTTAAACAAAATTATTTCATGACCAGAGTTATTAAGAGTTAGCAGTTACTATTGTCACGTTATACTAGTAGAAGCAATTTAAAGAGAAATAGGTTTTAGTTTAAAAATTAATAGGATAGAAACTGTATATTTCTAGATTGTAAAATTGAAATCCTCTGCCACTGCAACGATTAACCTTCCATTACATGGAGGACACGCTCCCGCTAACCTAGTCAGGAGAATGATTAGACTATCCTATGCAATATCAAAGGTGATCGTAGATGAATATGGTGGGCATGATTTTCTAAGAAGATTAGCTGACCCTCTATGGTTTCAAGCTTTTGGTTGTGTACTTGGGTTTGATTGGCATTCTTCTGGAGTTACAACAGTGGTTACCGGTGTTCTCAAACAATCACTTAAGGAAGATGTTCACGCCATTTCAGTTGCAGGAGGAAAAGGAGAAAAGGCTATCGAGGCAAAAAACGTTATTCCAAGGCTAGCTGAAAGACATTATAATCTATCTTCAAACAAAATTGATAGTTTGATCCATGCAAGCAGACTCACAGCAAAAGTCGACAATGCTGCGGTACAAGATGGCTACTCATTATATCACCATGTTATTTTATTTGATGAGCATGGAAACTGGACTATCGTACAGCAAGGAATGAATCGCGATAAAAAGTTGGCAAGAAGATATCATTGGATTTCAGATGGTTTAACGAGCTTCGTGCATGAACCACATGCAGGAATAATATGCACGCATAAGGCCCCAAATACCCTTAATATGACTTCAATTGATTCTGCAGAAAATCAAAAAATCTGTATGGAATTGGCGAGAGACAACGTTAATAATCTGAAATCATCTGTACGTAAGGTAACAGAAGCGATATCTGCTCCCATAGTAAAAAAGAATACCTTGGATAATTGGATATCAACAGATAATTCTAATAGCAATTATCAGGTATCTGAAGATTTAGGGCGTCAAAATTATATAGAACGTTATGAGATGCCCAGTCGATTAGACTGGAATGTTTTCAGAAAAATTTACGATATTCAGCCCCAAAATTATGAACAATTAATTTCTGTTCCAGGAGTAGGGCCAGCAGCTGTAAGAGCTCTATCGCTTATTGGTGAAATAATCTTTGGGACTAAAGCATCATGGCAAGATCCTGTGAAATATAATTTTGCTCATGGTGGAAAAGACGGTGTACCGTATCCTATTGCACGTAAAACCTATGATAAATCTATAAGTTATCTTTCTTCTGCTATTGAAGGAGCTGAGATAGAAAGAGAGCAAAGAATTCAAGCGCTAAAGAAGTTGGCAGAATATTCAGCTATAATGTTTAATCAAGATAAATAATGAAGTCTAGTTTATTTTATCATACGAGGTTCTATTAGATGTTTTTCTAAATCAGATCCACAACCATAGAAAGTGACTAAAATAATTGGGAAATTTTCAATTTTCTAAAATAATTCTATCTTCTTAACAATCGGTTGCGAATTGGGTCTGCATTACTAATAGTTATAAACAATATGTATTACTACATATAATAATGAAAAATTCAGCAGTACGATCCGTTTTATTATTATTAGTTGTTGGTTCCTTACTTTTACCAACGGTCGCCGTGAATCAAGTATTATCTGCCCAGGGCCCCTCTTCATCTACTACGAATTCGAAAGTATTATCCGGGGATGTTGGTGTTCAGAAAGGACCACTACTACAAAATAGAACTATTAACTATATTGATGGCTCCTCAGGCTACCTCGTATATCCCAATACTACTACTAATAATACGACGTCTACTACAGGACAACAACAAAAACTTCCTGCAGTGGTCATGATTCATGAGTGGTGGGGTTTGAACGATAATATCAAAGATATGGCTAATGAACTTGCAGGTGAAGGTTACGTTGTACTTGCTGCTGATCTCTACAATGGGGAGGTGGCAACCGATCCTAATCGTGCAAGAGAATTATCTTCATCTGTGAATGAAAATCCTGAACAGGCCATTACAAATTTGCAGTCCGCTGTACAATACCTTGCTTCGCTTCCAAATGTTAATAGCTCAAGAATAGCTTCATTAGGATGGTGCTCTGGAGGAGGTCAATCATTACAACTCGCCCTACATAGCGAACAGAATCCATTAGCTGCCACTGTTATATAC
>WUUC01195346.1_pt1 | contig 13017 bp, 12 predicted proteins | sample 6278441 | NCBI WGS metagenome assembly WUUC01 (sample SAMN13675441, study PRJNA597444) | soil metagenome | isolation source: soil | place: USA: Washington | collected 2017-10 | reverse complement strand
GATCCCACGGCGCGTCTCGCCCGCAACTTCGACGTTCTCATCGAAGAAGAAGGCCTCGCGCTGCGCGGCAGCTTCGTGATCGACCCCAACGGCAAGATCAAGGTCTGCGAGATCCACGACAACGGCATCGGCCGCGACGCGAAGGAGCTGCTGCGCAAGGTCAAGGCCGCACAGTACGTGGCTGCGCACCCGGGCGAGGTATGCCCGGCCAAGTGGCAAGAGGGTGACAAGACGCTCAAGCCCTCACTCGAGCTCGTCGGCAAGATCTGAGCACGCGCCGTCTGGCTGGGCGCCACAGCGGTGCCCAGCGTTTTGCGAGTCGCGATTCGACCTAACGGCCGCGTTGGCCGCCACGCTTACTTCACTGCTTTGCACATCTGCAGAGCGGCATCGTCCACCTCTAGCCCAACTCTGCCTCGATAAGGACTCACGCCATGCTCGACCAGGAAATGAAGGCTCAGCTGACCGCGTACCTCGAGTACCTGCGGCGGCCCATTCAGATCACTGCGTCGCTCGATGAGAGCGAAGCCGCTACGCAGCTCAGAGAGTTGCTCGCCGACATCGCCTCGGCGTCCGACAAGGTGAGCGTGGTCGAAGCGCTGGCCCGTGGCGACGAGCGCCGGCCTTCGTTTGCCATTCATTTGCCGGGAGAGCTGCCGCGCGTGCGCTTCGCCGGGCTGCCGCTCGGTCACGAGTTCACGTCGCTGGTGCTCGCTTTGCTGCACGTGGGTGGACACCCGCCCAAGGTGTCTGACGAAGTGCTGGCGCAGGTGGAAGGCCTGTCGGGCGAATATCGTTTCGAGGTCTACTTTTCACAGTCTTGTCAGAACTGCCCGGACGTCGTGCAGGCGCTCAACCTCATGTCTGCGCGCAACCCAAACGTGTCGCACGTCGCGATCGATGGCTCGCTCTTTCAAAACGAGGTCACCGAGCGGCAGATCCTTGCTGTTCCAACCATTTACTTGAACGGCCAACGCTTCGGTCAAGGCCGCATGGAAATTGAAGAAATCCTCGCCAAGCTCGACACGGGAGCAAGCGAACGGCGCGCTGCGCTGTTGAGCAAGAAAGAGCCCTACGACATGCTCGTCGTCGGCGCCGGTCCCGGCGGTGCAGCTGCTGCGATCTACGCCGCACGAAAAGGCATTCGCACGGGTTTGTTGACGGATCGCTTCGGCGGACAAGTGGCCGACACGCTCGGCATCGAGAACTTCATCTCCGTGACCGAGACCGAGGGGCCGCGCTTGGTGGCGGCACTCGAAGCGCACGTGACCGCGTATCCCGTCGACGTGATGAAGCACGAGCGCGCGCGCAGACTCACGCCGGGCGAGCTCATCGAGATCGAGTTGGAGAGCGGCGCGAAGCTGTCTGCCAAGACGGTGGTGATCGCGACCGGCGCGCGCTGGCGCGATCTGAATGTGCCGGGAGAGACCGAGTACAAGACGCGCGGCGTCACGTACTGTCCGCACTGCGATGGGCCGCTGTTCAAGGGCAAGCGCGTAGCAGTCATCGGCGGCGGCAACTCGGGCGTCGAGGCCGCGATCGATCTGGCAGGCGTGGTCGCGCACGTGACCCTGCTCGAGTTCGCGAACGAACTGAAGGCGGACGACATCTTGCAGCGCAAGCTCAAGCGGCTGCCCAACGTGGACGTGATCTTGAGCGCCCGCACCACCGAGGTGACAGGCGACGGCCAGAAGGTGACCGGTCTCGTCTACGAGGATCGCACGAGCCACGAAATGAAGACGCTGGAGGTTGCGGGCGTGTTCGTGCAGATAGGCTTGCTACCGAACTCTCGCTGGCTCGAAGGGACGGTCGAGCTCTCCAAGTTTGGTGAGGTGATCGTCGACCAACACGGACGCACCAACGTCCCCGGCGTCTTTGCCGCAGGCGACGTGACCACCGTGCCTTTCAAGCAGATCATCATTGCAGCAGGCGACGGCTCGAAGGCCGCGCTCAGTGCTTTTGACCACCTGATTCGCACTACCTAACGGCGACGCCCGAAGACAGAGCTGCGAGGCTACCGAATTGCCACACTGAGGTCGTGGTGTGGCGAGGCGGCGGCACGACCCCGCAGATTATGTGCATTTTTCGGCCGATTGGCGCCTGGCAGCGCGCGGTCTGCTTCTTGCTGTACCTCTTGTTGAGCTTGTTGCCGACCGCGGCGCAAACCTGGAGAGGAAGCTATGCCGAGCCCCACTGAAAACGCGAAGGATGTCGAGGTCAACGAGGACAGCATCGAGATCGATCTGTCAGAGCACAGCCGAGAGCTTCCGCTCCAAAAACTCTACGACGGGCGGCCTCGCAACGAGCGACAGGAAGGTAAGGTCCTGGTTCCGGCGTTGCTGTGGATGGCCGGTGTGCCGTTCGGCGTCGTGCTTCTACTTTGGTTCTTCTTCTTTCGCGGCTGAATAGCTTCGCGTTCAGCCGTGCGCCGAGTGCTTGAAATGCACAGACGCGTTGCGCCTAAGCTGCGCAACGCGTCTTTCATACGCATCTCTTACTAGCGGCAAGCCGCTCCAGCTAAGGTGCGGGAGCGGGAGCAGTCGGCTCGGTCGCCGGCTTCTTCTTCGCCGCAGGAGCTGCAGGCGAAGGTGCGGGTCCGGTTGCAGGAGCCGCCGGAGCTGCGGTGTTGGGCGCGGCCGCAGGCTCAGCCGCTGCGGCGGCCGGCTTCTGCGCGGGCAGGGCCTTCTTGACGAACTTGAGCGTCATGCGGTCGCTCTCGCCGATGGCCTCGTACTTCTCGCGATCTTTGTCGCCGAGCGCATAGCTGGGCGGCAGGGCCCAGACGCCTTCGGGATAGTCCTTGGTGTCCTTCTTGTTCGCGTTGATCTCGGACTTGCCCGCGAGCTTGAAACCGGCGGCCTCGACCTGCGCAATCAGCCACTTTTGTGGAAGGTAGCCTTTTTTCGCGCTCTCTTCGGGCACTGCGTCGTCTGCTGCCCGATGTTGTTCGATACCGAGCACGCCGTTCGGCTTGAGCGCCTTGTGGAACTCGGCCAGCCAGGCGTTGAGCGTGCCTTGGTTCACCATGCCGTGCGCAGCGCGCATCAGCAGCGCCATGTCCAAGGTGCCCTCTTGCTTGAGATCCGGCGCCTTGTTGTCGACGATCACGGTTTCGATCTTGCCGTACAGCTCGGGCGAGGTCTCCGTGAAGAGCTTGAAGCGTTCGCCGTAGAACGTAGAACGCGCATCGGCCGGGCCGTTGGGATCGCTGCTGGTCGCGATCAACTTGCCCTTGGCGGCAAGCGTGGGCGCGAGCAGCTCCGTGTACCAACCTTCGCCGGGGCTGAACTCGAGCACGGTCATGGTGGGCTTGAGTCCGAAGAACTCGAGCGTCTCCAGCGGGTGGCGATGGACGTCGCGCGCGGCGTTGCCGGGCTTGCGGTGCTGGCTGGCCATCGCGGCTTTGAGCGCGGCGCGCGTGGTCGGATAAGCCTTCTCCGCAAGCGCTTTTGCGGAGGCGCGCAGCTCTGGCGTGAAGCGTGCCACTTCGGCTTCGTGCTCCGCGCGCATGGCCGCGCGTTCTTTTTCGAGCTCGGCGAGCTTCTTTTGGCGCTCGAGCTCCTCGGGTGAAGGGGGTGGAGGGGCGACGGGCGCCGGTGAAGGCGAGGCCGTGTTTACCGAGGTTTCTGCTGTTGGCTCGGACTCGGGCGTGGTCGTGGGCTGCGGAGAGCTCGCACCGCAAGCCGCAGTGAGAGCGAGGACAACTGCGGTTCCAAAGACCTTGTTCTTCATGGGGGTTACGTAGTGCGCACGCGCCGAGTTCTCAAGCCTGGCGTGCGCTGAAAACGTCTCGCAGTACGTCGCGTAGGCGTCGCCAGCGGGGGGACGCTCGAAAAAAGGAGCGTATGGGCGCCTACCTATCGCGGAAAATATGTCGATGGCTTTTACGGTGGCCGCGGTTTTGCGGTAAAAAGACGATCATGAAACCCGTCACATTGTGGTCACTCGCGATCGGGACGCTCGCAGTTGGCGGCTTGGGCGGTGAAGCGGCAAGCGCCAAGCCACCCGAAAGCAGCGCCCGGGTGGAGCTCGCATCGCCGATCCCGGTCGGCCGCGTGAAGCTCCAAAAGCAGACCGTCGAACTATCGGTCCGAAGCCTTGCCCAAGGGGGCGCCGCGCATTCCGTTTCGCAAGGCGTGGCGATCAGCGCAGATGTCCAGATTCCAAAGCGCAACGATGACGCGTTGCATCGGCGCCAGGTCGCCCGTTAGCAGCCCGCCGTAGACGCGCGCGGCTGTCGTTGGCCGAGCCGCAGGCGCGCTGCTGCGCGTATCCGCAGCGAGTGCTATCGCACGCCGCTTCGCCGGGCCTACGTGGCGGACGAAGTCGAGAGCGAGCGAAGTTCATGGCCCAAGAAGACAACAGCCTCGTTCTGCCACGCGCCGTCGTCGTCGGCGTGCAGCTACCAGGCATCACAGACGAAGCTTTCGAATCTTCGCTGCGCGAACTCGAGCGGCTCGGTAAGACGTTGGGTCTGGAGATCGCAGGGCGTGTCACGCAGCGCTTGCCGCACCTCGATTCAGCTGCGGTGCTCGGGTCTGGGAAGCTGCGCGAGCTCGGCGCCCTCACGGGTGGCGTGGGCGTCGTCGAGAAGACTGTGCATCGTAAAGCGCAAAAGAAAGATGGCCCAGCCGAGTTCGAGCCGGAGGTTTCGGCCACGCTCGCGGAAGACACGGGCCAAGGCGCCGAGGTAGTGCTGATCGATCACGACCTGTCGCCCACCCAGGTGCGCAATCTGGAGCGCGCGACCGGCGCGCAAGTGCTCGATCGCACCAGTGTGATCCTCAACATCTTTCAGCGACACGCGCACTCGCGCGCGGCGAAGCTTCAGGTCGAGATCGCGCGTTTGAACTACGACGCACCGCGCTTGCGCGAAAGCAGTGGCGGCAAAGACCGCCAGCGCGGCGGCATCGGGGGCCGAGGTGCAGGCGAATCGGCGCTCGAGCTGGACCGACGCAAGGTGCGCGACCGCATCGCAGAGTTGCGCGAAGAGCTCGCCTCGATCGAACGGGACGCGGGTACACGTCGAGCACGGCGCGCGGAGCAAAACACTGTCGCGCTCGTTGGTTACACGAACGCGGGCAAGAGTTCGCTGATGCGAGGACTCACCGGGCGGGATGTGTATGTAGCCGACAAGTTGTTCGCGACGCTCGACACCACCGTGCGCTCGCTGAAGCCCGAGACGAACCCGCGCATCTTGGTCTCGGACACCGTCGGTTTCATCAAGAAGCTGCCGCACGATCTGGTGGCTTCCTTTCGTTCGACGCTCGATGAAGCCAGCGAAGCGCACCTGCTATTGCACGTGGTCGACGGCGCCGATCCCGCTTTTCGCGAGCAACTGGAAGTGACCCGCACGGTGCTCGAGGAACTCGGCGCCGATCAGCCGCGTTGGCTGCTGCTGAACAAGGTCGATCTGCTCGACGACGCGGCGCGACAGGCGCTCAAAGAAGAATTTCCGGAAGCGATCCAGCTCTCGTCTCGTGTGCCCGAGGATGTGGCGGCGCTACGCGAGCGGTTCGTGGCTTTCTTTGCTTCGCAAGGCACGGAGGCGGTGTTGTTCGTGCCCTACGAAAAGCAGCGCTTGATCGCGCTCCTTCACGAAGCCACCAACGTACTCGACGAGCGTCACGACGAGCTCGGTACCCATATTCGCGTGCGCGGTCCGGCCGAGGTCCTCACCAAGATCGAGCGCGAGCTCGCCGTGGGATAGCGGAGCGCGCGCGTTGAAGCGCGAGTCCCTGAGCGGGGCACGTTGCGGTGTGATCCGCTGCAGTGCACGGTGGCGGCCACGCTTTCTGAGCCAGACGCCGAGACGACGTGTCTCCCTACGTGTCAAACCGTAAGGGATCCGTCAGGGGCCGTGCTTTCGATTCGTGTCCTTGTGCCTCAGAGGCGTCGCGCTTCGAGTAAGAACCCTGATGGCGTCTTGTGAGCACGACAGCCATCTGCTGCCAAGCCGCGGGTATGTCGCGTTGCTTGCGTTGAATCGCGCGCCGCGTTGCGGCTATCTTCGGAGAACCGCTCGCGGCAGTCGTGGTTCGGGCGATGATGCACCGACTTGAAGGTGCCGCAATCGGGAGGAGCCATGAACGCCGCCCTCGGCGTACTGCTCGTGGATGACGATGTCACGCTGGCTCGATCACTGGCTCGCGAGCTGTCGTTTCGCGGCTGGGACGTGCGTGTCGCAGGCGGTGGCGAAGCCGCGCTGCAGGCGATTCACGACAAGCCTTGCGGCGCCATCTTGATCGATCTGCACATGCCGGACATGGACGGCCTGTCGCTCATGGCGCAACTGCAAGCGGAGGGAAACAGCGCCAAACTCTTGCTCTGGTCGGGCAACGTCGACGTCGAGGTGGCCGTTCGCGCGGTGCGCAGCGGTGCGATCGATGTGTTGCAAAAGCCCATTTCCGGCGCGGAGCTCGACGCCTATCTGCGTACGGGACATCGCTTACGCGCTGTAAGTACTCTTACTCCAACCATCAGACACAATCCTTCGGACGGCATCCTCGGTGAAGCGCCGAGCATCCGTGTAGTGCGCGAGCAGGTCCGCACGGTATCGCGTTTTCGTGATCTGCCCGTCCTCATCACCGGAGAGACCGGAACCGGCAAGGAGCTAGTTGCCCAAGCTGTACACGCCTCCAGCGAAACGGATGGGCCTTTCATCCCAGTCAACTGTGCTGCCATTCCGGAGCAGTTGTTCGAGAGCGAGCTCTTCGGTCATGACGCGGGATCGTTCACCGGCGCGCGCGGCGCTCGTGTCGGGATGTTCGAAGCCGCTGCGGCAGGCACGCTGTTCTTGGACGAGATCGGGGAGTTGCCGAGCGGATTGCAGCCGAAGCTTCTACGCGCCGTGGAAACTCGCTCGTTCAGGCGCGTCGGCGGCACGCGTGACATTCCGTTTCGAGCGCGGTTGATCAGTGCGACGCATCGCAGCTTGATCGGCACAGCTTCGGTCCTTCGCAACGATCTCTACTATCGCCTGGCAGGCTTTACGATTGCGACGCCGCCGCTACGCGATCGCACTTCCGACATCGACATGCTCGCCTGCTACTTCTTGAGTGAGTTTGCCAAGCGCTATCAAGTCTCGGTCGAGTTCTCGCCGCGCGCTCTGGAGGCGCTGCACGCTTACGAGTGGCCTGGCAACGTGCGCGAACTGCGCGCAGTCGTCCAACAAGCCGCCGTACTCTCTACTGAGGGACGCGTGGGAGTCGCCGAGCTTGCACTGGCGCTGCGCGATCGACAAGAGCGTCCGAACGAGACGCTGAGCATGAATCCCGTCGAGCGAGATCTTTCGGCCAGTCAGGTGTCCGGCATCATCCCGGTGGTCAAAGTGAGTGAATCGCTGCGCGACATCGAGCGCCGCACCATTCTGCAGACGTGGGATTCGACAGGCCACAATCTGAGTGCTGCCGCGCGCGCGCTCGGTCTACCGCGCACGACACTGCGCGATCGATTGCGCAAGTACGGCCTGCGCTAGCGTCTCGTTGCCGACGGTAAGGATACTCAACGGCGGTCGTTCACGCCGAGGACGATTTCGGCCAGCCAGCGAACAGGGGTCTGCGGACTCGATGTCTCTGCAAGCGACATCACGCGCCGGCTGATCTCGAGGTAATCGACGCGCATACGGCGCAAGTCGCGCAAATGCGGAATCAGTTCGCGTTCGATCAACTCACGTCCATGCGGCTCCACAGGCCCGTTGGTCGCTGAGTCTGGCATGAGGCCGGCAAATTCGGGTCGGTAAGAAGTCGAGGCACCCACCGTCCACAGCGTGCACGGCAGACGCGCGCTCGCGCCCTCGAACCACTCTCTTGCGGAGGTCAGCCGCACGGCGATCTCCAGCATGCCGCGCGCGATTTCCTGAGGGTCTTCGCTCGAAAGAATGTGAGCGAGCTGCTCACGCAGCAGCGAATCCACACGCACGATTTGCCACAATCTGAGTTGTCCGAAGCCTGCGTCCGCCAGGATGACGACACGCCCTGCCGAGATTTGCTGGGCACACGCTGAATGCAGGCGCGCCCAGGCAATGAGTTCGTCGCGCGCGCGATTGTGATCGCTGAACAGCGCACGCGGGCGCGAATGAAATCGCCAGCCGGACGCCGACGCCCACCAATCACCGCGTGGCGTCTTGAAAGGACGAATGTCCAGCTTGGCGACTTCGTGCAGGTGCGCGCGTCCGTCGACAGGCGGCCAGATCATGCCGCCCGGCATCATTGGATCGGGGACGAAGGTCGTTTCTTCACTCGCGCTCTCGGCTGCGGGTGGGACGCTCGACGGATTGGCGCGCGGGATCTCGAAGAACGGTGGAATCGTCGAAGGTCGCTTTATGACCTCGCTGACTTCCGGCAAGACCTTACCCTTGGTTTCAGTCTCGCGGATTGCGCGCAGCAACGTTTCCGGGCCGTCTACGGCTTGCACGCCCACCGGCAAGCGGCCCTCGATCGAGAGCGCGCGCACGCGGTCGAGGGCCAGGCGTACGGCGAGTACGAACGCCTCGCGGATGCCTTCCGAACCGGTGGCGATCGTCTCCACGATGCCGATGGGTGCGACGGCCTTCAAGCGCTCGCGAAGTTGCTCGCGCGGCGTCGCGTCCGGCGCATCACGCTTGTTGGCCTGCAGCACGATGCCTACGGGCGGGTTCTGATTGCGGCAGTAAGGCACGAGCTTGGCGAGCCATTCGATGCCGTAGCTCATCTCGCCAGCGCGCGTGTCGAGCACACATACGACAGCGTCAGCGTCGCGGAGTAAGAGGTCCCGCCGCTTGCTGAGCTCAACTTGACCCGGAGCACTCACGATCTGACAGCGGATCTGTCGACCTTCGAACAGACCTCCGATGTAGTCCATCCAGTCGAAGAAGATCGTGCGACCATCGCGCTCTTCGGGACATGCCACTTCGCTTCCGACGCCGTGGGCGAGTGCACGCAAGCTCGTCGTCTTTCCCGACAAAGCGGGGCCATCGTAAACGATGCGGATGACGAGTACCCCGCGGGTCGGATCGATCGAGGGCATGAAAAGAACTCGATTTTGAGGACGAGTTTCGCGAGGGCGGGTTCGCCAAAGCGGTTGCCTCGCGCGTTTGCTGCGAGCGGTGTCGACTCCGAGCGTCGACACCGTTCGCAACTTACTTACTAGAGCGTCGTCACGTGTTTGTTTACCGCCGTGCGAACGATGGCAAGATTGCTCTGCTTTCTGTCCACCGCGAGGTACAAAAACGTGGCAGGACCGACCAGCTTTACCAAGTGGATCTGGTCTGTCAGCGTGATGAGCATATCTTCGATGCTGCCCGTCAAGCCGAGCGTACGCATGATCTTCAGCTTCTGCTTCACGAGCTCGCTGTTGTAAGCGCTGGCAGCAGTGAGATCGAAGTCGGAGCGAGCCGAACGAACGGCGAGTGTCATCCCCGAGTCGAGATCAACCAAAGAAGCTGCGATGAAGCCACTTGCATCGCCCTGAATTTTCTCGAGAATTTCGGTCAGAACTTTTTCACTCGGCATGGCCATTCTCCCTGTCTTTAGACGGACATTTCTTTTTCGACACTGGCGAGCTGCAAGCGAGAGAGCGCGAGGTTGCCCTTCTGCTTATCCAGCACGAGATAGATGAAGAGCGCGTCGTTCTGACTTAGCGGTCGAATCAGATGATACTGATTGTGGAGCGTGATGAGGATGTCCTCGATGTTGTCTTTGATGTTGAGGTTGCGCATCGTCTTGCGCTTGGCGCGCACGACCTCGGTGTTGCCGGCAGCGGCGATCTCGAGGTTGATCATGCCCGCACCGCCTTCGGCTCCGAGCATCATCCCGCTGTTGCTGTCGACGACGCATGCGCCGACCGCTCCATCGAGGGTCATTATCTTGACTAGGGTTTCTTTGATATTGGCCACGATGTCCTCCGTCTCGCGTTGGCGAGTGAGCACGAGCTCTCTCTTGCATGCTCACGTCACACGCGAACGTGCGGTGCGGAGCGAACACGCCTTGTGCAAGAGCCAAGCCACGCTCAAATGGGCTTCAGAGGGTCCATTGCAGCGTGGCTAGCAGCCCGTTCTGGCGGATGACCGACGTCTGCCTGGCGAAAACCGCCATGACTTGGATGTGGTCCGCCATGGCGGAACCCGACAGGCGCAGGATGGCGCCGAGATCTGTGTTCGCGCAACCGTATGAGGGGTGGCGTACGTCTTGCTTCTGCGGCGTTTGGTGGATCTACGCGGACCGACCCAGGGTGCAGAGCCCGTGCAGCGCTCACTCGTGAGCGATGGGTTCGACGCGGCTCCGATCGGTCTGTGTTCGGCTGACGGTGAGTTGCAGGACGCGACTCCAGCAGCACTGGCCGTGCTGCGCAGCTTGCACGTCGTGGACGAGATTCCTGCGGCACTGCCTGCCGAACTGTGGGCTCGCTTGGACAGCGTCGCGGACGGCGAGGCGGTAGAGTGGCATCCGCCACGTGCGGGAAGGAGTCTGCTTGGCTGCACTCGCTACGCACGCGGATCGGGAAACTATCTGTTGCTCATGAGGGAGGTGTCGGATAAGCGCGCCGCCTTGTCCGAGCGCCTGCATCGCGAACGCCTCGAGTCGACAGGCCGACTGATTGCGAGCATCGCACACGACATTCGTACGACTGTGGCGAGCATCGTCTACAGCGCTGACTTCCTCGAAGTGAGTGGTTCGGCTTTGAGCAACGACACCTTACGCGCCAGCGTTCACGACATCTGCGATGCGAGCCGACGTCTTCAAACCACTGTCGACGGCTTGCTCGATTTCGCGCGGCTCGGGCCGACCATTTCCGTTCCCGTGTCACTGCGTGACGTACTCAATCGCGCGCGCGGACTTTTGCGTTCGGTGTACCGAGAGGGTGGCCATCGCTTAGAAGTTGAAGTCGCCTCCGACGCGGAGTGGGTACGTGGCAATCCGATCATCATCGAGCAGATCTTCGTCAATCTCTTGCTCAACGCGGCCGAGAGCGCGCCGGGCATCCGCGATGTGAGTGTTCGTTCGAGTCTTGCAGATCCCCGTGCCGAGCTGGCTCGCGCTCCTGAACACTATCTGTGTGTGCGCGTGCAAGATGATGGCCCGGGCGTAGCCCAGCATCTTCGGGCGACGATTTTTGAGCCATTTTTTACCACCAAAGTCGATGCGACAGGCCTGGGCCTTACCAACGCACGCGAGGCGACAGCGAATCAGGAAGGACAGATCGTCTTGGAACCCACGGCGCACGGCGCGAGCTTTGCCGTCTATCTCCCGCGCTCGGAGGGGCCGCGATGATTCGTCTCCTCATGCTCGACTTGGACTCGCTCCTGGTCGCCGCGATCGGGCGCACGTTACTTCAGGAAGGTATGAGTCTCGAGAACGTGCGCAGCGCCGAACTTGCATGCCGTCGCGTCGTCGAGGGCAACGTGGACGTCGCCCTGCTCGACTTTAACCTGATCAATCGCGCGGATTTTGCCTGCTTTGCAAAAATCCCGGTGGTGCTGATGACCTCGTTCTTGGAGTCCGAGGAGGAGCATCCCTTCTTTCGCGGCGCGCGCCTGTTGCGTAAGCCGTTTACGAGCGCCCAGCTCTTGATGGCGTTGCGTGAAGCGCTCGGTCCGCTCCACTCCGAACCCGTGCTGCTCGTCGACCTGCTGCTGCGGGCGCACACCTGCGGTCTGAGCGTCGCTTTTCGGGTCGGTTCGGCCGAGGTGTTCGTTGAGAACGGCGAGCTGGTGCACGCGGAGTTTGGAAAGCTGCGAGGGGAGGCCGCGCTCGCCGCGATCTTGGGAGACTCGCAGAACGGCCCACTGAGTATTCCTTCGCGCAGCGTGGAACACACGATCGCGCGGCCATTTCGCACCACGCTATTCGATGCGCTCGGGGCCGTCGACGAGCGCGAACAACTGCTCGCTTTTCGGGAGCCTTTGCCGCATCGCAACGCGCCCCGCGGAGGAACCGAGTCGTGAGCGACGCATCCGAACAGCCTGACATCGTCTACGCACTCGTTTGTCTGCGGACCGGGATGATTCTGAGCGCGCTCGGGCAGGAGGCGCCCAACGCGCGGCTGATCGCGCTGGCAGATGCCGCTTGCAATCTCTTTTCAAACGCCAAATCCATGTCGTGGAGTCCATCGTTCGCACGCCTAGGCGATGAAGCTGAAGTCGGTGGCGACGAGTGCCAACGCATGATCATGATTTCGGCCGGTCGTATCCATGTCGTCGAGCGCCTCACGCATCATCCGGAAACGGCGCTAGCCGCGATTAGCCTATCCGGAGAAGCTCTCGGTAACGTGTTGTCCGGTGTGCGTGCCACGCTCTCAAGGCTGGATGTCCAATAGCCATGGCTCTCGACGTTGCCAGTGCGAAGCTCAATTTCTCTGCGGTCGAGGCAGACTTGCTCGATGCGGCTGCTCAAGTGCTCCTCTCTGTCGACGATGCGCCACGCGACATCGCCGGAGTGCTCGCGTTCGGCGACGACGGCTTCATCCTGATCGAGAATCGAAAAGTGTGCTGGGCGGTCGCGAACGAGATGTCCGTATCGCTCACCGACATTCTCTCCAAGCAAGCAAACCCACCTGTTTCTCGGCTGGACTTGGAGCGCGTCTACCGACGCTGCAAGCAGGAGCGCAAGGCCCTCGGAGAAGGGCTCGTAGAAAGCGGTCTCGTCTCTGCGGAAGACGTCCGCAGGGCGCTCGTCGCACATCACGCCGAAGCGATCGGCCGCCTCGCTTACCAGGGTGGACAAGCGACGCGCTTCACGCCGACGAAGCTTACTGGCTACGACCCACGCTTCACCTTGAGCACCGCCGAAGCGCTCGCGTCATTACTGCCGGAGCGCTTGACCGAGTACAAGCTGCGCGCGCAGGCGCATCTTCAGCAACTACCGCTCGCTGATGCGAGTGCCTTCGGCTTCGTGCTTCCCTTCGCCAACTCTACCCCGCTGATCGCGGAGGCCGGTAAGGACTGTCAGCTGGCGGCGCGCCAAGTGCTCGAGATCGCCCGCTGGGCGACCACCACGCGCGAGATCAGCCACATGTTCGACCCGCAGATCCAGGTCACGT
>WUUC01144540.1_pt1 | contig 13017 bp, 14 predicted proteins | sample 6278441 | NCBI WGS metagenome assembly WUUC01 (sample SAMN13675441, study PRJNA597444) | soil metagenome | isolation source: soil | place: USA: Washington | collected 2017-10 | reverse complement strand
GTCCAGCTCGGCGGGCTCGTCATCGCCGCTGGGTTTGCACTGTTGTGGTTGGCCGAACAGAAGAGGCCGCTGCGCCGGCGAGTGGAACCCTCGGCGACTCACCACGCGCGCAATGCGGCCGTTGCCGCCCTCGCTGCCGCGACGGTCCAGGGGGCCGAAATGCCCCTCGTGGCCCCGGTTGCCAGGCTCGCTGCTCGGCGACGGCTGGGCCTTCTCGGCCGGATGCCGCACGGATGGCTCCGCACCGCGCTCTCGTTGCTGCTGCTCGACTACAGCTTGTACGTGTGGCATGTGCTGACCCACCGCGCGCCGTTGCTCTGGAGGTTTCACGCCGTCCATCACGTCGATCTCGACCTCGATACGTCAACGGCCGTCCGCTTTCATTTTGGCGAGCTCGCGCTGTCGATCCCGTGGCGTGCGGCGCAGGTGGCCCTCATCGGCGTCTCGCCGCGCGACCTTCGCCTGTGGCAGCAAGCTGTCCTCCTGTCCGTTCTCTTCCATCACTCGAACGTGCGGCTGCCGGCACGTGTCGAGCGCGCGCTGGCGGTCTGCGTGATGACGCCGCGCCTGCACGGAATCCACCACGCCGACGATGGAGCGTTGCGCGACTGCAACTGGTCCAGCGGCCTGACGCTCTGGGATCGCTTCCATGGCACGTTTCGGAGCGAGGTGCCGCAGGAGGCGATCACGATCGGGGTTGACGGCTATCGCACTCCCGAGGACGTGACGCTGCCGCGGATCCTTGCAATGCCCTTCACGGACGGACCTCGAGTCGCCGCCGCCCCGCCCGCATGACAGATAACTGGCGCTACTCCCAGGGTCTGGTCCGTGCCGCGGCCGGCGCGATCATCTTCGCGCTTCCGCTGCTCATGACCATGGAGATGTGGTGGCTCGGTTTCACGATGGAGCGCGGGCGCCTGCTGCTGTTGCTGCTGCTTCTGCTGCCGACGCTGGTGCTGCTGTCCTACCACGCGGGATTCGAAGCGACGTCGACCTGGCGCGACGACATCGTCGATGCCGTGGTGGCATACGGCATTGGCTTCGCGACGTCCGGAATGGCGTTGTGGCTGCTCGGGATTCTCACCAGCGACACGTCAGCGCGCGAAGCGATCGGCATGATGTGCGTGCAGACGGTTCCTGCCAGCGTCGGCGCGATGCTGGCCCGCAGCCTGCTCGCCGGCGAGCACGCCGACGCGGACGCGCGGCCGGGCAGCACCTATGCCGGTGAGATCTTCATCATGGCCGTCGGCGCCCTGTTCCTCGCGTTCAGCATCGCGCCCACCGAAGAAGTGATCCTGATCGCCTATCGCCTGTCGCCGTTGAACACGATTCTCCTGGCGCTCGTCTCGCTCGCGTTGATGCATGCCTTCGTGTACGCGGTTGAATTTCGCGGCCAGGTTCAGCGTGCAGAGCACGCGACGCCGGCAGGCGAGTTTCTCCGCCTCACGGTCGTCGGTTACGCCGTATCGCTCGCCATCAGCGCGTACGTGCTGTGGACGTTCGGTCGCGACGAGGGGCTGCACCCGGTGGAAATGGCGCGAGCGTCCGTGGTGCTCGGCTTTCCTGCTGCCATCGGCGCCGCGTCGGCGCGCCTCCTGCTCTGACCCATGGCCGCGCGCTCGCGCAAGAAAGACGGAGTGCCTGCTATCGAGTGGGTTACGGGAGTCTGTGGGCTCGCGATCGTGCTTGGCACGATTGGCTTCATCGCGTACGAGGCGTTTCGCGGTACTCCCGGCGAGCCGCGCCTGGAAGTCGCAATCGAGACGAGCCGTGCCACGGCCTCCGGATTCTCGGTGACGGTGCTCGTCCGGAATGCCAGCCGCCGTGCCGCGGCGGACGTAGTCGTCGAGGGCATCCTTCGCTCGCGTGATACGGGTGTGCAAACAAGTGAAGTGCGGCTCGACTACGTGCCCGGCCTCTCGACACGCCGCGCCACGCTCGTATTCCAGGCGCCGGCGGCCGAGAATGATGTCTCTGTCAGGATCGTCGGTTACACCACGCCTTGACGCGGTACCACGCGCAGTAGTTAGAAGGGGCTATTCATTGATCGCGGCATTTCCGCGGTTCCGCGGCTGGTCGTCAGCGACGCGTAAAACCGCGCCACCTCGCGCATCTGCTGCGGCTTCAGCCGCGGCGCCACCTGCTGCATGATGTGCGCGTATCGCGATCCGCCGCGGCGCTGGTTCGCGAACAGCTCGAGCTGCAGCACCAGGTAATCTTCGTATTGGCCATCGAGCCGCGGATACGCGGGGTTGCGCGCGCCGGGGCCCGGTCCGTGGCAATCGCTGCACGACGGCACGTTTTGCTCCGGGATGCCTCGCAGCGCAATCCTGGCGCCTGGATCGTCGGCGGCAGGCACGGCCGCAGCCATCGTGCGTGATTCGAGTCCACCGTAGTAGTGCGACACCGCTTCGATCTGCTCCGGAGTCATGCCGACGACCACGGATCGCATGATTCCGCTGCGCCGCCCGCCGCGGGAATACGCCTCGAGCGCGAGCCGCAGGTACGTCGGACTTTGCCCGGCCAGCCGCGGGAACGATGCTTCGCCGCGCCCGCGGCCATCGGGACCGTGACAGCGTGCGCACGCCTCCGTCCCGGCTGCCGCCGGCGTCAGGTCGAGCCCGGCGAGGCGGTTGTACTCGGCAGGCCCGAGTCCTGGCAGTCGCCGCAGAAACGCCACCATTGCCCACACCTCGTCGTCGCGCTGCGGCTCCGGCCAGGCCGGCATGCCGGTGAACATGATGCCGTGTTTGACGATCGAGAAGAGTTCGCCGTCGCTCCACGTCGGCACCCGGCCGGCGAGATTCGGCGGAGGTGGCTCCATTCCGAGCGCGATCTGCGTCCGCGGGTACGACGGCGCACCGTGGCACGCGCGGCAAGTCGTCTCGTAATGGCCCGCACCCCTGAGCACGAGCGCCGGTGCCTGGAGCGACGGCGCGCGAATCCCAAGGCTGTGCGTCTCGATAGAGCGGCGCTTCGCGAACTGCACGAACCATCGCGTGCTCGCGTAATCGCCAGGGCTCTCCGTCACGGGAATCACGCCGGACGCCGCGATGAGAAACCCCACCGCCGCGAGTCCCACCACGGACACCGTGATCCTCGCGAGCCGTGTCATGGTCGTTCGCCTGGGGCGGGCGCGAGCGTTCGCACGAGCGCCATCATCAGCCACAACCCGCCCAGCAGGTACACGGTCCCGCCGACGAGCAGCATGAGAGCCCCGCCCAGATGCTGGTCGGCGAGGGCGCTGGAACTCCCAATCCCGAGCTCCCAACTGGCAGGACGAGCGCGGGCGGCCGCGCCAGCGTAGAGTGGACGCGGGCCGAGCGCCAGCAGTGCACCGAGCAGCGTCATGTGCATCGACGTCAAGAGCAGCGCGACCACGCCAGTGGCCGCGCGCGCCAGCCGTAGATGCGGCTCACCGCCGAAGACAGAAAGCCACAGCCACAGGCCGGCGAGCAGAAACGTGATCTGCTCAGCGGCGAAGGCCATGGCGTCGTGCCGCGCGGCATGGTGAAGCGCAGGCGCATGCCACGCCCAGACCCCGGCGAATTCAGCCACCGAGGCGGGGACGGGCGAGAAGAAGCGGGGCGCGAGGCGAACCGGGTCGTACCGGCTCCCGGCAACGCCCCACGCGATCAGCGGCGCGGCCACGGCTACTACCGCCAGGTGCATCGTCATATGCGCCGTGAATGCATGCGACGCGATCGAGGACAGCGGTCCCAGCCACGCCGCCGCGAGCACGAACACGCCGGTCAACACGGTCAGCGGCATGTCGCGATGAACACCGCTGGAAGCGCGGTAAAGATGGTGGCCACGGCACTCATCCCGGCAAGCAGGAGCGTCGCAAAGCCGAGGAAGCGGTGACGCCCTTCGGGACTGTCGAAATCATGCCCGGTGGTCTCCAGCCCGTGACCATGGCCGTGCCGTCGATAGCCGGCGACCCCCGAGGCGGCGATGCCGACCAGGGCGACGGCCGTGTAAACCGCAATCGCTGCGCGGATGCCGCCGATCGAGGCTGAGGCCTGACCGACTTTCGAGCACCATACGGCTGCTGACACGTACGACAGCAGGAAGTGCACGGCCCAAATGGTAGGTGCCACCGTCAGTGCCCACAGCGTTTCTTCACGCTCCGGATGGGTCGTCACGGGAGGTCCCTCATGACACGAGAGGGAAACCCGCGATGACGGCGACGGTCACCACGGCCGTCGCCGCGACGAAGTGCCAGTACAGCGTGACGTTCACGATGTCGATGTCGTGCCGCGCATCCATCCGGCCGAACAGGCGACGCGCGCTGCAGTACAACTGCATGATCAGGCCAGCGCCCACATGTACGGCGGTCCAGATCACGAGCACCCACACGATGGAGGCGTACACGTGCGCCTCGGGATCGAGTCCCGTGAGCCACGGACCAGCGAGCAACGCGGCGCAACCCGCCGCACCGGCGGCGACGCCGCCGAGCACGGCCGCGTGAAAGAGCGCGCCTCGATCGCTGCGGTTCCAGCGTCGCGCGAGGATCGTGAGGCCCCATGCGACGAGCAGCAGCGCGCCGCCGAGAGACGGCCAGAAGACGCCCGGACCGGCCATCGACTCGGGTGGGAAGTCGGTGCGAACCGTCCAGTAGAAGAAGTAGCCGAAGATGAGCGACATGAAGGCGGTCGCGTCGCCGAGCATGGTGATCAGCATGGCCCACCAACCCACCGAAGCCTGGCCCGAAGCATAAAGCGGAAGGGTTACGCCGAGGCCGACGTCCTTCTGCGCCTTCTCCGGAATTACCGCCGTTCCGGTCCACAGCCACGCGACAATCGCGACGAGCGCCAGGACGCCGCTGCCGAGCGCCAGCCACCACCAGGCGTAGGTCGAAAATATAAACACGCCGCCGGTGAACAGCGCCGCGACGATCGTCAGGACGGTGGGCCCCGGGACTCGCAGGCATTGCACCGGCTTCGCGTCGATGACGCTGGTGACGAGCGTTTCGCGCTTACCCTCCTCCGCGTCCGGCAGGAAGAAGCGTCCCTCGTCCACGTCGCGGACGAAATTCGGCTGATCCCAGAGCGGATATCGGCTGTCGATCTCGGGAATCGAGCGCACCCCCCACGGGAGCGACGGAATTTCCTGGAGCCACTCCAGCGTGCCGCCGCGCCACGGGTTACGCTCGCTCATCGGTCCCTTGCGGACCGTTTGCACCACGTCCCACAGGACAATCGCGAAACCCACTGCGAGCACCAGCGCGCCCAGAGTCGAGATGAGATTCAAGGTGTCGAGGCCGATCCCCGCCGGATACGTGAACACCCGCCGCGGCATTCCACGGAGCCCGGTGAGATGCATCGGCACGAAGGTGACGTTGAAGCCGATGAACATCAGCCAGAAGGCCGCACGGCCGCGCGCGTCCGACAACCGCCTCTCGGCGACGATCGGAAAGAAGTAATAGAGTCCCGCGATCAGCGGAAAGACAGTTCCGCCAATCAGCACCGAGTGCAGGTGCGCCACGATGAAGAACGTATCGTGGGCCTGGAAGTTGAAGGGCGCCACCGCCACCATCACACCCGTCAGTCCTCCCAGCACGAACGTGGCGAACCCGCCAAAGACGAACAGGACTGGCACCGATCGGATCACCCGCCCCGAGAGCATCGTCGCGAGGAAGCAGAAGATCTGCACGCCCGTCGGGATCGCCACGGCGGTGGACGCCGCCGAGAAGAATCCCAACGAGATGCCCGGCAGGCCGGTCGTGAACATGTGGTGGACCCACAGGCCGAAGCTGAGAAAGCCGGTGCCAACCGCTGCCAGGACGATCCAGCCATAGCCGACGATCGGCCGCTGCGCGAACGTGGGGACGATCATCGCCACGAGCGCGATCGACGGCAGGAACACGATGTAGACCTCGGGGTGGCCGAAGATCCAGAACAGGTGTTGCCAGAGCACCGGGTCACCACCGCGCGACGGATCGAAGAACGGCCAATTGAACGCGCGCTCCAGCTCGAACAGGAGGTCCCCCGCAATCAGCGGTGGAAATGCGAACAGAATCATGGCCGCGACGACGAGGATGTACCACGCGTACAACGGAATCAGGTTGATCCGCATCCCGGGCGGACGGCACTTGAGGATGCCGACGATGAGCTCCACGGCGGCCGCGATTGACGCGACCTCGATGAAGCTCAGACCGAGCATCCAAATGTCGGCTCCGACGCCGTGCTGATAACGGGTCGTGAGGGGCGGATACATGAACCAGCCGCCGCGCGGCGCCGCCCCGAAGAAGATCGAGCCGCAGACGAACACGCCGCCGAGGAGGAAACTCCAGAACCCGTACGCGGACAGGCGTGGAAACGGCAGGTCGCGCGCGGCGAGCATCGCCGGTAGCAGCAGGATTGACGCTGCCTCGAAGATCGGCACCGCGAACAGGAACATCATCACCGTGCCGTGCAGCGTGAAGACCTGGTTGTAGAGGTCGGCGGACAGGAAGCCGCTGTTCGGTGCCGCGAGCTGAATGCGCATCATCAGCGCGAGCACGCCGCCGAACAGCATGAAGACGAACGCGGTGGCCGAGTACCACTTTCCGACCTCCGTGTTGTTTACGGCCGACCAGTATCGCCATCCCTCCGGCGTCTTCCATGCCTCGAGAAGCCTGTCCGCCTGTGCGCGTTGTGTGTGAATGGGCGCAGGTTCGGCGGGATGTTCGGGCGTCGCCGCGCCGGCAGGCGAGCTCATTGCAGCGAGTCCATGTAATCGGCCAGCGCCAGCAGGTCGTCGGGCGGCAGCATGCCGAACGCGGGCATGCGTGCCTCTGGCTTGTAGCGATGCGAGTCGAAGATCCACCGGAAGAACCCGCCGCGATCGTTCGCGAGCGTTCCGGAGGCCACGCTCAGCCGGCTGCCGACGTGGGTGAGGTCGGGCGCGGTGACGCCGTCCGCCATGGTTCCGCGTACGGTGTGACAGGCGCCGCAGCCGTTGGCCATGAACGTGTCGTGTCCGCGCTGCAGCCACGCGCCCGCCGGTGGCTGCGACGGCCGTGCCTGTGCGCGTAACCACTCCTCGAATGCGGCTCGTTCGGTCACGGCGACAAGAAATCCCATCTGGGCATGAGAGGCACCGCAGTACTCCGCGCAGGCGCCGCGAAAGACGCCGGTGCGAGTGGGCTCGAGTGCAATGCGATTGACGCGACCGGGGATCGCATCCATCTTGCCGGCGAGCGACGGCACCCAGAAGGCATGGATCACGTCTGGGCTTCCGAGGCGAACTTCGACGCGCTGGCCCACAGGCAATCGCAATTCGTTCGCCAGGTCGATGGTGGCGCCGTCCGGCAGGATGTAGCGCACGCGCCACCACCACTGCTCGCCTATCACGGAGATGACGAGCGTGCCTGCTGCCGGCAGCGCAAGAACTCGCGGGAGCAGGGACAGGCCATAGGCGAGCAGTACAGCCAGTACCACTGTGGGCACGATGACGCCCCCGCCCAGGATGAGGGCGCGCGCCGTGCGTTCGCTGTAAGCCCTTCCGGGCTTGTTGTAATGCAGGATGTAAATCGAGAGACCGATAACGGCGAGCCAGATGAGGCCCCCGCCCGCCGCCATCCACCAGAACAGGTCCGCAATCCGTTCGGCATCGCGGCCGGCGGTCTCGAGCGTCGATTGTGGCCGCACGGTTATCGATTAGGCGTTGCCGCGTCGGAAGCGCGCGCGGTGCGCACCTCGGGTGTCGCCCGCGTGACCAGCGCAGCGCTCACGGGCCGGCCGTATACCGTCAGGCGCGGTCGGCAAGGCCGCGCGCTCCGCTATGTCGCGCGCAGTTGGCACAGCAGTACATCTGGCCGCTCGCTTCCACTCCGTGGCCCACGATGCGGCAGCCGCAATGCGCGCACTGCGGTGCCAATTTGTGGATGGCACATTCGAAGCTGTCGAACGTGTGGCTGCTCCCCGCGGCACGCACCTCGAAGCTCTTGTCGTAATCGTTGCCGCAGACGTCACATTTGGCCATCGGTTCCTCCGCCGCGAACACGGCAGTGTCGCGGACCAGCAATGCTCATGCCCCATCCCGCCGTTCGCCGGAGTCGGGCGCGACCAGCCGCGCGTGATCCCGCAGCAGCTCGCGCACCTCTTGATCCGACGTCTGGCTGAAGTCGCGATACCACTGGCCAACAGCGGAAAACGGCTGCGGGGTGCGGGCGCAGATGACCTCATCGGCAATCGCCTCGAACTCGCGGCACGTATCCGGCGAGCCGACTGGCACCGCGACAATGATCTTCGAAGGCTGACGGAGCCGCACCGCCTGCACGGCCGCGCGCATCGTCGAACCGGTCGCGAGCCCGTCATCGACGAGCACGACCACGCGCCCCGTAATTGGCGCCGGTGGCCGTCCTTCGCGATACGTGAGCTCACGACGTTCGAGCTCGCGCTGTTCGCGGGCGGCAACGGCGTCGATTGACGCCTCGGGAATGCGGTACCACTGAATCACATCGTCATTGAGCACGCGCACGCCGCCAGAGGCGATCGCGCCCATGGCCAGCTCCTCGTGGCCAGGCGTTCCCAGCTTGCGCACGAGGAAGAGATCGAGCGGCGCACCAAGCGCCTCGGCGATCTCGTAGGCGACGGGAACGCCGCCACGCGGCAGCGCGAGCACGAGCACATCAGGTCGTCCGGCGTGGGCGCGCAGATGGGCCGCGAGCGCGCGGCCGGCTCCGCGCCGGTTGTCGAACGGTGTGCGATCGTCAGAGTTCGTCACGGCAACCTCCTCATGGAGTGTCCGCGTGAGTGCGACTAGAGCTCACCGGGAGCCAGGCCGTCGAGCATGTCGAGCGGCGGGTGTACACGAAACCGCACGCGGGTGCGGCCGCCGTGGCCGTCGTCAATTTCGAGCGCCGAGCTCGGGCCGTTCAGGTCGCGATCGAGCCGCACCGCGATCGGATCTGGGATGCGTAACGACGACGGGTCAGGCGACGAGTCCGGCGCGAGCTCGATGCGGACTGCCATCCCGCCAGGCTGCCGCTCGGCGAAGACGCCGGCCAACGCCCTCTCCGGGATGGAGAGGTCCCGGGTTCCATCGTTCGCGACGTGCTCCACCGTGGCAAGCCAGGCGCGGTGCTCGCGTCCGAAGCTCTCCAGTGTCGAAGCCCACTCCTGTCGTGGCACATCCGTGAGACTCATGGCATGACTCCGACGCAAGGCTCCGTCAGATCCCGGAGGGGTACGTCTCGGGCAAATCGGTCTCTTCGCGAGACCACTGCTCCAGTGGATTGAGCGCGTGCGTCTGATCGATGTGCATCACGGCATCGAACTGATCGCCCAGCCGCGCGCGGAAGTAATGGCTGGCGCGCTCTGTGTCGGGTCGGTAAATCACGCCGATGGCGCGTTCGAGCCGCTCGCCGCGGAGCAGCTCCCGGACCGGCGCATCGCGGAGGACAAGAAGAAATTGTGCGACCGCGGTGTCGTGGAACAGGCGCTCGTAACTCCCCGCCAGCGAGGGCGTGACGCGCCGCCGCTCCGCCGGGTCGCCCCAGTCGCGCGCGGCCGTGACGCTGCCCGTGTGCGTGGTGAAGCCGATCAGCCAGGCACGGTCGCCGTACGCCTGCCGCACCAGTTGGCCCAGATTCAGCTCGCCCCAATCTCCCATCTGCGTGGCGCGCGCGTCGCCGAGATGCGAGTTGTGCGCCCAGACGACCGTGCGGCTGTGGCCTGCGGTGCGAGCGGTCCACGCGAGGAGCGCCTCGAGCGTCTCCATCATGTGCGTGTCGCGCAGGTTCCACGACTCGGTGCGTCCGCCGAACATCGCGCGGTAGTACTCCTCGGCGTTGCGGACCAGCCGCGCATTCTGCTCGGCAAAGAAATATTCGTCCTCCGCAACGCGGCCGTCGCGATTGGCGTACTCGGCGGCCCGGCGACGCAGATCGAGCAGCTGGTCGAGCACCTCTCGCTCGCACGACGGCGACAAGCCGACGGTGGTGGCATATCCGTACGCCTGCGTGTCTTCCGCGAAGTCCTCGAAGCAGGCGTATCGCTGCCGCGCCCTCGCCGCTGCGTCGGGATCTACTTTCTTCAGGTACCCCAATACCGCCTCGATCGATGTGTGGAGGCTGTACAGATCCAGACCATAGAATCCGGTACGCGCGGAAGATTGGTGGCCCGCATTGTGGGATCGCAGCCAGTGCAGAAAATCGACCACGACGTCGTTCCGCCACATCCAACGCGGGAAGCGCACGAAGTCCCCGAGCGCCGTGGCGGCATCCGGCTCCTCGGACGCGTGGCGTACCCACCGATTCGCGCGATACGCGTCGGGCCAGTCCGCTTCCACGGCAACAAGATTGAAGCCGTGCCGCGTGATCAGCGCCTTGGTCAGCTCACAACGGACGCGATAGAACTCATGCGTACCGTGCGACGCTTCGCCGAGCAGCACGAGTCGCGCGTCGCCAATGGACTCAAGGAGCGGTCCGAAACCGTCGGCGTCGGGTTCGAACCATCGCGCCGCTTCCTGGACTGCGGAGAGCGCGGAATCAATACTCATCAGCGGGCCTAAAGGTTACGGGTGCAAGTGGACCGCCAGCGGACTCGCGGTGATATGGCGCAAAACACGCCTCAACCGTTGCAACCACTCGGGCACATGCGTTGCTCAAAGACAGGCGGCCCTGCAATTGACGCGGGCATGTATGAGGTGACGGAATGGACCAGAATCGCAACACACCGAACCCCGACCGCGATCGGAACCGCTCCGATCAGGGCGTCGGGGGCCGCGATGACGACACCATCGGCCAGCAGCGCGACCGCAGCCAGGGTGGCAACCGCGACACGAAGGACGTGGACAGCGGCAGCCGCAACAAAAGCCAGGGCGATCGCAGCGGCGGCGCCGGCGGATCGCAGACGAATCGATAGCAACTGAACCCTGTCACTGCCGCGCGACACCGGGTCAGTCAGCTCCGTGTCGCGCGGTGTCGTGTGACCCGCAATTCGGGCTCGGTCGCTCTACCGCCCAGCCTTCGGCCGCTTGGGGTTACGCTGATCCCCTTCACGAGACGCGGCTTCTTCGTCCGAATCACCCAGATTGAGCTCCGGATGATGGCGCTGCGCCTGCACCACCTCGGAGCGCTTCGAGAGCTTGCGGGGCTCGCCCTTGTAGGGTGATTGATGCTTGCCCTCACCGGTGGGCGGTTGATTGACTCGATTCCTGCTCTTGTTCTTCATACCTTTCAGTTCCCCGTTTGAGTTTCACGCCTGAACTGACCTACGCGGTCGTGCCACGGCGACGGCGACGCGCGGCCGACCGAGCCTGCCTGGACAACGCCTTCTTCGATGCGGCGCGCCTCGGCTCTCGCTTCAACGCCCGCAGCGTCGCGCGCGACCGGCGTGACGACGGTTTCTTGCGCGTGCCGCCCTGGCCGGCACGGTAGGCGCGAGCGGCGCTCTTCCTCGTGCGCGCAGATGCTTGCCCTTTGCGCGGTGGCGGCAACTTGACCCCGGCGCGGCGCGCTTTCGACAGGCCTATGGCGATCGCCTGTTTCGTGGAGCGGACGCCGTGCTTTCCCTCGCGCACGTGTTCGATCTCTTCGCGCACGAACTCCCCGGCCTGCGTGGTCGGCGCCTTGCCCTCGCGCTTCGCGCGTCGCGCGCGCTCGATCGTTTTTCGTTCAGGCACGTCATTCCCCTTGCGAAGTGAGGTGGCGGCGGCACCAGTCCGTCGCGAGCCGCGCGACCGCTTCGAGGGTGCCGGGCTCCGCGAACAGGTGAGTCGCCCCCTCGACGATCTCGAGCTCCACCGGTGCGCGCATCCGATGCATGGCCTCCCGGTTCAACTCTACGACCGGCTCGTCGTCGCCGCCGACGATGAGGAGGGTGGGGGCCTGAACGCGCGGCAGCGCGTCGCCGGCAAGATCCGGCCGGCCGCCTCGCGAGATGACCGCGCGCGCGACGTCGGGTCGTGCAGCGGCAGCAATCAGCGCGGCGGCGGCGCCGGTGCTCGCGCCGAAGTACGCGATTGCGAGGTGATGGAGATCGGGGCGCGCCTGAACCCAGTCGGTCGCCCCGACAACACGGCGTCCGAGAAGCTCGATGTCGAAGCGGTACTCCCGCGTGCGTTCGTCGATCGCTTCTTCATCGCGCGTCAGCAAATCGAGCAACAGCGTCGCGAAGCCACCCGATTCGAGTACGGCGGCGACGGAGCGGTTTCGGCGGCTGAACCGGCTGCTGCCACTGCCGTGCGCAAAGATGACGAGGCCGGCAGCGCGGTCGGGCACGCGCAGGTCGGCGTCGAGGGCGGCCGCTGCCGCCTCGATCCGCACCGACTCGTGAACGGCGTGTCCCGGCATCCGTGGTCGCCTTCGGTCTTCGCGCTACACCCGTGGCAGTGAAGGTGGCAACGCGAGCGAGCCGGCCGCGAGCGCTGCTGGGGACCGTTCCCTCGCCGTCGCGGGTTCGCCGAGCGCTTCGGCCCACGACCTGTTGCAGGTGAGGCAGCGGCAATCCGTCAGATCGCCGTTCACGCCGCTGCGTCGCAACCGTTCGATTTGCGACGAGGCGCAGAACGCGCACGCGTGATCGACTTGCGACCCAGGCATGACGACCAGCTTACTGATCTGCTCGCCGTCCTGCTAATGAGCTGGCGTCAGTTCAGGTCGGCGACGCGTGGATGTCAAGCCGCGCGATCCTTGAACTGAAGCTGGTAGAGGCGGTGATAAATGCCATGCTGCGCAAGGAGCTCCTGATGGGTGCCCTGTTCGCGAAGCTGGCCTTTGTGCAGCACCAGAATGCGGTCCATGTCCTGGATCGTTGACAGGCGATGCGCAATCGCGATCGTCGTGCGCCCGCGCATCAGCACGCCGAGTGCATCGCGGATCAGCAGTTCCGTCTCGGTGTCGATGCTGGACGTCGCCTCGTCGAGGATGAGCACGCGCGGGTCGAACGCGAGTGCGCGCGCAAACGACAGGAGCTGTTTCTGTCCCACGGAAAGCGTCGCGCCCCGTTCGGCGACGGGAGTGTCGAGACCGTTCGGCAGTGCCGCGACGAACGCCGCCGCGTGCACGGCGGCAGCCGCGCGCCGGAC
>WUUC01025407.1_pt1 | contig 13023 bp, 11 predicted proteins | sample 6278441 | NCBI WGS metagenome assembly WUUC01 (sample SAMN13675441, study PRJNA597444) | soil metagenome | isolation source: soil | place: USA: Washington | collected 2017-10 | reverse complement strand
GATCCGCCGGTTCCCGCCGACCACACGAATGCTGTTCGCCAGCCGGCCGCTGCTGGAATGGGCGCTCCGCCGCAGGGTGGCGACCACGCCGGGGATCCGCGTGCTCGACGGTCACGAGGTCGAAGGCCTGCGGGTGGGCGGCAGCGGCGACGTCGACGGAGTCATGGCGGCGATACGCGGCGGCGACCGGTTCTCGTTGAGCGCCGACCTCGTCGTGGACGCGAGTGGCCAGGGCTCCAAGCTGCCCCAGTGGTTGAAGGCGCTGGGCTGTCGCCAGCCGGCGGAGTCCATCATCGACGGGCACATGGGCTACGCGACGAGATACTTCACGATCCCGCCCGGCTCCCGGGACTGGAAAGGCATCTACATCCAGCCGGCGCCGCCAGCTCACTGCCGGGGCGGCGTCATGTTCCCCGTCGAGGGCAACCGCTGGTTGGTGACCCTCGTCGGCGGCGGCGGGGACTACCCGCCGACCGACGAGGCCGGCTTCCTGGCGTTCGCCCGCAGCCTGCGAAGCGACGCGCTGTACGACGCGTTCAGCGGGGCCGAGCCGATCTCGCCCATCTGGGGCTACCGGCGCACCGCCAACCACCGGCGGCACTACGAGCGGTTGCGCGGGATGCCTGGCCGCTTGCTGGTGCTCGGCGACAGCCTGTGCTCGTTCAACCCGGTCTACGGGCAGGGTATGACCGTCGCAGCGCGCCAGGCCGAGAGGCTCTCCGAGCTGCTGTGTTCACGCCCACCCGGCGACCTCGCCCGAGTCACCCACCGCCTGCAGGGCGCCATGGCCTCGGTCGCGGAGGGTGCGTGGATGGTCTCCACCGGGGAGGACCTGCGTTATCCCTCGGCCGAGGGCGCCCGCGTCACCGCCAAGACACGGATCACCCATCGGTACATGGACCGGGTCCTGGCCGCGGTCGCCGTAGACCCGGTCGTGAACACGGCATTCCTCCGCGTGCTGAACATGATCGATCCACCGCAGGCGCTGTTCCGGCCCCGCACGATGAGCCGCGTCCTGGTGCCTCGCGGTACAACGCTCCGGCCCGCATGGCACGGCCCCGCTGGTGAGACCCTGAACACCTCATCCGCCAACGGCCCGCTCCGGGCCCGGACCTGACTCCCATACCGGGGCTCCTCACCTGGCCGCCTGCGCGGGTGCGTGGTAGGGGTCGATGCCGGTTGCCGGAGCGCGCGACACTGTGCGTGTGGTGCGGGTCGCGAGGATCCGGCTCCTCGGGGAGTTCCAGGCGCGTCTCGACGGTGTCGACGTGTCGTCGCTGGGTTCTGCGCGGATCGAGTCGCTGCTCGCCTACCTGGTGCTGCACCGGGACGCCCCGCAACCGCGCCACCGCGTGGCATCCGCGCTCTGGCCGGACTCGACCGAGGCGCAGGCTCGCACGAACCTCCGCCACGTCCTGCACACCCTGCGGCAGGGTGTACCGGGAGTGGAGCGGTACGTGGAGATCACGGCCCGCACCCTGTGCTGGCGCCGGGACGCGCCGGTTGTGCTCGACGTCGACGACTTCGAAGAGCTGCTCGCCACCGGCTGCGACGAGGGCAGGCGCGATGCGGTGCGCCAGGCGATCGGCCTGTACGAGGGCGACCTCATGGACGGCCGCCCAGACGAGTGGCTCGCCGATGATCGGGACCGGTTGCGCCGACGCCACCTCGACGCGCTCGCCGAGCTCGCCCGGTTCTGCGAGGCGCGTGACGAGCTGGGCGAGGCCGTCCGGCTCGCCGAGCAGCTGCTGCGCCTCGACGAGCTGCGCGAGGACGTTTACCGGCAGCTGATGCGGTTGCACGCCGCGCGCGGCGACCGGGCCACCGCGGTCCGGGTCTTCCACCGGTGCAGCACGACGCTGGCGCGCGAGCTGGGAGTGGAGCCGTCCGAGGCGACGCAGGCGGCCTACCGAACGCTGGTGGCCGGCGAGCCGAGCGTCCCGACGAGCCGACCGGAGCGCACCGGCGGCCCACCGATGGTGGGGCGCGCCGCCGAGATGACGCGCCTCGCCGCCGCATGGCGCGCCGCCGCAGCGGGACACGCGCAGCTCGTCCTGGTGACGGGCGAGGCGGGCGTGGGGAAGACCCACCTGGTCGAGGAGTTCCGCAGGTGGTGTGCGCGCACCGGCGGCGCCGCGGCCGAGGCCCGGTGCTATCCCGCCGAGGGCCCACTCGCCTACGGGCCGGTGGCCGACTGGCTGCGTTCCGCGGCGGTGAGGCCGCGGCTCCCGCGGCTCGACGGCGCCCGGCTCTCCGAGCTGGCGCGGCTGCTGCCCGAGCTGCTCGTCGAGGTACCCGGCCTGGAACGCCCCGAACCGATGCCGGAGAACGACCAGCGGCACCGGTTGTTCGAGGCCGTCACCCTCGCCCTACTCGCCGCGGACGATCCCCTGCTCCTCGTCGTCGACGACGTCCCGCACGCCGATCGGGAGACCTGCCAGCTCCTGCACTACCTGCTGCGGTCCCGGCCATCGGCGCGGCTGCTCGTCGTGACGACGGCCCGGTCGGAGGACCTCGGCCCACGCCATCCCGTGCACGACCTCCTGGCCGCGGTCCGGGAACGGGATCGGTGCATCGAGATCGAGCTGTCCCGGCTGAACCGGCACGAGACCGCCGTGCTCGCGGAGCGGCTGACCGGCCACCCCCTGCCCGAGCCCGAGCTGCGGCGCTTCCACGGGGAGTCGGAAGGCAACCCGCTGTTCGTCGTGGAGGCGCTGCGGGCCGGTTGGTCGCCGGGGTCGCCGCTCAGCCCGCGGGTGCAGTCGGTGATCGAGGCCCGCCTCGCGCGCCTGTCCGACCGTGCCCGGGCCGTCCTCGACGTCGCGGCTGTGATCGGCCGGGAGTTCCCCACCGACGTCCTGACCGAGGCCTGCCGGGCAAACGAGGACGACCTCGTGGGCGGGCTCGACGAGCTGTGGCGCCGCCGGATCGTCCGCGATCACGGCACCACGTACGACTTCGCGCACGACAAGATCAGGCAGGTCGCCTACCGTTCCGTCACCCCCGCGCGCCGACGCGTGCTGCACAGTCGCGTCGCCGCCGCCCTGGAGGAGGTGAACGCCGATCCGGGCCCGCAGAGCGCCCGGATCGCCGCGCACTACGAGCAGGCGGGGGAAGCCGCGCGAGCGATCGCCTGGTACCGCGCCGCCGCGAAGGCGGCGCAGCTCCTGCACGCGAACGCCCGCGCGGTGCAGCTGCTGGACCGCGCACTGGCCCTGCTCGAATCGCGTCCGGGGTCCACCGAGCGGCTCCGCCTCGAGCTCGAGCTGCGCACAGCTCTGCTGGCACCGCTCGTTCCGGTGCACGGATACCGGTCGCCGGCCATCGCGGCCGCCCAGCAGCGCGCCCGCGAGCTGACCACCCTCCTGGGCACCGAACCGACCCCGCCGCTGGTCCGCTCGCTGGCGTTGGAGGCCCTGACCCGGGCCGACTTCCCGGAGGCCGTCCGCTGCGGGAACCTGCTGCGGGCAGCCGGCGAACGCCGCGCCGACGATGTCCTCGTCGTCGAGGGGGCCTACGTCCTCGGGATCGCATCGTTCTGGCAGGCAGACCTCCACCCGGCCCGACGGCACTTCGAGCTGGCCGCCGAGCGCTACCGGCCATCGGATCGCGCAACGCACCTGATCAACTACGGGCAGGACCCGAAGGTCGTCTGCCTGAGCAGGCTCGCGAACACCCTGTGGTTCCTGGGATCGGCGGAGCACGCGGTGGCGGCCCGGGCGGCCGCGCTCCACTGGGCCGAGCGGATCGACCATCGCTTCAGCACCACGGTCGCGCTGACCTTCGGCGCCCTGCTCGCCGTCGACATGGACGACGAGCCGGGCGCCCGCAAGTGGACCGCCCGGCTCGTCGCCCAGGGCCGGGAATGGATGAACGCCCACATGGCGCGCGGCTTCCAGGGGTACGTCACCGTGCTCGACGGTGACGCAGACGCGGGCCTCGCCGCGATCCGCGCTGCGGTCGACCACGCCCGCCACAGCCCGTCCGCGCCCGGCCAGCACGCCATGCTGCTGCGGGTCCTTCTCGCCGCCTGCCTCGCCGCCGGCGACCGCGACGCCGCTCTCGCCACGGCCGACCGCATCCTGGAGACGGGCGGGCCCGCCCGGTTGTGGGCGCCGGTCGCCCGCCGCGTGCGTTCGCAACTCGCCCGGAGCGGCTGAGGAACGGCCGCGGAACGCCCCTGTCGCCACCCTCACGGCCCACCACATCCGAGGGGAGGCGTTCGACGATGACCATCGCGTTCGACGGAGTGCTGCTGCGCCCCGGGGACAACGGGTACGACGAGGCACGATCGCTCTGGAACGGCACCATCGACCGACGCCCCGCCGTCATCGCCCGGTGCACGACGCCGGCCGACGTCGCCGCGGCGTTGACACACGCGCGAGAAGCGGGACTCGAGGTCGGGGTCCGCGGCGGCGGACACAACTACTCCGGCGCCGCGGTACCCGACGGCGGCCTGACCATCGACCTCAGTGGAATGCGCCGTGTCACGGTCGACCCGGCCACCCGACGGGCGCGCTGCGGCGGCGGTGCGACCCAGGCCGATCTCGACGCGGCGACGCAGGCCCACGGCCTCGCCGTCACCGGCGGGACGATCAGCCACACCGGCGTCGGCGGGCTCACCCTCGGCGGCGGCATCGGATGGCTCGACCGTCGTTGCGGGCTGGCCGTCGACAACCTCGTCTCGGCGCAGGTCGTCCTCGCCGACGGCCGCTGCCTGCGCGCCGCGCGGGACGAGCACCCCGACCTGCTGTGGGCGCTCACCGGCGGCGGGGGGAACTTCGGGGTCGTCACCGAGTTCGAGTTCCGCCTGCACCCGGTCGGCCCGACCGTGCACCTCGGGCTGCTGTTCTGGGAGCTCGATCGCAGCGCCGATGCGCTGCGCGTGGCTCGCGACACCGCCGAGGCCCTGCCCCGGGACGCGGGCGGCATCATCGTCGCCCTGAACGCTCCCCCGGCGCCGTTCGTGCCTGCCGAGCACCACTTCGTACCCGGCGTGGCACTGCTCGTCGCCGGCTTCTCCTCTGCGGAGTCGCATGCCGCGCTCGTGGCCGAGCCCAGGCGGAGGCTGGCACCGCTGTTCGATCTCGTCACCGAGATCCCCTACACCGGACTGCAGCAGATGCTCGACGATGCGGCACCGTGGGGGATCCGGGCGTACAGCAAATCGCTCCACCTCGACGAGCTGAGCGACCATACGATCGACATCATCGCGGATCGCCTGCCCGGCAAGGCGTCGCCGATGAGCCTGATCCCGATCTTCTCACTGGGCGGCGCCTTCACCGATCGTGGCGACGACGACACCGCCTTCGGTGGCAGACGCTCCACCCGGTACGTCGTCAACATCGAAGCGGTGGCGCCCGACCCGGAGACGCTCGCCGCAGACCGCGAATGGGTGCGGTCGCTCTGGGCCGCACTCCAGCCCTTCGCTGCCGGCCCGGGCGGCTACGTCAACTTCATGGCGGAGTTCGAGACGAACCGCATTCGCGCCGCCTACGGCGAGGAGAAGTACCGCAAGCTCGCCCGGATCAAGGCGCGCTACGACCCGGGCAACGTCTTCCACCACAACGCGAACATCCCGCCCGAGCAGTGATGTCGGCGGCCGAAGTTCGGCCGTTATCGGAATCAGCGCGTCCCCCGACGTCCGTATCGCACCCAGCACAGGGCGATCAAGGGAAGCGCCAACAGCGGTAGCAGCACGTGTCGCCACGGCCGGCCGTCGCCCGCCAGCGCGGCTCGCTGGGCTCCCGCGGGTCGGCCGCCATCGACATCCGGCTACGCCCCCTGGCCAGCCACGTTGCTTGAACGGCTCCTTGCCGTCAGCGCCGCTCACCCGCGTGTGCCGGGTGAGGAGAGCACGGACCTGCGCCGCGACGAGCTCCTGCTGCACCACGTGCGTGGCTTCCGCCAGGCGCAAGGGCCCCGGAGGCGGATCCACGGGCCAAGGCCACAAGCTCAACGGCAGGACCTTCGGCCCTGGTCGCCGCGGCGCCGGTCGCTGACGCTCCCGGGCGGTACGTCCCCCGATCCCGTCCTGGAGATGTCCATGCTCAACGAACCCCCGGCCGAGTCCGCAGGCCACCACGATCCAGCGGTCGCCGCGGCGATCGCACGGCTGTCCGTCGAGTTCGCCGAGGACGTGCGGCCGGCCGTGATCAGCCGAGTGGTCGCGGGAAGCCGGCGCGATCTCAGTGGGGCGCCGGGCCCGGCCCTGCCCGAGCTCGTCGAGCGGCTCGCCCGGCAGCGGCTGCTCGGGTCGGCGGCTCGCTGACGCCAGCGCCGTCCGGACGAACACCCGAGGCCCCGGGTCCCCCGACCCCGAGCGGGACCGCCACCGGTATCGCGTCCTGACCTGCGGTAATCCACCCGTTCGGTTGCTGGCTGCTGCCCTCGCCCGGGCGTAGGTTCGGCCGCCCTCCGAGACAACGCAGCCTGGCGCGATCGCCCCGGCGGCGTTGACCAGGCCGATGTGGCTGAACGCCCTGGGGAAGTTGACGAGGAGGTCGCCGGTCTCCGGGTCGACCTCCTCGGCGAGCGGGCCGACGTCGTGGGTCCGCCCGGCTGGCCCGCGGCGCGATGGCCTGCGCCGGCCAGAACGTGCACAGCAGGAACGTCGTGCCCTCCTCGCCGGCGAGGCCGTCGGCGTTGGTGCCTGCCGTCCCGAGCACCGCGAAGGCGCCTGATTCTCGCAACACCTGACTTCTTCACGGCCTCGAGGCCGTCCGGCAAGGCTCGACGGCCGGAAGAGGCTCACGAACGACGGGCGCGGACGAGCCACGCGGCCGAGGGGTAGAGCACCCCGTCGGCGGTCTCGTGCGCGTTGATCGTCGCCTGCAGCGCCGCGAGCGCCTGCGTGCGGTGGGATCATCGAGATCCCGCAGCATGGATCCGACGACACCGAGGCCCCGGACGAAGCTGAAGGCGTCCGCGGCGTTCGCCCCGAAGAACATCGGCTTCTCCAGGCGGTCGAAGCCAATGTCAGTGAAGTTGGCCGCGGACAGGATCTCGTGCACGCGCTCCGGGTGTGCAAGGGAGAACGGGCCTGGCGCGTTCGGCGGCGGTGTTGGTAGGTCACGCCCGACGGCGAGCGCGGCCAGGAAGTCGCGGATCCAGTGGTTGCGCGCCAGTTCCTGCCACACGAGAAGCACCAACCGACCACCGACGCGCAGCGCGCGGGCGATGTTGGTGAACGCAGCGACCGGGTCGCCGAAGAACATCGCGCCCGTGCGGCTGATGACCACGTCGAAGGCGTGCTCGTCGAACGCGTGGATCTGAGCGTCGGCCTGGATGAAGGTGACGTTCGGGACGCCCTCCTCCGCCGCCCGCAGGCGGGCGCGCTCGATCATCTGCGACGAGAGATCCACACCGACTACGCTGCCGCTCCTCACCCGCCGAGCGGCCTCGCGGGTGGTCTTCCCGTTGCCGCACCCGATGTCGAGCACCCGATCGCCCGGCGCGAACGCTCCGGCCTCGAAGAACGGGGCGTCATACCGCTCGAGAGCGGCATCGAACACCGCTTCGTTCTCCGTCCAGTAGGTGCCGTCAACGCCATCCCACGCGTGAAGCGCGTCGGCGTTGGAGGGGTCAACAGTCATGTTGCTCGTCGTGGACATGCCGAGCTCCTGCGCTACTCTCCCATTGGGAGAGTCCGGTGTACTCCCAAGGGGAGAACCATGTCAAGACTGCCGACGCTGTCCACGACGTCCTACGCGGTCCTCGGCCTGCTGGCCATCAAGCCGTGGACGACACACGAGCTGGTCCAGCAGGTGGACCGCAGCCTCCGTCGGCTGTGGCCACGAGCCCAGAGCAAGCTCTACGAAGAGCCCAAGAAGCTGGTCGCCCACGGGCTCGCGCACGCCGAGGACGACCCGGTCGGCAAGCGACGGCGCACCCGCTACACGATCACCGAACGCGGGCGGCACGCACTGGCCGAGTGGGTGCACCAGCCCGGCGCCGGGCCGATCCTCGAGTTCGAACAGCTCCTGAAGATCAGCTTCGCGGACAGCGGCACCAAGGCCGGGATCCTCGCGAACCTCGCGGCGACCCGACGGTGGGTCGCCGAGCAGAACATCGAGAACCTCGCAACCGCTCGCGCGTACCTCGCCGGCACCGGCCAATTCCCGCAGCGGGCGGCCCTCAACCAGCTCGCCGGCGAGTTCCTCACCGAGTACTACGCGATGATCGACCGCTGGGCGGCGCGGGCCGCCGAGCTGGTCGAAGAATGGCCTGATGACCCGCGCCTGGCGACGTTCGACAGGTCCAGGCAACAGGAGCTCATCAAGATCGCCGAGAGCCTCCCCACCTCGGCGTCCGTCCAGCCCAGCCGCTGACCAAGCTGTGGCGCTGACATGAGGACGAACACCGCCGCCCCGATGGTTGCCTTCGGATGCTCCTCCGAGCCGGGCAGGCGACGGGGCCATCGTGTGTTGTCAAGCATCGCCAGGGTCGCGGCATTCCGTGCCGACTGCCGCCGTCACAACAGTTCGTTCGAGCTGCAGATACCGAGCGATCACGCCGTTCGATGTGCCCTGCGGCGGTCACAGTCAAGCTCCGGCCAGCTGTCGGAGGGGCCGACGAATGTCAGGACCCAACTCATCGGCTCGCCCACGACGGGAGTGAGGGCACAGCGAGTGGCGGGCGCTCCCGATGCAAGACCAGCCCGATCACTGGGGTGAGCTCACGGCTGCGTTCGACGCGACGTGCCGTACCGGTCCCGCCCCTGCCGGGACCGGTACGGCGGGCGGCACCTCGCGTGCTCCCCAGTACGCGAGGTGCGAGATCGGGGTCACGCTCCGAGCGCGCACTCTCCTATCGTCATCTCTCTCGCAGGCCGGGCGGCTTCGGACCGCGCCGCTCGTGGTGTCGGCGGCTGGAGGTCGGCCGTTACCTGGTACGACTGCTGCGGCAACGGGTGCCCGCGGCCCTCCTGCTCCCATCGATCGCGAGCGTCGCCACGTCGGGCTGCGTCCGGCCGGCGTGGACCGGTCAGGTCGCGCTCGGTGCGGCGGCGGTCGATGGCACCGGCGCCGCCGGCCTGACCGGCAACCGAAAGGCCAGGGCGGCGAGCAGGATCGCGGTCAGCAACACGAGGCTCAGCGTGATCGTCTGCAGTATCTGGTCGGACACCGTGGGCAGCACGTCGACGTGCAGCTGGTGGTAGGCGTGGTGCGGCAGGTTGGCGACCACGGCGGCGAGCCCGGTGGCGCGGGCCAGCCAGACACCGCCGGTGAGCAGCGCGACGAGCGCCACCACGCCGAACGCGAGGTTTCCCTGCCCGACGTCGCGCATGAGGTGCTCGTTGAACGGACCATCGACGTCGACCCAGTGCCGGCCGAATCCGGGGAAGTCGTCGTAGAAGCTGCGGGGTGCGACCTACTGCCACACCCCGGCGGACAGGCCGTAAAAGGCGAATCAGGCCACGGCGATCGCGTACGGGTTGGCGTAGAAGGTGCCGTCGACGGTCACGACGTCACCGAGCAGGTCCATCAGGTCCGCGCGACCGGCGAGGGCGGCGATCGTCCAACCGTTGCCGAGCGCCTTGCCGAGCGCGGTGAGATCGGGCGTGACGCCCGCGATGGCCTGGTAGCCGCCGAGGTGGTGGCGGAACCCGGTCTTGACCTCGTCGAACACCAGCACGGTGCCGTGCCGGTGGGTCAGCTCGCGCAGCAGCTCCAGGAAGCCGGGCGCCGGGGCGGCGTTGGTGTAGCTGTGCAGGTAGGGCTCGCAGAACACGGCGGCCAGCTCAGTGCCGTGGGCGGCGAACACCTCTCGGACGGCGTCGGCGTCGTTCCAGTCGACGACGATCGTGTGGGCGGCCACGCCGGTCGCCGCGCCGCCGGAGTTCGGGGCGTCGGGCGGCGGCGCCGTGCCGGGAGCGACGTCGAAGTTGGCGCCGACCCCGAGCGCTCCGGCCCAGCCGTGGTAGTGGCCGTGGAACTTCAACAGACGGTCGCGGCCGGTGGCGGCACGCGCGACGTGCAGGGCGTGCTGCAGGGCGTCGGTGCCGGTGTTGACGAACACGACCTTCTCCGCCGAGGGCACCAGCTCGACGATCGTCTCGGCGAGCTCCACCTCACCGGCCTGCGGGCCGACCCACGTGAGGTCGACCCGAGCGGCGGTGGCCGTCACGGCCGCGTTGACGCGCGGGTCGGCGTGGCCGATGACGATCGGCCCGTAGGAGAGCAGGTGATCGACGAAGCGCTTGCCCGCGGCGTTCCACAGGTACGCGCCCTGGGCGCGCACGACGACGTCGCGGTAGACGTTGCGGCCCCCGGCGGAGGCGCCGTGCGGAACGACCCGCTCGGCGCGGGCGAGCAGCGCGGACGTCGCGGCCTCGGGACGTTCGGCGGCGGCAGTCATGGTGTCCCCTTCTGGACTGCGGGTTGTGGGGACACGGTGGACCGGTGGCGGCGGTGGCCGGACCGGTGGAATGACCGGGTTTCGCCGTCGCTCAGCTCGCCGCGGAGTCCACGACGAACCGCACGAGCTCGGTCCGGGAGCTGATCCCGAGCTTGGCGAACACGTTGCGCAGGTGGAAGTCGACGGTGCGCCGGGACAGGAACAGCCGCGCCGCCACCTCGGCGTTCGACAGACCCTGCGCGACGAACTGCGCCACCTGCACCTCCTGGGGGGTGAGCCGCGCACCCCCCGGCTCGTCGCGGCGGCGAAGCGTCTGTCCGCAGGCCCGCAGCTCCGCGCGCGCCCGCTCCGCCCACGGTGTCGCGCCCAACTGCTCGAAGCCGTCGAACGCCGCCCGCAGGTGCACGCGGGCATCCGCCCGGCGACGGGCCCTGCGCAGCGCCACCCCGAAGGCCAGGGCTGCCGTCGCGTCGCCCGCCTGGTACGCGGCCTCGATGCTGTCGAGCGAGCTGAACCCGACGACCACCGGGTGGTGGATCTCCCGCAGCCTGGTGAGCGCGGCCGCGGGGTCACCGGTGGCGAGGGCGAGCACGCTCTCCGCCCACAGCGCGGAGTCCTCGATCAGGCCCATGTCCGCAACGGACGTGATGGTCGTGGGCGCGGGCCCGACCGGCCTCACCCTCGCCTGCGAGCTGCACCGGCGAGGCGTCGCCTGCCGGATCGTCGACCGCCTGCCGGCGATTCGCCGGTGGTCACGCGGCAAAGGGGTGCAGCCCCGTACGCTCGAGGTGTTCGACGACCTCGGTATCGCCGAGGCCGCGCTCGCCGCGTCGACCGGATGGCGGACGGGCGGCAGCGACGGTGACGGAGATCGGCACGGGCGCAACTCTACGGCCGCTGCCCGGCAGCCCCGCCACGTCGCGACCGCTCGGTGATCAGCGTCCGCTCCGGAGCACCTCGGTTTGGACGCGCCGAGCGTGCGAGTGAGCCGGCCACCCACTCTCGTCAGGCGGCCGGCGGACCGGCACTCGCCGCCGGAGGGGGTGCCTGGTCGGCTCCCTCCGGCGGCGCCCCCTCCAGCCGGATGGATCGAGCCGCAGACGCCGTTCCGATCAGTCGATCTTGACGGCCGACACGTCGATCTCGAGCCGGACCTTCTCGCCGACGAGGACACCGCCGGCCTCCAGGGCGGCGTTCCAGGTCACGCCCCAGTCGCGGCGATCGATCGTCACCGACCCCTCGAAACCGATGCGGACGTTGCCGTCCGTGTCGGTCACCGCCCCGTTGAAATCGAGGTCCACGGTGACCGGCCTCGTCGTTCCCTTGATCGTGAGGTCTCCGATGACCCCGAACGCCACCTCGCCGCGGGGTTCGATCCGGGTGGACCGGAACGTGATCCGAGGATGCTCCTGCGCCCCCAGGAAGTCGTTGCTGCGCAGGTGCTCTCACGGGCGGCTTGCCGGGTGTCGATGCTCGCCACCTCGATCGTGACCTCGCCACCGACCTCGTGATGTCGCGCCCGTCGATGCGGATCTCTCTCTCGAAGTCGGTGAACTGCGCACCTTGGTCACCATCGCGTGGCGGGCCACGAACCCCAGGCGGGTGTGCTCGGGGTCGAGGGCGTACCTGCCGGTCAGCTGCTCAAACGCCGAGATGGGGGTAGTGGACGAAACCGTCATTTGTTCCTCCGGGATGTGAGATTCGGGTCGTGACTGCAGGGCCGGGTCCCACCACGGAACGCGTCGCGTACCGCCGGCCGTCCAGAGGCGGGCTCGAGGATGGAGACGAAGCGGACCGGTGCGTCGGAGCGGCTTACGCCCTCTAGTCCGGCGGCTCATCGCTCGACTGGAAGGAGATGAACGCGGCGAGCGCGGCGCCCGCGCCGAGCAGCAGCGGATCGCCGACCCCAAGGAGCAGCAAGAGCAGCAGCTCCCCCAGAGCGGGTTGGGCTCCCTGAGCGACCGGCAGCCAGATGGCCGGGCCGAGCAGGTACGCCGACGCCGCCACGGCTAGCGCTGCGACACCGGTCTCCGTCGATCGCGTCATCTCGTGCTCCTCTTCATCGCCCTGTCTTCGTCATGGAGAGAATCGCCTCGACGAGCCATCGCGGGATCGGTGCGCGACTACTGAGCTTGCGGGGCGGGCCACCGAGCTATCGCCGGCCTGGATCGGCGCGACACGCAGCCAACGCCCGCTTTGCCGCCGGTAGCCCGCGGTAGACGGCCGCCGGTTTTGGCGCAGCTCCCCCCGGACCGAGGCCGCGTCCTCGGAGGTGGTGTACGAGTCCCCCGCTGGCGAACGGCGTGGCGCCGGCATGTGAGACGGCCACCGCGTGATCTTCATGAGTACCGACCAAGGAACTCACGGAGGATCATCACGATGGCCGCACCGCACAGTGTCGACGCCGTCGAACCGTTGGAGCAGCACCTACAGGGCGCGTCGCCGGATCTGCTGCGCCAGATGATCGCCTCGCTGGCGAACGCGATGATGTTCGCCCAGGCCGACCAGGTCTGCGACGCCAGCTACAGCGAACGCAGCGACGAGCGAGTCGACCGGCGCAACGGCTACCGGATCCGCGAGTGGAACACCCGCGCAGGCACCGTCGAGCTCGCCGTGCCGAAGCTGCGCGAAGGCTCCTACTTCCCAGAAAGAACATAAGTTCGC
>WUUC01080040.1_pt1 | contig 13027 bp, 6 predicted proteins | sample 6278441 | NCBI WGS metagenome assembly WUUC01 (sample SAMN13675441, study PRJNA597444) | soil metagenome | isolation source: soil | place: USA: Washington | collected 2017-10 | reverse complement strand
CTGCTCTCCTCATGCACGACCGCCGCGGCCCGGCTGTCGCCGGCCTCGACGATCTGGGCGTACTCGGGGATCCGGTCCGACTTGATGCCGTCCGGGTCCAGGTGGACGACGTTATCGGCGGGGATCTCGCCGGATGCGATCAGCTGGTCGAGCACGAAGCCCTTGCCCGACGCGCCGCCGCCACCCATCAGGTAGACGACGGGCCGGCCGCTCTCCGGGGCGTGCGCGTCACCCAGCACCTCGTCGACGACGCGCTGGCGGAAGGCCTCCCGCTCCGGCGTGTTGATCGAGTCGGTCGGCCTGAGCAGCGGGTGGTCGTCGGGCAGGGTGCGCGGGAACTCCGGAATGCCCCATGAGGCCGGTGCCTCGGCCGGCGGTGGTGTCCGCTCGGCCTGTGGGTCATGCCGGGCCTCCTCGGCACGGGGGCCGGCCTGGTCTTCGTCGCGGGGGACCGGTGGCTCGCCGTCAGGGCGGTCACCGATCGGCCGGTTCAGGTCGTCAGGACCCGGCCGATCGCCACCGGCGTCGGGATCGTGCGCTCCACCACCAGTGTCGTCCGGTTCAGCTCGCGGTCCCTTGGCGTCTCGAACTCCACGCCCAGGACTCTCGCTCCCTCGCCCGTCACCGCGTCCCGCAGGATCTCTCCCGCCGAGATCTCGCCCGCGAGCACCTTCCCCGACACCAGCAGACCGCCCCGGCTCTGAAGGTCGAAGATCTCCTCGATCAAGAACTGAGCCGCCTCGGTCATTGCCCCACCCTTCGAAACCTTGCCGGAACCGCTCGAGCGCGGGCGCCTCCCGCGCGTACGCCTCGTCCTCGAGCTGCCGCAACGACTCGGTGCTCAGCTCTCGCCCCGCGCGCAACTGCTCAACGTGTGTGTACTCGTGCGCGACGTTCGCGGCCAGAGTCTCCGCGTCGGCGAACGCCGCCGGCCCGAGACGGATCTGCCGCCCGCCCAGCTCGCCCGGTGTGACGGCAGATGCACCCTGCATGTCAAGGTAACGGATCTCGTCGGCCTGAGTGACCAGGTGAATGTCGACGCCGCTGAGGTCGATGCCCATGAGCTCGGCGACCTGGGCAACCGAATCATGATTGAACGGCACATCGCTGCCGTTGGCGAACACGTCCTCATTGGTCCGTTCGGAGCCGCGCGAGAACAGGTCGTCGCCGTCGTTCCGGTGACGGTCCGCTACGCCGCGTAGGACCCCCTCATCGGCCACTCTGTCCGGTCGCGGTGAAATCTCAAGATCTTCACCAGCACCGCGGCGTAGTCCCGGTCGGCCGGTCCCGCCATCGCGCTCCCCTGCAGGGATGCCTTCTCGACCACCAGCCGGCGGTTCATCTCCGGGAAACCGAAGATGTACTCCACCTGTTGTTCGTCCTCGCGGTCCTTCTGGAAGTTGAGCAGAATCGCCATCCGCGCCCCGATTCCCCCATCCGGCATTCAAATCCTCGCCGGTACGATCCGGCCGAATATTCTGCCAGTCATACCGCTCATTGGCGTACGAGTGGGCCTCAGTGTAAGTCGCGTCGGGGTGCTCGGCCATGTACCTGGCCTCGGCCAGCTCATGATGCAGCAGCACGAGGTCCTCGGGCCGCGCCTCGCCGGCGCGCAACCGGATCCAGGCCTCCGCGATGTCGGGATCGGCATCGAAGCGCCTCCGCTCGACGCCGCCTTCGTAGTTGTCCAAAAGGTGCGGCTCGTGCATGAGGTGCCGCTTGATCTGCGCGATTTCGGCCTGGGTGAAGCCCGTCCCGCCGTCCAATCGCGGTGTATCGGCAAGGTTCGCCGCTATGTCGGCGACGTCGGTGTCATCGGCTCGGAAGCGTTCGTACGCCTCATCGGCCCACTCGAACGCCTGGACGTCGTCCCGCGGCCGAATCGTCCCGCCGGTTTGCGCATCGCCGGCCGGGCCACGGTCGTCGTGCGGAGGTGGGTCGTCGCCGAAGCGGCCCGGCGGTTCTCGGTCCGGCCGCTGCGGGGTGCCGTCGTGCGGCGGGTGGCCACCCTCGCGCGGAGCTTCCGGGTGCGGGTTCTGGACGACCCCGTCGCCCAGCACCCGGACGCCCCGCCACTCGGCGCCGAGCAGGGCGTTCTTGCCGACCCAGCCGCCGTCCCTGGTCGCGTCGACGGGCCGGCCCGCGTCGGCGACCTCCCGCGGGGTCGGGTAGCCCTCCTCGCCGAACGGAACGTCGTCGTAGCGGCGCAGGATGTCGCGGCCGTCGATCAGCTCGGACTTCATCCGGGCGGCGATGTCGTCGGGGTGTTCCGCGCCGTACCGGACGCGGAACCTCTCCAACTCGGAAGGCGGCAGGTCGCCCCGCTCGAGCGCGGCCAGGTCGCGCGCGACGCTGTTGACCTCGTCCTCGAGCCGGGTCATGACCCGGTCGATCAGGTATTCGCTGCCCGGCGCCCAGTCGTAGCCGTCCCGGGCCCAGGCGTAGCCGCCGACGTCCCACGAGGCGTGCACCTCGATCCGGTGCACGCCGGACTCGATGTACCACTGCTTCAGGTGCTCGTTGTACTCGCGGGCGAACCCGTGGCCCTGATGGTCGGCGTCGAGGCGCAGGATCGAGTGCTTGACGACGAGCTCGCCGTCCTCGTACCGGCTGAAGTCGCGGGTCGTCTCGCCCACCCGCTGACCGGTGTGCGGATCGTAGATCTCCAGCTTGACGAGCATCGAGTCCCGGTACAGGCGTACCGGGTGGTCCTGGTGGGTGTCGAGGCGCACCCGCAGTCCCCCGAACTCCTTGCCGTCGAACTCGGCGGCCAGCACCTCCCGGGCGGTGTCCTGCCAGTGCACCGCCTCCGCGTCGGTCCGCGGTATCAACTCGTCGATGCTCGGCCGCCGGCCCTCCCGCTCCCACGGCGGATCCGACCAGTGTTCGTCGAAGCGGGCCGGTTCGGCGCCACGCTCCGCCGGCGGGTCGTGCGCCGCTGAAGGGTCGTGGCCGGCCGGTTCGTCACGGCCGAGCGAGGGACCGTCCTGCTCCGGCAGCGCCTCGATGCGCGCCGGCGGACCTTCGTGCGGTGGCGGCTCGTGCCGGCCGCCGATCACACCGTCGCGGCCGGGGCCTTCGAGCTGCGGAGGCTCGAAGAACGACTGCCGCTCGACCCGCGGGGCTTCCGAGCGCCCGGCGAGCTCGGCCAGGTCGCGGTCGACGCCCTCGATCTCGCGGCGGAGCCGGGCCTGTTCCTCCGGCCGACCCTCCGCCCATTCGTGCAGCCGCTGCAGATGCAGCCGCTCGCTGAGCCGACCGGCCATGTGTGGATCGACGGTTGGTTCGCCGGACCGGGTACCTGTGGGCGGCTCGGACGGCCGCGGCGGCTCGCCGCCGCCGAAGAAGCGGCCGATCGCCGCCATCGCGCGCCGGACGAAGCCGTGCGGCTCGGGCCGGGTCGCCGCGGCGTGCTGCATGGCGAGCGTCTCGGTGATCTCGTGCACCCAGACCCGGCTGAGCTGGTCGTCCGCGACTCGGCTGTTCACCTCGACGATGTGCGGACTCTCCCGGGTGCCCTCCCGCACGGTGGTCTCGGCCAGGCTGGACAGACCGTCGACGACCCGCGGCTCGAAATGCCGCACGGTGCCGTCGGTCAGCTCGACCCGCACGTACGGCCCGTCCGGCGTCACCGACAGCACGGAACCGTCCATGAAGTCGCGAGGCAGCGTGCCGCCGGCCGCCCGCTGCACGTCGGCGGGCGTGAGGGCCGGCTGATCGGCGGGCCGCCCGTCCGGCACGAAGCCGGTGCCCTCGATCGGGCTGGCCGTGTGCCGATCGCCGGCCACGACGGGCCGCTCGGCATGGACCGGCGGCTCGGCACGGGCCGGCTGCTCCGGTCGCGGCGTCACGGCCTCGACCGCCTCGCCGGCCAGGCGGTCGACCGTTGCGGTGATCTCCTCGGAGGACCGCGGCCGCAGGCCGCCGTCCTCGGTGCGGGCGGCCAGGTGCTCGCCGGTCCACCCGGCAACCTGCTCCGGTACGCCGCGACCGTCGAGTGTCTGCCGCACGGATTCGCTGGTGAGCGGTGCGGGTGCCGGGCTCTCCGCGGGCGTCGCCTGGTAACGGCCGACCTGGTCGGCGTCGAGCACCGTGACCTCGGCGGCCGGCTCCTCGAGCCCCCGCAGCGCGTCGGGTGGCGGCGGCCCATCGGGGGGCGGCGCGTCAGGCCGGCCGGCGCCGGCGTCCGGGTCGGTGCGGTCCCGTAGCCCGTCGGGGTGCGCGACGCCGTTGGAGCCGTCGCGGGGCTGCAGGCCGTCGGCCAGCCGTTGCGCGTCGCCGACCTCGCGGTGCAAGGCGCTCCAGGCGTTGTCCATCGTCTCCCGCACGTGCGGCGCGCGGGCCACCGGATCGGCCGGGAGGTGGGCGGAGAGCACGACACCAGCGGACTCGGTCTGGCGGAAGCCGCCGCCCTCGAGACCCTCCATCGCCGGGCGTACGACCACCGCGTGACCGGGCGGCACCGAGTGATTGACCTGCAGCGACACGTCGACCGCGACACCGTCCGGATAGTGCACCCGCAGCGTGCGGGCCTGCGCGTCCCAGTCCGCCCGGTGCGGCAGGTCCGCCCGTTCCGGCGCACGGCCGTCCACCAGGGCGGCCACCTCCGCGTCGACCGCCGCGACGACCTCGTGGGCCGCCTCGACCGGATGGCTGATCGCCGGACCGTCCACGGGCACCAGCCGCGCGCGTTCGGCGCCGGTCACGTCTGCGTCTCGCGGCGCCGGCCGCGCGGCGTCGCCGTCGGGGCTCCGCTCGCCATCGCGCTTGGCCATCTGGCCGTCCCCGTCGCGGGGTCCGGGTCCGTGCTCACCGCTCCGCGGCGGACCCTCCGGGCCGCGCGGAGGGCCGTCGTCACGCCGGTCGCGCACCGACGGCTCGCCGTCCCGGCGCCCGACCCCACCGTCCCGCTCCGCCGGAGTGCGATCTCCTGGGCGCGGGCCGTCTTCGATGCGGTCGGGACTCTGCCGCTTCGGCATCGATTCGTTGTCGCCGGTGCGGGGGCCTGGCCCGTGTTCCTGGCCGGGGGGCCGCGGGCCGTGCTCGGCGGTCCGGGGGGCGGGCGAATCGCCGAGCGCCGCGTACAGGTCGGCCGCTCGCTGTCGCAGCTCGGGAATGTCGCCGAAGTGCTTGGCCGCCCAGACTGCCGGGCGACTCCGCGACTTGAAGTCCATGATGTCGCGGTAGCCGCCGGCGTAGTCGCGGAGCCCTTCGTAGTGCGCGTCGATGATCGGCCGGTCGACGCCGCGTTCGATGAGCCGGATCACCTCCTGCAGCCGAACGTGGTACTCGACGATCTCGAGCCGGGGACCCATCACGTTCGGCGCGTTCTTGTACTGCTTGATCGTTCCGTCCGGCATTTCCCGGACCGCGGTCGTCCCGGGGGGTCCGTCCGGGAAGCGCGCCCGATCCTCCATCTGACGCACGTGGCCGTACTCGTGCTCGAAGTCCAGGAAGCGCATGTCTTCGATGACGTGCATCTGGCGTTCGACGCGAACCACGTTGGTGCCGGACGCGTCGTACACGAGCCGGTACGTGACGCTCGGATGGTCATCGGTCGCCCGATGGAACGTGAGGCCGAGGTCTCTGAGCTCCGCCTCGAGCCGCGGGAAGTCCGGGTGTTCGCGGAACCGGACCGTGCCCTGCTCGATCGAGCGCGGCGTCGGAGCCTCGCCGGTCTCGTGCCCGGCGGACTCCATCTTCGGCAGGCCGTCGCCGGGGTGCGCCGCTTCGGCGCGCGGTTCCGCCGGGCGCGCCGGCTCGGAGTCGCGCGGCGGAGGACCGTCCCCATCGCGGACCCGCGACGGCTCGGCGCCACGATCCGCCGGGCCACGATCCGCCGGGCCACGATCCGCGGCGATGTCCTGCCTCGGGCCGACGCCGTCGCCCGGCGGCCGGTCGTGGACAGGGGCGTCCGTCGTCGACCGCGCCGAGACCTCGGCCGGTCGATCCACCCGAGGACCCTCGCCGCGCAGCCCGTCGCCGGCCGGGACCCGGTCAGCCGGCGGCGGCCCATCGCCACCCGGGAGCCGATCACCCACAGCCGGACCACGATCCGCACCCGCCGGAACCCGATCCCCCGACGGCGGCCCATCCCCACCCGGGAGCCGATCACCCACAGCCGGACCACGATCCGCACCCGCCGGGACCCGATCCCCCGACGGCGGCCCATCCCCACCCGCGACCCGGTCACCGGTGCCGGCCAGGCGATCGCCGGTCGCCGGAGCACGGTCGCCAGGCGCGGCACCGCGGTCGCCCGGAGCCGGGTGGTCGGTCACCGGGCGTTCGGAGGCACCCACAGTGGACCGCTGTTCGGTGGCGGGAGTTTCCACACCGGACCGTTCGGCCGGGCCGGCTTCGCCGATCCGGTCACCGGCCGGGAGTCCGTCGCCGCCGGGTGCGCGCACCCGGTCGATCGGGCCAGGCCCGGGCTCTGTCGGCCGCGCCGTCTCGCCGGGGCGAGGGCCGGGCGGGGGGCCCTGCCCCGGCTGCCGGGTACCACCCCCGTCGCCCCCGCGCGCGCCCGCGCCGCCCTGTTGACCGCCGGTGGCCGCGGGCTGGGCCGGCACCGGATCCCCGTTCGGTGACCAGTGCCGGGCGACCCCCTCCTGGGCGCTGGCGTGGTCGCCGAGTGTTGGCAGACCGGCCACCTCGGCGTTACCAAAGATCCGCGCACGCAGCCCGGTGCTGCCGTCCACCTCATGCCGCCCGCCGCGGGCGTCCTGGTAGGCGACGTAGCCGCCGTCGGTGAGCACCAGGCCCTCGCCGCGCGCGTTGTGCGCGACGATGGTGAGGCCGCCGTTGTCGCCCGGCAGCACGTGCACGTCCTTGCCGACCTTCATGTCGCCGCCGCCGTAGCGCCCGGTCTCGAGGTGGGTCTGGGTGCCGAAGATGGCGCCGGCCGCCGCACCCTGGAACGCGCCGTGACCGACCGCGTTCCAATCGAAGCGCTGCCGCTCCGAACCCGCTTCGGCGTGGTAGTAGTCCCAGGCCTCCTGGCCGAACGAGGTCACGCCGCCGGCCAGCGCGCCGCCGAAGATGTGGCCGAGTGGGCCACCGAACATGCCGGCGCCGAACGCCGCGCCCTGCAGCGAGGTGGTGAGAACCTCGCCCCAGTTCATGTCCACCCGGTTGCCCGACATGACCTGGCCCAGCTGGCCGAGCATGTTGCCGCCGCCCATGAAGCCGGTGCCGAAGGCGACCCGGGTGCCGACGTACTTGCCCAGCTCCTTGCCGAGGGCGGCCTCGCCCGCCCGCTGGATGGCGAACTTGCGGATCAGGTTCTCGCCGGTCTCCTCGGCGAGCTCCTGCCCCAGCTTCCTGGTGAACTGCTTCTTGAGCTGGCGCTCCAGCTCACGGGCGAGCTCCCGGCGCACTGCCCGGGTGCTCTGGTTGACAAGCTGGCCCCGCAGCGCCCGGCCGGCCTGTCCGCGCATCGCCTGGGCGGCCATCCGGTTGGCTACCGACCGCGAGATGCCACGCGCGGCGACCGTCCGCGCGAGCCCGGGCAGGCCCGCGGCGAGGGCGCGGGGCGTCAGGTTTCGGAGGGTGAGTCCGGTCAGGTCGGGCAGCATTCCCTTGAGCAGGCCGGGGACCTTGCCGATGGCTGTCGGGGCGGCCCGCGCGATGGCCGGCAGCGCCTTGGTGAACAGGGCCGCCACGCTCTTCAGCACCGCCCGGACGGCGATGCTGGCGATCTCGGCGACGGTCTTCTGGGCGGCCTGCCGAACGAGGACCTTGCAGGCCGCGAACATCCCGGGCGCGGCCGCCAGCGAGCCGCCGAGGGTCGGGGCGGCCGCGGCGATCAGCATGTAGATCGAGACGGCCAGCAGGATCAGGTTCAGCAGGGCCATGAACTTCATCAGCTCGACCTGCAGGCCGAAGCTCTGCACGCCCTGCTGCATCGCCGCGGCGCTGTCCGCGACGGAACGCAGGCCCTCGAGATACTGGTACCACTGCTCGACGAACTGGGTCGCGGCGCCGTCACCCGACCACGACTGCAGAATCGGGTTGGCCGCCCCGATCACTTCCTCGTACGCGGTGTTGAGCCGTTCGGCCAGCTCGCCCCAGTGGTCGGCCAGGTCGTAGACGTTGTTGGCGTCGGAGAGCGGGATCGGGCCGTAGATGATCTCGCCGACCCAGGTGTGGGCGCCGGGGAGGTACTCCTCGATCTCCATGAACCAGTCGAGGATCGTGGTCATCAACTCGTGTTCGTCACTCACGCCCTTGACCTCGTCCTCGCCGCCGCGCGCTACAGCGGTTGTTAAGCCTTCTTGCTCGTGTCGGGGTTTTCGATTTCGGTGGCGTTGGCGTCGTCCTGTGCGCTGTAGGCCATCATGGACTTGCCGACGTAGTGACCGATCTTGGCGAGCGTGTCACCCGCCTCCTTGGCGGCCAATGGGATGGCGATGTGGGTTTCCGCCGACGTGTGGGGGCCGGTCGGCACGATTTTGTCGTAGGTCTTCCGGAACTCGTCGGTGAACTGGTCGGACGGGAAGGTCTCGGCCTTGTTCTCGTGTATCCGGATGGTGTCCTGGATCGTCCCGACGTCCTTGCTGAGCTGATCACCCGCGCGCACCAGAGACTGGGCGGCGCTCAAGATGCCGCTGACGCCGTCCTTGATCTCGACGAACTCACCCATCGTCGTCCTCCTTGATCCGCACGTCGGCGTCGTGGCTGCGCAGGAGTTTCACCATGTCCGTGCCGGCCATCTGGCGGGCCCGCAGGTCGGCCGGCAGGCTCTCGCGGAGCAACTCGCTGTTACGCTCGCCGACCTCCTCGACCGCTTCACGGACGGTCTGCACGATGCTTGCCGCCAGGGCCTTGGAGTTGGGCTGGCGCAGCGCCCGGGGATCGATCTCGAGTTCGAGGAGATGGCCACGGGGCCCGACCAGCACCTTGATCAGGCCGTCCGATGACTGCGCCGAGCCCGTGACGGTGAGCATCCGCTTCTGGAGATCGGGCAGGCCGTCGGTGGCCTTGCGCAGGTCGGAGACCATGCTGCGCAGGATGTTCCAATCCGGACGTCCCTCGACGTCTGCCACGTGCTGTCCCCCGTTAGTTACCGGCCGCCGCCAACCCGGTCACCGGCGATCGTCGTCGACCGCCGGTGGCCGAGGGTTCACATGCCGGCGGCGATCTGACGGTCGACCTGCTGCATCCGCTCGGCCGACGCGCCGAGCTTGAGGCCGACGCTCTGCAGCGCCGTCTTGATCTCGGTAGCGCCCTGGTTCCACTGCTGCCGCGCCTGGTCGCACGCCTCGCCCGCGGAGCCGGTCCAGTCCTGCGCGAAGAGCTGGGTGAACGCGGTGTACAGATCGTTCAGCTCCTGATCCATCCGGCCCTCGAAGGTGCCGATGGCGGTCGCCACGTCGTTGATCTGCCCGAAGTTGTAGGTAATGCTCATGTCTCGCCTCTCGATCTCGACTCGGCGGCTCAGCCGCGGAGGATGCTCATGACGCCGCTGTCGCCTGTGGAGGCCGCCGCGGCTCTGATCTCCTGCGCCGCGTCCTCGTCATTGACGCCGTACTGCTGGGAGGCATTGCTCATCTTGCCCGCGAGCTCGTCAAGCGCGTTGATGATCTTCTTGAGGCCCTCGTTGAGCTGAACGGACACGCCCTGCAGCGCGTTGTTGGCCGAACCGGCCATGCCGCTGCCGCCCAGGGACTGGATCCGGTCCAGGAGCTGCGCCATGCCCGTGGCGACCGACTGGCCGGTGTCCTCGCAGCGCTGCGCCATCGCGTTGAGCTGTTCTTGGGTGGCATGGACCTGGCCCATACCCGGACTTGCTGTCAAGGTGGTTCACCCCGTTCCTCGATGTCGGCACTCTCCCGATGGGAGCGGCCCTCGTGTGTCCACGTTGGCATTGAAGGTAGCCGGGTACGTCGAACGGGGCTACCCACGGTGGTCAATACGTTCCGGTTGCCGCATATCCGACAGACGCGAGCACGGCGACAGGTCCGACCCCGCAAGGCGGGCGGCGGGCCCCCCTCACACGCCCGGCGGACGCTAGTCTTGCGGCCGGAGGGCGGGACGCATGAAGATCGGAAATCCGTCGAACTACTACGTGCAGGTGTCCGCGGACAGTTGGCAGGAGCCGCCGGAAACCGCGGCCCTCTACGACGGCATCTTCACCGTGAAACTCAATGTCCTGGTGGAGGTGCGGTTCGTGCCGGACGCCACCGAGGCCGGGCCGCCGTGGCGACGGGAGACGCTGCCGCCCGACGACGAGGACTTCAGCACCACGGCACAGGTCCGCACGTACGAGATCGTCACGTCCTCCTACGCGGTCACGCCCAACGCCGAGCTGGCCGGCACCGTGGAGCGGATCGGCACGGGCGACGAGCCGGGCACCGCCTTCTATGTCAGCCCGCAAGAATTCAGCGGCTTCCAGGCCGAGCTCGAGGCGCTCACCGACATAGCTTCCGACAGCAATCCGACAATCCACCGCGACGAGATCCTCGACCGGGGCGTCATCCGGTTCATTGAGGACAAGGTGCTCGGCTCCGGGCTGCTGAGAGGCCGGCACCCGCACGCTCTCGGCCGGAGTGAACCAAGTTGAGGGATCCGGGGTGAACCAGGCTGAGGGCTAATGCCTTCACCGGTCTGGCACCGGGCGATTACGCTTTCCGATGCGACACGGTTAGGACACGGGGAGAGAAGATGGGACTCGGAGAAGATCCACCGGAACCGTACGCGGCGCAGACCAGGCAGAACACGAATACACCCTGGGTGGCCAGCACGGTGCCGGTCGACGTCGACCTGGACGGGCTCCGTGACTATGCCAAGCACATGCTCGAAGGGCAGCTGGACGTCAGCTCCCGCAGTGCGCACCTGAAGCACCTCCACGACATGCCGAACGCCGCGTGGACCGGTGTCAGCCTCGGCGAGGCGATGTTCGCCAAGTCGCAACTCCAGGCGAACGCCAGCGAGCTGAACACCTACCTGTACTACCTCGGGCAGACGCTGTTCAACATCGGCTGCGCCGCGCAGACGGTCGCCGACTGCTACGGCGCGGCCGACGGCACATCGGCCGCCTCGATCAACGACGTGCTCTTCGCGTTCGGCGACAAGTCGCACGGCCGGCCCCGGGGGCTGCCCGAGAACATCGGCAAGACGATCTCCGAGGCGCAGCGGGAAGGCGCCCAGCCGTCCGACGCGCTGCCGGCCGACAGCGCCGAGTGGAGCGAGCCGGAGGAGACCATCGTCTCGCCGTACGAGTCGCGGACGACGTCGACGGCGCCGAACGGGCAGACCCAGATCATCAGTACGCAGTACGTGCCGAGCTCCGGCCAGACGATCGTGACGACCACCATCCTCAACGCGGGCGGCAAGGAGATGTCCAGCAGCCGGACCGTGACCAGCGGGCACTGGGACTCGACGACCAACAGCAACGTCAGCACGACCACGTCGTACCGCGGGGACACCGTCAGCGGCACGACGAGGACCACCACCACGTACTCCGGCGGCACCGTGACCAGGGAGGTCACCGAGTCGCAGGACGGCCAGGGCAACGTCACCGGGAGGCGCACCGAGTCGACCGATCAGACGACCGGTACCCAGACCGAGACGACGTCCTCGGTGGACAAGGACGGCAAGGAGAAGGAGACCGACCGCGTCGTGATCGGGCAGAACACCGACGACCCGCGGTCCGACCCGACACCCATCGCCCAGGAGTACGACCCCTACATGCGAGGTCGCTGATTCCGATGGCCGACTACTGGGGCGCCACCGCGAACCCGAACTACGGGTTCAGCCCGTACAGCGGGTTTTCCGGGTACGGCCAACACGACTACTCCGATCACCCGTTCACGTCGGCGCCCAGCGAGGACGGCAGCGGGCTGACGATCGAAGAGGTCGAGTTCAAGATCAACAATATGCACCCGGAGGACATCGCCGCGCTCGCCGACCAGTGGCAGAACGCCTACACGATGCTGAACGGCGTGCACACCTGGTTGCTCCAGCAGAGCAACGTGCTGGCCAACGAGCACTGGAAGGCGCCGGAGGCCCGCGACGCCTTCCTGAACAAGGGGCCGGGCACGGCCCTGGCGTACCTCGATCTGTGGATGGACGCGATCCAGAACAACGTCTCCACGCTGCGCGGCCTCGTGCACGTCGCGCAGGACGCCCGCACGAGAATCGCCGACCTGGTCCGCCGATACCGGGAGGAGCTTTCCCAGGCGAAGGCCAACGTCGGCTTCGGCGACCAAGTCGGCGAGTGGGTCCAGGGCTTCGTCGTGGACTGGGAAGAGGCCGAGCGGCGGGAGATAAAGGAGAACGTCGACAACACGACGAAGAAGTTCACCCGCGAGGCGCAGACCCTCGCGCACAACGTCGGCAACCAGTACTACGAATATATCGGCAAGCTGAGCGGCGGCGCCGGGCCGCCGATCAAGCCGATGGACGCCGTCCTGAACACCCCGGGCATGCCGCCGATCATCGTTCCGCCGGGCCTGCCCCGCGGAACACCGACGGCCCCGCCGCCACCGCTGCCTCCGGCGCTGCCGCCCGCCCTGCCTCCGGCCCTGCCGGTTAACCCGTCGCAGCTCCAACCGACCCAGCTGAACGCGACGGCACCGCCGCCACCGGCGGTCGCCCCGCCCCCGGCCACGCTGCCGGGCGCCCCGCCCGGACTCCCTGGCCAGACGCCGGGCCTGCCCGGTGGGCCGCCGATGGTCGGCCCGCTGCCCCCGCCGCCGGCGAAGTTCGCGACGGGCACGCCGACGGCCCCGCCCGGCTCCATGCCACCGGGCCTGGGCAAGGGCCTTCAGGGCGCGCCGCCGCCCGGCTCGGCGCGGCCGCCGAACCCCGGCCAGTTGACCAAGAACGCATTCCAGAAGTCGGGCGCGAGCATGCCGCCCGGCGGGACCCAGCCGCCCGGCAAGACCCTGCGCCGGCCGGCCGGCGAGGGCGGCGAGCACGGGCGGCCGGGTTCGCCGCCGCAGGGCAGGTCCGGACGACCCGGAGATCCGCACCAGGGCAGGCCCGGCGAGCGCCGCAAGGGCGACCGCCCCGAGGGCACCCGCTC
>WUUC01197824.1_pt1 | contig 13029 bp, 13 predicted proteins | sample 6278441 | NCBI WGS metagenome assembly WUUC01 (sample SAMN13675441, study PRJNA597444) | soil metagenome | isolation source: soil | place: USA: Washington | collected 2017-10 | reverse complement strand
GGGATGGGTCGAACTTGAACTTGTTGCGACTCCCTTTGGGCGTCTCGATGATGACGTGCAGCGTGTCGTCGTCCTTGAACGGCTCGAGCTGGGTGAACGGGTGCGTCCGAGACGTCACGGCGGCTCCTTGCGCACTCTGATCAGGAGCGGCATGCCGAGCGTCGGACCGCGCCATTGCGCGATACGACCATTCGGCCCGACGGCCCACCCAGTCATGAGTTGGCCGGATGCGAACGCGACTGCGTTGAAGCCGGTCGTATCCAGCGCTGTCCAGGTCTCGCCGCCGTCGGTTGAATAGTCCGACCCCGACGTTCCTACCGCGACCAGACCTTTGCCGCCAGTGCCCGGAATGTACGAGACGCCGGAGCGATAGCCGCCCGGGCGCCCACGCGCCAATCGCCACGTCACGCCTCCGTCGTCGGTCAGCGCGACGTTGGCACTCGTATCAGTCGGAGCCTGATAGTCTCCTCCAACTGCGACCCCGCGCAGCCCGTCGGCAAGCGCGATCGAAAAGATGCCGCGCGCCCCTCCGCCGGCCCGCAGCGGAGTCGACGCCACCTGCCAGGTGATCCCCCCGGTACCGGAACGGTAGACGCGTGCTTCTCCCCCACCGCCGCTGGCGATCCACACGTTGTCCGGTCGGCGGACGACGAGGCACGTCCCACTCGCCGCGAACGCCGCCTCACCAGGCAACGCCGGCGGGAGCCGCTCGGCGGGCAGCTCAGTCCACGTGGCGCCACCGTCAGACGTTCCGATGACCCGAAAGCGGCCGCCAACCGGGTCGCTCAGCGCCAGCCCACGCTCAGCGCTCCAGAAATCGAAGCAGTCGTAGAACGCCGCGCTGTCGGCGTTAGTGAACTGCAGCGTCCACGTGGTGCCGCCGTCGATTGTCTTGTAGATCCGCGACGCGCTGCCGTTCCCGATGCTGAGGACGTACGCGCGACGGTCGTCGAAGGCAGCGATGTCCCGAAAGTCGAGTGAGTCGGCTCCGGGCACGTTCATGACACGCCAGGTCGCGCCGCCGTCGCTGGTGCGGACGACAGTGCCCCGCGTCCCGCTCACCCAGACGACGCGGTCGCTGACGACACTCAGCCCGCGGAAGCTCGACGTCGCCCCGCTCGTCTGGTGCTCCCACTGGGTGCGAGCGACTGGGGCGTGCACGCACAGCAGGATGGCGACGACCGCGGCCATGTGAGGAGATGATCGCGTCATGCTCGCAATTAAGGCGCAGGCCAAAGGCCTGCGCCAGTGCACCCAATGGGAAACAACGGTTCGGCGTCGCGGTCAATCGCCCCGCAAAACCTCCACCGGGTCGACCGCTGCCGCGCGACGTGCCGGGGCGTAGCTCGCAGCCAGCGAGACCAGGGCGAGTACCACCGCGACAGCCACGAACACGACTGGATCGCGCGCGCTCACCCCGAACAAGAGTCCTGCAACCAATCGTCCACCCGCTGCAGCAGCCGCGAGGCCGAGCAGAACGCCAATGACGGTGAGTACCGCGCCCTGTCGCAAGACGAGCCGCGTGACGTCCGCCAATCGCGCGCCGAGCGCGACACGAATCCCGATCTCCTGGCGGCGCTGGGTCACCGAGTATGCGATTACGCCGTACAGCCCGACCGCTGCCATGACGATGGCGACGCTGGCGAAGACGCCGATCAGGACGAGCACGAATCGTCGCCCCTGCGACAGGCTGGCCATCAGCTCGCGCATCGTCGCCACGCGGTAGATGGCGAGCTCGCGGTCGAGCCGAGCAACCACTCGCCGTGCGGTCGGCGCGAAGGCCGCCGGATCGGCAGCCGTCCTGACGGCGACGTTCATCCAGGGCCACGGATACTGCGTCTGGGCCATGTAGATCTGGCCGCCCGACTCGCGATCCAAGCCGTAGTGCTTCACGTGGCCAACGATGCCGACGACGGTCGCCAACGAATCCCGACCAGGCAGCTTCATGCGCCACCCAATGGCGTCGGCCCGTGGGAAGACGCGACGCGCGAACACCTCGTCGACGACCGCGACCAACGGTGTGTCGTAGTCATCGCGGTCAGTGAAGAGACGTCCACTCCGCAACGGAATTCCCATCACGCCGAAGTAGCGCCCATTCACGATGTACCGATCGCCCTCGGGCTCGTTGGCGCCGCGCCGCGCCGGCATGCCCTCGACGTCGACGCTGATGCGGTCGAAGCTGTCTTGAAACGGCAGGATGCTGGCAACAGCGACGCCGTTGGCGCCCGGCGTTGCAACAAGCTCGCCCTCCAGGCGCGCGAAGAATGCCGCTGCATCCCGCCGAGTCGGATAGCGCGCGCGCGGCACGTCGAGCGAGAAGGTGAGGAGCCGTTCCGGACGAATACCCGGCTCGACCCGCTGAAGTCGCGCGAAGCTCTTGAGCAACAATCCCGCATCGGCAAGGAGGGCGACGGCTAGCGCGAGTTGGGCGACGACGAGCAGCGCGCGCAAACGTGTCCCCGCACCGCGCGAGCCGCGGGCGCCTTCCTTGAGCGCTGCTTGCAGGTCGACTCTGGCCGTGCGCATCGCGGGAACCAGCCCGAATAACAATCCCGACCCGACCGTGATCAGCGTCGTGAACGCAAGGACCCGCATGTCGAGTCCGACACGCTCCTGGCGCACTACGTCCGGAGCCAGCGCCACCAGCCCGCGCATCGCGCCGTACGCGAGCGCGAGTCCGACGGCGCCTCCCAACAGCGCTAGCAAGAGGCTCTCCGTGAGCAGCTGCCGCACCGAGCGCCCCGCCCCTGCACCAAGCGCGGCGCGGAGGGCAAACTCGCGCGTCCGTGCGACACCACGCGCGACGAGCAACGCCGACAGGTTCGCGCATGCGATGAGGAGCACCAGCGCCGAGGCCGACATGAGGAGCAGAAGCGGCTCACGCACGCTGCCGACAAATAGATCGCGCAGCGGCTCGACCCGTGCCGTCATCCCTTCGTTGTGCTCGGGGTAGGCCTTCTCCAGCTGGGCCGCGATCGTGTGCATCTCCGCCTGCGCTTGCTCGATCGTCACGCCGGGCTTCAGTCGGGCAATGACATCCTTCGCTCGCCCTCCGCGGCCATCGGTCGTGTCCGGAATGAAGTTTCCCCAGACCTGCCCGTCCAGCTCGCGCGGCAGCCGCAGCCCCGCCGGCAGGACGCCGACGATGACCATCGGACGCCCCTGCAGTGTGATCAGCTGGCCTACAACGTCCGGCGTGCCGGCGAATCGCTCTTGCCACAGGCCATACGACAGCAACACCACCGGAGGTGCTCCGATGCGATTGTCTTGCGCCTGGATCGGCCGTCCGAGCACCGGCGCAATCCGCAGCACATCGAAGACCGACGCCGAGACGTCGGACGCCGCGAGCCGCATTGGATCACCGCGCCCGGTCAGGACTGGGCTCCAGCCATCGTAGATGCCCATCGCCGCGAAGCTGCGCGCGACGCGACGCCAGTCCTCGTAGTTCGCGGTCGACGTCGTCGTGCCCCGACTCGACTCCCCCCGACCATGCTCGCCGATGTGCACGATTCGCTGCGCGTCCTCGAACGGCAGCGCGCGCAACAGCACGGCGCTGACGACGCTGAAGATCGAGCTCGTCGCGCCGATACCGAGCGCCAGCGTCAACACAGCGACGATGGCGAAGCCTGGGGCGCGGCGCAGGCTCCGCCAGCCGAATGCGACATCGGCGACGACCGAGTCGAACCATTCCTTCACACGCATGTCGCGCTCCCGCTGGCGGCCGATGTATCGGCACGCGCTGGTGATTCGTTGCATGTCCCCGAACTCGCGCAGCGCCATCTCCCGCGCGACGTCCGCCCGCGTGCCTCGGGCGACGAGATCGGCAATCCGGGACTCGACGTGGAACTCGAGCTCGGCGTCGATGTCGGCGTCGAGCCGCGCTCGCCGCCGCAGGTCGAGCCGGAAGTAGCGCGGGAATCGCGACCGGGGCGTCATCACTGAAGAGGCGTCACGCCGGAGAGAGCACGCGCGCGACGGCTTCGGTGTAGCGCGTCCACGTCGCGAGCTCGCGCCGGAGCTGTTCGCGACCCCCCGCCGTCAGCTCGTAGTACTTCGCGCGCCGGTTGTTCTCCGACAGCCCCCACTCGGCCTGGATCCAGCCACGGCGCTCGAGTCGATGGAGCGCCGGGTAGAGGGCGCCTTCCTCGACGAGGATGACCTCCTGACTTCGCTCGCGAATCTGTCGCGCAACGGCGTAGCCATGCATCGGCCCCCACGTCAGCGTGCGCAATACGAGCAGATCGAGCGTTCCCTGCATTAGGTCGATACTGGTGGGTGGTGCTTGCGTCATGGTGTCGGTGGATCGAATTCGGAATGCGGTATGTGGTATCGGTGCGACTCCATCGCTTACGCATTCGATCGGCGCCAGGCCGCGTCCGTCACTCGTGCCGCAGCGCCTCGGTCGGATCGACGCGTGCGGCACGCCACGCCGGGAGGTAGCTGGCGGTGAGTGCGACACCGATGAGCACGATCGCGGTCGCTGCGAACGTGAACGGGTCGTTGGGCGCGACGCCACGCGGGTCGGATCAGGCGGTGATGTCTGGCGCGGCACGTGGCTTCGGAAAGCGAGAGGAGACTACCCATAAGCAGCTTAGGGCATAATGCGGGGCCTCCCATAAACCGTCAAGGGGAGCCTCGTCGGCTGGGACCGGGTTGGGCGACCAGCGCTGTCAGGGGATGTCGGTCGGTAGGTCGACGTCGGCCGGCATTGGCAGGTCGAACGTCACCAGGGTGACTCGAGTCGGATCGCGCGCAACCACGGATCGGCCACCTTCGTCACCCGTCACCGCGCGAAGCTCGTCGAACAGCGCGCGGTCGAACAGCACCGGGTTGCCGCGCACCCCATCGCGGTAGAACGGCGCGACGATAGGTGGGCGTCGCTCCCGATAGGTGGCAATGAGCTGATCGACGATCGCTGCGCCGACTCCCGGTTGATCGGCAAGCGCCACCAGCGCCGCCTCGGCAGTCGGCGGAAGCCCCCGCAAGCCGGCGCGAAGGGATGTGCTCATCCCCGCGGCATAGTCGGGATTGGTCACCGTGCGCACGTTCACACCGCCGAGCGCAGCGGCAACAGCCGCGGCGTGGCTGCCGAGAACCACGATGATCTCGTCGAGCGACGACGCGAGTAGCTGTTGGACGGTGCGACGGACCAGCGGCACCCCACCGACCGACGCGAGCAGCTTCTGCGAGCCGAACCGTCGCGACGCACCGGCGGCGAGGACGATCCCCGCGATCACCGCACCGCCACGCTTACTGGACGACGATCCGCGCGACCATGGCGGGATGGGGCTCGCAATGATACGGGAAGTTGCCCGTCTGCGTGAACGTGCGGGCGTAGCCGTTCGTGGGCGCGAGCAGGCCGGAGTTCCACGTGCCGTTGTCGGACGTGCTCGTGTGCGAATCGGTTCCCCCCGGCTCGCAGTTCGCCCACAGTACCTCCGTCCCCGGTGCAACTGTCAGCTGCGCTGGCTCGAACGTGAACCCGCGAATGATCACGACGTTCGCTGGACGTGTTCCCGTGCAGATGGCGGGGTCGATCGTCACGACTGGGCTCGTTGCCCGATCGGAGAAGCAGGAGGCGGTCAAGCCGGCCGCCGCAATCGCACAGAGGCCGACCAGCGCCGCGGCCGACCGAGTCATCTCGTCGAGACGCATCGTCATCGCACCACCACCACACCCTTCATGAACGGGTGCGGCAGACAATAGTAGGGATATTGACCCGGCTTGTCGAACGTGCGCCGGTAGGTTTTTCCTGGTTGAAGCAGCCCGGAGTCGAAGCTCTTGTCGTTGGCGGTCACGGTGTGAATGAGCTGATCATCGTTTCGCCAGACCACCGTCGTTCCGGCGGTGATCTGAATTCGTGAGGGCACGAACGTCGTGTTGCGCAACACGACGTTGACGACGCGTGGCTGCGCCGGTGCCTGCCGTTGAGCGGCTGGACGCCGAGCCGGCGCGGCCGCAGCCGGCGCGCCGGGCGCCGGGTCCGGTCGCGCAGCCGGAGGCGCCGCTGCGACGGGCGTCGCCTCGGTACGCGCCGTGTCGGTACGCGGCGCCGGCGACACGGCAATCGTATCGCGCTGACCCACGACGACGGTGTCCACCCTCGCCGCCGTCGGCGCAACCGTCTCGGGAGTCGACGGCCGACCGAACCAGCGACGCAGCGTCACCGGGACGGTGAACTCGAACCCGTAGCGGACGATGTCGCCGCCACGCGACGTGCCTTGTAGCGTCCCGACGTTCGTGTTCGTCGCCTGGAGCGAGAGGGTGTGCGGCGTATACGGCAAGGCGATGTGCAGGCCAGCACTCCACGCGGTGTTGCTGTTGGGTGCATCGTCGTTCAACACGTGCCCGACGTCACCGGCGAGCGCGAGATACCGCGCGATGCGGAGCGTGCCGCCCCCCGCCAACGCGAAGCGCGTCTCGCCGGCTGCGAACGGGTTCGACAAAACGCGTCCGGCGCCGATGAGGCGGATCGGGCCTGCCCGCCGGGCGATCGACACCTCGCCGTCGACGCCTTCTGCAGCCAGGTTGTACCCGACCTGCCCGCCAAGATCGACCGCTGCCCCCTCGTCCTGGCGAAAGAGGTGGTGTCGCGCGAAGAACTCCCATTCGTTCGGGTAGCGCGACGCGAGATCGGAGTTCGTTGCGTAGTTGAATCCGAGCAGTAGCCGGTACGGCAAACCCGCGGCAACGAGGAACGTCGGAAAGTTCGACACCTTCCGCTCGGGCGCATCGGTCGACCGGAATCGGTGAATGAAGTTGAAGTACACCGTTCCGACGTTCCCAACCCAGTTACCCGAGACGTTCGGTGGACGATCGAGCAGTGATTGCGCCTCCGCATGCCGGAACGGTGCGACGAGCGCGATGAGAGCGCCCGCCGCGCCGATGTGCGCGGCGATGCGAAGTCGCCCAGAGACCGTCATTGAACGGTGATCCTCCCCGTCATGCCTGCGTGACGTGTGCATAGGTAGTTGTAGGTGCCCGGGAGCGCGAAGGTGCGGGACGCCGAACCCGACTCCTGGTCCGGGATGTTGCCGCCGGCCGGTGCCGTGCCCTGGAACGTCACGTTGTGCCGAGCCTGCGAGAACTGCCACGTCACCGTGCCGCCGACCGGGATGCTGAGAGTGGCCGGGCTGAAGGTTTCGTTTGGCGTTGTCACAGTCGCCGTCGATCCGGTGGGCGGCGCGCTCGGTGGAGGCGACGATGGTGGGGTGGTCGGCGGCGGAGAGCCGGCCGACTGCACGACGATTTTCCCCCGCATGCCCTTGTCGCGATGCCTCAAGCATTCGAAGTCGTAGGTGCCCGTAGCTGTGAACGTGCGACTGGCGGAGGTCCCTTCCTCGAGCTCCCCGATGCTTCCACCAATCGGCGCGGCTCCGACGAAAATGATCTCGTGATCATCATCGACGGCCTGCCACGTCACCGTACCGTCGATTGAGATGGTAACCGCTGCTGGCGAGAAGGTTCGCTCGGGAGTCGTGATCGTCGCAGTCGACGGCGCTGCAGGCGGTGTGGGTGCCGCCGGAGCGGGGGGCTGAGCGGGCGGGGCCGGCGTAGCAGGCGTCGACGGCGGTGTCGCCCCGCCGCCAGTTCCAGTCGGGGGCACGGGAGCCGATGGCACGACTGCCCCCCCGCCGCCGCAGCCGTAAAGCGTGACGCACTGGAGCAGCGTGGTAGCGATGGAGGCGACTGCCGTACGGCAATGTCGCAGGCGAAGTCTTTTCATGATCGATCCGGCAGTAACGGGTGGGCGAGAACGCGAACAGCCAGCGACGCACGTCGTTCTCGACGCGAGTCGCTTCGCGAGATAGCCCACTAGCCGGGCATGCCGGACGCCAACCGCCAATCGCCCGCTTCGACGACACAAATAGTTGCACTGCCGAGTGTTGTGTTGCTGAGCTCACTGATCAGCCCGCCGAGCCGGTGTAACGAATCAATCCAGCGCTCTATCAAAGCGTTCCAACACCAAACCGATTTTCTTGCGGGGGCGTGGAGCGCGCGCCGCTCAGTTCGTCGCTGTAGCTGCTACGCGCCGTTGGGGCGTGTATCGCTGTCGAGCGTCGCGAGAGCGCCGTGCAGCGTCGTCAGGGGCAACAGCGCACATGCGCGCCGCGCTGGGGGGATATCGTTCTCCAGTGCCGCGACGAGCTCGTCGTTCGATATCGACAGGGCCTCGGCGGCCGACATGCCACGCACACGTTCGGTCAGAAGCGAGGCGGCCGCCACGCTGATCGCACACGCGTTGGCGGTGAAGCGCGCGTCGGCGACGCGACCATCATTCACTACCACCTCGATCCGAACGCGATCGCCGCACAACGGATTCGAGCCTTCGCGAACCGCGTTCGCCTCCGGCAGCCGTCCCTGATTTCGTGGTCGCCGGAAATGCTCCATGATCGTCGTCCCGTACGGCGACGACGGGGCCATCACCGGTCGTCCTCGACGGCGTCGAGCGCCCCGCGCTGGCGCGACGGCCGGTATGGAGGAAACCGAAATGCAACGTCGCGCGTGAGCAACCCGCCGTGCCCGAGCGCAGCCAGCGTCCGCGCATCGACCGGTTCGCCGGTCAGGATGCGCGGCATCACGAGATCGAAGACGGTCGCCTGGGAGAAGAGCCCGCAGGTCGGCAGCCCCACGATCACTGCCTCACCGAGTCGGGCGAGCCAGAACAGGCTGCCCGGGTGGGCAGGCACGCCATGGCGCTCGCGGTGCGCACCGAGCGTCTCCAGCGCGCGGAACGTCGGGTCCAGGGCATCCATGGCCTTGGAGCCGGCAACGATCACGACGCGGGCATTGTGTGCGATCTGCTCGGTGATGGCATCGGCGATGGGTTGCGCGTGCGGATCGGCTACGCGCGGAGCGAGCAGCGTCGAGCCGAACCAGCGGACCTTCTCGCACAGCGCGCGCTCGAAGCGCTCGAGCCCCTGCGCCGCGAGCGGCTCGTGAACCACGGCCGCAACGCGCGTCGGGATGAACGGGCGGACGCTCACCAAGCCGCCGGCCGCGTAGGCAAGCGATTCGGCTTCGCCCACCGCGGCGCCGTCCATGACGAACGGCGTGATCTTGGCCCGTGCGACGACTTCTCCGGCGTCGACGACGTGACCGGAGAAGAGCGTGTACACACAGAGTCCTTCGACCGCGTTGACGCGATCGAGCGCGGAGGTCGCGATGTCGACGATTCCCCGCGTCGCCGCGAGCAGCGGCCAATGGCCGGCGCTGGCGCGGCCGACGCGCGCGCCCTCCCCCGCTGCCGCCCGCGCGAGCCGCTCTCCGGCGTCGTCCTCGTGCAGGTCGCCGGCATCCATGCGAACCAGATGGAGCTCGTCCCACGGCAGCGCGGCGACCTGCGCGAGGTCGTCGGCGCGGAGGATGCGACCCTTTCGGTAGCGAAGCGCGCCGTCCGCAGTCCGCAGATCGTGGCAGAGGACGGTGCCGTCGATCGCCCCTGCGGTAACAGTGTCGCGCGTCGTGAGAAATGCCTTCATGTCGTCAGCGCCGCGCCGTCGCGCCGCGGCCGCGCCACGCGCCCACGACCTGGGCGAGGATGCTGAGCGCGATCTCTGGTGCGCTTTGCGCGCCGATGTCGAGCCCGATCGGCGTGGCGATGCGTGCGAGCTCTTCGCTCGTGAAGCCTTCTTCCGCGAGCATGGTTTTGACCGTCGCACCGCGGCGACTGCTCCCGAGCATGCCGATGTATCCGGCGTCGCTGCGCAGGATGTGGCGCAACACGGGCAGCTCGTACTTGTAGTCGTGCGCGACGAGCACGTAGGCAGTCGTCGGCGACGGGTCGATCGCGCCGACGAGGTCGGATGGCATCCCGACGCGCAGCTCGGCGTCGGGGAATCGATCGCGCGTCGCGAGCCGCTCCCGTCCATCGATCACGATCGTGCGGAAGCCGAGCTCGCGCGCGAGCGTGGCGAGCGTCATCGCCACCTGCGTTGCCCCGACGACGACGAGGGTGCCAGGTGGACCATGGTGCTCGAAGAAGATCGAAACGGTGCCGTTGCTCGCCGGCACGCTCTCGACGCGCGAGACGCCGAGGGGCAGCAGCGCGGTCGCACGGGCAGCCGCAGCCCCGTCGAGCGCGGCGTCACCCAGCGTCCCGGTGTGTGTTCCATCCTCGAGCACGACGAGCCGACCGCTACGCCCGTCGAGCGGGACAACGATGACGGTTGCGCGTCCCTGGCTCGATTCGGATCGTACCCGCTCGTACGATGCGACGACGGGATCCTCGTCAGACGCGAGATCGACCGGCTCGACGAGGACGTCGACGGCCCCGCCGCAGGTCAAGCCGATCTCCCATGCGTCTTCGTCGCCGAGCGAGAGGGAGATCAGTCGCGGCACGCGCGCTGCGAGCACCGCCTCCGCCTCCTGCACCACGCGCGCGTCGACACAACCGCCGATCGTGACCGAGCCGTGGATGCGACCGCCTTCGCCGACCCACACCTTCGCGCCCTCTTTTTTCGGCGTCGTGCCCTTCGCAGCCACGAGCGTGCCGAGCGCGGCACGTCGTTCAGTCGCGCGCAGGAGGGCGAGCGGAGTCAGGCTCTCATCCATCGGTCGTCACAGGACGAGGTGACGCGCCAGCGCGCGCAGGCTCGCCAGGTTGTGGACAGGCGCAAAGACGTCGAGATGCGGCAGTGCGGCGGCCATGCCCCGCGTCTCGGGCCGATACGTCGGACTGCCGAGGAGGGGATTCAACCAGACGACGCGCCCGGCTCGCTCGCGGATCGTGGCCAGCGTCGTGGCCAGCGTCGCCGGGTCGCCAGCGTCCCAGCCGTCGCTCATCACGACGACGACCGTTCGCCGGTCGACGAGACGCGGCCAGTCAGAGGTGAAGCCGGCCAGACAGTCGCCGATGCGCGTGCCGCCCGACCAGTCGTCGACGCCGGCCGACAGTCGATCCAGCGCCACCGCATACGGACGCCGGCGCAGCTGCTCGGTGATTCGGCTGAGCCGCGTGCTGAAGACGAACGTCTCCACACGCGCGAAGCAGTTCTGAAGCGCGTACAGAAACTGGAGCAGGAAGCGCGAGTAGAGGTCCATCGATCCCGACACGTCGCACAGTAACACGAGCTTCGTCTTGCGCAGTCGTCGCTCGCGGTACGTGAGCTCGACGACGTCGCCACCCGTGCGCAGCGAGCGGCGCAGGAGCTGCCGCAGGCTCAGCCGCGAGCCGCGCACGGCCGGTCGCCAACGGCGACTCGGGCGCGCCGCCAACTGGCGCGCCAGACGTGCGGCGACGCGCCTGATCTCGTCCAGCTCGTCGGCTGCGAACGTGCGAAAGTCCTTTGCATGTAGTCGCTCGGCCGCGCTCTCGCGCGCGACGCTGAACGGCTCCTCGTCCATCCCGTCGGTCTGTGCGCGCAGCCACTGCGCGACCGTCGGCGTTGCGCCGGGCCGTGGGATGGCTCGTGACTGGTCGGGCCGAGTCGGCGGCGCGCGCCGCGGACGGCGAGGCGTTCCCTCGTCCCACGACCAGAAGTGATCGAAGAGCTCGTCGAAGAGGCGGGCATCCTCGGGCCGGCAGGTCAGCACACTTCGCAATGCATAACGCAGCTCGTCGCGGTCGCCGATGTCGATGAGCTCGAGCACGTGTGCCGCTTCGATTGCTTCAGCGGGGGTCACCTGCAGCCCCGCGTCGCGCAGTGCCCGGCAGAAGCGGGTCGCTGTCGCGACGAGGTCTGGCCGCGCGTCCGCGATCACGCTCATGAGGCAATCCCGGCCATCTCGCGCACCCGGTTCTCGTCGACACGCGAGCGAAAGGCGCTGAGGTCCGCCTCATCCTTGAGAAAGCAGCCGAGCGTTTCGGCGACGAGATCGACGTCGAGATGCGAGGCGTGCAGCGCCACGAGCGCACGCGCCCAGTCGAGCGTCTCGGCGACCCCAGGTGCCTTCGCCGGCTTCATCTGACGCACCGACTGAATGAACTGCGCCACCTGCGTCGCCAGTCGATCGGCGATCCCGGGGACCTTCGCGCGAACGATCTGGAGCTCCTTTTCGAGCGACGGGTAGTCGATCCAGAGGTAGAGACACCGTCGCCGCAGCGCGTCCGAGAGCTCGCGGGCGCGATTCGACGTCAGCACGACGAACGGCTGATGTTTCGCGCGAATCGTCCCGAGCTCTGGGATGGTCACCTGGAAATCGGACAGGACCTCGAGCAGGAACGCCTCGAATTCTTCGTCGCTCCGGTCGACCTCGTCGACGAGCAGCACCGGCGAGCGCCCGTCGTGCGTGATGGCCTGAAGGAGTGGCCGCTTCAGGAGAAAGGGCTCGCCGAAGATTGCCGCCTCGCGCTCCTCGATCGGTCGCGCGGTGTCGCGCTCGCCGAGCTTGATGTGGAGGAGCTGCTTGGGGTAGTTCCACTCGTAGAGCGCTGTGGTTGCGTCGAGCCCCTCGTAGCACTGCAGCCGGATGAGATCCGTCTCGAGCGCGCGCGCGAGGACCTTGGCGATGTCGGTCTTCCCAACGCCCGGATGCCCTTCGACCAGCAGCGGTTTGTGAAGGGCGTTAGCGAGATAGACCGCCGTCGCGACGCCGCGGTCGGTCACGTAGCCTTCGCGCTCCATCAGCGCCTGAATCTTTCGGATCTCTTCGCGCATGGAGTGGAATATGGGGAGGGGGTTTGGGGTGGGCCATTCTCCTTTGGGCTTCACGCCGAGGTCAGGAAATCGGCAGGCGACGGCGTTCGTCGGGAAGGGCGTCAGGCAGGACGAGCGGACCGAGGAGCCGGTATCGGGTGAACTGCTGCTCGACCGCGGATTCGGCGGATACACCATCAGTGAGCTACCGACTGAGGAGACCGGCCTTCTCGCATCGTAGCGTCCTGATGGTGTAGCAAAGCTGTTCATGGGCCGGCGTGCGAAGCCTGCCCGCGGTCGTTATCCGCGATCATCTGCGTCATCCGTGAGCTGTTCACTCGGTACCAGCTCCTCGGTCCGCCCCTTCCCCACGAACCAGCAGCGCTCCTCTCGACATCCCTATCATCAACGCCGCTTGACGCCATCACCCGTCCCTCCGATACTCCGCCCT
>WUUC01229944.1_pt1 | contig 13030 bp, 10 predicted proteins | sample 6278441 | NCBI WGS metagenome assembly WUUC01 (sample SAMN13675441, study PRJNA597444) | soil metagenome | isolation source: soil | place: USA: Washington | collected 2017-10 | reverse complement strand
TTCGCGGCGCGCTCCCCGACCCACCCGTTCGGCACCGAGTCCGGAGCGCTCCCCCGCACGTCGAAGCTCGGTGGATGCTGGTAGGACGGCCCGGTCTGATCGACCCCCCCACCGAGGATGTACACCGGCTCTTGTCGCAGGTCGGCAGCCAACGCCGCCGAGGTGATGAGGATGGCGGTGCCACCCTCCGCGGTCATCGCGCAGTCGAGCAGGTGAAACGGATCAGCGACCATCCGCGACCCGAGGATGTCCTCTGCGGTATAAGGCCCTCTTCCGAAGTACACCGCGTCGGGGTGGACGTGTCCGTTGTTCCGGATCGTCGCGGCAACGTAGGCCAACTGCTCCGGAGTCGTGCCGTACACGTGCATGTGCCGGCGAGCGATGAGCGCGAACTCCAGCGCGGTGTACATCCCGAACGGGATCACGAACTCGTTCGAGATCCGAGTCCAGGGCGCCACGGACGCCCCGTCGGTGTAGACGCCGGCGCCTCCACCCGTCAGCAGTGCCGCCTCACAGAGCCCGGCCGCGATCGCATTTGCCGCATCGAGGATGGCCGGGATCCCTCCAGCGCCGGGGGAGGAGACATGCGCCGGGCCCATGCCGAGCAGGTACGGGATCTCCGCAGCGAACTGGCCGAACACGCCGTCGACCCGCATTGCCGGCAAGCCAGCGCGATCCAGCACGCCGACTGCGGCGTCGAGGGCGACCCCGAGAGAGTCGTACCCGTCCAGCGACTTGCCCTGCTGGGTGTTGTACACCGCAGCGATGGCCACCTCGCGATATGGATGCTTGCCCACGTCTCCTCCTTCGCCGGACAGGAGACGACGATAGCTCGCTTTCCCTGCAGAGAACCTGATTCTCTACAGACGGGCCACTAGGCCGTTGCCGTCCCTCGGGCCTTGCGGGTCCGGCTCTTGGGCTTGAGATCCGCGGGAGCGGGCGGCACAACGGCACTTCGACACCAGGCCCAGACCTCGTCCGGGCCGACTGGTTGCGACGTCGGGATCTCCATCACGTCCATCTGGGCCATCGACACCAGGGCCGAGTTGACCAGCATGGCGAGGGTCATGGACGGCAGGTCCGATCGGAACACCTCCCGTTCGACGCCGAACCTGATGATGCTCGCGAGCAGCCGCAGCTGGGGCCCGACGGCTCTCGCGTAGTCGGCGGGGTGCTCCATCGAAAGGCGGATGTTGTAGCTGCTGATGGTCTTGCCGCCGACCGATCGAGAGTGGTGGGCGCGACTGAGATAGCCGCGCACGTAGGCCTCGAGCTGTTCGAACGGATCTTCGTGTGATTGGACGTCCTTCTCCAGCTCCTCGATGAACTGCCCGACCAGCTCTTCGTAGAGCGCGAGAAGCAGGTCGTCCTTCCCGGCGAAGTGCTGGTAGAAGGCACGGAGCGAGAGCTGTGTTCGGTCGACCACGTTCTGGACCGTGAAGTCCACCGTCCCGTTCTCTTCAACGATGTCCAGCGCCGCCGCCAGGAACTGCGAGCTGCGCGCGAGAGCCTGCGCACGCGCGGAGCTGAGCGAACGGTCGACAGCGCGCTCCTGCCAGGCGGAATTCGGCCTCGGCTCAGGGGATTTCGGCATGCCCTCCACCGTACCCGTGGAATCGGTGCGGTTCTCGGATGTCGACCCGTTCTTCCGCTTCAAGAGAACCCTTTCTTTGGCAGTGACGGATCGTCGCCTGCCACTGCGGCAAACTATGCCTCTATCTGTGAGAATACTACTCTCATCACCATGGATCTAGGGTTCACGGATGCAACGGTCGCGATCACCGGGGCCACGAAGGGGATGGGGCGCGCGACCGCCGAGCTGATCGCGTCGGAGGGCGCCAAGGTGGGAGTTCTTGCCCGCAGCGCTGACGCCCTCGCGGAGACCGTCGACGCGCTCGAAGCGCTCGGCTGCCCAGAAGCGATCGGGCTCGAGGTCGACGTCCACGACGGCGATCGTGTGATCGAGGTGTTCGCCGAGCTCGAGAGGCGATGGGGGGCGTTGAACGCGCTGATCAACACCGTCGGACCGAAGTCGGGCTACTTCGACGACCTCGGCGATAGCGACTGGGACCGGGCGTTCAGCCTGGGCACGCTCTCCGCCGTTCGATGCACCCGTGCCGCCCTACCGATGCTTCGCCGTGCGGAGTGGGCCCGCATCGTGAACTTCGCGGCACAGTCCATCCAGAGCCAGAGCCCGCGCCTCGTCGCCTACACCGCGGCGAAAGCGGCGCTGGCGAGCGTGTCGAAGAATCTGGCCAAGAGCCTGGCCCCGGACGGCATCCTCGTGAACACCATCAGCCCGGGCACCATCGTCACGACGTCGTTCTCGACGACGCTGCGACCCCTGTTCGAAGCGGAAGGCCTCGATCCGACCGATCCGTACGACGTGATGAAGTGGGTCGACGCCACCTTCCACCACTCGGCCGACCTCGGCCGTGCCGGGATGCCGGACGAGGTCGCGTCGCTCGCCGCGTACCTGGCCTCTCGGCGCAACGGCTACGTGACGGGGGCCAATGTCAACGTCGACGGCGGCTCCGACTTCATCTAGGCCGACCGCCGTCAGCGAGCGGTCCACACCGGCTCGCGCTTCTCGATGAACGCGGCCGGCCCCTCGGCGGCGTCGTGGGTGAGCGCCGTCTTCATCCGGTAGTTCTCGGCCAAGAGCTCTGCCTCGTAGATCGGGAGCGCAAGCCCCTTGCGAATCGCCAGGCGCGTGCCCCGCACGGCGAGCGGCGCGTTCCGATTGACGAGGCCCGCGAGCTCCCACGCCCGGTCGAGCAGTTGCGCGTGCGGGACGATCTCCGTCACGAGGCCGAGGTCGAAGGCGCGCTGCACGTCCATCCGCTCGTGCTTGCCCAGCAGCGACATGCGCATCGCCACGGCCAACGGCAACGACCGGGCCAGGCGCACCACCTCCCGACCGGAGGCCAGACCAATGCTCACGTGGGGGTCGAAGAACGATGCCTGGTCGGAGGCGATGGGGATGTCACTCGTGGTCACGAGGTCGAGCCCGGCGCCGCAGCACAGGCCGTTGACCGCGCAGATGATGGGCTTCGTCATCTGCAGCCAAGGTGGCGTCGCCTCCTGGGGCGCGTCCCACTGCCGAAGGGACGACAGGACCGCGTCGCCCTGTGTGTCGATCCCGGGCAGGTACACCTCGTCGTTGTGCTCGTGCGCCTTCTGCACGTCTGCACCCACGCACAACGCGCGGCCCCGGCCTGTGATGATGACCGTCCAGATCTCGCCGTCGTCCTCGACGCGGCGGTACGCGTCGTTGACCTCCGAGATCATCAGGTCGTTGATCGCGTTGAGTCGGTCCGGCCGATCCAAGGTGACGCATGCTGTGCGACCCCGCACCTCGAGATCGATGGTCGAGTACTCGGACACGCACGTCCTCCCTCACATGTCGGTGGATACGGGGTCGACCAGGTGACCTCGGCCGCACGGCTAGAGAATCATATTCTCATATGTCGTCGCAAGGTGTCGCTCTGCGGTAACGTGCTCTCACGTACCAGGAGGGCACGATGGCAGTTCAAGAACGATCGATGCGGGAGAAGGTCGCGTTCATCACGGGCGTAGCTCGAGGGCAGGGGCGGTCACATGCCGTCCGCCTCGCTCGCGAGGGCGTGAGGATCTTCGGCATGGACCTGTGCCGCGACCTGGGCACCACGACCTACCCGATGGCAGCCGAGGACGACCTCGAGGAGACCAAACGGCTCGTCAAAGAGGCCGGCTCCCAGCTGGTGGCGACCGTCGGAGACGTGCGCTCGCTCGCGGACGTCGAGGCCTGCGTCGCAGCCGGCCTGGACGCCTTCGGCCGACTCGACATCGTCCTCGCCAACGCCGGCATCATCAGCGGCGGGCTGACCTGGGAGCTCACCCCTGAGCAATGGGCCGACGTCGTCGACATCTGCCTCACCGGTGTCTGGCACACAGTCCGAGCTGCGATCCCCACCATGATCGAGCAAGGCGATGGCGGGTCGATCGTGCTCACGAGCTCCGTGGGCGGCCTGAAGGGCCTGCCGTTCTCGGGCCACTACGTCGCCGCAAAGCACGGCCTGGTGGGGCTGTGCCGCACACTCGCCAACGAGCTCGGCGAGCACGAGATCCGGGTCAACACCATCCACCCGAACGGCGTCAACACGCCGCTGATGACCGCTACCGACCTCATCTCCCGCATCGAGGCCGTGCCGTACACCCTCGGCCCGATCTATATGAACTCGCTCCCGCGCCACTTCGTCGAACCCGAAGATGTGTCGGAGCTCGTCTACTTCCTCGTGTCGGAGGCCGGGCGCCATACCACCGGGGCACAGCTCCCCATGGATCTCGGCAACCTCATCCGCTGAGATCTCGATCACTACAGGCCGAGCGTGCCGGCCGATGACGCGGCTTGTTGGGCAGTGCGACCGCACCGGCCGGCTGCGATGCGGTCGGTGGCATCGTCGATGCCACCACCGACCAACACCTCCGATCGTCACGTTCGAGCCGTCTCTGCGACGACTCGACACGTTCGGCCGGCCAGCGCGGGACGGCGTCGAAGGTTGGCGTGCTAGTGCGTAGCGTTCCTGTTCACGAGGAGCAGCTGCTGGGTCACCGTTGCCAGGAGAGTTCCGTCTTCGGTGAAGACCTGCCCTTGCGAGAGCCCTTGCGGAAGGCCGAGGACGTCGCAGCGGAAGTCGTGCAACTGCCATTCGCCCGCTGGGACGGGTCGGTGAAACCAGATCGTGTGGTCGAGGCTGATGCCGTCCCAAGTGACCGCCGTCGAACCATCTAGCGCGTGTTGCTTCGAGCGGACCGACCCGATGGGTTGGCAGTCCGAGAGCAGCGCGAGCGCCGCTGCGGCCAGTGTTGCGTCGTCGGGGTCCGCGGCGGGCGCTCGGAGCCAGGCGACGGCGTGGCCGTCCTGGGCGACGACGAGGCGGTGGTCGAAGGCAGTGCTCCAGCTGGAGTCGGCAATCGCCTGCGGGCCGGGCATGGGCGGCCGTCGTCGAGACGGTTGAGCCTCGGCGGTCTCCAGTGAGTGGAACGAGGCCGTCAGGTGGAGGATGGTCCCGCCCGACTGGGACGCCACCACTGTCCTCGCGGCGAACGTGCGGCCGTCTCGGAGACGGTGGACCTGGTAGGTCGTCGGCTCATCCGCGGCGCCAGGCCGGATGAAGTACGCATGCAGCGAGTGGATCGCCCGGCCAGGCCCGACCGTCCGGGCCGCGGCGATCAGCGCCTGCGCGACTGCTTGGCCGCCGAACAGCACACCACCACGGTACTGCGGTCCCCGTCCGATGAAGCGATCAGTGCCGCCATCCACCAGCGACGCTATGTCGTCGAACGTCACCGAGCTCAAGTGATCAGCGCCATTGTGGTTCCCGGCGCTCCACGAACGCTCGAGGACCCTCGATGGCGTCGGGGTGGTGTTCGCGTTGCTCCGTGAGGAGTTCCCAGCCCCGTTGCAGGGCCTCGCGTCTCGGGAGATCCAGTGCCCCGCGGATCGCACGCTTGGACTTCTCGATCGCCGATGGGGAGCCAGCCGCCGCGGCGTGCGCGAGCTCCAACGCTCGCGCACGCAACAGGTCAGGCGATGTGACCTCGTCGACGAGGGAGATGCGCAACGCTTCGGTGGCGTCAAGTCGTCCTGCTCGACCCAGGATCACCATGCGCAGGGCGTTGCCGACGCCGATGCGATCGAGGAGCGTGATGGGCTCGATGGCCGCGACCTGACCGACCGTAACGTGCGTATCGACGAACGAGGCATTCGTGGAGGCGATGACCACGTCAGCGTCCGCGACGAAGTGGAGGCCAGCGGCGGCACAGACGCCGTTGACTGCGACGATGGTCGGCAACCACACGTCGCAGTTCAGCGGCGTCAGCCGCTGTGACTCGAAGCTCGGGTCCAGCGCTCGATGCTTGCCCCGGGACGCGACCTCCTTGAGGTCCATCCCGGTGCAGAACGCTCGGTCACCCGACGCCGTGATCACGATCGCTCGGATAGAGCCGTCGGCTGCGGCATCCGTCCACGCGTTCGCCAGACCGGTGCGAACCTCGGTGCCCAGCGCGTTCATGTGGTCAGGACGATTGATCGTCACGACGAGCACGGCACCGTCTCGTTCGAGGGCCAGGCCCGTGGTCATCGTCATCGTCGCCCTCCTGACGCCGAGGTCGGCAGCCCGAGGATCCTCTGGGCCACGACGTTCCGCTGGATCTGCTCGGTTCCCCCATAGATGCTGGCGGCACGGGAGAACAGGTACTGGTAGGTGGTGTGCCCGTCGCTGCCCAGGAGCACCTCGGCGCCGCCGGTCTTCAGCAGGAGTGCACCGATCTCCTGGGCTGCACGGGTCATCAGCAGCTTGTCGACCGAGGACTCGGGCCCCGGCGGTACTCCCCTCGCCCGCAGCGAGAGGCTCTTCAACACGTGCAGCCGGCATGCCGATACGGCGACGCGCGCCCGAGCGATCGCGACGGCGAGATCGTCTCCGCTGACCGCCGGCAGGTCGGCGAGCCGGCGCTCGAGCTGTGCGAGCTGCTGCTCGAGCTTCGAGATCGACCCGATGTCGGCAGGGCCCCGCTCGTGGGCGAGCACAACCGTCGCGATCGTCCAGCCGTCGCCCTCGCGTCCGATGCGTTGACCCACGGGAACCCGTAGATCGTCGAGGAACACCTCGCTGAACTCGGCCGTCCCCCAGATCTGGCGAAGCGGTCGGACGGTGACTCCCGGGCTGTCCATCCGGAAGACGAGGCAGGAGAGCCCTTGGTGCTTCGGAGCATCCGGATCGGTCCGGCACAGCAGCAGGCACCAGTCCGCCCAGTTGGCCCGACTGGTCCAGACCTTCTGTCCGTTGACGACGTAGTGATCTCCGTCGAGATCGGCGCGGGTGGTCAGGGATGCGAGGTCGGAGCCAGCGCCCGGCTCGGAGAAGCCCTGGCACCACTGGACGTGGCCGCGCAGGAAGGGGGGTAGGTAGGTGCGTCGTTGCTCCGGCGTGCCGTGTTGGAGGATCGCTCGGCCGAGGTAGCCGATCGACGGAACCTGCGGAACCCGCGACCGGCCGACCTCCTCGTTGACGATGGCCTCGTAGACGGGGGGAAGTCCGCGACCGCCGTACTCCTCCGGCCAGCTGACGCCCAGCCAACCACCCTCGTGGAGCCTGCGATGCCACGCCATGGCGAACGCGTTGCCCTCGGCGCCCTGGTTCGACGGATAGGGGCCCGGAGGGACGTTCGCTTCCAGCCACCGACGCAGCTCGAGCCGGAAGGCCGCCTCCTCCGCGCTGTCGGAGAAGTTCATCCTGCGGGCGACCTCCTCGTGCGTGCCAGCTGGTTGATGTGGTGGTCTTGGTCACCGAAGACGCAGCCATCCACCAGCGCTCGCTTCAGGTACAGATGCGCCATGCACTCCCACGTGAAGCCCATACCGCCATGGATCTGGACGACGGCCTCGCACAGCGCTTGCCCGGCGCGCGAGCAGTACGCCTTGGCCTCCCTGGCCGCCTCCACCGCGCCCGCCAGGTCGTCCTGGTCCGCCGACCACGCGGCGTACTCGGCCAACGATCGAGCTCCCTCCAGGGCCACGAGTTGATCGGCGGCCAGGTGCTGGAGCGCCTGGCGACTGCCGATGGCTGCGCCGAACTGCTGGCGTGAGGCGGCGTGGTCGACGGCCGCGTCCAGCGCCGCCGACATCACCCCGACCAGGTCGGCGCTTACGTACGAGTGGGCCCGAGCCAGGAACCGTGCCAGTCCCGCTTTGTCGAGCGCGCCGCCGAGGTCACCGACGTCGACGGGCGCGCTCGCGTCGCTGCGAGCGGTGACCCTCGTGATGTCGAGGCCCTGTCCCCACTCCTTGACCGTCACGGCGCGCAGCTGTGAGCTGAGCGGGTCGAAGACGAGCATCGCGTCGACCCCAGCGGCGTCGAAACCGATGACCTCGGCCGTCGCTCCTGGTCCGACCGTCCCCGCGAGCGCGAGGAGGTCGCCGCTGAGGCCCACCGAGAGCCGAAGGCGCCCGTCGGCGACTCGCTGGAGGGTGGATGTCGGCGCCCCGGCGACCATCAGCAGCTCGCAGGCGAGGATCGACCCGAGGTACGGCACCGGGACCATCCCTTCGGCCACGGCCGTGACGACGATGCTGGCGTCGACGGTGGTGCCGCCACCGCCGCCGCACTCCTCCGGGATCCGCAGCGCGGGGAGACCGATCTCCTGCAGCGCCTTCCATGCGCCGTCGCCATCGTACGACTCGAGGTCGCGCACGGAGGTCGGGGCGAGCCGGCCGACCACATGCTTCGCGGTCTCGTGAAGCAAGGTCTCGTCCTCGTCGAACAGCGCGTCCATCGCTCCCCGTCTGCTGGTGGTCCTGAAAATGCATTCTCTGAGGAGAGTATGACATACAGTGGCGACATGGAAGACTTCGGCGTTGGCACCGCACCGGAGCTGGAGGCGACCGCGGTCAAGTTCCTTCAGCAGCTCGAGGACGCATTCAACCGGCGAGAGGTGCAGGCGTATGCCGGGCTGTTCCGGGCCGATGGCTCCTGGCGCGACGCGTTCGCCACCACCGGCAGCCTCCGGACCGCCGACGGGCCCGAGCGCATCGGATCCCTCCTGGGGGAGATCTTTCAGCGGACGCCTGCCCGGAAGCTGCACATCATCGGCGTCACGCGAGCCGAAGCGGTCACCCGGTACGGGTTCGACCTGACCGAGGCGTTCTTCGAGTTCTCCACGGAGGTCGGCTGCGGAATCGGGGTCATCCGCCTCCTACCGGACGACATCGATCCTGAGCGCCCGCGGGCACTGTCGCTCCTGACCGCGCTCCAGTGGCTCGCCACGAACGACGTCGGCCCCGTGCGCTCAGAACCCGGCCCCCAGGCCGAATCCGAGACCCGCAGCTGGGCCGAACAGCGCCAGATCGAGCGCGAGTTCGCCGATCGCGAGCCTGTCGCCCTCGTGGTCGGCGCTGGCCAGGCAGGTCTCGCGACCGCGGCCTGGTTGAAGCGACTCGGCGTCGACTGCCTCGTGGTCGAGCGGTCGCCACGGGTCGGCGACAACTGGCGCAACCGCTACCGCGCCCTGTCTCTGCACAACGACACGCGGATGAACCACCTGCCGTTCCTGCCCTTCCCGGACTTCTTCCCCGCATACATCCCGAAGGACAAGCTCGGCAACTGGTTCGAGTTCTATGCCGATGTCCTCGAGCTCAATGTATGGACCAACGCACAGGTCGTGTCGGGCAGCTACGACACGACCTCGGCCCGCTGGGACGTCGACGTGCGACGCGGGGACAGCACACGCGCGCTGCACCCCCGGCACCTCGTCATCGCCACCGGCGTGAGCGGCGTACCACATCGCCCGAAGCTGCCCGGCATCGACGTGTTCCACGGAGCGACGGTGCACACCCACGAGTACGCCGACGGCAGTCCCTACGCGGGCAAGCGGGTACTGGTGGTCGGAACGGGCGCCAGCGGGCATGACGTCGCCCAGGACCTCCACCTGCACGGGGCCAAGGTCACGATGATGCAACGATCCAAGACGATCGTGACCAGCCTCGAGGCGGCCAACGGCATCTACTCCGCGCTGTACCTGAGCGGCCGGGCTACCGAGGAGTGCGACCTGATCGGCATGGCTGCGACCTTCCCGATCCTCCGACGCTTCACGCCCACCGTCACGGAGAGCGTGGCCGCCATGGACAAGGAGCTTCTCGACGGACTGCACGCCGTCGGCTTCCAGACCCACTACGGCGAGGGAAACATGGGGTACCCGACCGAGTTCCGACGCCGCGGCGGCGGCTACTACCTCGATGTGGGCTGCTCGCGGCTGCTGATCGAGGGCAAGATCGGTCTCGTCCAGGCCGCCGACCTCGACCAGTTCACCGAGGACGGCATCATCCTGCGGGACGGGACGGCGCTCCAGTTCGATGCCTGCGTGCTCGCCACCGGCTACGCGAGCATGCAGGAAGGCGTTCGCCAGCTCCTCGGCTCCGAGATCGCTGACCGCGTCGGTCCGATCTGGGGCCTCGACGAGGAGGGCGAGCTGCGGAACATGGCGCGTAGGACAGCCCAGGACGGGCTCTGGTTCCTCGGCGGCGGGTTCCCGGAGGTGCGCAAGCACTCGCGACACCTCGCGCTGCAGATCCAGGCCGCCGAGCTCGGCATCCAGCTCTGACACGGGACCCATGGGACTGAGGCACTGAGCGATGGGCCGCGACCAACGCAGCGGCGAGGCCATCGAGTCCGGTGGTCCGCTCGCGCTCGATCCCATGATCCGAGGCAGACAGCTGACATTGGGCGGCTTCCTTCACGAGGTCGTGGCCAACCACCCGGACAACGAGGCGATCGTGTCGGCCGACGCCCGCCTCACCTACACCGGCTTGCTCGCGGGCGCCCGGCGCGTCGCCCACATGCTCCTCGATGAAGGCGTCGGTCAGGGATCGAGGGTTGCAATCTTGCTCCCCAACGGGCCCGACTGGGCAACGGCGTTCTTCGGCGTCACGCTGATCGGTGGCGTCGCGGTCGCGCTCAGCACCCTCGCCGCTCCCGTCGAGCTCGAACACATGCTCGCCCGTAGCGACTCCGAACTCCTTCTGACCGCGGGATCAGCGGCGATGCATCTCGCCAGCAGCGAGGCCGCCGTGCGCCATCCGGTGCTCACCCCGGGGAACCGAGGGCCGCGCGACGTCGCGTTCCCCAGCCTGTCGGCCACGCTGCGCGTGGACGCGGAGGTGACCAGCAAGGAGGAGGCGTGCGCCGAGCGCATCAGTGAGCTCGCAGGGGACGTGAGCCCCGACGACGACGCGATGGTGCTGTTCACCTCGGGCTCGACCGGCGTCCCCAAGGCGGTGCTCCACGCCCACCGGGCGATCTGCATCCAGAGCTGGCGATGGCGCCACTTCGAAGATCGTCGCCCGACCGATCGGGTGTACAGCACGTCGCCGTTCTTCTGGACATCCGGTCTCACCCGCACGCTCGGCAGCTGCCTCGCCGCCGGGGCGACCGTGGTCGTACAGGAGCGGTTCGAGCCGGGCCAGGCCCTGGAGATCCTCGAGCGCGAGCGTGTGACCGCGGTGCTCTCGCGGCACCACCTCGACCACCGGCTCCTCGCCCACCCGGACTTCGCCCGCCGTGACCTGTCGCAGATCCGGCGGCTGTATCCGAACAGTCCGCTCGCCACGAGGCTGGGTCCGCTCCCCGTAACGCCTGCGGGTTACGGCATGACCGAGACGATGACCCTCGTGTCGCAACCGCCGACGGGCTCGCCGGGCGACGAGCCAGGCAATGGGCACGTGCTCCCGGGCATGACCGTTCGCATCACGGACGTGGAGACCGATCGCGTGGCGCGCCGGAACGTTGCCGGTCGGATCTGCGTCCGGGGTGCGACCCTCATGTGCGGATACGACAAGGTTCGTCGCGAGGAGACCTTCGAGGCCGACGGCTTCCTGAGAACCTCCGATCTCGGCATGATCGACGAAGACGGTCGGCTGCACTTCGTCGGGCGCCTCGACGGCATGGTGAAGGTGGCGGGTGCCAACGTCTTCCCTGCGGCGGTCGAGCGGCACGTGGCGGCGATGGGCGGGCTGCTCGGATTCAGCGTCTTCGCCCTCCCTCATCCGACGCTGCACGCCGCGCTCGTGCTGTGCGCCGCCGTCGCGCCCGCCCCCGACGGCACCGGTCCCAGCGTCGACGAGGCGAGCATCGACGCCTACCTCCGGTCTCGCCTGGCGACCTACCAGGTGCCGAAGCGCATTGTGCTGCTCGAGAGCGAGGAGCTCTCGTTCACCTCGTCGCAGAAGGTCGAGGTCGGCGCCATGCGGCGGATGGCGCTGGAGCGCATGCTGAGCGACGACGTCGACACGCACTGGGCCGGTTACCTCCGTCGTCTGATCGATGAGGGTGAGCTCGCCGACATCGACCGAGTGGAGGGCGAGTGATGACCGGAGCCGTGAACGAGGACGCCATCGCGGTCCTGCGGTCCAGGATCGGCATCCCGATCCGGCGACGGCAGCGCTTCCACAACGAGGTCTGCTCGAGCGACTCGTTCCGCCATTACGCCTTCGGGTACGGCGACGACAACCCGCTCTATTGCGACCCAGACAACGGGTCACTCTGGGGCGGCGTCATCGCACCGCCGACCTACCCGGTCTCGGCTGGGCGGCTGCGCGCCGTGGAGTGGACCGAAGCCGAAGCAGCGGTGATGGGCGGTGGCGATCCGCTGGCCGGCGTCGGCCAGTACATGTGCGGCGAGCGCTGGATCTTCGTGCGCCCGGTCCACCCTGGTGAGCAGCTCGTCCGGGAGCAATCGCTCTTCGATGCGCAGCTGAAGCCGAGCTCGTTCGGCGGCGGCGTGGGCGCTCTGGTCTCGCACCGCATCTCGTGGGCGCTCGGTGACGGTTCACCGGTGTGCTACCGGTTCCTCGACTTCTGGCACGCCGAGCGTGAGGAGTCGGCGCGAGCGGGCAAGTACAGAGATCTCGAACGCCCGCACTACACCGACGAGGACCTGGCGGCGATCGATGCGTGCTACGCCGCCGAGCAGGTACGAGGCTCGACCCCTCGACTCGCCGCCGATGTCGAGGTGGGGATGGCACTCGGCCCCATGGCGAAGGGGCCGCTGTCGCTCACCGACATCATCTGCCACCACGTTGGAGTCGGCTTCGGTGTGTTCGGCGGTGGGGCGGCTCGACTGGGCTACAAGTCGCGCCAGCGGATCCCGAAGTTCTACGAGAAGAACTCGCTCGGCTTCTGGGACACCGTGCAGCGTTGCCACTGGGAGGACGAGTGGGCACAGACGTTGGGTCACCCGGCTGCCTATGACTACGGGCTCCTACGCACGAACTGGATGGTGCACCTCATCACGGACTGGATGGGCGACGACGCCTGGCTCTGGTCGCTCTCGTCCTCCACGAGGCACTTCGGCTACCTGGGCGACACCCACCGGATGAGCGGCGAGGTGGTCTCCGCCGACCGCACGACCGGCCGAGTCGAGCTGTCGGTGCGGGGTGTCAACCAGCGCGGCGTCGCGACGTGCGAAGCGTCCGCCATCGTCTTCCTGCCCA
>WUUC01114819.1_pt1 | contig 13030 bp, 11 predicted proteins | sample 6278441 | NCBI WGS metagenome assembly WUUC01 (sample SAMN13675441, study PRJNA597444) | soil metagenome | isolation source: soil | place: USA: Washington | collected 2017-10 | reverse complement strand
GGTGATGAGGACGCAGCCGACGGGGACGCCGTAGCCGTAGTGCGTGTCGGGCGTAATGACGACCATGCGCACGCCGGGGAAGCGTGTGGCGTTGACGATTTGGCGGTAGAGGATGTCCTCGGCGTCCGCGAAGAGCGTCGGCGTGAGGAAGAGGCGGACGGGGACTTCGCCGGTGTCCTCGGTCTGCAATTCGTAGTAGCCCGCGCCGTGCCAGCGCGCAAGGTGTTTCCAGTTTCCTGCGTTCCTCAACTCTCTCGCGACCTTCAAGGCTTTCGCGTCATGTTCCTGTTCGCCCACTTCAGATAGCCCTCCGCTCGTCGTTTGATTTCGATGCCGGTTCCGCCAAGCGCCCCGCCGGACGGTCGTCGGGGCTTTAAGCTTTATCGATGAAGACGTGTGCGACTTAATCTCTATGCTGAAAATGGAAGTTGTCAAGTCCGGGTTTCTGCGAACCGAATCGGAGACTTACTTTCAGCGCCTTAAGTCTTGACGAAGCTCGTCCTTTTGCCCGCGCGCCGAAGCAAAAGAAAAAGGGCAAGACCTGAAGCCCTGCCCTTTTCAACCGACGCGGATTCGGGAGCGGTCTCTATTCCGACTTCTTCCCGGTGGCCTTCTTTTCGGCGTTCTTGCTCTGGTACTCGACCTTCTTTCCCGAGCGGGCTTCGAGAATCGGCAGCACAGTCCTCACCATGCCCTTGTTAAGCTTGAAGACCGCGACCTGCTCCTTGCCATCCGCGTCTGTGAAGCCGAGGGTCAGAAAGTGATCCTGCTTCTTCGAGAATAAGGCGAGCAGTCCAATCGGCCCGAGCAAGATGGTTGTGGCGACGGCAGCGCCGACACGCCGCCCCGATTTTTGCCCGTACTCCATATCAACGAAGCTGCTGTAGGGGATAGCAACCACCTGATTTTTGCCGTAGAGAAACTGCATCTCCTTTTCGTCGGTCGTGACCAGACGGCCTTTGACCTCTTTCTTCGCGTCTTTGAAGGCGGCGACCGTGCCGCCGTAGTAGGAGGCGCTGTCAGACTTTGCGAGGACGCCGGTCGTCCCGAACGTCAAAACGAATACGAGCACTAAGGAAAGTGTTTTGTACATGAGAAGCCTTTCGAGGTTAGGGGTTGAGGGTGGGGCACAAAGCCTTTGCAGAAACTAAAACGATTCCGCTTGGTTATTGCCTTTGGAATTGTGTCGTCGGGTGAGTGAGCAGCTTTTTCAGGAAGAAGAATGCTCGCAAGCCGAAGGGAGCGAATCCCCAGAGCGCGCCAGAGGATACGAGAATCATAATTCGGAGTCAAGGCAGAAGGCTGCGCCCTCCCGTTTCGGCTTGCGAGAGCGCCGCCACGATTTGCGCGGCCAGTTCTCCGGCGCTCTGCGCCCCGTTCACGGCGACGCGCAAACGCGCAAGGCCATAGGCGGCGAGCCTCTCTTCGTAGAGGGCGCTCGCGCTCGCTTGCTCGCGTGCGAGCGGGCGGCCCTCGAATGCTTTGTCCGCCTCGACTCTTTGCCAGCACAGTTCGAAGGGCGCGTCGAGCCAGACGACGACGCAGCCATGCTCCGCGAGGGCTTCGCGGTTGCGCTCGAACGCCCAAGTGCCGCCGCCGAGCGCAAGGACGCGCGCGCCTTCCGTCTCCAAAGCGGCGCGCAGGGCTCTCGACTCGATTTCGCGGAACGCGGCTTCACCTTCTTCGTCAATCAGCGCGCGCGGGCTCCGTCCCTCTCGCGCGAGGATGAATTCGTCGAGGTCGAGCGCGTCGCAGGAGAGCACGCGCGCAAGCTCTCCCGCGACCGTCGTCTTGCCCGCGCCCATAAAGCCCGTGATGACGATGCGCGGCGTCTCCTTCATCTCTCCGTCACCGATTCGAGCAGCTCGAAGAACTCAGGGAACGATACGCCGACGCACTCCCGCGCGCCTTCTATCTCGGACGCGCCGGAGGCCGAGAGGGCCGCGACGGTGAAGGCCATCGCGATGCGGTGGTCTGCGTGCGCGTCGAGCCGCGCGCCGCGCAGAGGCGTGCGACCGCCGACGCGCAGCCCGTCCTCGAACTCTTCAACCTCCGCACCCATCGCCCGCAGGTTGCGCACGACCGCGCCGATGCGGTCGGACTCCTTCACGCGCAGCTCCTTTGCATCCCGAATCTCCAGCCCGCCCTCGACCTGCGTCCCCAAGACCGCGAGCACCGGCAGCTCGTCTATCAACTGCGCAATCAGAGGGCCGCGCAGGACGTTCGCCCCCTGTGACGGCGCGAGTTGTGACGGCGTGAGCCCGCGCGCGTCGCCGTCGCTGCGGACGACGATGTCGCCGACCGGCTCATTGCAGCGCTCGCTCGCGCCTTCGGTGCTGACTTCGGCTCCGAGCTGCCGGAGCGTGGAGAGAACCTGCGCGCGCGTGGGGTTGAGGCCGACGCCGCCTATTTCCAGAGCGGAGCCGGGCAGAAGCGCCGCCGCCGCGATGAGGAAAGCCGCCGAAGAGATGTCGCCCGGCACGTCTAGGTCGCGCGCCGCGAGCGACGCCCCGCCTTCGAGCGAGATGACGCGGCCCGCCGCCTCTCCTTCCATTTCGTTCAGCGCCTTCTCTTCCAAGCGCACGCCGAACCAGCGGAGCATCCTCTCCGTGTGGTCGCGCGTCGCCGCGAACGGCTCGAAGACGCGCGTCGTCCCTCGCGCCGAGAGCCCTGCGAGCAAGACGCACGACTTGACCTGCGCGCTCGCGACCTTCATCTCGTAATCGATGGCCGACAGGGGCCGCCGCCCTTCGACGCGAAGCGGCGCGCGCCCCTCTTCGGCACTGAGACGCGCACCCATCAGTTCGAGCGGCTCTATGACGCGGCGCATCGGTCGGCGGCTGAGAGACGCGTCGCCCTTGAGCACCGACTCGAAGGGCTGGCCCGCGAGCACTCCGGCGAGCAGCCGCATGGTCGTCCCGCTGTTGCCGCAGTCGAGCGGCGCGGCGGGCCGCGTGAGCCTCGCGCCGAAGTCGTCCGCGGAGGGTGCGCCCTCCACGGTCACGGTGTTGCCCTCGCGCCGCGCGGCGACGCCGAGCTGTTCGAGACAGCGGAGCGTAGCGGCGCAGTCTTCGCTCGTCGAGTAATTGTTGATGGTCGTCGGCCCTTGGGCCAGCGCCGAGATGAGGGCGGCGCGGTGCGTGATGGACTTGTCGCCGGGCAGCGCCTCTATACGCCCCCGGAGGCGCTTCGCCGGTTCGATTCTCATACCGCGATTCTAAGGGATGCGCGTTGAAGTGGCGAAGGATGAAAGCGCGACTTTCATCAATCTTTTTTCATCCCTCATCCCTCGTCCTTCATCCTTCATCCGCCGCCGCCTGCCTTTCTTGACACGCGTGCGGCGCGCGTGTTACACCGTGCAAGCTTCCGGTTCGCATTCCAGTAGTTTTGATGTGGCGACGCCCGCCGAGGCCGTGTCTGTGCGGCACGCGGCGGCCACCACAGCAGCCCAGTCTTTGAGCAGCAGTGACCGAAGAGACTGTCGAACTGATTTTGCCGAGTCGCATCGAGTCTATCGCCGAGGCGGCTGCCACGGCCACGGACGCCGCGCGCCGCGCGGGGCTCGACGAAGACGCGCTCTTCGGCGTCGAAATGGCCGTGCGCGAGGCGGTGACCAACGCCGTGCTCCACGGCAACGGTCAGGACGAGAGCAAGCCGGTCGAGATGGGGCTGACGAGTTCCGGTTCCGAACTGGTCATCACCGTCCGCGACCGGGGCGAGGGCTTCGACCCTTCGGAGGTTGACGACCCGACCGCCGAACAGAACCTTCTCAAAACTTCCGGTCGTGGTATCCTCTTCATGCGTTCCTTCATGGATGACGTGCGCTGGGAGCCTCACCCGCAGGGCGGGACGGTGGTGCGCATGACGAAGAAGAAGTAGTAGAAGCAATCAATGCCCGAGCAGTCAGCACTGTGAGCAGTCGGTTAAGCTCTGACGAACAAATTTTTTTACGAAGCTGACTGCCGAAACGCTGAACGCCTATTTGAACAAGGAGACTTTCCGTAATGGCTGAACTGAATATCAGAGAGCGTCAGGCCGGGGACGTGACTATCCTCGACATGGATGGCAAGATTACCATCGGCGAAGGCAACATCTCGGTGCGCGGGGCCATCCGCCGCCTGCTCGAAGAAGGCAAGAAGAAGATTTTGTTGAATCTGGGCGGCGTCGGCTACGTGGATTCGAGCGGCATCGGCGAGCTGGTTTCCAGCTACACGACGATTAAGCGCGAGGGCGGCCAGCTCAAGCTCCTCAACCTGACGCAGAAGATAGAAGACCTGCTGGGCATCACCAAGCTCCTCACCGTCTTCGATGTCTACGACGACGAGGCCACCGCGCTCAACAGTTTCAAGTAAATGGCGAATGGTAAATGGTAAATGGTGAAGGACAGCTCTTATCCATTCACCATTTACCATTCACTATTTACCATCTACCCTCTATTACATGTTCCGAGGCGCTTTCCGCCGTCTGCTCGCGATTGACGACCCGCCCGAGCGGACGGCGCTCGCTTTTTCAATCGGCGTCCTCATCGCCTTCTCGCCCTTCCTCGGCCTCCACACCATCATGGCGACAGTGCTCGCCTTCCGGTTCCGCTTCAACAAAATCGCCATCTACACGGGAACCTTCGTCAACAACCCTCTGACGCTCGTCCCCATCATCCTCGCCTCCTACGCGGTCGGCGCGTTTGTCATGCAAAGGCCCCTCGGACTGCCCCGCGAAGGCTTGGAACTGCTGCGCGACCCGCACCTCCTGACCGAAGGCTACTGGCACAGGCTGCTGGCGCACGGATGGGACGTGCTGCTGCCCTTCACCCTCGGCGGCGCGGCCCTCTCCGCCGTTTGTTCGCTGGCCGCATACCCTGTTACCCTACGTCTCCTGCGCGCGCACCGGCGGAGGAAAGCCGTGAATAGTGAATCGTCAACCGTGAATCGTGAATAGAAGGAATCAAGTCTTTCTTATCACGATTTATGATTGACGATTGACTGCCTCTGAAGGCATCCGGCGCGCGGACGCGGGCATCTCTAAAGGCGTCCGTCGCTTGAGTCCTGAGAGTGACCGGCCCGGTTAATCGTCAATCGTGAAAGCCGTTCTCTTGACGATTGACCATTCACGATTGACGATTCACGGTTTTAATCCAGCACCCGAAGAATTATGACAAAGCAGTTTTTAAGCCTTTCCTTCGCCGCGCTGCTGTGCGGCCAGAGCGTCGCGCTCGCGCGGCAGAATCCTCCGCAGCGTCCCGCGCCGCAAGCGACGGACGCGCAGGCCGCGAGGCCGCAATCGACGCCCGCGACGCCGCAGCGGCGGCCCGTCGAATCGCGCCCTTCGAGCCCAGACCTCTCGGACTACGGCATTCAGATTGCGCCAGACCCACGCCTCATCGTCGTGATGGCCGCGCTCGAAGCCGCCGGTTGGACTCCGACGCCGAAGGGCTCTGACGCGTCGGTCTTTCGCGGCGTGGTCAGGCAAGACCTTTCGGGCCTCGACTCGACGCTGCGCACTCGCATGAAGGATTTCTACGAGCGGTATCGCCTGAAGGACGAGAAGGCGACGCCCGCCGACCAATCGGCGCGTTACGTCTCGCTCGCATACACGCTCGGGCAGCCGCCGGAGTTTGAAGCGCCGCCGCGCTCCGACGATCTCCCTTCAGGAGTGCTCGACGTGCTCGACTTCGCGCCGCTCGTCCGCGAGTTCTACAGGCAGTCTTCGATGGGCGAGAGGCTCCCGACCTATCTACAGATGCACCGCGCGGAGGGCGACAAGCTGCGCGCCCCGGCCATAGAGATGGCGCGCGCCGTGCTCACGTATTTCAACACGCGGCCCGAGACCATCTTCTACGAGCGCGCCGCGGACGCTCCGGCCTCCGCGACGCAGGGCGGCAAAAGGAATCCGCAGGATAAGAAGACCGCGCCGCTTCGCGAGCGGCAGCGCCGTTTCGTCATCGTGCCCGACCTGCTGGCCGCGCCCGGCGCAATCAACTTCCGCGTCGTCCGCGACGACTACTTCGTGGTCGTACCCGTCGGGACAGACCCTCGCTCCTCCGAGCTTCGCAGGGGCTATCTACAGTACGTCGTTGACCCGCTCGTCGCGCGCTTCAACCGCGAAGTGGCGTTGAAGCGCCCCGACATCAAGCAAATTTTGGACGCGGAGCGCGCGCGCAAAGGGCAGGAGCTGACGCCCGATGTCTTCCTCTCGACGGCCCGCTCTCTGGTGGCCGCCGCCGACGCGCGTATGGACGAGACGGCTCGACTGCGCGCGCTGCAACTTGAGACGAGCGCGCGACTTCAAGCCGCGCAAGACGCGGCGGCGAGGGATGCGGCGCTCAGAGAGTCGAAGCAGCGGCAGGCGGCCATCGAGGACGAGTCCGTGGCGCGGCTCGCCGAAGGTTACGAGCGCGGGGCCGTACTCTCTTTCTACTTCGCGGAGCAGTTGCGCGGGTTCGAAGGCTCGGGCTTCGACATCGCGAACTTCGTGCCAGACATGCTCGCCTCCGTGAGCGCCGAGCGCGAGCTGAGACGCCCCACGGAGTACGCGGAGGCGGTCGCGCGCCACGCAGCCGCGCGCAAGACGGCGCTGGCCGCGAGGGCGGCGGCGGAAGCCAACGAGCGCGATAACCCTTCGGACGCCCGCCGCACTGCCCTCATCAAGAGCCTCACGGACGTGGACGAGCTGTTGCGTCTGAAGAACTACACGGACGCAGAGTCGCGCCTGCTCGCGCTCAAGGACACGTACCGTGAAGAGCCGCGCGTCTACTTCGGCCTCGGGCAGGCCGCGATGCTCTCGGCCAACGACGCCTTCGACGAGACGGTGCAGGAACAGCGGCTCACAAACGCGCTCGACCACTTCCGTCAGGTCGTGCTCTTCGCCTCGCCCGAAGACAAGGCGCTGCTCTCACGCACGCACGTCGCGAGCGGTCGCATCCTCGCCTTCCTCGAACGCAGAGAGGACGCGATGCGCGAGTTCGACACCGCCATCGCGCTCCAAGACATCCCGAACGGCGCGTACCGAGAAGCGCTGGCGGAGAAGAAGAAGCTGTCGGAGAAGAAGTGAGAGCGAGCCGCACAGCGCGAAGGCTCAAACGATAAAGGCGTGGCTGCCATCAAAGCAGCCACGCCTTTATCGTTTGAGCTTCGTAGAGAGGCCCGGAAGACATCGCCGCAGACACCGGCGGCGTCAATTCCGCAGCCTCTTAAAGCACCCGTCCCGCTCCGCCTCGGAACGCTCTTGCGGCTGGCGGCGTGACGCGCGGGATGCGGGGCGCGAGCGGCGCGGCGGGCGCGGTGATGACGCGCGGGGCGCGAGCGGCGCGGGGCGCTATGGCGGCGACGGGCGGGATTGCGTAAACCTGTCCGGGGCCGAGATTGAAGGACTGCGGCTGCCTGCGCTCCGGCGTCACCTTCAAGGTGCGCTGCTTCCGGTCGCGGTAGACGGAGAGCGTGACCTCGCCCGACTCCTTGCGGTTGAGAGCGCGCGTGAGATCGCCCGACTCGTCTATTTGCTCGCCTTCGGCTTCCACTATCACGTCACCGGCCCTGAGTCCGGACTTCGCGGCGGGGCTGTTCTCCTCGACCGTGTTGACGAGCACGCCCTTGCGTACGCCGAAGTATTCGGCGAGCTGCGGCCCGAGCGCGCTGGTGGTGATGCCGATGCGGCGTCCCGCGCCGAAGCCGAAGGCGTAGCCGCCGGGGTTGTTGCGCTGCAACTCTTCGTATTGCTTGCGCAGTTGCTCGGCGCTGCGTCCAAGCTCTTCGGCCCTGCGGCGCGTCTGCCCCGAGTCGCTGCGAAACTGTTCCTCTAAACGTCTCGCGGCTTCGCCGTCGAACCCTTGCAGAAGGTTGTTGCGCCCGAGAGCCTGTACGAAGCCTTCGGGCTTGCCGAGCGTGGCCGAGACCTGCTGCTCCGAGCCGCCGCGCAGCACCGTCAGACGCGCGGTGTGCTCGGGCGAAGATTCGTCGATGAGCCGCGTCAGCTTCCGCACGCTCGTCACGGCCTCGCCGTCGAAGCGGACGATGACATCCTTCTCGCGCAGTCCCGCGCGCTCGGCGGGGCTGCCCTTCACCACCGAACGGACGCCGACGCCGCGCGGCTCGCCCCCCGAGAGCCCGTAGCTGCCCATGTTCTCGCGCGTCACTTCCTCGACGTGGACGCCCAGAAAGTTGTCGCCGTCGGCGTAGAAGGTCGAAGAGAACGCCACGGGCGGCGCGGCGGGCGCGGGCGGCGTCGCGGGCTGCTGCTGCGCGCGAGCCGAGATGGGAGGCGCGAGAACGAGGATGGCGGTTAGAGAGAGCAGTGCTTTTCTGTTCATCACACGAGAGACCTCCTGAGAGAGAATTTTCCACCCCCTTGCACGCACGCGCGCACGCGCGGGTTCCGAAAATTTTCGCGCCCGTACATGAGGAACAAAATTAAAAAATTGGAATAAAATCCCACGGGAAATTCTTTTGCTGTACATCCTGAAAGCGGCGGAGTATTTTGAATGGCACTGCCGCACTTGAATGCCGGAATATGGCGGTTGTTTTTAGATGAGCTTGCAGCCTCAGCAGTAGACGGCAAGCTCATGTTGCCGGACAGGGCAACAGCACAGCCTAGCCCGTGCACTGTGAGAGTGCTCGTTTAAAGCATTCTTGCCGAGCTGCCGGGCTACACTCCGCAGTTGAATTCAACAGAGAAGCTGCGGTTACCGGCAGAGAGAGCCGCTGTATGAGTCAGCTCACCTCGATACGCAATCCAGTATAAGGACTCGTACAAAATTACATTGGCCTATCCGTCCTGACGCGTGGCATTCAGATTTCACCTGACTTGCCTGACCTCCGAGCATTCGGGCTGCGCGCTGGATAGAGCTAAATCTGTCCGTGTACTTAACAATCCCACGCTGGCCCGAAGGCATTCACTATGGATAATCGGATTAAAGAAATCGTCATCGTCGGTGGCGGCACGGCTGGATGGATGACCGCCTCATACCTCAAGAAAGCTTTTCAGGAAGTGCAGATTACTCTTATAGAAGCGCCGAATATTCCAAGGATAGGCGTAGGAGAAGCGACTGTACCCAACCTACAGCCCGTGTTTTTCGATTTCTTGGGGATTGCAGAGGACGACTGGATGCGTGGCTGCAACGCTGCTTTTAAAGGTGCAGTCAAGTTCGTCAACTGGAAGACAGACCCTTCGACCGGGAAAGCAGACCATTTTTATCACCCGTTCGGTCTGGTTCCGAACTGCGACAATATCCCCCTCACGCATTACTGGGCTCTCAAAAGGAAATCGGGTTACGCATTGCCCGTGGATTATTCGTGCTTTATCGAGCCGACTCTCCTAGACGAGAAACATGCCCCTCGAACACTGGATGGTACGCGAGTAACGCGCTACGCATGGCACTTTGACGCGCAGTTGGTGGCTGAATATTTGAAGAATTTATCTATCGGCTGGGGTGTGAAACATGTCCTCGACCATATCGACGGGACGACTCTTAAACCTGACGGCTCTCTCGATTCCGTCAGAAGCAAGAGCGGTTCTGTCTATAGCGCCGATTTATTTATCGATTGTAGCGGCTTCAAAGGACTCCTCATCAATAAAGTTATGGATGAGCCTTTTTTGGACATGAGCGATCATCTGCTGTGCGACAGCGCGGTGGCGACCGCGATTCCAAACGACGACGAGCGTGACGGGATAGAACCTTACACATCGGCTATCGCAATGCGATTCGGCTGGACTTGGAAAATTCCCATGCTCACGAGGTTCGGCACAGGCTACGTGTATTCGAGTAAGTTCACTTCACAGGACGAAGCTACCGATGAATTTATGCGACTGTGGAAACTCGACGGCAACGCTAAATTGAATCAGATACGGTTCAGAGTCGGTCGGAATCGCCGGGCGTGGGTCAAGAATTGTGTCAGCATAGGACTATCTTCGTGTTTCCTAGAGCCACTTGAGTCTACAGGGATTTACTTCATCTATGCCGCCATCTATCAACTGGTACGGCACTTCCCCGATAAAGAATTCGCGCAGGGGTTGAGTGATAGCTTCAATCGCGAGATTGCAGCAATGTTCGATGATTCGAGGGACTTCATTCAGGCCCACTACCTCTCGACCCCAAGACAGGACACGCCCTTTTGGAAGGCAAACAAGCACGAGCTTGTACTTTCCGACAACGTCAAGGAGAAGCTCGAATCTTATGACGCGGGCTTGCCAATCAACATGCCTTACGTTGATGAAGATACCTATTACCGGCAGTTCGAGGTTGAGTTTAAGAACTATTGGACGAACGGAAGCTATTACTGCATCTTGGCGGGTCTTGGGCGTGAGCCGAAACACACTTTACCAATGCTGGCTTATAACTCGGATGGTCAGGCAAAGGCGGAGCAATTATTCGCAAACATCAGAAACAGAGCCGCCGAAGCCACGTTGAAGACGCCTACTAATTACGAGTTTCTGCGTCGTCTACACCGGGGCGAGCAAACTTTTTCGCGGTAGTATGTAGGCCGGATGCGATAATTCTATGATACCGACGTTGAGGCGGAAGCGCGCGCGCAAACCTTGCGCTATCGGCAACAGCCTCCAAGCTCGTCTCGGCCCTCACCTTCAAGAAACATCTCTTTAATGCTGCTCCTGAAATCCTCTCCATGAGTTACTAAGCCGCATGGCTGTCAAATACTCATATTGGGACGGCAAGGTGCTGCACAAATGACCCGCCCGCTCTTTAATGCCACCCTGTCAAGGAAAAGATAGGACGGCACGGTCTTCTCTCTACGACGCGATAAAATGAGGGTGAGGAATGTTGAATGAAACGAGGGTTGAAACTCGAATTTAAAATTCAATAGAGCATTTCATTCCTCAGCCCTCTTTTTTTGGAGTCGGGAGCCTTTACGGCGAGTGCCGACGCTGTCAGAATAGCCGCCGCAAACTTTTCAACTCTCCTTGTCGGCAGGTTCAACGATTGCAGCAGACTTCCCAAAACAGCACGCACTTCAGCAGCACCGCCGCCGTCGTCGTCGCGCACCCCGGCCACGAGGTTCGCATACACGGTTGGCTCGAACGCGAGCGCCCGCACGTCTTCGTCCTGACGGACGGGTCTGGGCGCGCGGGCCTGCCACGCATCGCTTCGACCGTCCGCTACCTTGAGAAGTTCGGGATGCGCCCCGCGTGCATCTTCGGGCGGCTAAGCGACCTCGAAGTCTACGACGCGGTGCTGCGCCGCGACTTCGACCTCTTCAAAGCGTTGAGCGAAGAGCTGGCCTGTGCGCTCGTAGAGGGCGGCGTCGAGCGCGTCGTCGGCGACGCCTCCGAGGGCTACAACACCACGCACGACATCTGCCGCCTCCTCATCGACGCCGCCGTCTCGCTGGCGCACCGCTCGGGCGACGGGCGCGAGGTCGTGAGCTACGATTACCCTATCGTCAACAGGCCCGACCACTGCCCCGAGTCAATGCGCGCTCGCGCCCTCTGGCTACACCTCGACGAAGAGGCTTTCCACAGGAAGCTCGCCGCCGCCTTCGAGTTCTATCCGGAACTCGCCGCCGAGACAGAAGCGGCGCTCGAAGGGCGCGGCCATGCCGCCACGATTCAACATTTCAAACTGGAAGGTGACGAGCACGCCGCGACCGAGCTGCGCGGCCTCGACATGTTTCGCGTCGAGTGCCTGCGCCCGGTCTCAGCGTGCGGTCAGCCGTTCGAGTCAGAGGTCGCCTTCTACGAACAGCAGGGCGAGCGCAGAGTATCGGAAGGGCTCTACGCGCAGGTGATTCGTTACCGCGAGCATCTCGCGCCGCTCGCCGATGCGCTCCGCGAGAATGTCGAAAGGAAAGTTTGATGGGCGGGCTCAAGGTCTTGCTCACCAACAGCGCGCTCGCCACGCGCACCGGCTCCGAGTTGTACGTGCGAGACCTCGCGCTCGAACTTCTCAAGCGCGGCCACACGCCCGTCGCCTACACGACGCGCATCGGAGAACTCGGGCGAGAGTTGAGGCGCGCGACAGTCCCCGTCGTCGAAGACTTAAACCGCCTCGGCTCCCCGCCGGACATCATCCACGGCCAGCATCACACGGAGACCATGACGGCGCTGCTCCACTTCGCGGGAGTCCCCGCCGTCTTCTTCTGCCACGGATGGGTTCCGCCCGAAGAAGCGCCGCCCGTCTTCCCGCGCATACTGCGCTACGTGGCCGTGGACGACACCTGCCTCGACCGCGTCGTCTGCGAGCACGGGATAGAGGAAGAACGCGTCCGCGTCATCCTCAACTTCGTAGACCTCGAACGCTTCGCCCCGCGCGCGCCTCTGCCTCCCCGCCCGAGGCGCGCGCTCGTCTTCAGCAACTACGCGAGCGAGGCGACGCACCTCTCGGCGGCGCGCGAGGCGTGCCGGCGGGCGGGGCTTGAGCTGGACGTGTTGGGGAGCGATTCCGGCCAGCCCTCAAACGAGCCGGAGAAGGTTCTGGGCCGCTACGACCTCGTCTTCGCGAAGGGACGCGCCGCGCTCGAAGCGCTGGCGGTCGGGGCTTCCGTGCTGCTCTGCGACGCGAGCGGCTCCGGGCCGCTCGTCACGACCGGGGAGTTGCCGCGCCTCCGCCGTCTCAACTTCGGCGTCCGCGCGCTGCGCGGAGAGGTCACGCCGGAAGCGTTGTCCGCCGAGATAGCCCGCTACGACGCCGACGACGCCGCGGAAGTCTCTCGACGGATTCGCGCCTCCGCGAGCCACGAAGCCGCTCTGGACGAAATCGTCGCGCTCTACGAAGAAGTGCTCGCCGAGCACCGCGCAGCCGGGCCGCCCGACGCCGCAGCAGAAGGCCGAGCCGCCGCCGCCTACCTGCGCGCGCTCGCCACCGGCATCAGGGGCGAGCGCGAAGCCTTAAGAAAGAAAGAGGAAGCCTTCCAGCATTCCGCGACGGCCCGCCTCCGCAACGGCATCCTTCGCGCTCCCCTGCTCGGCCCCCTCGCGCTCTCCCTGAAGAAGAAGCTCTCGCGCTGAAAAACGCTTATGAAGATTCTCGACATCGGTTGCGGCAAGCACAAGACGCCGGGGGCCGTGGGGCTCGACAGCAACCCGC
>WUUC01116701.1_pt1 | contig 13034 bp, 10 predicted proteins | sample 6278441 | NCBI WGS metagenome assembly WUUC01 (sample SAMN13675441, study PRJNA597444) | soil metagenome | isolation source: soil | place: USA: Washington | collected 2017-10 | reverse complement strand
GTCTCACTGGGCTGGATATCTGTGTTGGAAGGAGATGATCCTTTATCTGTATGGACAAAGAAGGCTGAGAAAATTTTAAAGAAAAAAGGAGGAGGCGAATTAATTGTTCCAGCTTCTTTGAACTTATATGTAGAGCTTGTAGAAGAACTTCAAAGAAAAGTCATAGGCCCAGATACCGAAGAGTGTGGTACATTGACAGAGCCTCGTCAATTTAATTTAATGTTCAAAACATTTGTTGGAGCTGTAGAAGATTCTTCTGCTATTGCTTATTTACGTCCAGAAACCGCTCAAGGAATTTTCGCCAATTTCCGCAACGTGATTGATACTAGTAGGGTTAAAATCCCATTCGGTATAGCTCAGATAGGTAAAAAATTTATTTTTTTGATTTTTTTAGATCACTTCGTTTGCGGAGCAAACGGAGGGATCTGAATAGTTACAAATAATTAAATTGAAAATTGGAGTTTACTCTCGTTCAGGGAAACTAAATAGATCTTCAATTGCTTGCAAGGTCACATCGCGACTTATAGCAGCAATCGAATCAGTCAAAGGAATGCTTTTAGGGCAAACTCGAACACAGTTTTGATTGTTCCCGCAATCACTGATGCCTCCTTCTTCCATTAAAGGACGTAACCTTAGAGCCTTTTGTGTTTGTCCAATTGGGTTGGCATTAAATAATCGAACCTGAGAGATGGGCGCAGGGCCTATAAATTTGGAGTGTGCGTTGACTTGTGGACAAGCCTCTGAACAGCATCCACATGTCATGCAAGTGGAAAGAGAATACATGATTTTTTGCTTTTCTGGGCTGATTTTAGGACCAGGCCCTTGAGTATGGGAGCCATCTACATCAATCCATGCATGCACTTTTTTTAAATTTTCAAACATCTGACTTCTATCAATGATCAAATCTCTGACCAGGGGGTATTTAGTAAAAGGGGCAAGTTTAATGGTCGAGCTTTCGGTTTCTTCAATGATTGTTTCGATTAAAGCTGTGCAGGCTTGACGTGGATATCCATTAATGAGCATCGAACAAGAACCGCAAACTTCTTCTAGACATCCTGACTCCCATACGACAGGAGCGACTCGTTTTCCTTCACGATTAATAGGATTGCGTTGAATATCCATTAAAGCAGAAATGACATTAGCCATAGGAACCCATTTTAATTCAAATTCTTCCCAATATTGATGTCCAGGATGGCCTCGATAAATCCTTAGAATATATGTATTTAACATGGAACACGTTCCTAAATTGAGCCTGGGTTATCCTATCTCTTTTGCGAAGTCTGTGCTTATATTAATTCAAGTTTCTTATTTTAAACTAATACCATTTTATCAAATGCAGTTACCGTCCTGACCTTTCCGTAGACTTGTAGGTTGACTCCTCATTTTTAAATCGGCAGGATGATATTTGTTGGAATATTTTTTAATGTTGGTTTCACTTTTTTTGCTTCTACATAATTTCTTGGTACAGGATCTAAGTGACGCAAATCGACTGGACGATAAAAAATTTTAGGCTCTTCAATGGTGAATTGAGCAACTGTCGTTTTTAGCCAATTTTTGTCATCTCGATCAGGAAATTCGGGTTTATAATGAGCGCCTCGAAATTCATTTCGCATTAACGCTCCTTTTGTAATAATCATGGCGAGTTCTAACATGGCATCGAATTGATTCGCAAATGCATAGGTTTGATTTGCAAATTGGCTGCGATCATCCAATGAAATGCGTTTATATCTTTCTTTTAATTCTTTAATCTTATCTAAGGTAATCTGTAGATCACGATTTGTTCTTTTTACAGTCACATTTTTAACCAACCAATCGGATAATTCATCATGTAACTGATAAATATTTTCTGGTCCTTCACGTGTTAATAAATCTTGCTTCATTTCACGTTCTTGCTGAAGAGCTTTTTCATAAATAGAGGTAGGGAGATCTTGATAGCTAGAAAGAAGATGATCCAGATAACGAGGGACCTCTTGTCCAGCTATAAGCCCACTGAAAATACAAGCTAATAGAGCATTAGCTCCTAAGCGGTTTGCTCCATGAAATTGATAATCGCACTCGCCAATGCTAAAGCAACCAGGTAAATTCGTCATTTGCCGATAGCGTATAAATCGATCTGGATCATCCGCTGCTGGCCAATCTATCCACGCACCTCCCATGGAATAATGAACAGCGGGAAAAATTCTCATGGGCAATTTGCTAGGGTCTACTCCCGTGAATTTTTCATAAATTTCTAAAATCGACCGTAATTTTTCCTTTTTTTCGAATGGGAGATGGGAAACATCCAAGTAGACTTGCATGCCTCCGTCGACACCCAGTCCCATCTCACAAATGCGAAGAATTTCACGAGCTCCAATATCACGTGGAACTAAATTGCCATAGCCTGGATACATCTCTTCTAGAAAATACCAGGGTTCACCTGTTTTGCCGCAGAAAATGCGTTTGCCATCTGCCATTGTTAGTTCTTTTGAGGAGTCTCCATATACCCAAATGCGGCCACCTTCGCCTCGAGCAGACTCAGACATTAAACGTAGTTTATCTGGTCCTGGTATAGCGGTTGGATGAATTTGGATAAATTCCCCATTTGCATACCACATCCCTTGTTTAAATAATCTTCCATTTGCTGCACCTGTACAAAAAGTGGAATTAGTCGATTTTTTAAATAACAATCCCAGGCCTCCTGTTGCCATGACGACAGCGTCCCCTTTGAGGACATCCAATTTAAGATTAAATAAATCCATTAATACAATTCCACGTGCGACTCCTTGTTCATCCAACACAAGTCGCATAAATTCATGCGATTCAAATTTTTCTATTTTTCCCATTGATTCATAGCGTCGCACTTGTTCATCTAATGAATAAAGAAGTTGTTGGCCTGTAGAGGCTCCACAGAAAGCTGTCCGATTATAAAGAGTTCCACCAAAGCGTCTAAAATCTAATTGACCTTCTGGTGTCCGATTAAAAGGGCAACCAAAACGGTCCATCATATAAATGATTTCAGGAGCAGCTAAACACATTTCTAGAACAGGAGGTTGATCTGCTAGAAAATCTCCCCCTTTAATTGTATCATAGGCATGAATAAGAGGAGAGTCCTCTTCGCCTTTTAAATTCATGGCGGCATTAATTCCACCTTGTGCACAGACTGAATGAGATCTTCTCACTTTAGTTACAGAAACAATCTTAACAAGACAGTCATTTTCTGCAAGTTTCATAGCTGCAGAAAGGCCTGCTAATCCTCCTCCAACTACAATCACCTCTTTTTTGGCTTTTCCCATATATTTTTTTACTGTTTTAAATTAAACCAATAGGTTCCCCAAATAGCTGCGAGTCCCAAAAATGTAAATAGAAGCATCAAGGTTGTTGAAAGGGTTCTCATGATTCTTTGGGAAGCAGCTGTTAAAGTCACTCCCCAAGTAATCATCCATGTCCAAAGTCCATTAAAGGCATGAAAGCAGGCTGCGATGACAAAGATCGAATAAGCTGCAATCATGCTTGGATCTTTAAACGTATCCCTCACCATTAATAATTCTGCAAGGCCAAAGCTTTTTGACACTGCTAATACTTGTCCTTCTTTGATCGGACGTTGTTCCAAAGCTGCTAACCAAGCCTGATTCTCACGTTGCTCTTGGGCTTTAATGAGCTCTTCTGGAGTTGATTCTTGTGTTGTTTCGGTGAGAGGTTGAGCTCTGATTTGTTCTTTGAATGCTTGGATTTGTTTTAGATGATAAAATTCAAAGCCTAACCGTCTAGACAAAGTATATAAGCCATTGTCTAGACTAACAGGTATCATATAAAAATGATCTGTTCCTCTCTGAGCTGAAGCTGGATATTCAAGAAAACGCATGTGAATGACATGGGCTAATACGCCTATAATGAGTAACCAAGAGGTAATCCGTTGCCAGGTATAAGCATGATTACGCGAGTACTTAGGCAAACTTGGTTCAATGCCATTTGTAGGATAAGAATTAAAATCAGCAGAAAGGAGATATTGAATTCCCCATAAACCATGGATTAAAAAAGGAATGGCGACTAAAGCGATTTCAATAAAAGGTAAATAGGGTAAATTTTGAATGGAATTGACTGCTGTGACAAATCCACTTCCATTATCTCCAACAAATAATGCAGCTTGCGAATTCGTTAAAAGATGCTCCATCAAATAAATGACAAGACCAAGACCTGCTAACGAATGAATCCTTCTCCAAATAAATGCTTTAGGAAGAGAGGGAGCTCGGTAAGTCATGGCGTCTATTCTCTTGTTAAACTTAAAAATTCATTTTAACAAGCTAGGGTTATTTCAAAAAGAAAATTTAAGTAAAAATTTGTCCATTAGGGCCTGTCATCGATTGAGGACATGTCTTAAATATTAAATAATTGACGAGTGTTTTGAGTCGTGACTTCTATCACTTCTTGTATAGAAACTTCTTTAATGGAAGCAAGATAAGAAGCCGTTTCAATCAAATAGGCGGGTTCGTTGATTTTACCACGGTAAGGTTGAGGAGATAAATAAGGGGCATCTGTTTCAATAAGAAGATGAGATAAAGGGATGTGTTTTGCTACTTCTTGTAATTCAGTGCTTTTTTTGAACGTGAGAATTCCACTTAAGGAAAGAAACCACCCTCGTTTAATCACCTGTTCTGCTTCTTTCATTGTTCCTGTGAAACAATGGAGAACTCCAGGAGCGTGATACTGGTCGATCCTATATTCTCCATCTAAAATAGAAAAAAGATCTTGAAAAGCTTCTCGACAATGAATGATGACTGGAAGCTGACATTCCAGAGCAAGTTGCAAATAACGGCGAAGAAAGTGTTGTTGAATAGAGCGGTCTGAATGTGGATAATAATAGTCCAAACCTGTTTCCCCAATTCCTTGAAGAAAACCTTGTCGAGCATAATGGGCAATTGAAAGGAAATGGGTTTCTCCTTCTTTTTCGACATCATGGGGAGTTGTGGCTGCAGTCAAATGAACCCAAGGATAGTGGGAATGGACTTGAAGGCCTCTTTCCAACGTAATGAGATCGGTACAAATATTAATGATTGCACAAATTCCTGCTTGTTGAGCACGTTTAAGAATAGAGTCGAGATCAAAAAAAAGACGATCATCAGTTAAATGTGCGTGAGAATCAATCATTAGATCCCTTGCTTTTTAGGATGCATGGCTTGATTTAGATGTTCTAGAACGATATCGGAAGTCAGTACCTGAGGCATGATGACTGGCTCTTGAGCTTGATCTGGACCATACAGCACATACAACGGAACACTATTGCGACCAAATTTACTCAATTCTTGAGTAATCACAGCATCTCGTTTCGTCCAATCGGCTTTTAATCGAACAACTCCAGTCTGATCTAATTGCTTTTTGACATTTTCTTGAGAAAAAACAAGATGATTGGCTTGGCAAATTAAACACCACTTAGCTGTGAAATCAATTAAAACTGGAACTCCTTGCTGACGGAGTTCTGCTAATCGTTGAGGTGAGAAATTCTCCCAGTCATTCCATTGATTTCCTTTTTTCTCTACTTGTGTGAGCTGTTCATCTTCATACCAAGAATCGCGTGGCCATAAAATAATTTGGAAGCCCACTAAAACAAAACAGATAACGAAAGCATAGGCAAATAGTCTTTTTGAACGTCTAACAAGAGGAGAACTTCCTTTACCATATAGCCAAGCGCCGATTGAAAAACAGAGAAATCCTCCCATCAAACAAATGAGGGAAAAAGTATTTGTTTGAGCGCTAAATACCCACATCAGCCACAGCACAGTAACCAGTAAAACAAATCCCATGCATTCTTTAAAGGTTTCCATCCAAGGACCTGGTCTAGGTAAAAAGCGTAGAAAAGAAGGAAAAGCTGAGAGCAACAAATAAGGAGAGCACATGCCTAAGGCTAAAGAAGTAAAAATGGATAAAGATTGAAAAATGGGTAAGGTCACGGCAAATCCAACAGCCGAACCTAAAAAAGGACCGGTACATGGAGTGGCAACAGCTGTTGCTAAAACGCCACTAAAAAAAGAACTACTATACCTAGATTTATTTTGGCTTGTCTCAGCTTGTGTTTGGCCAGCCCAAGAAGCCACACCTATTCCCCATTCGAATAATCCAAATAAACTAAGTGCAAAAATAAATAAAATAGAGGCTAGAATGACCACAAAGAAGGGTTCTTGGAGTTGAAACCCCCAGCCGACTGTTTGTCCATAGGTGCGTAATATGAGCATGGAACCTGCTAATATCCAAAAAGAAATAAGAACTCCAAAAGAGAACATGAGGCCATGTTTAATAGTTAATAGTCGACTTTGTCCGGCCATCTTGACAAAACTCATAATTTTAAAAGACATGACAGGTAAGACACAAGGCATCAAATTTAAAAGCATTCCTCCAACAAAAGCAAAAATCAAGGCCCAAAGGAGCCCCCCTTCAAAACTTTGTGGATTTGAATAATTAGATAGGTCTCCAAGAGAAGAGGATGAACCATTGTGAGAATGAGGTTTTAAGTCTCCTAAATCGACAAAACTAATCAGCCCTTTTTCTCCTTCAAGATGAATAGGGCTATCAATATCAAATGCTTGTACAGAGTGATCCGTGTGAACAACCAAAACTCCTTTTAAGTGTTTAGGATCCTTTGCACCCATTTCCTCAGAGCCTTTAAGATTAACAAAATACCCTTTAGCTCTAGAATCGGTTGAGTGGACACTAATCAAAGGCTCAAAAGAAGAATCAATCACATTTGGTTCCTCCGGAAAAAATTGTGCCTCCTTAATTGACTCTGTATTGGATTGTAATTTGGGGACTTGGAATTGTACGATTCCCTCTTTATGAAACGTTTTAACAGAGATGGAAGCTGGGAGCTTAGATCTTGCTTGTTTAAAAAGTTCTATGGCTTTGAGGTTGGGTTTTGGAGGATTTGGATCGACTTTTAAAGTTAAATGAATGAGGGTTGATCCAGGTTGACAATTGAGGGAAGAACAAACCAACCATTCTACATGGGCTTGAATGTCAACTTCTTGTTGATGAAGAGTTGAGGCCGGAATCATTTGACTTAAGAGAATGACCTCACGATGATAACCAAATCCTGTCATCTCTTCGACTATAAATTTTTCAGGAAATGGCCACTTTAAAGGACCAGCTTGCAAGGTGGGTGGAAGCTTCCAGTCCAATTTTAAAGGAAGTCCAGCCTCACCCGGATTTTTCCAATAAGTATGCCAGCCCTCTTCAATCTTTAAATGTAAGGCAATCCAGAAGGGACGACCGGGTTGAATTGTTTCTTCTTCTGCAAGGAGTTCTACTTGAATTGGAGAGATCTCTTGTGTAGCAAAGTTCCATGAGGGGATAGTTAATCCTATTAAAATTAGAAACAGATAGATGTAATCTCTCATGATAGACTCCTTCATTAACGGGCAAGCTTTCCTATCATCTACTCCCTATGCATAAAAGATTTAAGTCTTTCTTGACAAATAGGTTCATTTTAGTTATCCAACTTGTTGTATATGGATAGGTGATTGCCAAAAGTTCTTTTCTCAAATTAAATCATTAACTTTAAATTAATAGCTTAAAGTCAATTAATTTGAAAATTAAATATTTAACTATAAACTGCATAGCTATCTAACTATAAAAAACTATAAAGGAATTGTAAATGTATGTAAATACTATTGTTTTGACCACCAACCCTTTTTTTGAAGCATATACTCAATCTGATCTCCTTGGCAAATTGATTTTTTTAGCCTTATATGCTCTCTCAATTTGCAGTTGGATTGTTCTGATTCATAAAATTTGGTTGACCTATCAAGCTAAAAAATATGCCTTTCATTTTTATGAATCCTTTCAACTACAAAAATTAAATCCTCTTAGTTTGGAGTGTGATAATCTTAGTAAGGTCAAAACACCCAATCCCTTTTTAGATCTTTATAAAGTTCTAAAAAAACAATCATTAGATTTACTCGCTAAAAACCGTCATTTTGGCATGTTGCAAAGTGTGCCAGCTGGAGCTTCTCATTCGATTCCTTCTCAAACCTCTACAGCCACAGCCTATTTAACTCTAAGCGATATTGATTTTGTTGCCTCTCATTTAGCTACATCAGCAGCTAACCAAATTAAAAATTTGGAAAAAAATTTATATATTTTATCGACAACAGTGAGTTTGGCTCCTTTCTTAGGTTTACTAGGAACGGTATGGGGGATTCTGATGACATTTTCTCAGCTTCAAAATCAATCCTCGACAAGCGCAAACCAACTGATTTTAGGAGGAATCTCTTTAGCCTTAGCAACCACAGTATTAGGTTTGATAGATGCGATTCCAGCTTTAATAGGGTATAATTATTTAAAAAACTCGATTCGAGACTTTGCCACTGAAATGGAAGGATTTTCAAATGAAATTTTAGCTTCCGTGGAGTTACAATATCGAAAAGTTGATGATTAACTGTGAGAAGGAATGTATGACAAGAAGTCGTCTTGCTTTCAAGTCTAGCATGATGATTGAAGAGCCAACCATTAATTTAACACCGCTCATTGACGTTGTGTTTGTGATTTTAATTATGTTTATCGTGATGGCACCGTTATTAGAGCTTGATCACGTTGAGCTTGCCGAGCAGAAGCATCCCTTTTTAGGGTCATCGCCATCTGTACAGGAAAGTAGCCCTATTTCTGTTCATGTTTATCAAGATAATTCGATTCGATTCAATCAGCAGCAAGTGACGCCGGAGCAATTGACAGAAGAGCTAAAGCAAGCAAGGCAACGTTTTCCGAATGTGATTCCACAAGTGTTTCATGATAAAAGGGCACATTTTGGCACTTATCAATCTGTCAAAAACGCAGCGGAAGAAGCAGGTTATTCACAAATAGATATTATTCTAAAACCAGCTTAAGCTGAAGATAATGCGATGATGACATGGGTTCCCTACTATTCTGCCCCCCTTTCCTTCCCTAAAGGGCCCTCTTTAGGACATCAAGACCGAAGCTTAGCTGGAATTGCCTTTATTGTGGTTATTTTACATGTCCTATTGATCGGATTTTTATCTAATTTTTCTCATTCGTTACCTGAAAAACAGATCCCTTCTAAACTGATTGTCAAAACAGTGACTCTTCAACCACGACTGCAACCCATTGCTCCTTCTGCCGTTGCTTCTTCTTCTCAATCATCTCTTTTGTCTGAGAAAGAACTTCCAAAAGAAATAAAAACAGAAAACCCAAGTTCAACTCCTCCTGTCACTCCTCTCAAAACAGAACAAACGAAGGCCCCCTCTTTGCATCCTTCAGAAAAAATAGAAGAAAAAAAAATACATACAAAAACTTCTTCTCCTCCTAAAAAGGGCTCTGTTTCTAAAATAGGGCCTAAACAAATACAACCAGCAGCCAGTCAAAAGCCGATTGCTCCAGCTCCAGTGAAGGATGCTCCCATTAAATCTGGAAAGCCCAAAACAGTTGAAAAAAAAGAACCTTCTCCTCAAGACATTGCAGCAAGGGAAGCAGAAAAAAAACGGCAACAAGAAATTTTAGCTTTGCAAGAACAAGCAAGACAGCAACAAGAGGCCTTGTTTGCAAAAACGAAGGAAAATATTGCAAAAATTGGAGAAACGCGTGATAAGATAGGATCAAAGAAATCGATAGAAATGAAAAATGGGGGAGATTCAAAACTGCCTCAACAAATTGGTCATTTACACATTGATGCACTCCCAACAGGCAGTGTCATTGAGGGGATAAGTGGGAAAGAAAGAAGCTATCGAGAGGAAATTGGTCAACGGTTAAAGCGGGCTTTGCGATTACCCGATTTAGGACAGGTCAAAATTAAATTAACCCTAAGTAGATCGGGAAAAGTTTTACAAGTTCAAATCCTTTCCAGCGAAAGTGAAAAAAACAAACAATATATTGAGCGAACAATCCCTTCATTAGTTTTTCCTTCTTTTGGAACAAATTTTATTGAATTATCTCAGTATACATTTGATATTATACTAACTCATGATTATTAATATGGACGTTGAGTTTTCTATGAACAAAAAGCAATTGTTGATTGGGTGGATTCTTATCCATTTTTTATTGATAGGATCCATTCGAGCTTCTGGGAATGAAGAGGAGCCCATTGAGGTAAAATTAGCAACAGAAAGTCCTTTAATGCCTCTTTATTTACTTCCTTTCATACATACAGAATCCTTATTTCCTCCTAGTTACTTGAAACAACTTCAACATATTTTGGCATTCGATTTAAGTCATAATGGAGCCACTTCGTTATCAAAAAACTCTTTTTCTACTGATCAATTAGCTAATCCAAACATTTTTGAGGATTTAGGAAGCGTCATAGATTGGCGAACACAAGCTGTTTGTTACGTTGTCCGAGTACGAGTCAAGGGCGATCATTTATCTGCTTTCATCCTCACTGTAAATGATCAAAGTTTAAAAGGGATTGAGGACATTTCTTTAACAGGTCAGCTCAATCAAGACCGACGACATATTCATCGTTTGGCAGATACCATTCATCAGGCATTATTTGGAACAGAAGGAATTGCATCGACTCATCTTTTATATACGGTAAAACATCAAGAAAAAGAAGGACGCTTAGCGCATGAAGTATGGGAAACAGATTATGACGGAGCCAACGCGCGTCCACTCATTCGCCACTCTCATTTATGTGTAAACCCGGCTTACATTCCTCCTAAACCCGGTTATTTGACTGGAGGCTTTATGTATGTCTCTTTTCAATTAGGACAACCCAAAATTTATGTGGTTTCTCTAAGCGATTGTAAAGAGAGACGTTTAACGTTTTTAAGGGGAAATCAGTTCATGCCTGCCATTTCTCAACAACGGGACAAAGTTGCTTTTATCAGTGATGTGACAGGAAACCCAGATCTTTTTCTGCAACCGTTTAGTCCTGAAAAAGGAGCGATTGGAAAACCGCAACAAATTTTTTCGGTTAATCGAAAGCAAAAGGCAACGCAAAGCTCTCCAACCTTTAGCCCTGATGGGAAACGAGTGGCATTTGTTTCAGACAAAGATGGTTCGCCAAGAATTTATGTCATGGAGATTCCTCCACCTGGAACAAGTCTAAAAGAAATTAAAACAAGTTTAATTTCTAAACGTAATCGAGAAAGTACCGCTCCTAACTGGTCTCCAGATGGATCTAAAATTGCTTATTGTGCGAAAACAAATGGATATCGGCAAATTTGGATCTATGATTTCAACACTCATGAAGAAAGGCAATTAACACAAGGACCTGGTCACAAAGAGAATCCTGCTTGGGCTCCCAATAGCTTACATCTAGTCTTCAATTCAGTGGATGAACAAGGTAGTGAGCTTTATTTGATTAATCTTCATCAAACAGAGGCAATTCAAATTACTTTTGGTGAGGGAGAAAAGCGCTTCCCTGCCTGGGAACCACGAACGAGTCGATAACTTATTAGATGGGAAACAAAAATTTCTACACCTAGCCATCATTTACAATCATTCGATCAACCAAATTACTCTCAAGGTCACCGGTCAAAACGATGGGGTACCAGCAATCCTTTGTGGCAGCAGGCTCTATAACTGCGTAAGTCTTATCTATATGAAATATTTATAAAATATTAATAATTTTATAATACATTATGTCTTTCACTAACCAAATAATAAAAAAAATTTAAGGAAGTTTAATGATGAATGTTAAAGATGTCAATTATAATTTTAATCCGTTTGCTTTGCCTACGGCCAAAAAAGCTTGGGCAGATCCGCAAAGTTCTCTGTCCGGAAGAATCTGCAAGGGGGCAGCCGGCATTGTTTATGATATCTATGTAAAAAATCTCTATGAACTTACCATTGGAAACTGTAGTAAGCTTATCAAAGCTAAGGAACCTCAATCAACAAGAACGACGAAGGTTGCTGTCTATGCGACTGCGGCTTTTAGCGTTCTTTACACGTTAATGCTTTACGGAACATCATTCTATCTATTAGGAACGTCCCTTCACGCAATAGAAAGCAAGACAGGTTTTGCGGTGATATCAAAAGTGGCTAAAGCATCTAAGGCACTTGGTAAAAACCTATTCGTTGGCGGTGCAGTTCCCATCTATGGCGCCTTTTATGCCCTTCCGAAACAAATCATCTTAAACATTCCTCAAATTGCCCGAGTTGTAGCTGCAAAAGTTGCGATTGCTGCCAAGTGGGCCTTTCAATATGTGCTGACTCCACTTTGGACAAAAGTGATTGATCCTGTTGCACAGGTAATCCTTAAAGGACTTCAGTTTGTCGCAACTAAAATTGGCGCAGCTCTTAACGCCGCCGGTCAATTGATTGCTTCCACAGTCAATTGGATGTTTCAACATGTGTTGGCTCCTCTTTGGAAAAATGCTCTTCTTCCTGCTTTGAAGGTTGTTAGCAAAGCTGCAAAGTTTATTTGGACACACATTGGTTCGGCTCTACGTACGATGGGATTAAAGGTTGCCAATACAGCCCGATGGTTATTTCAAAATACGATTATGCCTTTATGGAGTAAAGCAATTCTACCCACTCTAAAAGTTCTTGCGAACATCATTTCATCTCTTGCAAAAGAGATTGATCATGCGATTTTAGCTATCGCGAATACCGTAGCTCAAGCATCCCAGTGGATGTTTCAGCATATGATAATACCTATTTGGAGCAAGTTTGTATTACCTGTTCTTAAAGCTTTCGGCACTGCTACCCGTTTAGTTGCTAAGGCTATAGGACAGGTGATCTATAGGCTTGTGCTGGAAACAGCAAAAGCAGCCTCTTTTATTTTCCAAAGAATGATTGTTCCGCTATTTAATGGACTGACTTATCTTGTCACCACGGCAGGAAATTCTTTTAGCAATTATATAATCAAGCCTTTGGAATCCATTCTTATAAATGTAGCTGAAAAAGTAGGTAATGTCTTTAAAATAGTTTTCGAAAATGCATGTATACCTGCAATACAAATTGTGGCAAACAGCTTTAATGCTTTAGGCAGTGCTTTGGTGGACTTCAAAATAGAAGTACGGCAGACAATAACGACGATTTGGCAAACAGTTCCTGTCATTTTTTAAACTACCAGGGGAGAGTCTGTTGTAAACGGGGTTATGATTTTAAGAGAA